>ENA-UEOI01002693-UEOI01002693.1-human-gut-metagenome-genome-assembly--contig:-NODE-2693-length-11897-cov-28.199239_pt1 | contig 11897 bp, 8 predicted proteins | sample MGYA00242883_ERZ507882 | MGnify/ENA primary metagenome ERZ507882 (study PRJEB26167, sample SAMN06115502) | human gut metagenome | host: Homo sapiens | place: China:Chongqing | collected 2015-07-29... | reverse complement strand
CGTAAGAAAAAATCATAAAACCGGCGGAAACCTCGGAATTTTACACGAAAAACTGAATCATACACCATCGGCCGCCCCCAGCGGGGCGGCTTGAAAACAAACCTCGCCCTGATCGCAGGGCGTAAAACACAGGAGGAAGCATGACAAAAACCACCAACTACCAGCTCAACCAATGGGCGAAGTCCGACCGCGTGATGATGGACGACTTCAACGCCGACAACGCCAAGATCGACGCCGCGCTCAAGGCCAACGCCGACGCCATCGCGGAAACGGCGGCGGCATTTCCGCTCGTCAAGATCAAGGAGGTGACGCTCGGCGCCGACACTGCACAATGGGATATTGACGTCAGCGACATCAATTTCTATCAGTACACGAGAATCTTTTTACTGCCAAAATTAACCGGCAGCAGCACGGACACCATGCTCTGTTTCGATCAAATCACCTCGGGCTACTCCGTGCAGGGCTCATCATATTGGGACAGCAAGCCGTATATCTCTATTTTCGTTGAAAACTATATGGACCCCCGCATTGAGCTTTGGCATAACAACAGTAAATTTTGCGCCCTCACCATCAGCAGCAAGGGTACCTCAATGAACATAGGCCACGGTTATATCCCGCGCTCCTCGCTTGGGCAGAGCGGGCCGACGCAGCTGACCTTCTGCAAAAGCAACGGTACCATTACCGGCGGACAGCTTCAAATTTACGGCCTTCGATAAAAGGAAAAGCCCCGCGCCTTTTGGCGCGGGGCTTTTTTACGCTTCAAGAATCAAAATGGATTCAAGAATTCAGTTTGATTAGGCAGTAGCCTTCGCCATGAAGATAGTGAAGGTGATGTCCAGATTGCCCTTGTAGGCGTGAGCCGTCAGGCCACTGGAGGTAAGGGTCGCCGTCAGGGACTGAGTATAGCTGCCGCCCCATTCATTGACCACATAACCGGCCTGCTGCAGAGCGTAACCGGCATTGTTCATCACATCTACGTCGCTAACGCTCGTCGTGTTGGAGCTGTAGGTGAGGTTGACACGCAGAGTGTTGGCGTTGACCTCCCACTCGTAGGTCTCCTCGCTGCTGCTGCCGGCGCTGCCCGCAGCATCCACGGTCTGGATCACGATGGTGGTGACTTCGCCATCCGAATTGGTCTTGTACCAAACCTTGTCGTTGTCGTCCTTCTGGATCGCGTTGACATTGGTGGCAGAGATGGTCTTACCGTCGGCGCTGATCACGAAGACCTCGCACTTATCGGCAACACTGATCGGGGTGCCGGCAAGGGTGATGGTGCCGTTGACAACAGCGTCATTCTGGTGAGAGGTATCGGCGGCCACATACTTCACCGAGGTGTCAGTAGCGCCGGTAGTGGTGGTAGCGTTGGCATAATAGCCGGCAACCAGGCTGTAGACGCCCTTGCTGTCCTTGGTCAGCTGGCTGGCGATGGTAGCGGTGATCTTGTTCGCAGCGGTAGCGGCCATCTTGATCTTGGTGATCTCACCGCCAATGATGGCGTCATACTCATAGTAATCACCAAACTCCTCGGTGTGGTTGACCGCGGGATTGCCGTTCTTATCGCCCTTGATGAAGAACACGCTCTTGGAGTTGCCGCTGATCACAGCGTCACCGTCGTGGGCGACAAAGACGACCTTGGCGGACGCCGAGCCGTCCGGCACATAAACGGCGCAATTGTCATCAGCATCGGTCAGATTGATGGTGGGAACGTTCGCAATACCGACGTAAGACTCGACGGTGTTCGTAGCCTCATTGTAGATCAGGAACGTGGTCTTGCCGTTGGCATAGGAAGGACCGGTCTTACCGACGTTGTACTTATCGTTGCCCATCGTAGTGTTGCCCTTGGTGACCAGAACACCGGCGGTTTCGGTGGCATTGACAGACGCAACCTGAGTCAGAATGTATTCCTTGTCGGAATTGATGCGGTAGGAAACAATGTCGTTCAGCTGAGCAGAACCCCAGGACTTGACGTCAACGACCTTGCGGGTGCCGTCAAGGAAGAGCAGCTCGGCCTTGGTGGCGCCGAGAAGGGAGCCGGTGCCGGAAGCGGAGTTGCTGCCGATCACAGCGGCATAAGCATCAGAGGCAGCCGCCGCGTCAACATAAACGGCATCGCCGTAGAAGCCGAGATAAACATCGACGGTGGTGTTCATCGCATTGGTCAAAGAGCTGCCGATCGTAGCCTTGGAAGCGGCAACCGCATTGATCTTATAGGTCGTGCCGCCGGCCACAACAGACTTGCCCTCAACATAGCCGGTAAGGGTGCCGGTGACCTTCTCGGCGAGCTTCATGCTCTTCACGCCGGTGGCGCCGGTCATCTTGGAGTAGGTGTAGAGCACATAATCGTCAACGGCATAAGCGTCGTCGGTCTCATAGGTGCTGCCAAGGCCGGTATTGCCGGTGCTGGCGAGCAGGACATAAGCGTCCTTCGTGGTAGAGGCCTTGTAGGCCGCCGCGATCTGAGCGAAATAGGTGTTGATCACAGTGATGGTGGCGGTGTTCTTAGCGGAATCATACCAAACCTGAGTCAGAGCGCCGTTGCCGCCGACCTCATCGAGGCTGCCCTTAACAATGTCATTGGTGAAAGTGGTCTTTTCGCCATCGACATAGTAGGTAACGTTGCCCGCAGGAATGCCGCTGTTGGACAGACCGAGGTCGGCATAGATGGTGCCGCGCTTGACGGAGTCAGTATACTTGGCATCTTCATCCTCGGCATACTCACCGATCTTCTTGGTGTCGTTGGTCCAAATGTGAATGGGACGACCAAAATCATCCATCGCACCGGAGGAGAGCTTCAGCTTGGTGTAGAGCTTCTCGCCCAGCTCGATGGTGTAACCGCCGTTGTTGGTCAGGGTCGCATCGGAGATGGTCTGCTGCTTGGCAATGGTGTTGGTCACATAGGTGGGCTCGGAAGCGCCGAGGTTGATCTCAGCACCGTTGACGGAGATGCTGGAGCCCTTGGTGGTGTACTCAACGGTGGGGGCCTTGAGGGCGTTCAGAGTCATCTGAGCGGCCTTCTCACGGGTGAGGACCTGATTGACGGAGCCGTCGATCTTGTCCATCAGCTTGGCCTTGGCCATGAGCTTGCTGGTGTTGATGGCCCAGTCGGTGCCGACCATGCCGGCGGCCTTGGCATCGTAGCCGAGCTCAACGAGCAGCATCTTGCCGAACTGCAGAGCAGTCAGCTGACCGGCGGGGTCGAACTTGCTGTTGCCGACACCGTTGACGACGCCGGCCTGCGCGCAGTAGCCGACAAAGCCGGCGGACCAGCGAGTGGAGGCCACGTCGGTAAAGGTAGCGCCGCCCGCGAGGGCGTCAGCAGCCTTGGAGCCGAGCTCGAGGTACGCGATGATCTTCGCGGCCTGCTCACGGGTCAGGTTTTCCTTGGCATTGAAATTGCCCTTTTCATCGCCAATGAACACGCCAACGGCGTTCATGACGTCAACAGCTTCCTTGTAGTCGATCTTGTCGGCATCTTTGAAAGCTGCGTTGCTGATGGTGACGAGGGACATGGACATGACCAGCGCCAGCACCAGAGCGAGTAACTTTTTCATATAATGTTACTCTCCTTTCTGAAATTTCCGCTTCCGGTTCTGCGGCATCGTATATTTTTCCGCGTTTCGGCGCGATTTTCTTTTGTTTATGCACGTCGGCTCGTTGAGGAGGGCGTCCGTCAAAATCCTGCCTTTGTGCAAAACGGAGAAAATGTTGCAAAAACGGGTCAAATAGGCGATATCGTATCCCCATTCGCGGATTTGTGTTGCAAAATCAGGTGTTTTCGGGTGTTTCTCGATCCACTTACCGTGGCATGCCGTTCCCGTAACTGAACCGGGAACTCACCTTTGCCCACCATCAATTGCACGCTCATATTACACCCGGCTTTCCCGCCCGTCAACCGCTTTGGCCGATTTGTAACTCACCTGTAACATTCCCGTATTTTTGTTACGCCGCAGCGAGTGATTCTAAATGAGGGGCACACAGGGGCCTTTTGTTGCACGGCAAACGGCAACGCGCCCCTCACCCCGCCGCACCCCGCGCGGCACATAAGGAAAGAGGGCCATTCTTAGCGGAAGAATGGCCCCCTTTCGATTCCCCAAGACCGCAAGGGCTACGCCCTTGACCTGCCATTGCCCGCCTCTGTAAGGCTGATGCTGCACGCGCTGCGCAAAGGAGTGCGTGCAGTTTCTTATTGCCGCTTTCGATTTGGCTTGCTCCTTGCGGCCGCTGCCGCTCTGCGGTGGGGTTTCGGAAGAAATTTTTAACAGCAGCTCGTACCAGCACCGCAGCAGCGGCTGAGCGGAAAGAGAAGCACGTCAAATCGTTCAGAAGAAAAAGTCAAACATACGGTTGCCAAAAGGGTAATTTAATAATATGAGCAGTTCGGGGGTCAAGGGGCTTGCCCCTTGCGCTCTCTTGGGGTTTCAAAGGGGCCATTCTCTACGGTAGAGAATGGCCCCTTTGGTCGCACCGCCGTCAAGCGGCAAATCTCGCACCGCCGTCAGGCGGCAAATGTGCTACCGCACACCGTGCGGCTTAGCCTCACTCGATCGCCAGTCTCCGGCTGCCGGAGACCTCGACGTCCTTCTTCGGCAGCGTCAGGCTCAGTACGCCGTCGTTGTAGCTGGCCTTGATGCCCTCGGCCTTGATGCCGGAGATATCGAAGCTCCTCGCGTAGCTGCCGTAGCTGCGCTCGCAGCGGACGTAGCTCTTGTCCTTCTCCTCGTGCTCGTTCCTGCGCTCGGCCTTGATGGTCAGGTTGTCGCCGTCGATGTCGATGGCGATGTCCTCCTTCTTCATGCCGGGCAGATCGGCCTCGAGCAGGTAATGGTCGCCCTTGTCCTGAATGTCGGTCTTGAACGTGCCGACGTCGCCGAGGAAGTCGCGGTTGCCGAAGAACGCGCGCTCCAGCGCCTCCATGTCGCGGAACGGGTCATAGGTGGTCATGTGGTTATTGTTGCGGTAAGGTCTCAGTTCAAACATAATGAATACCTCCGAAAATTCGAGATTTGGAAAGCCTCGGGAGCTTGCCTTCCTTTGCTTTTCTTGACTCAGAGTCTACCCCGGAATTGTGTCCAAAGATACGCATTTGTGTGAACGGACTATGAATTTTAGCACTCTCACTCTAAGAGTGCTAAAAGCGTCGGATTTTGTTGCATTTGACGGGCAGCCTGCCCCAAAACCGCCCATGTCTACCCGATGTCTACCCGCCGAAACGCCTGGGGCGCAAGGGCTTGCGGGTTTTCCGATAGGGTCGCCGTCTACCCTTCCGTCTACCCATTTTTTCACGCCGATCGCCGAAACGCCTGCCATTGCTGCGAAAGTTTTTGAAATTTCCGAAAATGTATGGGGATACGATATCGCCTATTTGACCCGTTTTTGCAACATTTTCTCCGTTTTGCACAAAGGCAGGATTTTGACGGACGCCCTCCTCAACGAGCCGACGTGCATAAACAAAAGAAAATCGCGCCGAAACGCGGAAAAATATACGATGCCGCAGAACCGGAAGCGGAAATTTCAGAAAGGAGAGTAACATTATATGAAAAAGTTACTCGCTCTGGTGCTGGCGCTGGTCATGTCCATGTCCCTCGTCACCATCAGCAACGCAGCTTTCAAAGATGCCGACAAGATCGACTACAAGGAAGCTGTTGACGTCATGAACGCCGTTGGCGTGTTCATTGGCGATGAAAAGGGCAATTTCAATGCCAAGGAAAACCTGACCCGTGAGCAGGCCGCGAAGATCATCGCGTACCTCGAGCTCGGTGAGAAGGCCGCTGACGCTCTCGTCGGCTCTGCCACCTTCACCGACGTCGCGGCGACCCGCTGGTCTGCCGGCTTCGTCTCCTACTGCGCGCAGGCCGGTATCGTCTCCGGCGTCGGCGACAGCAAGTTCGATCCTGCCGGTCAGCTGACCGCTCTGCAGTTCGGCAAGATGCTGCTCGTTGAGCTCGGCTACGATGCCAAGGCCGAGGGCATGGTCGGCACCGACTGGGCCATCAACACCAGCAAGCTCATGGCCGGCACCAAGCTGATGGACGGCATCTCCGGCTCCGTCAACCAGGTCCTCACCCGTGAGAAGGCCGCTCAGATGTGCCTGAACGCCCTCGAGGCTCCCATGGTCACCTATGACACCAAGGGCTCCACCATCATCGTCGACGGCACTAAGATCAACTTCGGCGCTTCCGTTGCCAAGTATGAGACCTCCACCGTCGCCAAGGATCAGAACATCTCCAAGGAGAAGCTCACCTCCGGCGAGTACACCGTTGAGCTCGGCGAGAAGCTCTACAAGGATCTCAAGAAGAACTCCACCACCGATGCTTTCGAGCGTCCCGCTACCGAGTGGATGCTCAAGGCCACGTCCATCGGCACCTATGCGGATGCTGCTGACCTGTCCTACACCGCTACCGTCGAGATCGGCACCATCTATTCCGACCTCGGTCTGAGCAAGGGCATTGACGATTCCAAGGTCACCTATTATGAGGATGGCCAGAATAAGTCCAGTTCCTGGACTCAGGATATCGTTAAGGGCAGCAAGGTCGAAAAGGGCGGCAACGGCACCCTGCTCGAGGTCTACTACAATGACGACGCCGAGTCCCTGACCGTGATCGCGATCAACACCTACGTTGGCAAGATCACCGCTTCCTACAAGGCTTCCACCACCAAGGATGCCTACGTCACCTTTACTGCCAAGACTGGTGCCGGCTCCTCCTATGAGACGGACGACAGCTACAGCAAGGATGACATCGTTCTCTACACCTACTCCGGCAAGGCTGGCGACGCTGGCGTCAAGAGCATGGCTCTGGCCGAGAAGGTCACCGGCAAGATGAACGGCTTCACCGCCGAAAAGAACGTCACCGTTGACGGCACCACATACAAGAAGAGCGCCAACGGCACCTCCATCACCCCCGGCATGAACACCAGCGTTGGTAAGGACGTTTCCGTTTATTTGGATCAGTACGGCTACGCCGCTTTTGTCGACGCTGACGATACCCTGCAGTATGCGGTCATCCTCGCCTATGAGGTTGGTTCCCGCCTCGATAGCCCCCGCGCCAAGCTCCTCTTCACCGACGGCACCACCAAGAAGGTCGACGTCAAGGCTCTGAAGACGGACAAGAGTACTGTGTATACTGGTAAAAGTCTGACTGACTATACCTCCTCTGCCTCTGGCAACTCCGATCTGAACAAGTACGATGTGGTCTCCTACACCGTCAACAGCGACGAGGAGTACACCCTGACCCTGGCGGCTGACGCGCGTAACGCGGACGTTGGCTCCGCCAAGATCACCAAGGGCATCCCCTCCCTCGACGGCACGGTCTCTAACAACGCCTATAATGTCGGCTCCACCAACATCGGTCGCCTCTATGCCAACGGCAAGACCACGTTCCTCGTCATCGACGAGAGCGGCACGGATACCACCTACACCTCCTACACCGGCATTGCCAACGTCCCCAACATCGAGTGGAAGAGCGGCACCTACACCGCTCCCATCACCCTGCTGACTGAGGACAACACCATTGCCAAGATCGTTGTCGTCGCCAAGACCAAGGTTAGCGGCGAGACCAACAACCTCTACATCTCCGACGGCAGCAAGGCTGTCACCTTCATCAAGGGCGGTTCCGCCGGCCAGTCCTACACCAAGGAGCTCGGCTACTACTATGAGTATGACGCCGTCATCGACGGTGCTGAGACCAAGATCAAGACCGACTTCGCTGTCACGAACTACAGCATCCTGACCGGTGTTTCGTACAACAGCAAGGGCGTTGCCTCCGGCTACAGCGATATCGCCTACATGGATATCAACAATCCTACTACCAAGGTTGACGGCGCCAACCTCTTCACCGCGGTTGGCACTGAGGCTACCACCAACTCCGTTGTGAAGATCGGCAGCAAGCTCTATGCCTTCGATGATGGCTGCAAGGTCTACTACATCGGCACTGACGGCACTCTGATCGCTTCCGCTCCTGCCTCCATCGGCAAGGATGCCAACGATCAGGTTTGGTTCAAGCTCACCGATGGCCTGCTGAGCACTGTATTCATCAAGGTCGTTGACGAGACCTCCTCTGCTGTCAATCCCAGCAATGGTACTGTTGCTGTCAAGCTGGTCAAGGATACTTCTTCCGGCAAGGTCACTCTGCAGTACACGAACTCTGACGCCGCTGCGGTTGCTTACACCGGCACTGTGACGATCACCAATACCACCAACGGCTATACTACCACCGTTGATCTGGTCGGCGGTTCTTTCAATGCTAACACTACTACCTTCGCCGACGCCGAGACGATTGCTGTCTCTTCCAACAGCGCTGTGAAGTATCAGGCTACCGTTACCGTCGGCGGTGCGGTTCTGACCACCAACAGTGTGATCGGCGGCTAATTGCCAAACCGATATCAAAGCTTTTTGAGCTGAGATAAAAAAGGATCGCTCCTCATTTGAGGAGCGATCCTTTTTTACTTTTTCACGCCGTACAACGTCACACTGCTGCCCGCTGTGAAATACTGCGCGGACGAGGTTTTATACAGCGAGAGCGAGTTGGGGCCGGTCTCCCCGAAGTTCGAAGCGTTCGTCGTGCAGACCGTAACGGTCTCGCCGGTGCTCGTCAGCTTTCGGGTGGTGATGTAGTAGCAGCCGTCGCCGGGGCACAGCTCGACCTCGGCGTACTCGCGCCCGGTGGGGCCGAGGCCCGCGGCGTAGTCATAGTTGACAAACTCGCGGTTGACGTAGTGGCGGAAAATGGTTCCATCGCCGCTGCCGAAGCGCAGACGATAGTCCACGTTGTCGGTGCAGGCGAGCGCTGGGCGGATAATCAGCTTGGAGAAACTGCGCAGGTCGATGTCGGAAAAGTCCATATCGATCTGTGCGATCTCCGATGTGACCGTGATTTCTTTGAGCTTCACGAGCATGTCGCCCGCGACGCGGGCGGTGGTCTCCGCGGCGATGGTGTCGGCGTTGGCCTTGAGCGCGGCGTCGAGCGTGGCGGTCATGTCGTTGAAGTCCTTCATCTGAATGCGGTCGGTTTTCTCCCACTTGGGGAGCTGGTAGTTGGTGGTTTTTGTCATGCTTCCTCCTGTGTTTTACGCCCTGCGATCAGGGCAAGGTTTGTTTTCAAGCCGCCCTGCCGGGGCAGCCGATGGTGTATGATTCGGTTTTTCGTGTAAAATTCCGAGGTTTCCGCCGGTTTTATGATTTTTTCTTACGGCGAAAATATCTCGAATCACTTGTAAGAGTGATTCGCCGGTTTGGTGTCCACTTATGTGCAACGAGGGCAAAAAAATTTTCCGGCTTGACATTTTCGCCCGCCGGATTATAATGAAGATAGAAAGGGACGCTGCGACAAGCGGTCGACCCGAAAGTTAGGAACTAATCAATGATTAGAAACCGTCACTTGGCCGAGTGGCGGTTTCTGCTTTTCACAATAATCGTTACCGTAAAGGAACCGATATGTAAAGTGATCCGCATGGTCTCACCCCCTTTCGGGTGGTGTGGCCGACCGCCTGCCGTCTGTGCAGCGTCCCTCAATACGATTGTACCATACCGCGCAAAAAAGTCAAGCCCTCCCGGCCGGGAGGGCTTGCTGCGTTTACGCAGTTACTTGCTGAACTTGGTGAAGAGCATGACGATCAGCGTGATGAGCGCCATGACGGCGAAGATGCCGAGCATCCCCTGCCACAGGATCGTGAGCGCTGCCTGCAAAGCTGTCATTTCCGTTCCTCCTTACTTCAAGAGCTGCGGCACGAGGTTCAGGATCATGCCGCCCGCGAGGACGCTTGCGATCTGCCCGGCGACGTTCGCACCCACCGCGTGCATCAGCAGATGGTTCTGGCTGTCCGCCTCAATGCCCATCTTCTGGATGACGCGCGCGGACATCGGGAACGCCGAAATGCCTGCCGCGCCGACCATCGGGTTGATCTTGGTCTTGCTGAAGAGGTTGAGGAACTTGGCGAACATCACGCCCGCGATGGAGTCGAACACAAAGGCCACGAGGCCAAGGCCCATGATGATGAGCGTGTTCCGGTTCACGAACTGCTCGGCGCGCATGGAGAACGAGATCGTGATGCCGAGCAGCAGCGTGATGAGGTTCGCCAGCGTGTTCTGCGCCGTTTCGGAGAGACGGTCAAGGCAGCCGCACTCGCGCAGCAGGTTGCCGAACATCAGGAAGCCGACGAGCGAGACGGACATCGGCGCAATGAAGCCCGCGATGATGGTCACAAGGATCGGGAAGCAGATGCGCAGCGTGCGCGAGACGTTCTTGGGGTTGTAGGGCATCCGGATGCGGCGCTCTTTTTTCGTCGTCACGAGCTTGATGGCGAAGGGCTGGATGATCGGCACAAGCGCCATGTAAGAGTACGCCGCGACGGCGATGGGGCCGACGTAGCTCGAGTGCAGCACCTGCGAGACGAGGATGGAGGTCGGGCCGTCCGCCGCGCCGATGATGCCGATGGAGGCGGCGTCCGCGAGGTCGAAGCCGAGCAGGACGGCAGCGACCATGGTGAAGAAGATGCCGAACTGCGCCGCCGCGCCGAAGAGCAGCATCTTGGGATTTGAGAGCAGCGGGCCGAAGTCGATCATCGCGCCGATGCCGATGAACAGCAGCAGCGGCAGCGCTTCGCTGGCCTCGATGGTGGTCTCGAAGAGCCACTGGATGATGCCTTGGCTCTCGCCGATGCCCTCGACCATCTGGTTGAGGACGCCGGAGCTCGGCAGGTTGACAAGGATGGCACCGAAGCCCATCGGCAGCAGCAGCGCGGGCTCATAGTCCTTTTGGATGGCGAGGTAGATGAGCGCGAAGCCCACAAGGTACATCACGCCCTGCTGCCACGTTACGGCTCGAAAGCCGTCAAGCAGAAAGCTCATAAATGCAACACACTCCTGTATCATAGAGTTGGTTTTGGGAAAAGAAAAAGACTCTTACCGTCGGACGGCTGCAAAGACGTCTTCGGTAAAAGTCTCGCCATTTCATGAGCGGACCGGGGGCGCAGCCCCGTGATGACGACCCGCCCGACGCCGCAGCGGCGTTGGCTACTCCCTTATTCCTTTCGGTATCATAGCATACGAAGCGTCCTGTGTCAAACCAATTATTGCCGTTTCGTAAACTTTTTTGCGCCCTCTTTACTATTTAGGCGAAATCATATAGAATAAAAGCAATTTTGATAGAAAGTGTGATGGATCTTGCAGAATTTCATTTATAAGCTTCGCTGCGCGATGGCGCGCTTCATGTACGGTCGAAACGGCGTCGACCAGCTCTGCTGGGCCTTGTTTATCGCTGAGTTGGTGCTCAGCCTGCTGCCCGCCTTGGTGCCGGGGCAGGCATTGGCCGCCTTCATCCACTATGCCACGCTCTTTTTGTGCGTATATCTGCTGTTCCGTATGTTCTCGCGCAACCTCGAAAAGCGCCGTGCGGAAAACGCAAAATTCATGCAGTGGTGGGGGCCGAAGCAGAGCGCCCTGCTTGGAGCGAAGGCCCGCCGCGCCGACAAGGAACACAAGTATGTGAAGTGCTCCTGCGGCGCCTATTGCCGTGTGCCGCGCAGCGTCGGAATGGTCGAATTGACCTGTCCGAAGTGCGGAAAAAAGCGGATCGTGAAAACCTGAAAATGAGTCCTTTTGAAAAAAGCGCCGAAGGGCGCTTTTTTGTACACTTTGACGATCCGTTTTGTTCAAAACCGCCCATGTCTACCCGATGTCTACCCGCCGAAACGCCTGGGGCGCAAGGGCTTGCGGGTTTTCCGGAGAGGCCGCCGTCTACCCTTCCGTCTACCCATTTTTTCACGCCGATCCCCGAAACGCCTGATATTGCTGCAAACATTTTTGAAATTTCCAAAAATGCATGAGGATACGATATCGCCTATTTGACCCGTTTTTGCAACATTTTCTCCGTTTTGCACAAAGGCAGGATTTTGACGGACGC
>ENA-UEOI01002686-UEOI01002686.1-human-gut-metagenome-genome-assembly--contig:-NODE-2686-length-11918-cov-8.198041_pt1 | contig 11918 bp, 6 predicted proteins | sample MGYA00242883_ERZ507882 | MGnify/ENA primary metagenome ERZ507882 (study PRJEB26167, sample SAMN06115502) | human gut metagenome | host: Homo sapiens | place: China:Chongqing | collected 2015-07-29... | reverse complement strand
CTGAGATCACCGAGAATATCTTCCAGATGGACGACGACGCCCGCGCCGCCGCCGGTATCGACAGCCTGCCCGGCTCCCTGGAGGAGGCCATCAAGGCCATGCAGGCCGACCCGATGGTGCTGGAGACTCTGGGCGGGCATGTTTCCGAGAACTACATCGAGGGCAAGGCCAAGGAGTGGGACGAGTACCGCACCCGTGTCAGCTCCTGGGAACGCGAGAAGTACATCATCAACTATTGATGGCCGGCGGTGGCCGGAATACCGTTCGAAAGGTTGACGGAGTGCTGACCCTGTGAGTAACTCCTTGACGCAAAGGAGTGATTGAAAATGGGAATGGAACAAATCATCGTGGCTTTTGAAAGTCCCAAAAGCTGCGACCGGGTCCGGGAGATTGTGGAGAACAGCGGAACGGCCTCCTGTATCGTCTGCCGTTCGGCAGCGGAGGTCAAGCGCACGGTGAACAAGCAGCGCGTCAGCACCGTGGTCTGCGGCTTCAAGCTTCCGGATGAGAGCGCAGAGGACCTGTTTGCGGACCTGCCATCCTCCTGCGCCATGCTGATGGTGGCCGTCCAGAACCTGCTGGATCTGTGCCAGACCGACGACATCTTCAAGCTGGCCTCCCCGGTGAGCCGGGGCGACCTGACCGCCTCCGTGCGGATGCTGCTGCAGATGGGGCACCGACTGGAAAAGTTCGCCCGGCCCCAGCGGAGCGGAGAAGAGCAGGCCATCATCAAGGAAGCCAAGGGGCTTCTCATGGAGCGGCACGGCATGAGCGAGGAGCAGGCCCACCGCTTCCTGCAGAAAAAGAGCATGAATTCCGGGGCCAAGATGGTCCAAACCGCCAAGCTGGTACTAGGCGGCCAATAAACAACATACGATAGATGGGGATTTCCATCGGTCGAAGGACGAGGTTGTCTTTTTGGCGGCAGTCTGGTGATTACTGGCTGCCGCCAATCTGTATATACATTGAGTATCGGCATACGGATCAAGGAGGCAGCCATGCGATTCACAAAAATGCAGGGTCTGGGAAACGACTACATCTATCTGGACTGTACCAAAGAACGGCCGGAGAACGCGCACGAGCTGGCGCGCAGGATATCGGACCGGCATTTCGGCGTAGGCTCGGACGGGCTGATTTGTGTCTGTCCCTCCCGTTCGGCGGATTTCCGCATGGAGATGTATAACGCCGACGGCACTCAGGGGGAGATGTGCGGCAACGGAATCCGCTGCATGGGCAAGTACGTCTACGACCGCGGGATGACGAACAAGACCGATCTGACCATCGAGACGCCGGGGGGCGTCAGGACCCTGCGGCTCCAGGTGGGGAAGGGGCAGGTGGTCTCGGCCACCGTGGATATGGGTGCCCCGGTCCTGGAGCCCGGCCGGATTCCCGTGGTGGCCCGGGGCAGCCGCTTCATCGGCAAGCAGCTTCACGTGCGGGGCAGGAGCTATGAGGTGACCTGCGTCTCCATGGGCAATCCCCACGCGGTGGTCTTCGTGCCGGATGTGGAGCGGCTGAATCTGGCGGAGATCGGTCCGGCCTTTGAGCGGCACGCCATCTTTCCCCACCGGGTCAACACGGAGTTTGTGCAGGTGGAGGGCCGCAGCAGCCTGCGTATGCGGGTCTGGGAACGGGGCAGCGGCGAGACGCTGGCCTGCGGTACCGGGGCCTGCGCCAGCGTGGTGGCTGGCAGTCTGACCGGCCGTTCCGAACGAACTGCCACGGTCCGGCTGCGAGGCGGAGAGTTGGATGTCCGCTGGGATCAGGAGGACGGCCACGTCTATATGACCGGGCCCGCCGTCACAGTATTTGAGGGCGAGTGGCCCGAGAAAATGTAAGGAGAGAGGAAGGGACCTATGACAGCCATCAACGAGAATTTTCAAAAGCTGCCCGGCAGCTATCTCTTTTCTGAGATCGCCCGACGGGTGGCAGCCTATGAACAGGAGCACCCCGACAAAAAGCTGATCCGCTTAGGCATCGGAGACGTGACCCGCCCCCTTCCGGAAGCGGTGACCGCCGCCATGCACAGGGCGGTGGACGACATGGCCACCGCCGGGGGCTTCCACGGCTACGGCCCGGAGCAGGGCTACGACTTTCTGCGGGAGGCCATCGCCCGGTGCGACTATCAGGCCCGGAACGTGGATATCCAGCCCGGTGAGATCTTCGTCTCCGACGGGGCCAAGAGCGACTGCGGCAACATCGTGGACCTGTTTGCACGGGAAAACAGGGTAGCGGTCTGCGACCCGGTGTACCCGGTGTATGTGGACACCAACGCCATGGCCGGCCGGGCTGGGGACTACGACGAGGCCACCGGCCGCTGGACCAACCTGATCTACATGCCATGTATAGCGGAAAACGGCTTTATACCCGCCATCCCGGAGGGAAAGGCCGACATGATCTACCTCTGTTTCCCCAACAACCCCACCGGCGCGGTGGCCACCCGGGCACAGCTTCAGGCCTGGGTGGATTACGCCAACGCCAACGGCTCGGTGATCCTGTTCGACGCGGCCTACGAGGCGTTTATCACCACCCCCGGCATTCCCCACAGCATTTTTGAGATTCCGGGCGCGGAGACCTGCGCCATTGAGTTCCGCTCCTTCTCCAAGACCGCTGGCTTCACCGGCACCCGCTGTGCCTATACGGTGGTGCCCAAGGCGCTGGAGCGGGGCGGGGCCAGCCTCAACAGCCTGTGGAACCGCAGACAGTGCACCAAGTTCAACGGCGTGCCCTATGTGGTCCAGCGGGGCGCTGAGGCGGTCTACTCCGAGGAGGGCCGGGCGCAGGTCCGGGAGACCCTGGACTACTACTTGAATAACGCCCGGGTCATCCGGGAGGGCCTGACGGCTGCCGGTCTCACCGTCTCGGGCGGGGTGGATTCCCCCTATGTGTGGGCCAGAACGCCCGCCGGCATGCCATCCTGGGACTTTTTCGACCGGCTGCTCCGGCGGGCCAACGTGGTCACTACTCCGGGTGCCGGCTTCGGCCCCAGCGGTGAGGGCTACATCCGCCTCACCGGCTTCGGCGAGGCAACCGCTACCCAGGAGGCGGTCCGGCGCATCAAGAGCGCGCTTTAATCGGATAGCAAAACGTACAACGGGGTACGGGCGTTGGGTGGCAGAAGGTGGCCGCCCGGCGCGCGTGCCCCTATTTTTTGATTCTGACCCGGAAAGGGGCTTTGTACATGCAAGAGAACAGACAAGAAGGCTATCGACAGCGGGGCTTGTACGATCCCGCCTTTGAACATGACGCCTGCGGCATCGGAGCCGTGGTGGACATCAAGGGCCGCAAGAGCCATCAGACCGTGGACGACGCCCTGAAGATCGTGGAAAAGCTGGAGCACCGGGCCGGAAAGGACGCCGAAGGCAAGACCGGCGACGGCGTAGGTATCCTGCTCCAAATTTCGCACAGGTTTTTCTCTAAGGCTGTGAAGGGATGGAATTTTACCCTTGGAGAAGAGCGGGATTACGGGGTCGGCATGTTTTTCTTCCCACAGGACAGCCTGAAGCGCAGCCAGGCCAAGAAGATGTTTGAAGTCATCGTGGAGAAGGAGGGCATGGAGTTTCTGGGCTGGCGGGCGGTCCCGGTCGAACCCGGCATCCTGGGCACGAAGGCGCTGAATAAAATGCCATGCATTGAGCAGGGCTTTGTGAAGCGGCCGGAGGGCGTGGCGCAGGGCCTGGATTTTGACCGGAAGCTCTACGTGGCCCGGAGGGTCTTTGAGCAATCGGGTGGGGACGGCACCTATGTCTGCTCGCTGTCCAGCCGTACCATCGTCTATAAGGGTATGTTCCTGGTCCATCAGCTCCGGCAGTTTTACCCGGACCTTCAGGACCAGGATTACCAGTCGGCCATTGCCCTGGTCCACTCCCGGTTTTCCACCAATACCAACCCCTCCTGGGAGCGGGCCCACCCCAACCGGCTCCTCCTCCACAACGGAGAGATCAACACCATCCGGGGCAATGCCGACCGGATGCTGGCCCGGGAGGAGACCATGTCCTCCCCTCTGCTGGACAGCGACATGGACAAGATCCTGCCCGTCATTCACGAGGCGGGCTCCGACTCCGCCATGCTGGACAACACTCTGGAGTTCATGATGATGGCCGGCATGGACCTGCCCCTGGCGGTCATGGTGGCTATCCCCGAACCCTGGAGCAACGATAAGACCATTTCCCGGGCCAAGCGGGATCTGTACCAATATTACGCCATCCTGATGGAGGCGTGGGACGGCCCGGCCTCCATCCTGTTCTCCGACGGCGACGTGGTGGGCGCGGTGCTGGACCGCAACGGTCTGCGCCCCTCCCGGTACTATGTCACCGCCGACGACAAGCTGATTCTGTCCTCTGAGGTGGGGGTGCTGGATCTCCCCGCCGAGCGCATCGTCACCAAGTCCCGGTTGCAGCCCGGCAGGATGCTGCTGGTGGATACCCGGCAGGGCCGCATCATAGGGGACGAGGAGCTGAAGGCCTCCTACGCCGCCCGGCAGCCCTACGGCGAGTGGTTGGACAAAAACCTGGTTCATCTGTCCGACCTCAGCATTCCCAACCACCGGGTGGAGATGAGCTCCAAGGAGCAGCTCGCTCGGCTGCAGAAGGCCTTTGGCTATACCTACGAGGACGTGCGCAACACCATCCTCCCCATGGCCCGCACTGGCGCCGAACCCACCGCCGCTATGGGCATCGACATTCCCCTGGCCGTCCTGGCTCAGGAGGGGCAGCCTCTGTTCAACTACTTCAAGCAGCTCTTTGCTCAGGTGACCAACCCGCCCATCGACGCCATCCGGGAGGAGGTGGTCACCGATACCACCGTCTACATCGGGGATGACGGCAACCTGCTGCAGGAGAAGGCAGAAAACTGCAAAGTGCTTCAGGTCCGCAATCCCATCCTCACCTCCACCGACCTGATGAAGATCCGCCATATGAAAAAGCCCGGCTTCCATGTGGAGACGGTTTCCATCCTGTATTATAAGAACACCCCCCTCAAGCGGGCGCTGGACCACCTGTTTGTGGCGGTGGATCGGGCCTACCGCAACGGGGCCAACATCGTCGTCCTCTCCGACCGGGGAGTGGACGAGAACCATGTGGCCATCCCATCCCTGCTGGCGGTGTCCGCCATCGAGCAGTATCTGATCCGCACCAAAAAGCGTACGGCGGTGTCCATTCTCCTGGAGTCCGCCGAGCCCCGGGACGTCCACCACTTCGCCACGCTGCTGGGCTATGGCGCCCGGGCTATCAACCCCTATCTGGCTCAGGAGACCATCGTGGAGCTCATTGAGGAGGGGCTGCTGGACAAAGAGTTCCACGCCGCTATAGACGACTACAATTCCGCTATCCTCCACGGCATTGTGAAGATCGCCTCCAAGATGGGCATCTCCACCATCCAGTCCTACCAGTCCGCCCAGATCTTCGAGGCGGTGGGCATCGCCCGGGACGTCATCGACGTGTATTTTACCAACACCATCTCCCGGGTGGGCGGCATCGGCCTGAGGGAGATCGGCGCTCTGGTGGACAAAAACCACGCCAGGGCCTTCGATCCCCTTGGCCTGGGCACCGACCTGACGCTGGACTCCCTGGGGGCCCACAAGGCCCGGGCGGGCCACGAGGACCACATGTATAACCCCCAGACCATCCATCTGCTCCAGGAGTCCGCCCGGCGGGGAGACTACGGGCTGTTCAAGCAGTACACCGCACTGGTGGACGATGAGCACAAGCCCCACACTCTGCGCGGCCTGCTGGACATCAAGTACGCCGAGAAGCCCATCTCCCTGGACGAAGTGGAGGGTGTGGATTCCATTGTCAGGCGCTTCAAGACCGGCGCCATGAGCTACGGCTCCATCTCCCAGGAGGCCCACGAGTGCATGGCCCAGGCCATGAACCGGCTGGGGGGAAAGTCTAACTCCGGCGAGGGCGGCGAGCGGCCCGAGCGCCTGGGCACGGACCGGAACTCTGCCATTAAGCAGGTGGCCTCTGGGCGGTTCGGCGTCACCAGCGAGTACCTGGTGTCCGCCGACGAAATCCAGATCAAGCTGGCCCAGGGGGCCAAGCCCGGCGAGGGCGGTCACCTGCCCGGCCAGAAGGTCTACCCCTGGATCGCCAAGACCCGCTACTCCACCCCCGGCGTCTCCCTGATCTCCCCACCGCCTCACCACGACATTTACTCCATCGAGGACCTGGCCCAGCTTATTTACGATTTGAAAAATGCCAACCGCAGGGCCCGTATCTCGGTGAAGCTGGTCAGCGAGGCAGGGGTGGGCACCATTGCCGCCGGCGTGGCCAAGGCCGGTGCCCAGGTGGTGCTGATCTCCGGCCATGACGGCGGCACCGGCGCCGCGCCCCGCAGCTCCATCCACGGGGCGGGCCTGCCCTGGGAGCTGGGCGTGGCGGAGGCCCACCAAGCCCTGATCGCCAACGGTCTGCGGAGCCAGGTGGCCCTGGAGGCCGACGGCAAGCTGATGACCGGGCGGGATGTGGCCATCGCCTGTATGCTGGGGGCGGAGGAATTCGGCTTTGCCACCGCGCCCCTGGTGGCCCTAGGCTGCTGCATGATGCGGGTGTGCAACCTGGACACCTGCCCGGCGGGCATTGCCACCCAGAATCCCCAGCTCCGGTCCCGCTTCTCCGGCAAGCCGGAGTACGTGGTGAACTTCATGGAATTCGTGGCCCAGGAGCTGCGGGAGTATATGGCGGCCCTGGGCATCCGCACCGTGGATGAACTGGTGGGCCGCAGTGACCTACTGCGGGTCCGGGAGAAGCTGGTGACCCACCGGGCGGAGACCCTGGACCTCCGCAGCCTGCTGGAAAATCCCTGGAGCGGCGGGCCGTCCCACTTCAATCCCGGAGATGTTTACGACTTCCATCTGGAGCGGACCCTGGATGAGAGCGTGCTGCTGGCCAAACTGGGCAAGACGCTGAAGGGGAAGCGGACCGGCCGGTTGGAGCTCACCGTCTCCTCCACGGACCGGGCCTTCGGCACGCTGTTCGGCGCCGAGATCACCCGGCAGTGCGGGGACTCCCTGCCGGACGACAGCTATGTCATCACCTGCCATGGCGGCGGAGGCCAGTCCTTCGGCGCCTTCATCCCCAAAGGACTGACCCTGGAGCTGGAGGGCGACTGCAACGATGGGCTGGGCAAGGGCCTCTCCGGCGGCAAGCTGGTACTCTATCCACCCAAGGACAGCACCTTCGACCCCGGCGAGAACATCATCGTGGGCAACGTGGCTCTGTACGGCGCCACCTCCGGCCAGGCGTTCATCAACGGGATGGCCGGCGAGCGGTTCTGCGTCCGCAACTCCGGCGCCATCGCCGTGGTGGAGGGCGTGGGGGACCATGGCTGCGAGTACATGACCGGCGGCCGCTGCGTGATTCTTGGCCCCACGGGAAAGAACTTCGCAGCCGGGATGTCCGGCGGCATCGCCTATGTGCTGGACGAAAAGCACGACCTCTATATGCGCCTCAACAAGGACCAGGTGATGACGGACACCCTGACGGAGCCTCACGACATCGCCGAGCTCCGCTCCCTCATTGAGGCCCATGTGGCCGCCACCGGCTCCCCCCGGGGGAAGAAGATCCTGGCGGCCTTCCACTCCTACGTCCCCTGCTTCAAGAAGGTCATGCCCCGGGACTACGACCGGATGCTCCGGTCCATCGCCCAGTACGAGGAGAAAGGCATGACCCGTCAGCAGGCGGAGATCGAGGCGTTCTACGCCAATACCAGAGCTTGAGAGGAGGCTGGACGACATGGGAAAACCCACCGGCTTTTTGGAATATACCCGCCGGGAGGATGGCCGCCGGCCCGCGGCGGAGCGGGTCCGGGACTGGGAGGAGTTCCACCTTCCCCTGCCGGAGGAGATCCGGCGCCAGCAGGGCGCCCGGTGCATGAACTGCGGCGTCCCCTTCTGCCAGGCGGGGATGATATATGAGGGAAAGGCCTTTGGCTGTCCCCTGCACAACCTGATCCCCGAGTGGAACGACATGATCCTCTCCGGCAACTGGGGCCACGCCCTCAGCCGGCTGCTGAAGGCCAACAGCTTTCCGGAGTTCACCGGCCGTGTGTGCCCCGCCCCTTGCGAAAACGCCTGCATCTGCGGCATCTATGGGGACCCCATTACGGTCCGGGACAATGAGTTGAGCATCATCGAAGCGGCCTTTGGCGCCGGGAAGCTCCGCCCACGCCGGCCGCCCCAGTGGTCGGGGAAGAAGGTCTGCGTGGTAGGCTCGGGCCCGGCGGGCCTGGCGGCAGCGGACCAGCTGAACCGCCGGGGCCACATGGTCACCGTCATCGAGCGGGCGGAGCACCCCGGCGGTCTGCTGATGTACGGCATCCCCAATATGAAGCTGCCAAAATCTGTGGTCCGGCGGCGCATCGACCTGATGACCGAGGAGGGCGTCACCTTCGTCTGCGGTGTGGACGCCTCAGAGGGTGCCGTGGCAAAGCGGCTGCTGGCGGAGTACGACGCGGTGATCCTCTGCTGCGGGGCCGGAGCGCCCCGGCCCTTGGGACTGGACACCACCGGCATCTCCGGCGTATGCTACGGCACCGAGTACCTGAAGGCTGCTGTGGAGCGGGCTCAGTTCGGCAAGGCGGAGGCGGCGGTTCCCTCCGCCTCCGGGCTGGATGTGGTTATCATCGGCACTGGCGATACCGCCAGCGACTGTGTGGCCACCGCCCTGCGGCAAGGCTGCCGCTCCGTGACCCAGCTGGTGCGCCGTCCCCGGACGGATTACCTGGACGCTGCGGGAAGCCTGCCGCTGGATTACGCCCACGAAGAGGCGCTGGCCGTTACGGGCCAGGATCCCCGGCGGTTCGGCGTCCAGGTCCAGAGCCTGGTGGCGGGGGAAAGCGGTTCCCTGACCGGTGTGGTCACCACGGAGGGGGATACCCTGCCCTGCCAGCTGTTGATCGGCGCCACCGGCTTTGCCGGGTGTGAGCGGGGCGTGTGCGAGGCCTTCGGTGTGGAGGCGGACAGGACGGTCCGCACAGCGCCGGGGAGCTATGCTGCCAATGCGGACAAGGTGTTCGCCGCTGGCGATATGCGCCGGGGCCAATCCCTGGTGGTGTGGGCCATCGCCGAAGGGCGCTCCGCCGCTGCGGAGGTGGACCGGTATCTGACCGGCTACACGAATCTGGTACGCTCCATCGGGTAGATGGGACATCCCCCTGACACAAGGATGGAGAAATTTCAGGAAATTTTCAGCTGGGTTTTGGGATATTCCCACATTGACAGCGGATATCCCCAGTGGTAATCTTTAGACCATAATTTTAACATCAGCAAAGGCGTTGATGGAGAAAAGTACCGCGGATGTTCCGGGCCAGTGAGCGGGGGATGGTGAGAACCCCGTACCAAAGAGTCCGCGGGAAGAACACTCCGTAGCTGTGATCTGAACGCGGGAGACCGCCAGTAAGTGAAACGAGTCGTGACCGTTACCTCACGCGGGCTTGTTGGAGCCTAGTCAAAGAGGTCCCCGATCAGGGGGCAAGTCAGGTGGCACCGCGGATCGCAGCTATTCGTCCTGAAATTTCAGGACGGAGCTGCGATCTTTTTTATTTCGGAGGTGCTTCTATCTATGTGCGCAATTATGGGTTTTTCCAAAAAGACCTACACCAAGGAGGAACTGCTGCCCTTCTTCGACCGGACCCGGTCCCGGGGACCGGACATGTCTCAGATCCTCGAGACGCCGTCCGGCTGGCTGTGCTTTCACCGGCTGGCCATCATGGGCCTGACGGAGGCGGGGATGCAGCCCTTTGAGCTGGACGGGGACTATGTGGTCTGCAACGGCGAGATCTACGGCTTCCGCCCCCTGAAGCGGCAGCTGACGGAAAAAGGCTACTCCTTCCGCAGCGGCAGCGACTGTGAGATCCTGCTTCCTCTGTACCGGGAGTACGGCCTGGAGATGTTCGCCAAGCTGGACGCGGAGTTCGCCCTCATCATCTACGATTCCAAGCGGGATGAGCTCATCGCAGCCCGGGATCCCATCGGCATTCGGCCCCTGTACTACGGCTATGACCGCTCCGGCGCCATCGTCTTTGCCAGCGAACCGAAAAACCTAGTGGGGTTATGTAAGGGGATCCGCCCCTTCCCGCCGGGACACTATTACGCGGACGGAAAATTTGTCCGCTATGCGGATCTCACCACCGTCACGCAGTACTCCCCCGATGACTTGGAGACCGTCTGCCGCAACATCCGCAACAAGCTGATCGCGGCGGTGGATAAACGGCTGGACGCGGACGCTCCCCTGGGCTTCCTGCTCTCCGGCGGGCTGGACTCCTCTCTGGTATGCGCCATCAGCTCCGTAATTCTGGGGAAGAAGATCCGTACCTTCGCCATCGGCATGGACACGGATGCCATCGACCTGAAGTACGCCCGGGAGGCGGCGGAGTTCATCGGCGCCGATCACACGGAGGTCTATATGACCCGGAAGGAGGTTCTGGCGGCCCTGCCCGTCGTCATCGCCGCCCTGGGCACCTGGGACATCACCACCATCCGGGCCAGCATGGGCATGTATCTCTGCTGCAAGGCCATCCACGAAAAGACGGACATCCGGGTGCTGCTGACCGGCGAGATCAGCGATGAGCTGTTCGGCTACAAGTACACAGACTTTGCCCCCAGCGCCGGAGCCTTCCAGCAGGAGTCCAAAAAGCGGGTGGATGAGCTGCACATGTACGATGTGCTGCGGGCGGACCGGTGCATCTCCGTCAACTCTCTGGAGGCCCGGGTCCCCTTCGGCGACCTGGACTTCGTGCAATACGTCATGGCGGTGGATCCGGCGCTGAAAATGAACACCTATGGCATGGGCAAGTACCTGCTGCGCCACGCGTTTGAAAAGGACCGCCTGCTGCCGGACAGCATCCTCTGGCGGCAGAAGGCCGCCTTCTCCGACGCAGTGGGCCACTCCATGGTGGACGACCTGAAGGCCTACGCTGAGGAGAAATACACCGACGATGAGTTCGAGCGGCTGCGCAAAAAGTACGATTACTGCACGCCCTTCACCAAGGAGAGCCTGCTCTACCGGGAGATTTTTGAAAAGTACTATCCCGGTCAGGCCCGGATGATCCAGGACTTCTGGATGCCCAACAAAGCCTGGGAGGGCTGCAACGTAGACGATCCCTCGGCCCGGTGTCTGGCAAACTACGGTGAGAGCGGCCGGTAATCCCGCGGAAAATTAGAAGTATTACCTATTGTCTTTCCATTGTTTTATGATAGGATAACCTTAGTCATATATTTGAGAGAAAATCGAAGGAGGAACCAGTATGAGCGCCACCATGAAACTTCCTGAACTGTTCGGCAGTCTGGTCTTTAACGAGGAGACCATGAAAGAGCGGCTTTCCACCGCCTCTTATAGCGCCTGGAAACGCTGCATCACCGACGGCACCTCTCTGGACATCGGCACCGCCAATGAGATCGCCGAGGCCATGAAGCAGTGGGCCGTGGAGAAGGGAGCCACCCACTACACCCATTGGTTCCAGCCCATGACCGGCGTTACCGCCGAGAAGCATGACAGCTTCATCTCCCCTGTGGGCGGCGGCAAGATCATCATGGAGTTCTCCGGCAAGGAGCTGGTCCGGGGCGAGCCCGACGCCTCCTCCTTCCCCTCCGGCGGCCTGCGCGCCACCTTTGAGGCCCGGGGCTACACCGCCTGGGACCCCACCTCCTTCGCCTTTATCAAAGAGGGCTCTTTGTGCATCCCCACCGTCTTCTGCTCTTACTCCGGCGAAGCGCTGGACAAGAAGACTCCCCTGCTGCGGTCCATGGATGAGGTAAGCCGTCAGGCCATCCGGATTCTGCGGCTCTTCGGCGACACAGAGACCAAGCGTGTCACTGCCCAGGTGGGTCCCGAGCAGGAGTCTTTCATGGTGGCTAAGGAGCTCTACAAGCAGCGGGAAGCCCTGCGTTCCCGCGGCCGGACGCTGTGCGGCGCCAAGCC
>ENA-UEOI01002669-UEOI01002669.1-human-gut-metagenome-genome-assembly--contig:-NODE-2669-length-11986-cov-5.153161_pt1 | contig 11986 bp, 7 predicted proteins | sample MGYA00242883_ERZ507882 | MGnify/ENA primary metagenome ERZ507882 (study PRJEB26167, sample SAMN06115502) | human gut metagenome | host: Homo sapiens | place: China:Chongqing | collected 2015-07-29... | reverse complement strand
AAACCCTGACGGTTTCCTTTCACACTATCCTTCCCTCCGATATTTGCAACTAAGCCGGTTTTTCGACAGTCTGCACACAGAAACTGGCGAAAAGACCTGTCATTCCGAGCCGGTGACATCGGTCACTGGCGTGGAAGTCCGTTCCTCCGGTGTCCTGCCCCGTTTCCTTCACCACACGAAACATTTTTGCGCCTTTTTACCAAAATTCCCGCCCGACAGCTGCACAAAACGCATATTTCAGGGCTTTTCTTTTCTGCCGCGTCATGGTATACTAATACGGTTATGAAGTCACCACGAAAGGAAACACCCTCTATGCAAAGCGAAAACAAGCTGGGCGTCATGCCCATCTCCAAGCTGATTTGGAATATGTCCCTGCCCATCATCGCGTCCATGCTGGTGCAGGCCCTCTACAACATCGTGGACAGTGTGTTCGTCAGCCGCGTCAGTGAGCAGGCCCTCACCGCCGTCTCCCTGGCATTCCCGGCCCAGAACCTGATGATCGGCCTGGCCACCGGCACGGCGGTGGGCGTCAACGCCCTCATGGGCCGCGCCCTGGGCGCGGGCCTTCGCGAACGGGCCGACAAGGTGGCCAATAACGGCGTGTTCCTGGCGGTGGTGGGCTTCGTCATCTCCGCCGTTCTTGGCTTAACCTGCTCCGATCTGTTTTTCCGCTCCCAAACCCAGGTCGAGAGCATCATCCGGATGGGCAACGATTACCTGCGCATCGTCACCGCCGGTTCGCTGGCCATGTTCTGCCAGATCATGTACGAGCGGCTGCTCCAGGGCACGGGCCGCTCCATTCTCAGCATGTATACCCAGGGCCTGGGCGCGATCATCAACATCATTCTCGACCCGGTCTTTATCTTCGTGCTGAAAATGGGCGTGGCCGGCGCGGCTGTGGCCACCGTTATCGGCCAGGTCTGCGGCTGTATCCTGGCCATTTGGTTCAACCACAAGAAGAACACCGACATTACCCTGTCCCTCCGTGGCTTCCGGCCGGACCTCCGCCTCATCGGCGAGATCTACGCCATCGGCCTGCCCAGCGTCATTATGATCGCCATCGGCTCGGTGATGACGTTTCTCATGAACAAGATCCTCATCACCTACCACGCCGCCCACGAGACGGCGGCCACCGCCTTCGGCACGTATTTCAAGCTGAACTCCTTTATCTTCATGCCCGTTTTCGGCATGAACAACGGCGTTGTTCCCATCGTGGCCTATAACTACGGCGCGCAGAACCGCCGCCGCATGGTGGAGACCATCAAGCGCGGTGCGCTGTACGCCTCCTGCATCATGGTGTTCGGCACGATCCTGTTTTGGGCCATCCCCGGCCCGCTGCTGAAGATCTTCGATGCCAGCGACACGCTGCTGTCCGTGGGCATCCCCGCCCTGCGCATCATCTCCCTTAGTTTCTGCATGGCCGGCGCCAGCATCGCCCTGGGCAGCTCCTTCCAGGCCTTGGGCAAGTCCTTCTATTCCATGATCACCTCCATCGTCCGCCAGCTGGTGTTCCTCATCCCCATCGCCTATGTCCTGGCCCGCTACGGCGTGTCCGTGGGCAACAGCGACCTGGTTTGGTGGAGCTACCCCGTCGCTGAGGTCTTCTCCCTCGTCCTGACGCTCGCCTTCTTCCGCCGCCTGTATAAGACCATCATCGCCCCGCTCCCCGAGGGCCGGGAATAAAACATCGAGGGCGAAATTTGACAAATTTCGCCCTCGATGTTATACTTGCCGTAAGGACGCTGCGTAAAACGGCAGGCGGTCGGCCACACCACCCGAAAGGGGGTGAGGCCATGTTCTGGACGCTTACATTTCATATCGGACGCTACTCCGTCTCGATACGAATTATGAAGCTGAAAAGCAGAAACCGCCACTCCCACAAGTGACGGTTTCTATTTTGAGAAAAATCGTTAACCTCAGGGGCTGACCGCTTGTCGCAGCGTCCCCTTGTCTATTATTATACCTATTCTCCCCGCTTTGTCAAGCCCCGTTCGCGGCTGCGGAATGCCCCGCCTCTACACACCGCCTGCCGCCGTTCGACCTATCTCCGAAAAAAAGAAAGCCCGCAAGGGCTTTCTTTTTTTGCTTCTGTTCGTTTAGTACGCCAGCTTCTCCGCCAGGTAGCTCTTCAGCTCGCTGATAGGCACACGAACCTGCTCCATGCTGTCGCGCTCACGGACGGTGACGCAGTTGTCCCCGGCCTTCTCCGCGTCGCCCACGGTGTCGAAGTCCACGGTGATGCAGAACGGCGTGCCCACCTCGTCCTCGCGGCGGTAGCGCTTGCCGATGGAGCCGGTCTCGTCGAAGTCGATCATCCACTCCTTTGCCAGCTCGGCATAGACCTCCCGGGCCTTGTCGCTGAGCTTCTTGCTCAGGGGCAGCACGGCGGCCTTGAAGGGGGCGAGGGCCGGGTGCAGGTGCAGCACCACGCGGACATCGTTCTTCTCCGCGTCCACCACCTCCTCGTCATAGGCGTCCACCAGCACGGCCAGCACGCTGCGCTCCACGCCTAAAGACGGCTCCACCACGTAGGGGATGTACCGCTCGTTGGTCTCGGGATCGAAATAGGTCAGATCCTTGCCGGACACGGTCTGATGCTGGGTCAGGTCGTAGTCGGTGCGGTCGGCCACGCCCCACAGCTCGCCCCAGCCGAAGGGGAACAGGAACTCGAAGTCCGTGGTGGCCTTGGAGTAGAAGCACAGCTCCTCGGGGTCGTGGTCACGCAGCCGCAGGTTCTCGTCCTTCAATCCGATGCCCAGCAGCCAGTTGTGGCAGAAGGTGCGCCAGTAGTTGAACCACTCCAGGTCCGTGCCGGGCTTGCAGAAGAACTCCAGCTCCATCTGCTCAAACTCCCGGACGCGGAAGATGAAGTTGCCCGGGGTGATCTCGTTGCGGAAGGACTTGCCGATCTGGCACACGCCGAAGGGCAGCTTGCGGCGGGTGGTGCGCTGGGTGTTGACAAAGTTGGTGAAGATGCCCTGCGCCGTCTCCGGGCGGAGGTACACGGTGTTCTTCGCGTCCTCGGTGACGCCCTGGAACGTCTTGAACATCAGGTTGAACTGACGGATGTCGGTGAAGTTGTGCTTGCCGCAGGTGGGGCAGGGGATATTGTTGTCCTCGATGAAGTCCTTCATCTCTTGCTGGGAGAAGGCGTCGATGGGCTTGGGCAGCGTCACGCCGTTCTGACCGCACCAGTCCTCAATGAGCTTGTCGGCGCGGAAGCGCTCCTTGCACTCCTTGCAGTCCATCAGGGGATCGGAGAAGCCGGCCAGATGGCCGCTGGCCACCCACGTCTGAGGGTTCATGAGGATGGCGGCATCCTGCCCCACGTTGTAGGGGTTCTCCTGGACGAACTTCTTCCACCAGGCCTTCTTGATGTTGTTCTTCAGCTCCACGCCCAGCGGGCCGTAGTCCCAGGTGTTGGCCAGCCCGCCGTAAATTTCGCTGCCGGCGAAGATAAAGCCGCGGTTTTTACACAGGGCTACCAGCTTATCCATTGTTTTCTCAGTGTTTTTCATGTGCTCGTCTCCTTTTATATGAATATAGTTGCTCTTATGGTCAAGCCGCTACCGGCGGCGTTACCTGCACGGTCACGATTCCCGTATACCAGTCTGTTTGATCTGTGGAAACACCGTACCACCACTCTGTACCGCCGTCCGGCAGGTGGTACAGAATGGCATAGAATTCCCTCTGATGCAGCGCCATGGGGTAGTTGCTCTCCGGCAGCTGATCTCCTGTGGTCTGCCACGTGGAAAAGGCATCGTATCCGCCCTCCACGCGCCAGAACTCGCGGCTGGCGTAATCACTCCAATCAGATATGTCCTGCTCCCCGAAGTAGGACGCCGTATACGACTTTCCGGCGATGGTCAGTGTGTCCGTGCGGAGCGACTCCAGCTCCGGTTTTTCTTCCCGCGCAAGATTGGCACAGGTCAGCGCCACCTTGCTGCCGTAGTGCGCCGCGATCTGGGCCGCCATGGAGGGTACGGTGCCGGTTTGGTGATCCATCCCGTTGGGGTCGGCGTGGGGGCCGCCGCAGAAGGCCACCACGCTGACGCCGCCCAGTGCGTCGAAGGCGGTGCAGAAATTGATCGCCAAGGCGTACTCCCGCTGCACGTCGGCCTTATCGTCTGCGCCGCGCCGATAGTACATGGCGCCCTGCTTGATGCTCCGCTCTACCTCGCGGTATACGTCGGTGTCGGTCTTTCCCTCGTCCTCCAGAAGCTGGCGCGCCTTTTCGCCGGAGGTGGCATACTGATGCTCTATATCAAAGCCGTGGAATATCGTGTCCGGACACGTCTCCTTAATCTGATGGTAAAAATCCGCCACCACCTTCGCATGGAACAGCGTCCCCTCGCAGGCACCGTACACCATATCCCAATAGGCATCGTCCTCTGCCGCCATCCAGCGGTTCAGCAGCAGCGCGGAGCCTGCGCCCATCTCTATGAACAGGTGACGCATCCCCTGACCGTAGCAGGTCTGCCACAGCGCCAGCTCCTTATCCAGGCAGGCGGCGTTGGCGTGTTCCTCTCCGTAAATGAATATCTCCCCTGTGGGCGCACTCGTTTCCGCCGGTGCGCCGCAGGCCGTCAGTCCCAGCAGAGCCGCCAGCAGCAGGGCCAGTATCCGCTTTTTCATAGACGCTCCTTTGACAATTAAAACGCCCTGATGCTGATTTAGCATCAGGGCGAACGATAACTCGTCCGTGGTTCCACCTGAATTTGGATGTCCCACACTCTTGCGCCAGTAACGGGGCGTCCGGCGGGCATTTCCTCCCGCAGCTCCGGGCTGCCAAACCCTTCATCGCCTGTAATAAACACAGAATAGCACGTTTCGGAGTGATTGTCAAGAAAAACCCGCCGCTGTTAGGCGCGCTGTTAGGCCGCCGTAAAGAAATAGTACGAATACCGAACTATTTCCCGGCGAAAAGCCGGGATTTGTAACACTTCCGTGAATTATCGGCCCGAATGCTTGCAACTTTCCCCCGACGATGGTAAACTAACACATTATTTGTAGTGTATGCTGGGGCAGGGTTGCCCCGGCAAAGGAGCTGGCGTATGGCAAAATTCAGCGTGAAGAAGCCGCTGACCGTCTTCGTGGTGGTGCTGGCGGTCATTGTTTTGGGCGTGGTGTCGTATCTGAAAATGACGCCCGACCTGATCCCCAATATGGATTTTCCCTACGTCATCATCGTCACCGCCGACCCCGGCGCAAGCCCGGAGGCGGTGGAGTCGGACATCACCAAGCCCATGGAGCAGTCTATGGCCACGCTGGATCAGATCAAGGAGGTCACCTCCACCAGCAAGAACAGCGTGTCGATGGTGCTGCTGGAGTTCGAGGACGGCGTGAATATGGACACCATCAGCGTGGACATTCAGCAGAAGATCTCCGTGCTGCAGGGCCAATGGGATGACATGGTGGGCACGCCCTACGTGCTGAAGATCAATCCCTCGGTGCTGCCGGTGATGGTGGCTGCTGTGTCCAGGGAGGGAATGGACGTATACGACCTGAGCGATCTGGTGACCGACGAGCTGACGGGCAAGCTGGAGGGTATCAGCGGCGTGGCCAGTGTGTCCGTCTCCGGCGCGGTGACCCGGGAGGCTCACGTCATTCTGGATCAGCAGAAGATGGACGAGCTCTCCGCCACGCTGGAGGACGCGGTGAAAAAGCAGCTGAAAAAGGCGGAAACCAAGCTGCGCGACGCGGAGAAGAAGATAGAGGACGGCCAGTCCGCCCTGAACAGCGCCAAGCGGGACGTGGCCGACGGCGTGGCCGGCGCGGCGGGCGACGCGGTGGACAAGGTGCGGGACGAGCTGCGCGATGTCTACAAAAACCTGGAGGATACGGACATCAGGGATATTATCGGCGGTCTTTTCACCGACCCGGATAAGACGCTGGAGAAGCTGCAAAAGAATCTGGATGAGCTGAAGGCGTCCCTGTCCAAGCTCATGGACGAGCTGGAGAGCGGCAGATTGCGTGCCCGGGTGGAGGGGACGGTTTCCGACCTGATCGTGTCGCTGATGGACGGAATGACCCAGCTGACAGAGGCACAGATCCAGCTGGATCAGGCCAAGACCCAGATGGAGAGCGGGCTGGAGCAGATAAGTGACGCCTATAAAAAAGTGTCGGAGCAGACGGATCTGGGCGGAATGCTGACCATCTCCACCGTCAGCGGCCTTTTGACGGCGCAGAACTTCTCTATGCCGGCGGGCTATATCAGCGATGACAGCGGCGTGAGCTATATGGTGTCGGTGGGACAGAAGATCACCACCAGCGGCGAGCTGGAGGAGATGGTGCTGTTTGATCTGGGGCTGGAGGGCGTAAAGCCTATCCGGCTGGGGGACGTGGCCACAGTGGCGGTGACGGACGATGCCGACCAGCTATATACCAAGCTGGACGAGGAGAACGGCATTCTGCTGTCCTTTACCAAGCAGTCCAACTACGCCACGGCGGAGGTGTCCAACAACATCAGCGACCGGTTTAAGACACTGGAGGCCCAGTACGAGGGGCTGTCCTTCGTGCCGTTGATGGACCAGGGAGACTACATATACCTGATCGTGGAGACGATCATGTCGTCCCTGCTGTGGGGCGCGCTGTTTTCCGTGGTGGTGCTGTTCCTGTTCCTGCGGGACTGGAGGCCCACGGTCATCACACTGGTGTCCATCCCCGTCAGCGTGATCTTCGCCGTGGTGCTGATGTACTTCACCGGTGTGACCATCAACATGATCTCCCTCAGCGGTCTGGCAGTGGCGGTGGGTATGCTGGTGGACAACTCGGTGGTGGTCATCGAGAACATCTACCGCCTGCGGGCCAAGGGCGCTACCATCATCCAGGCGGCGGTGTCCGGCGCCCAGCAGGTGCTGGGCGCGGTGACGGCATCCACGCTGACCACGGTGTGCGTGTTCGCGCCCATTATCTTCGTGGAGGGACTGACGCGGCAGATGTTCACCGACCTGGCGCTGACCATCACCTATTCGCTGATGGCCAGCCTGCTGGTGTCGCTGACGCTCGTGCCGGCTATGGCCTCCGGAATGCTGCGGCGGGACTTTACCCCCAAGCCGGGACTGCTGGATAAGCTCTATCCGGCCTACCGCAGGGCCATCGTATTCGCGCTGGATCACAAGGCCGGCGTGCTGCTGCTGTCGCTGGTGCTGCTGGTGACCACCGGCTGGGGCGCGGTGAGCCGCGGCTTCACGTTCATGCCGGAGATCGATATGAACAACCTGTCTCTGTCCGTCACCATGCCGGAGGGCACGACCCGGGAAGAGGCCGTGGCCTTGGCAGACGAGGTGATGGAGCGGGTGATGACGGTGGAGAACGTGTCCGACGTGGGCTTTATGATGGGCAGCGGCACCATGGGCGGCCTGAGCCTGACCAGCACATCCAACAGCGACTATGACGTGACCGGCTACATCACCATGCCGGAGGGCACGTTCGGCTCGGACGCGGGGAGGGAGATCGAGGCGCTGTGCGCCGACCTGCCCTGCACCGTGACGGCCAGCGGCGTCATGAGCGGCATGATGAGCTATATGACCGGCAGCGGCGTGTCGCTGTCGGTATACGGAAACGATATGGAGGAGCTGCAAAGTGCCGCCCGGGCGCTGGGACAGCGTATGAGCCAGGCCGAGGGCGTGGTATCGGTGTCCGACGGATTAGAGGACGCCGCGCCGGCCCTGCAGGTGCTGGTGGACCGGAACAAGGCCATGACCAAGGGCATCACCGTGGCCCAGATCTATATGCAGGTGGCGGCGGCCATGAGCGACAGCACCACCGTATCCACGGTGACGCTGGACGGCGACAGCATGGAGATGATCGTGGACGCGGCGGAGGACGGGAAGCTGACCAGGGAGAAGCTGCTGGAGCTGACCATCGACCCGGGCAGCGGCATGACCTCGGCCATGGGCGGCAGCACGTCCATGAGCAGCGCCTCCGCCTCTTCCGGGCTGAGCCAGCTTACCGGAGAGGACAGCGGAGACGAGGACAAGACGTTCAAGCTGGGCGACGTGGCGGAGATCCGGGAGACGGTGTCGATGAACACCATCAGCCGCGACCAGCAGCGCCGCTGCATCACCGTGACGGCCTCCATTGCCGACGGCTACAACGTGACGAAGGTCACGTCGGAGGTCCAGCGGCTGGTGAACAGCCTGACGCTGCCGGACACGGTGACGGTGGAGTTCAACGGCGAGAACGAGCAGATCATGGACGCCATGGAGCAGCTGATGCTCATGCTGCTGCTGGGCGTGGTGCTGGTGTATCTGATCATGGTGGCCCAGTTCCAGTCCCTGAAATCCCCGTTCATCGTCATGTTCACCATCCCCCTGGCGTTCACCGGCGGCTTTATGGCCCTGCTCATCGCGGGCATCGAGGTGTCGGTGGTGAGCCTGATCGGCTTCGTCATGCTGGTGGGCATCATCGTCAACAACGGCATCGTGCTGGTGGACTACATCAACCAGCAGCGGCTGGCGGGCATGGAGCGGCGGGAGGCCGTCATCGACGCCTGCGTTACCCGCCTGCGGCCTATCCTGATGACCAGCCTGACCACCATCCTGGGCCTGATCGTCACGGCGGTGGCCAAGAACGCCGGTACGGCGCTGATCCAGCCCATCGCCCTGGTGTGCATCGGCGGACTGCTGTACGCCACGCTGATGACGCTGTTCGTCGTGCCATGCATGTACGAGATCATGAACAGGAAGGAGCTGCGGAAGGTAAATGAGGACGAGCTGCAGCTGGTGGATATGTGAGCGGAACGAAAGCGCGTGCGCTTCCGTCTATATATACACACGAGGCATTTTGCCTGGCAAAACGAGAGAAAGAAATGATTTGTCCGAAGGAGGATATGGAAATGACCAAAAAGTTTATTGCCCTGCTGCTGGCCCTGGCTTGTGTGCTGAGTTTGGCGGCCTGCGTCAAGCAGAAAGAGACCCCTGACCCCGCGCCCACGCCCGGTCCTGACCCCGCGCCCACCACCATCACGGCGGAGTACACCCACGGCTTCGTGGATATGGCGCTGGAGCTGCCGGAGGGCTGGAGCTGGGAGACCGTCACCGATGACGGCGACAGCAAGACCGAGGGCATCCGCTTCTACAAGACCGACGACACCACTGTCAGCTACACGCTGCTGTGCTGGACCGGCGGCTACGGCATCTGCGGCACGGGCGTCACCAGCGAGGAGCTGACGCTGGCGGGTGGACAGAAGGTGTGGCAGCACACGGAGCAGAACGCGGAAAAGGGCACGATGGGGATGGCGGACATCTCCTTTAAGGATACGCCGGGCAGCTATGTGGCCAGCCCCTCGGAGACCATGACCACCGAGGTGTGGAACGCCAACCGCGACGCGCTGCTGTCCATTCTGGGAACGGCCCAGATCGGACGCAAGAGCCTGAGCCAGCAGGCGGCTATCGACGCGGCCAAGGCCATCTACACCGGGGAATATGACGCGGTGTACGGCACCTATGACGTGACCAGCGGCGCGTGGATCATCAGCTTCAGCAAGGGCACGGCAGGTGGGACGGCAGACCGCGTCACCGTGGATGCGGCAGGCAAGGCCATGCTGGGCACGAAGTAAACAGAGAACGGAAAACCGGCCTCGGAGCAGCGCTCCGAGGCCGGTTTTTGTCATTTTGCAGTCACAGTGCGGCGAAGAAGGCGCGGATGGCCTCCGCCGTGCAGGCGGCGCTGCCCTGGGCGAAGCCGTTCCGGCCGCCGCCCCGGCCCGACAGCGATTGGTTCATGGCCTTTACCAGCGGGGACACGTCCTCGGGGCTGATGACGGCGTAGCGGTAGCTGCCGTCTGTGCCGGAGAACACGGCGCAGCGGCCGCCGGCACTTTTGGCCACCGCGTCGCACAGACGGCGGACGCCGTCGCCCTCCAGCGGCCCGGTGATGAGCAGCACGTCCCCCGCGCCCTCGTATTGGGCGGCGGTGTGGACGAAGGACTGCTCCTCCAGCCGGGCGGCCTTTTCCTTGAGAGCCGCCAGCTCCGACTGGAGGCGGGACACGGCGGGGGCGAGGGCGGTGGGCTTGACGGACAGGGTCTGTCCGGCGGCGCGGGACTGCTCCCAGCAGCGGGAGAGGTAGTCCGCGGCGCGCCGGCCGCACAGCAGCTCCAGCCGCACGCCGTCCCGGAATTTCTGACAGCTCAGCAGCTTCACCAGCCCCACCTGGCCGCTGCTCTGAACGTGTGTGCCGCAGCAGGCGCACAGATCCGCGCCGGGGAACTCCGTAAGGCGCACCGGGCCGGTCAGCTCCTTCTTGCTGCGGTAGGGCAGGGCGGCCAGCTCCTCCGGGGAGGGCCACAGGATATGGATGGGGCGGTCGGCCCAGATGTACTCGTTGGCCCGGCGCTCCACCTCCAGCGCCTGCTCCCAGGTGAAGTCGGCGTTGTAGTCGATGGTGACCACGTCCGCGCCCATGTGGAAGCCCACGTTGTCGCAGCGGAACGTGCTGCACAGCAGGCCGGAGAGAATATGCTCGCCGGAGTGCTGCTGCATATGGTCAAAGCGCCGCACCCAGTCAATGCGGCCCGGGACTTCCGCGCCGGGGGTGAGGGCGCGGTCACAGGTGTGGACGATGACGCCGTCCTTCTCGTGCACATCCAGCACCCGGGCATCGCCCAGCGTGCCGTGGTCAGCGGGCTGACCGCCGCCCTCGGGGTAGAAGGCGGTGCGGTCGAGGACGACGGCGAAGCCGTCCTTCACCGCCCCGCAGGACTCCACCACGGCGGTGAAGTCCTGCAGAAAGGCGTTTTCGTAATAGAGCTTGACGGTGGCCATCAGTCGTCCTTCTCCACCTCGCCCACGATGGCGATGTGCAGCTCATCCAGCTGCTTCTGCTCCACGGTGGAGGGCGCGCCCATCATGATGTCCTGGGCGTTCTTGTTCATGGGGAAGGGGATGATCTCGCGGATGGAGCTTTCGCCGGCCAGCAGCATGACCATGCGGTCCACGCCCGGGGCGATGCCGGCGTGGGGAGGCGCACCGTAGCAGAAGGCGTTATACATGGCGGGGAACTTCTTCTTCACGTCCTCCTCGCCCAGGCGCACCAGCTCGAAGGCCTTGATCATGATCTCCGGGTCGTGGTTACGGACCGCGCCGGAGCTGAGCTCCACGCCGTTGCACACCAGGTCGTACTGGTTGGCGTAGATGTCCAGGGGGTCGATCTCGCCCCGCTCGGCCTTCAGCAGCACGTCCATGCCGCCGTTGGGCATGGAGAACGGGTTGTGGCAGAACTCCAGCTCGCCGCTCTCGTCGCCGATCTCGTACATGGGGAAGTCCACGATCCAGCAGAACTCGTAGCGTTCCTTGTCGAAGTGGTTCTCACAGGCCGCGCCGAAGGTCTTGATGAGCACGCCGGCGGACTTGGTGGCGTACTGGCCCGCCGCCACCAGCACCAGCGTGTTGGGCTTGAGGGTCAGCACCTTGGCCAGCTCGTCCTTCACGGGGGCGACGAACTTGGCGATGCCGCCGGCCAGCTCGCCGTTCTCGTCCACCTTGAACCAGTAGGCCTTCGAGCCGGACTGAACCTCGCAGTCGGTGAGCAGCTTCTCCACCTGCTTGCGGGTCAGGGTGCAGTCGGTGATGTCGATCATTTTGACGGTCTGGCCCTTGAGTGCCTCGAACTCGCAGTCAGCGAACAGGTCGGTGACATTCTTGCACGTCAGGTCGATACGCAGGTCGGGCTTGTCCGAGCCATAGGTCTCCATGGCGGTGTTGTAGGGGATGCGGCGGAAGGGCGCGGCGGAGGCCACGTTGTACGTGCCGAACTTGGCAAAGATGGGGGGCAGCACATCCTCCAGCACGGCGAAGATGTCGTCCTGGGTGGCGAAGGCCATCTCCATATCCAGCTGGTAGAACTCGCCGGGGGAGCGGTCGCCGCGGGCGTCCTCATCGCGGAAGCAGGGGGCGATCTGGAAATAGCGGTCGAAGCCGGAGGTCATCAGCAGCTGCTTGAACTGCTGGGGAGCCTGGGGCAGGGCGTAGAACTTGCCGGG
>ENA-UEOI01002667-UEOI01002667.1-human-gut-metagenome-genome-assembly--contig:-NODE-2667-length-11997-cov-24.101342_pt1 | contig 11997 bp, 7 predicted proteins | sample MGYA00242883_ERZ507882 | MGnify/ENA primary metagenome ERZ507882 (study PRJEB26167, sample SAMN06115502) | human gut metagenome | host: Homo sapiens | place: China:Chongqing | collected 2015-07-29... | reverse complement strand
GCTGCCCCTCGACTTGCATGTGTTAAGCCTGCCGCTAGCGTTCATCCTGAGCCAGGATCAAACTCTCCATTGTATAATTTAATGTTTTGTTAGAGTCCTGACTGTTTCTTATTTCCTAAAAGGAAATTGACAGATAAATACTACACTTTTTCTCAAGTTTACCAGTAATTCAAAGAACCATTTTTCGGAAACCTTTCCGCTTATTTTCGGAGCGGAAAGTGGTGCAAAGGTAAAACCTTTTTTCGAATCCACCAAATTTTTGAAGAACTTTTTTTTCGAAGCTTTTTCAAAACCTCTCCGCCTGTTTTCGGAGCGGAAAGTGGCGCAAAGGTAAAACCTTTTTTCGAATCCACCAAATAATTTTCCAAGAACTTTTGCAACTTCGAACCTCCGTTTCCGCCTGCCGCGGGTTTACGGCTGTAAACCTGAGACTTCGATAAGAACGTCGATTTTCTGATTGCGGGTGCAAAGGTAGCGACAATTTCGGAATCTGCAAATATTTTGCGGTTTTTTTCTCGAAATCGGCTTATTTTTCTCCGACAGGGGAATCATACCTTTTATATATATAAGCGACGGGCCTCCCTCCGCGGAAGACCCGTCGCACGGAACCTGGAAACGGCTACAACCAGCCGTCGGCGGAATTGCTCTGCGAGCGGACGGTCACATAGAAACTCTGCGACACGACCGTGCCCTCGAATCCCCTGGCCGAAACGGTTACCCTGGCCTGCCCTACCTTCTTGGGCAGCATCCGCAGAACGCCGTCGCTGACATTCACCCGCACGACCGACTCGTCGTTGGCCACGGCATCGTATTGCGAAACCGCATCGTCGGTAAAGTAATCGGCCAGCGCGACGCTGCTCGTCGGCGTATCGGTCTTCAACAACCGGTTGGCGATCCGCGCCGTGACCCGAGGCGGCGTCTTTTCGCCGAACGCGACCTTGATATTCTCCAACAGCAGGTTGGCGTCGAGGTAACCCGCCCCCATTTTCCCTTTGTATTCGTCGAGCAAAAGCGTCGGCCCATCATAACGCTTGGTGCCCGTCAAGTAAGGATCGATCGGATGGACGCTTTCGAGCAACAGCTTCTTGTATGCGTCGGCCGTCATGCGGTAGCCCAGCTGCGAAAGATAGGAGAGTCCCAGCGCCGCAACGCCCGACACATGGGGACAAGCCATCGACGTACCCTGCATATAGCCGTAGACATTGCTATCGGTCAACCCCTGCCGGCGCTCGTCGTCGTAATAGGTCACCGACGGATCGCTCAGGATAGTGCTGAGCACGCCGCCGTTATCCGTTCCCAAACTCGAATTGTAGAGATCGCCGCCCGGCGCCGTAATGTCGACCTCGTCGTTATAACAGGTATAATAGGCCGGCAGAAAATCCGATCCCATGGCCGCCACCGAGACGACGGCCTCGTAACTGGCCGGATATTCGGAGACGCCCCCGAACAGATTGCCGTCGTTACCGGCAGCAAAAATCACTACTCCTCCTTCGATCGGCGAATCGGGATCGTTCTTGCCGGCGTTGGCGATAAAGTAGTCGATCGCCGCCTTCTCGGAAGAATTCATGAACCACTGCCGCATGGCCTCCATCTCATCCTTGCTGCCCGTCGAATAAGAATATCCATAGCTGCACTGACAGATCAGCGCACCGTTGTCGGCCGCATAGCGGAACGCGTCCTCGGTGGGATAGCTTTTCTTGTCGGGATCGCCAAAGATCTGGCACGACATGATCTTCACGCCGCCTGCGCCGTTACGGCCCCCGGCGATGCCGCAAACGCCCCGATCGTTGTCGTTGACCGCCGCGATCGTACCGGCCACATGCGTTCCGTGGTCGGCGTTGGAGTAGTAGATCTGCCCCTGATACTCCTCCCTGTCCGCATACGACCAGTCAAGCTCCGCCGTGTTGTTGACGAAGTTGTATCCGTGCTGGTCGCCTTTCGTCGGGTTGGGATTGACCCAGATATTGGCTTGCAGATCGGGGTGCGTATACTGGACGGCCTGGTCGATCACCGCCACGACAATGTCGCTGCTGCCCTGATTTTTCTTCCACGCGTCGAACAGGTTGACGTCGGCGCCCGCCTGAGTGACAAGCACCTGATAACCCGTATTGTCGTAATGCCACTGCGCCGGCAGGAGCGGATCGTTCATCGGCATCGACGCACGGGTCGCAGCCGCCGCGGCGCTCCGCAGCGGCCGGGCCGGAAAACGGTTTTTCAACCGCGGGCAACGCGCATATTCGAGCACCTCGATCCGGCCGTCGTGGCTCAATTCGCCGACCATTTCACGCAGGGGAAGCGACTCGTCGAAGGTAACCACGTACCATTGGTGCAGACCGAAAGCGCGGTGGCGCTCCTCGAAGCGGGGATCGGAGCCGAACAGCGGCCGGATGCCGTCGACCCCCACGGCCGCGAGCAGCTCGTCGGCCGTGGCGAATCCCGCACGGGTCGCCGAAGCCGAAGCCAGCGCGGCGGCCAGCGAATCGGCGGCCGACGGACGGAACTTGACGATCAACTGTCCCTCGACGGCGCCTTCGGCGTCGTAGATGACCTTCACGCCCGCGGACGAGCCGCCGCCCTGCGAAAAAGTCTCCTCCGGATCGTTCGTACATGCCGCCAGCGACACGATACCTGCCAGCAACAGAATCTTTTTCATCATATACATTCTCAATTATAGCTTTCAAAGATACGAATAAGCGAGTGCAATGTCAAATTTATTTGAACATTGCCGAGCGGGAGTATCTTCGGCACAGCCAAAGATACGATTAAGCCGAGCGCAATGCAAATTTATTCGAACATTGCCGAGGCGAAGTATCTAAGACGAAGTCAAAGATAGTAAAAGTCGAGACAAGTTTTGCAATTGAAGATAAAAAACAAATCCGGATTCGACTTACCCGACGACGGGCAGGCATCTCCCCCGACGCAGACGCGAAGAACGGCGACGCCGCACGCCGGTCGCGCGATTCTCAGGAATCGACCGGAGGGGCAGCTCGCGAACAGACCGGACGAAAATCCGGGGAATACGATCCGCAGCACGGGAAAATTCGGATTTTTTGCTACTTTTGTCGAAAATTGTACGAACGATGAATTTCAAGAAAATCACGATACTGCTCCTCGTGCTCCTCGTGGCGGATCAGGCGCTCAAAATCTGGATCAAGACCCACATGACGCTCGACGAGGCGATTATGGTCGTCCCCACGTGGTTCCAGTTGCGTTTCATCGAGAACAACGGCGCGGCGTTCGGCATGCGGCTCGCGACGGGCGGAGCCTTCGACTGGGGGAAACTGGCGCTGAGCCTCTTCCGGCTGGCGATGATCGGTCTGCTGGGATACTATCTCCGTTATCTGGGCAAACGGAAAACACCCGCCGGCGTACTGGTGGGACTCACGCTGATTCTGGCCGGAGCGATCGGCAATATGATCGACAGCGCATTCTACGGTCTGATCTTCTCCGCCTCGACTCCGACCGAAGTGGCGCACTTCGGCGGCAGCTATGCACCGCTGATGATGGGGCGCGTGGTGGACATGTTCTATTTCCCGCTCTTCCAGTGGAACGGCGTGCCGGGCTGGCTGTCGTTTCTGGTCGACAGCCGCAACTACTTTTTCGGCGCCATCTTCAACCTGGCCGACGCCTACATCTCGGTGGCAGTGGTCTATCTGCTGATTTTCCAGTACAAATTCTTCAAATAAGGTCGTCCCTGCAAAAAAATCCCGCCAAAATTTGCGGGGGGGGGATTTTGCGTATCTTTGTGCGCACAAACAGTTTAGTTAACGCATAAACACACGTAGACCATGAAAAAGATCTTACTTTGTCTGGCGCTTTTCTGTCTCGCAACGGGTCCCATCTCGTGCGGCGACAGCAATACCGACGACGGCACGGAACAGGGCGGCGGCGGCAACGGCGGCGACGGAGGAGGAACCGGACCTGAACCCGAGCCCGGAAATCCCGAAATCACACCCGAGCAGCACAAGGCCAAACTCGAAACGATCGGCAAGGAGGTAGCCGCCCAGTTCAACCCCGAAGACAGCAAAGCGGCCATCGAATCGCTCACGGCTCTCGAAGAGCTGCTCGCATTCGATGACGAGGACGTAGCCCCCTCACCCGCTCCGAAGACGTATGCGGTCGCAACGGCCAAGTCGCTGGCAGCGGTCGCCGCAGGGCCCGACGTCCATGCGCTCACCTCGCTGATCGTCCGCGCGACGACCACCGAAAAGTACACGCTCGACGAATGGGCGGGCGACTACGTGATCGAAGACGGCGAACCCGTCAAGAAGGGCGAGTTGGCGAACCAATACCGCCTGACATGGGCCGACGCGGCCGGCACGCAGTCGGAGGCGCTCTTCACCTATTCGGCGGGCGGTGTGGAATACACCCGCGTGGACGGCTATGCGATCGTCATTCCGCAGGATTGGAACCTGTCGCTCAAAGTCGCCGGCCACGAAGAGCTGAGCGTCGTGGGCAAGAGCAACGTTTCGGCCGACGGCCTGACGCTCGCCCCCGAAGTGACGGTGACGCTCAACGGCGGCTATGTGGCTGCGGCCAAGGTGAACGCCGACCCGAAGCAGGTGACGGCCAACGCCTCGTTCACGAAGAACGGCACGCAGATCGTCGACGCCTATGCTAAAATGGTATGCGACGGCCTGACCGACCCCGACAACTGGATCGTCGAGGAGGAGTACGACTGGAACGGCGACGGCGTCATCGACGACACCGACACCTACATCGATCCCGAAGATCACATCGTCGATCATGTCAAGACGGGCGAAGGCTACGTGACGGTGATGGGACTCAAACTCACCCTTTCGGGCGACATCGCCAAGATCATTCAGCAGGTGAACGCGATCGCCGACACCAGTACGGCGACAGGTTCGCAGCAGGAGGCCGACGCCTACAACACCAATGCCAAGGCGAAACTCGCCTACACGGCCGACAACTCGACGATGGCCGACGTCAAGATGCAGAGCTACTCCTACAAGGATTACATCTACGTCTGGAATCCCGACACGCAGACCGGCGACAACCAAGTCGTCATCCGTTACGACATCGAACCGGTGCTGGAATTCGCCGACGGCTCGAAGATCGCTATCGAGGAGTATGTGGAAACCGGATTCGACTCGCTCACCAAAACGTTCGAAGATCTGGCCGACGCCTACATGGACCTCATCGACGGGAAATAAACCCTGAACCCCGCCAACAAAGAAGAGGGAACGGCTCGTGCCGCGTCCCTCTTCTTTTGCCCGTTATGACGAATACGCTGACCCGACTGCTGCTCACCGCCGCGCTCTGCGGGCTGTTCCTGCTTTCCGAAGCACAGGAACGGAACGCCGTGTCCGCGCCCGATCCGGCTGCACCCCGAATGCCGGCCGACAGCATCTCGCGCGACTACCGGCTCGACGGCGTCGTGATCGGGACGCAGCGTCCTCCCTCGCCGCTGGGAAGCATCGCCGAAGGACGGTTCCGGCTGCTGATGCGCAACAGCAGCGCACTGCCGCGCTTCGCGGGAAGCATCGACCCGATGCGCATTCTGCAACTCATGCCGGGCGTGCAGACCGCCGCCGAGGGAAACAGCGGACTCTACGTGCGCGGCAACGACGCCGGTCAGAACCTCATCCTGCTGAATCAGGCACCGCTCTACGCCCATGCGCATCTGCTGGGATTCTTTTCGGTCTTCAATCCCGGACAGGTGGCTTCGTTCGAGCTCTCCAAGACGGGCGGCGGACGCATCGAAACGGCCATGCAACCCGCGACGGTCGTCGTGCAGAGCCGCGAAGAGACCGGCGTCCGATGGGGCGTCGAAGGCGACCTGGGAATCATCGCCTCGCAGGCGACCGTCACGGCTCCGCTCACAGACCGCGCGGCGCTGTTTCTCTCGGGACGCCGCTCTTACACGGGATGGCTCATCGGCGCCCTTTCGCCGAAAGGCGAAGACGACCTGAATTACCGGCTCCAAGATTACGACGCCACGCTCGCATGGCAGATCGATGACCATAACAAACTGATCGTCAACAGCCACTACGGCGACGACCGCACGCACATCACCTACAACGAAGGGTTGCTCGGCGGGCGGCTGCAATGGTATGCCTCCGTCTCGTCGGCCACGCTGCGCAGCGAACTTTCGCCCACGACGCACATGGAGAACGCACTCTACTATTCGCGTCTCGACACCCGTCTGACCGCCTCCACGACGGGTATTTCGGCCCAAGCGCCCTCGTCGATCGGCGACCTGGGATACAAACACAGCACCCGTTGGCACATCGGCCGCCTGCAACTGGCCGCAGGTCTGCAATATGCCTACCGCTGCATCCGCCCGCAGCACATCGCCTCCGACTACGGAGGGATCGCCGACGCCGGACGGGGGCCTCGCTACGACACGCACGAATTGGCGCCCTTCCTGGCCGCGACGATTCCGCTGACGCACAGCCTCACGTGCGACGCCGCACTGCGCTACGGGTTCTATCTCCTGCAAGGAGACGGGCGAATCGCCTCCTACCGCCACGCCTCGCCCCAGCCGAGCCTCTCGCTCGACTGGCAGGTTGCACGCGGCAGCCGGCTGCGGGCCTCCTACAACTACATCACGCAGTACATCCACAAAGTCCCCTCGTCGAACATCAGCTTCGCCACCGACTTCTGGATGGCGCCGACCCGACGCACGCCGCCGCAGCATACCCATCATGCGGCGCTCGGCTACTTCGCCGAAGCGGCCGGCGGGCGGCTCAACTTCTCGGCCGAGGCCTATTACCAGCGCATGTACCGCGTATTGGAGTACAACGCGCCGCTCACGGGTATGGTCAACAACCGTTACGAACTGGAACAGTACCTCCATTCGGGCGACGGCGAAGCCTACGGCATGGAGTTCATGGTCTCTTACGCCGGTCGGAAATTCAACGGATGGATCAGCTACACGCTGGGGAAATCGGTGCGTCAATTCGCCGCCCTCAACGACGGACTGCCCTTCCCCGCTTCGCTCGACCGGCGGCACGACCTCTCGCTTGCGGCGAGTTACATGCCGGGCGAACGCTGGGAGTTGTCGACGGTCTTCGTCTACGCTTCGGGCGGCGCCTATACCCCGACGCGCGACCTCTACATCGCCGGCGGTTCGTTCGTCCGCGGACACGGCTCCTACAACGGCGCCCGCCTACCGGATTACCACCGGCTCGACCTGTCGGTCACCTACTGGCTGCGGCGGAAACCGTGGCGCAGCGGCATCAATCTCTCCCTCTTCAACCTCTACGCCCACCGCAACCCGCTCTACATCTCGTGGCCGGTGCTCGTCGACGAAGAGAAGCACGAATACCAGATCCATCCGCGCCGGCATTACCTCTACACCGTCATCCCCTCCGTAAGTTGGATTTTCAAATTCTGAATGCACCGTGAAACGATCCGTCATCCTGCTGTTTACGCTGCTGGGCAGCTGCCTGGGCAAGGTCTCGACCGATACGGAATACCATCGTCAGCTGGTAGTCGAAGGGAGAATCGAAGCCGGCGGGCCGGCCGAGGTGATGCTCTCCGAGAACCTTCCTTTTCTGGATGTCATTACCGAACAGACGCTCGAAGCGGCCGTCGTCCGCTATGCGAAGGTGACCGTCACCTCCGACGACGGGCAAAGCGAAATCCTTACGGGCTACTACGACCGCAACTATCCGACCCGCTTCGTCTACCGATCGGCACGCCTGCACGGCCGCACAGGCGGCACCTATACGCTCACGGTCGACTATCGGGGACGAACCTGCACGGCCGTCACGACCGTCCCCGAACCGATCCCCCTGCGGGAACTGCGCGCCGAACCGGTCTGCGACTCGCTCTTCACGCTGCAAGCCCTCTTCGACGATCCTCCGGCCAAGAACGCCTACTTCGCCGAGTGCCGCACGACGGATCCCGGCGCCTACTCCCCTGCACTGATGGGCGTGGTCGACGACTCGGTGCTCGACAACGGCGGTTCGGTGACGCTGACCGTCAACCGGCCGCTCCAATACCTCAAAATCAAGGACTACAAACAGTATTTCCGGCCCGGCGAGACGGTCGACGTCCGTTTCAGCCATATCTCCTCCCCGACATTCGATTTCTGGAGCCGGCTCGAAAACGAGATGCTCAACGCCATGAACCCCGTCTTTCCGGCCTACGAAAACCTCCCGTCGAACATCGAGGGCGACGCCCGCGGCATTTGGAGCGGATACGGCAGCTCCTACTACCGCATTACGATGCCACAGGAAAACGATAGCAAAGAAACGACCGTTTTTCCGCCGGCATAGCTCGAACGAGTCGTCCCTGCACGCGGTTTGGAGCAAACGATCCGAGAAATCCGCCGCTCTCTCCGCGGAAGCCCCCCGCCGGCCCTCCGCACCGGCGGACGGCAGCGACCGATCGCCGTTCGCCGATGCCCGCTGACGAGCGCAGACACGCCCTACCCCGGCATTGCCCTGCGCAGCGGCTCTTCCGGCGGCACGGTGCGTCTGGTGCAGCAGAAGCTCAATTCGCTGGGTGAACGGCTGAACGCCGACGGCAGGTTCGGCGCGGCAACGGCAGCGGCTGTGCAGCGGTTCCAGCGCCGCAACGGCCTTACCGCCGACGGCGTGGTCGGCGAAGGAACATGGGAGAAGATGTTCTGATTTAAGGGAAGCAAACTCCTTCCGTCACGGCTTGCGCCGTGCCAGCTCCCTCAAAGAGGGAGCCTCTGGCAAAACCGGAAGCTTTTCCGCACTGCCAAAGGCCCCATCCCCGAGGGGGCTGGCATCGCGCAGCGATGACTGGGGGAGTTTTCCTTGCCCCCACCCCCGCCCTGCTGTATAATAAAGAAAACTCTGAAAAGGCGGTGTTTCCGTTTGCGTTTTCTGCATCTTTCCGACCTGCATCTGGGCAAGCGGGTGTGCGAGTTTTCCATGCTGGAGGACCAGAAATACATCCTGGAGCAGATCCTTGCCCTGCTGGATGCCCACCCTGTGGACGGGGTACTGCTGGCAGGCGACCTGTACGACAAGCCCGTTCCCCCGGCCGAGGCCGTGCGCCTGCTGGACTGGTTCCTCACCCAGCTGGCTGAGCGGCAGCTGCCGGTGTTCGCCATCAGCGGCAACCACGACTCCGCCGACCGCATCGCCTTCGGCTCTGCCCTGCTGCAAAGCAGCCGGGTCTACGTCAGCCCGGTGTTCTCCGGTGCGCCGGTGCCCATCTCCCTCACCGACGAATACGGCACGCTGGATGTGTACCTTCTGCCCTTCCTCAAGCCCGCCATGGTGCGGCATGTCTGGCCGGACAAGCCTGTGGAGAGCTACAACGATGCCCTTGCCTGCGTGCTGCGCCACTGCCCGCCGGACCCGGCCCACCGCAGCGTGCTGGTGGCCCATCAGTTCGTGGCCGGTGCTGCCTGCTGCGAGAGCGAGGAAGTCTCGGTGGGCGGTGTGGACAGCGTGGATGCCAGCCTGTTCGATGCCTTTGACTACGTGGCGCTGGGCCACCTGCACAGCCCCCAGAAGGTGGGCCGCGATGCCGTGCGCTATTGCGGCACCCCGCTGAAATACTCCTTTTCGGAAGCAGGCCAGCACAAGAGCGCCACCTTTGTGGAGTTCGGTCTCAAGGGCGAAGTTTCCATCACCACCGCGCCGCTTACCCCGAAGCACGACCTGCGGGAAGTGCGCGGCAGCTACATGGAGCTGACCGACCGCCGCAATTACGACGGCACTGCGGTGGACGACTACCTGCACATCACCCTGACCGATGAGCAGGACGTGCCGGACGCACTGGCCCGCCTGCGGGTGATCTACCCCAACCTGATGCGGTTGGACTACGATAACCTCCGCACCCGGGAAGATCAGGAGATCACCGCACCGGAGCGCGCCGAGAGCATCACCCCGCTGGAGCACTTCTCGGCGTTCTACCAGCTGCAGAACAATCAGCCGCTGACGGCGGAGCAGGCGGCATTCTGCCAGCAGCTCATTGAGGAGATCTGGAAGGAGGGCGAGGACGCATGAGACCGCTGAAGCTCACTCTTTCGGCCTTTGGCCCCTATGCCGCCGAGACGGTTCTGGGACTGGAAAAACTGGGCAGGGGCGGCTTATACCTTGTCACCGGCGATACCGGCGCAGGCAAGACCACCCTGTTCGATGCCATTACATATGCGCTGTACGATCATTCCAGCGGCGGCGTACGCGAGGGCACCATGCTGCGCTGCAAATATGCTGATCTTAAAACGCCCACCTTTGTGGAGCTGGAATTTGAGGTGAATGGCCAGCGCTATACCGTGCGCCGCAACCCGGAGTACCAGCGCCCCAAAAACCGCGGCGAGGGCATGACCACCGAGAAAGCGGATGCCACCCTCACCTATTCCGATGGCCGTCCGCCGGTGACCAAAGCCAAGGATGTGACTGCCGCCGTGCAGGAGATCATCGGGCTGGACTACAGCCAGTTCTGCCAGATCGCCATGATCGCGCAGGGTCAGTTCACAAAGCTGCTCAACGCTTCCACCGAGGAGCGCAGCCGCATTTTCCGCAAGCTGTTCCGCACCCAGCGCTATGCCCGGCTGCAGGAGCGCCTGCAGGCCGAAAGCGCCGCCCTCAGCCAGCAGCGCACCACCCAGAATGCAAAGCTGGACAGTCTGCTCTCCGGCATCCGGTTTTCTCCCGACGACCCGGATGCCGATGCCCTTGCCGCACTGAACGCCCAGACCGAGCCGGAGACGGCCCTTGCCCTGCTGGAAGGTCTGCTGGCCCGCCAGCAGACCGCGCAGGAGACCGTTGCTGCTGCCCTCAAGGACACCGAAGCCAAGCTGGACGAAGTACAACGTCAGCTGGGTGCCGCCCAGCAGGCCCGACAGCTGGCCGCACAGCTGGCCACAAAGCAGGCAGAGCTTACCGCTGCCCTGCCTGTGCTGGAAGCTGCCCGTGCCGAGAGCGCCCGCCACGCAGGCGATGCCGCCCAGCTGGATGTTCTTGCCGGACAGGTGACGCAGGCACAGACGGCCCTTGCCGCCTACGATGAGCTGGATGCCCTGTGCCATCAGCAGCAGGCCGCGCGGGATGCTGCCCAGCTGGCCGCTGCCAAGGCCAAAGCAAAACGCACCCAGCTGGCCGCACTGGACACAGCGCTGGCCGCTGCTGAAAAGGAGCTGACCGCGCTGGAAGATGCTCCCACCCGGCTGCTGGCCTTGCAGAACCGGGAAAAGGAGCTGGCCCAGCGCAGCACCGCCCTTACCACCCTGAACCAGCGGCTTGCCGCCTGCCAGCAGCAGGCACAAAAGGCCCACCGTGCGCAGGATGCCTACCGCACTGCCGCCGAAGCCAAGGAGCAGGCCCATGCCCGGCGGGATGCGCTGGACAAAGCCTTTCTGGACGCACAGGCCGGACTGCTGGCGCAGGCGCTGGCCGAGGGTGCGCCCTGCCCCGTGTGCGGCAGCGTCCACCATCCGGCAAAGGCCCAACTGCCCCACACAGCCCCCACGCAGGCGCAGGTGGATGCCGCCAAGCAGGAAGCCGAAAAGGCCGATGCACTGGCCCAGACTGCCAGCACTGCCGCACAGAGCGCCCTTGCCGCAGCCGACGAAGCCCGCCGCTCCCTGCGCCGGGATGCTGAGAGCCTATTGCCCGAGCGCTTCACCTCCCCGGATGGGACGGTACAGCTGACCTTCAAGGGGATGAACGCTGTCCTGACGGAAGAAGCCTGTGCCCTGCACGCAGCACAGGCCGAGTGTGTCGCCGCGCTTCGGCAGGCCGAAGCAGACTGCGCCCGCCGCACCGCATTGGAGGCCGACCGTCAGGCAAAAAGCCGCCAGCGCCCGGCACTGGAACAGGCCGCCGCTGAAGCTGACAGCACCGCCGCCGCGCAGAATGCCAGCGCCGATGCGCTGGAACAGCAGGCCGCTGCCGCTCGTGCAGCCCTGCCCTACCCGCAGCGGGCCGAGGCACAGGCCGCGTTGGATGCATTGGAAGCCAGCCGCACCGCCACTCAAACCGCTACCTCCATCGAACTGAAAAGCGACCGTGTAACCGTCACTTTTGATCCGGCTACCGGCAT
>ENA-UEOI01002662-UEOI01002662.1-human-gut-metagenome-genome-assembly--contig:-NODE-2662-length-12010-cov-52.233554_pt1 | contig 12010 bp, 7 predicted proteins | sample MGYA00242883_ERZ507882 | MGnify/ENA primary metagenome ERZ507882 (study PRJEB26167, sample SAMN06115502) | human gut metagenome | host: Homo sapiens | place: China:Chongqing | collected 2015-07-29... | reverse complement strand
TAGGGCAGGGTGGCATTTGTCAGTGCCATGGTGGAGGTGAAGGGTACGGCGCCGGGGATATTGGCAACGGCGTAGTGTACAATTCCGTCCACAATGTAGGTAGGGTCGCTGTGCGTGGTGGGGTGGGAGGTTTCGAAACATCCGCCTTGGTCGATGGCAACGTCTACGAGTACGGTGCCGGGCTTCATCATTTTCAGCATTTCTTTGGTGATGAGATGAGGCGCTTTGTCACCGGGGATAAGGACAGACCCTATTACGAGGTCTATTGTAGGTAATTCCATTTTGATATTGTGAAGGGAAGAATAGAGTGTTTTTACATTCTTGGGCATCACTTCACTGAGGTAGCGCAGGCGGGGAAGGTTGATGTCGGCAATCAGTACCTCGGCACCCATTCCGGCAGCTATTTGTGCGGCATTGGTGCCCACAATGCCGCCGCCCAGGATAAGTACGCGTGCGGGGCGTACACCCGTCACGCCACCCATCAGTTTCCCTTTGCCGCCTTGGGGTTTTTCGAGGAAGCGTGCTCCTACCTGGGTGGCCATGCGTCCCGCCACTTCGCTCATGGGGGTAAGCAGCGGAAGTGAGCGGTCTTCTTTCTCTACCGTTTCGTAGGCGATGCAGACGGCGCCGCTTGCTATCATGGCTTCGGTCAGCAATTTATCGGCAGCGAAGTGGAAATAGGTGAATACCACTTGTCCCTTTTTTATCAGTTTGTACTCCGGTGCGATGGGCTCCTTTACCTTGACAATCATGTCGGCTATGGCATACGTGTCTTCAATGGTTGGCAACATTTGTGCACCTACGGCGATGTAATCATCGTCAGAGAAACCGCTGTTTGCGCCTGCCGAGGCTTGCACATACACCGTATGACCGCGTTTCACCAACTCGGCTACTCCGGCAGGGGTCATTCCTACACGGTTCTCGTTGTTCTTGATTTCTTTAGGTACTCCGATAATCATAACCTTAAAGTTTTTATTGAGGGGTTAAACATGGCGCAAGATACAAAAATGGAGGGTACAGTGTCTCCGTACCCTCCATGTTTAAGAACAGTTTTCGTTCTCGGTTATTCATTCTTCATCGTTCATTGTCCATCAGTTTCCAATGTCCATGCCTGCATCCCCTTCTATTTCATCTGTGTCCCATGCGGCGATGGTAATCCCTTTCAGCGTCAGCCCGGCCTTGTTCAGTCTGAGGTCGAAGTTGTAGGTTTTGTTGGCCTCGGTAGTGAGGTTTTCGCTGGAACTCATAGCCAGATAGTAGGTGTAGGTGTTGCTGCCGGAGGTGACTTTTACGAATTGGGAGCTATTGGTGAATGCCTGACCCGGCAGCACGATGGCGCGGTAGGTGGTGGCACCTGCAACGCTGTGGGCGTAGGTGGTGATGGAGGTGGTAGATGCAGTTGCAGCGTCGGTGGCAGCGGCATCATTAGCCTTTGTTACTTTGCCGTCTTCCAGATTCCACGTGCCGCTGAGGGCGAAGCCTGCGGAGCAGAGCAGTTCTACCTTGTCGATGGCGGGCAGGGAGGAGTAGCCGGTTCCTGCGGAGAGGGTGACGGTGATTTGGCTCATGCAGTGCTTCATGCTGATGCTTGCGTTGTTCGTTGCCACGGTGGTGCATTTGCCCCACAGCAGGTCGGAGGCTTCGTAGTCGGCGGCAGCGGTGCTGCTGTTGTTCTGGTCGGGCTTGATGCTGACGTTGGGCACGGTGTAGGTGTCGGTGGCGGTGTTGGTATAGGGATAGTAGGCGTAGAGGGTGTGCTGGTCGGTGACGTTCTGCCAGTAGAGGGGTTCGTCGGTGAAGCTGCCGTTTACCCATGGGGCGTTCTTGGGGTCGAGGGAGGAGGTGATGGGGGATTCACCGTTGGCACCCGTTTTGTGGGCGATGTAGAGGCCCAGTGCGTCGTCATCATCGAACTCGGTGGCGCCGATGGCGGCGCGGCTGATGGGGATATTGGTGCCGGTGATGGTGAGCGAGAGCTTCACGTTGATGGGCTTGGTGATGTCCACTGTCTGGTCTGAATCGTTGTTACAGGCGGTGACCAGCAGGCCGAGGGTGGCTGCGAGGAGCAGCGTTTGGATACTTCTTGTTTTCATATTTGGTCTATTTATTTGTTGTTAATAATAAGTTACTTATCGGTCACTTTTGTGTAATTGTCGGGGTTTGTCAGCTCCTCAATGGTGGCTTCGGCAAGTGAAGGGCTTCCCTTGTAGTTATAGTATATGTTCGCCCAAGTCTTATTTCCCCAGTTGCGGCACTGGGTTATTTGCTCGTCGGTGAGTTCGGTAACTCCGGTGAGGAAGAGGTTCTCGGGGGAGAAATTCTGACTTCCGAGACCGTAAGTGGTGTCGCAGGTGGGGAGAGCGAAGCTGTTTTCGGTACCGGTGCCGCTAAGGACGATGCTCTTCAGGCCGGTGCAACCAAAGAAAGCATCTTCTCTGATGTCGGTGACTTGTGGCAGGTAGATGCTTGCCAGTTTCCCGCATCCGACGAAAGCTCCGATTCCTATATTGGTGACTTTTGGCAGGTCAATGCTTGCCAGGGCGGTGCAATCCTGGAAGGCTCTTTCTCCGATTCCGATGGCTTGTGGCAGGTCGATACTTGTCAGGCCGGTGCAACTCCAAAAAGCACTGACTCCGATGTCGGTGACTTGTGGCAGGTCGATACTTGTCAGGGCGGTGCAATTCCAGAAAGCATTTTCTCCGATGTCGGTGGCTTGTGACAGGTCAATATTTGTCAGGCTGGTACAATTCACAAAAGTACCATTTCCTATTTTGGTGACTTGTGACAGGTCGATGCTTGTCAGGCCGGTACAACCCTGAAGAGTATTATATCCTATTTTGGTGACTTGTGGCAGGTTGATGCTTGTCAGGCCGGTGCATCCGGCGAAAGCTCTGTTTCCGATTTCGGTAACTTTTGGCAGGTCGATGCTTGTCAGGCCGGTGCATTTATTGAAAGCATTATATCCTATTTTGGTGGCTTGTGGCAGGTTGATGCTTTGCAGAGTACTATTGCCGTTGGTGAAGAGATACCAATTCGTAGGCACTTCCTTCACCGGCTCCATATAGAGGTTTTGTACGTAATTATGGCTGCTGCCCAGCAATCCTAACAGCTCGCTCTGGTCCATGCCTTCCGGTACAGAACCGCTGATGAAGAGTTTGGAGACGAGGGTAGGGGGAGAAGAGCTTCCGGCGGCATTTATCGCTTCCAGCCTGCTCTTTACGGCATTGTAGGACGCTTCCGTCCCATCCAGCAGGAGGATGTTTTCCGGTGCTGTGCCTTTTATGTCGGTACTTCCGTCCGACACTTGCAGGTACTTGCCGGGGAGATAGAATCGGTTGCCGGTGGTGCCGCCGGTGACGCTGCCGGTCTCGCTGCTGCTGCCGATTGAGCCTCCGGCGCTATATACCTTGTCCGTAAGAAAAGAGAGGGCACCGTTTCCTCCGGCTTCGCTGCAAGTAGGTCCATTAGGGGGGAGGTAGTCTGGGCTGTATTGGTGGTAAGTGGGTATCATCAACGCCCGATGCACCGCCGCACCGTCCCGGCTCAAGGTGGTGACGGAACGGGTGTCGGTGAGCTTGTCAACAAACAGATAGGAGTGTATCCCGTCAGTAGAATTGCTCACAATGGGTGCCTCTCTCAGCGCCGTCACTCCGCCTGTGTAGGCGCAGAATACGGCTTTGGCAGGTGCTTTCAGCAGGACGGCGGCGGATGCGGTGGAGAAGATGTCCACTTTCACCAGGGCGCGTTGCATCTGTAGGGGGATGGGGTCGGCGGTGGGCTGGGGTATGCGGACGGCGAGGCCGGAGGTGCGCAGCTGTTCCCAGTAGGCGTAGTTCTCGGGGGTGAAGGCTTGGGGCAGCTGGAAGGTGAAGGCTTCGCCCGTCTGCAGGGCGTAGCTGCCTCCGCTGTTGCCGTCGCTGCCGGTATATGTCAATGCCTCCAGTGGCTGCATCTCTATGGCGGGGTCGGTGGGCTGCCAAGTGGCGGAGGTGACGGCTTGCGTGCCGCCGTCGGTGCTGACGGAGGTGCAGGTGTAGTTGGCGTGGCTGTAGCGGACTTCGGCGGACGAGCCGTCTGCTGCCGACGACGACCTTACGGGCACGGTCATGAATACGGTGATGGTGGTTCCTACTTTGGGGAAGCCGGTTTCCGTGGCGGGTGTGCCGGTGGTTCCGTCGGCGCGTGTCTGCCCTCCTCCTTCTCCGGCCATGGGCGACTGCTGTTCCACGCTTGTGGCGATGCAGCCTATCTGTATGGGTTGGCCTATGAGGGAGGCTGTGGCTTCACTGTCGGCACCGGGCAGGGGGGCGGTGTCGGGGCAGATGTCGTCTGTGCAGGCGCAGGGCGGCAGCAGGGCAAGCAGCAGGGTGGGGAGCAGTAGCGTCCGGCGGAGGTGGTTCCTTGTTTTCATTCGTTGGGTGTCTTTTTTAGGGTTTCGTATAAGTAGGGCCGTTCGGGGTGGGGGTGCCTACCCTTGGACGGGTGAGGGTGCATACCCTTACGGGGGTAGGGGTGCGCACCCTTATGGGGGTAGGGCCGTGGGGTGTTATCCCAACGGGTTTTCGCCGTACTTGCCCAGTTGCCGGGCTGTTTCGCGGGCTATCTCGGTGATGCCCAGTGTGCGGGGTTGTGTCTTGGCACGGAGGTAGAAGTCGTCCGTGCGCTCGGTCAGGGCGTTGTCGTAGGCCACGAGACTGATGAGCTTTTCAAAGGTTGTTGCCATGGGGTTTTGAATTATGAGTTATGAATTTTGAGTTATGGGTTATGGGGTTGGGGTTATTGGGGGGAGTCCTTGAGCCAGTGGCCGCTATAGTTGGCGGTGTCTGTCAGGCTGGCAGGATTATCCGCAGTCAGGTTGTAGTGGATGGCTTTCCAGGTGACACTACCCCAGGATTGGCATGTGGCGGCATTTCCTTCTGCCTTGAACATCTCTTCGGTGACATCGGTGAGGAAGAGGAGGGTGGCGGAGGTGCCTGCGAATGCACCATCACCAACGGTGGGCAGGAAGAAGCCAAATTGGTCGTTGGTGCCGCTGAGGACGACTTCTTCGAGGGCGGAGCAGTCGTAGAATGCGCAGACTCCTATGCTTGTCACTGCTTTGGGTATGCTGATTTCTGTCAAGCTGCTACAATACTGGAATGCGTAGCTTCCTATGCTTGTCGCTGCTTTCGGTATGTTGATTTCCTTCAGACTTCCACAGTAGTTGAATGCGCTTTGGCCTATCTCTGTCACTGTCTCCGGCAGTTGGATGCTCGTCAGATTCGCGCAGCTTTGGAATGTCCTCTCTCCTATCTTCGTTACTCCCGTGGGGATGCTGATTTCTGTCAGGCTGCTACAGTCGACGAATGCGTATTCTCCTATTTCTGTCACTCCGTCCGGCAGTTGGATGTTTGTTAGCTGGCGGCAATTAATGAATGCGTACTTTCCTATCTTTGTCACTTTCTTTGGCAGTTGAATGCTCTTTAGTGTCGTGCAGCTTTGGAATGCGCGCTCTCCTATACTTGTTATCCCTTCGGGGAGTATCACCTCTTGAAGTGCGGTATTTGTGTTATCCCCCGTTTTGCAAAATCCCTCCGGTATGGTTGTCGCCCCGCTTGCGGTGATGTAGAGGTGGCTGACCTTGAAGTATTTATTACCATTACTACCACCGATCATCTGCTCTTTCAAATTCGCCAAGTCCTGGTCGCTAATCTCCCCCGTAATCATTACCTTGATGGGGCTGTCTTGGCCGGCGCTTGCCAGTGCAGTCTTCAGTGCAGACCCATCTGCCAGCAGGCTTCCCGCTGTTTCGTTCTCCACTGTTACGAAGCTTTCTGCTTCCGTCGCCTCCACCAGTGTCGGGCTTTGCCATCCGGTGGACGTTACGCTCAATGCGCTCACCCCTGCTTTGTTTACTTTCAGTTTCAGCTCGTGGCAGGTATTGGCTTGGGTGGTGATGTCGTTGGTGGGGAGGTACTTATAGATGTCGTTTCCGATGTGGATGCTTATCATCAGTCGGTCTGCGGCAAAGGTCTGCCCCGGCAGCATCAGGGCGTAGTATGCCGACGAGGTATTGCCGTTCTTCAGCAGGCGGACATCGGTAGGGGTGGAGGCTTCGCCGTCGTGATTATGGATGACGGGCTCTCCGTCGGTATTCATGGTGAAGTAGGCTTTCGCTTGCTTGAGGTGTACGGTGGCCTTCTGCAGCTGTTCGGCGGTGATGCCGTCGCCCGGCAGCAGGTTGACGCATAGCTGCGCCATGCTGTGCTTCAGCAGCAGATTGATGGAAGAGGATGTGGCGGAATGTGTACCGCTGTAGTGCAGCAGGTCGGTGATGTGCCATTTATCGGCGGCAGCGGTATATTGCTTGCCGTCCCAGGCATTCAGGGTGCTCCCTGCGGCGGTGTTGGTTTCGTAGTCGGAGGGCATGTCGTAAACGGCAGGGGAGGAGGAAGAATAAGCGGGTCCCCACCAGGCGGTGAGGGTGTGGTTGCCGCTCCCTTGCCAGTAGGCGCGCTCGGTCTTGGTGGAACTCCAGCTGCTGTTGTTGCCGTCGTATAGTAGGTGCCGGCAGATTGGGCGCTTCCGGCGGTGAGGGCTACGTGCAGCTTTTCGTCGTCTCTGAAGCTATGGCCGGATGCCACGCCGGGCACGGCATTGGCGGCACGGGTGTTTCCTCCTTCTATGCTTACGGTTCCCAGCGTCAGCGCTTGTCCGTTTCCCCGGTTTTCGTCCTGCCCGGTCAGTTCGTTGGTGCATCCTGCCAGTATCAGCAGGCATATCATGGTACCTATGGCTGCCGTGATGGCGGTCAGTGTGCGCAGCGTTTCCCATCCCTGTGAGGTCAGTCGTTTCATGATGCAGTTCTCCATTTGGGTTGTTATAGGTTTTATTAATGTTCCTTTGCAAATGTGTCTGCAAAGTTGTTAATAATGGTATAAACTGCCTAATTTTACCCCTCGGTGCTTGTCCTGCATTGTCGCCTTGTTGTCCTGAATTGTCGCACCCCCTCTCAGAAGTGCTTCCGGAGGGGGTGCGAAGGGAAGTGCGGAGGATGAAAATCCGTCCTTATGGGGAGGAAGTCATGCTTTTATCAGCCACCTTTCTATGTTGCGCGTCCGGGCGCTGAAGTTCACGCCTATCCTGAACAGTGGGCGACCGTCGGCTTCGAAGGGTTGCGCGTAGTGCTTTTCGTCAATCTGCCGCAGCGCTTCTTCGGCAGTGCCTTCGAACTTGAACTCCATGATGTAGATGTAGCGGTCTGTCTTCAGCACGAGGTCCACACGTCCCTCGGAGGTGTGATATTCCACTTGGGTATAGAATCCCACCAGCTTGAAGACAATGAAAAGCACGTTCTGGTAGTGCAGTTCGCGGTCGCCGACAAGTTCGTAGGGGGTGTCGGCAAAGAAACTTTGCAGGCGGCGGAAGAAGGCATCGGGCTGTCCGGATTCTATCTCACGTACAAACTTCTGTATCTCGAACGGTGCCTCTATCTTGTTGAAGCGGGTGTAGAACGGCATCAGGAACTTGACGAACCCTTCTTCCACTTCCCGGTTGGGGAAGCCGAGGCGGTAGAGTCCGAACCTTGGGTCGTACTCCTTAATCGTGAGGTATCCGCTTTGGAAGATGACGGGCAGTGGGTCTTCGTCGCCATAGATGCTGTTCAGCACGTCGGCGTAGGTTTCTGCATGGGCCATCTCCTCCAGGTTGTAGTGGTTGCGTTTCAGCAGTTCCACCAGATAGGTGGGGGTGCCCGTCTCGAACCAATAGCTGCCGAACTCCTGCTTGTCGAAGGTGTTGAGCAGGCTGAAAGGGTTGTAGATTCCGATGGAGTTGTGTGTGAAGTGGTAACCGTCGTAATCTTTCTGCAAGCGTTGGCAGGTTTCCTCGTAGGTCATGTTTTGCGCCTGCGCCAGCAGCCGGATGCTTGGGGCGAATTCTTGGCGCAGCTCTTCGTCGGTGACACCGCAAAGGGCAAGGTATCGCCGGTCCATGGAGATGTCGTTCAGGTTGTTGAGGTCGCTGAACACGCTGACCTTGCCGAACTTGGTGACCCCCGTCAGCAGGGCAAACTGGATGCATCCGTCCATGGTTTTCAGTACGCCGTAGAAGGGTTTCAAGGTGTTGCGGAACTCGTTCTGCAGCGCTTTGTTGCCGATGGCTTGCAGCATGGGCTTGTCGTATTCGTCGATGAGGATGGCCACACGTTGCCCCGTCTGCTCGCAGGCACGCCTGACCACTCCGGCGAAGCGAAGGGCAAGCGTGCTTTCCGCCATTCCCGTGCCATAAAGCTGTTCCCATTCTGTCACAGCTTTTTCCAGCTGTTTGTCCAAGCTGTCCGGGGTGTCATACTTCCCTATATTCAGGTCGATGTGCAGCACGGGGCGTTTTATCCAGTCTTTCTCCAGCTTCTCCATCGCCAGCCCTTCAAAGAGTTCCTTCTTTCCCTGGAAGTAGGCTTCGAGGGTGGAGATGAGCAGGCTCTTGCCGAAGCGCCGGGGGCGGCTTAGGAAGTAGTAGCTGCCCGTCTTTACCAGCCGGTAGACAAGGGCGGTCTTGTCGACGTAGAAATAGCCGCCTTTGCGCATCTTCTCGAAGTTCTGTATGCCGATGGGGTAGATTTTGTTGCTCTGTATGGGTTCCATATTTCCGGTTCTCCTTTCTTATATATCACTTTTCTTATATATTACCTGTAACTTTCTTATATATTACTTGCAACGCACAAATATACGAATAGTTCTTGTAACTGACGGCCTGCAATCTGTTAAACTATAGGCTCTGTGCATGGTTCTGCGGACTTGTCCGGCAAAGTCTCCCGGTACTGCACGGGTGTCATGCCAAGCAGTTTGTTGAACGCCACATAGTAGGTGTTGCGGCTCTTGAAGCCCGAAGCGGTGGCTATGGCATCTATGGAATACATTCTGTTGTCTTTCAGCATCGATATGGAGTGCTCCACGCGCAGGCGGTTGATGTAGTCGCTGAAGCCGTCGGCACCGGCATATTCGCGCAGGAACGGGTTGAGGCGGTTCTTGCTCAAGGCCGTTATCTTCATCAGGTCTTCGCGGTTGAAGTCGGGGTTTAGGAAGGGCAGGTCGGTGAGTAGGGCATCTTCCATCTGCATGAACCGGCGGCGGTTGTCTTCATCGTCGGCAGCGGAGGGGGAAGTGTTGGCTTGAGCGGCAGGCGGCTCTTCGTTAGGGGCATCTTCCGGGTGAAGCGGCTGCCGGCGGTATGCCTTGCGCAGTTCTTCTTTCTGTGCCAGAAGCTCTTCTATCTGGCGGGCGGCTATCTGGTTGCGTTCGCGGGTGCGGCGCAGGTGGAGGTGCTTTTCCCATAGCAGGATGGCGAGCAGGATGGCGATGAAGCTGGTGGTGATGAACAGTACGCGTTGCCGTGCCAGCTTGTGTTGGGCTTCGCGTATCTGCGCATCCTTTTCCTGGGTTTGGTAGATGATGGCGAATTCGTGTGCCTGGCCGGCCTTTTCGCGGGCATAGATGCTGTCGGTCAGCATGGTGATGCGCTGTTGGTAGCTGTCGGCCAGTTCCGGACGTTTCAGTCCGCGGTAGGTGCGGGCATAGCGGTCCAGCAGAATCAGGTGGCCGTAGTTGAAGGTATCGGCCGGTTCGGCCAGGGCGGAAGAGGCGTCAAGAAGTTGCAGCACTTTATGGTACTGACGCGTACCCAGCAGGTAGGGGACGATTTCTGTTTGTCCTGCCTGCGATTGTGCAAAGCCGGTGCTTTGGTATTTCCGGGCGGTTTCGGCGGCTTTTTCGCTTTGTCCGTTTTGCAGGTAGTACCAGGCAAGTTTGGAGTAGAGGTAACCGTATTGCTGGTCTATGTATCCGGGCGGCGGTCCGGGCAGCAGGCTCATGCGGCTGATAACGTCGAGACGCTTCTCGCAGAGGGCAATGGCTTCGTCCAAACGCTCGTTTTCGGCCAGATAGGCGGACAAGTCGCCGTAGGAGGTGGATAGTTGGGCCAGTTCGCGCACATTGTCCGTGCCTTGCAGCAGTTCGATGGAACGGTACATGTACCGGAACGCTTTGTCGTCGAGCTTCATGCCTTGATACATGCGGCCCAAAGTGAACAGCAGTTCGCTTTCTTTGGCCTTCTGTCCTTGCTCCTGTGCCAGCTCGATGGCTTCGGTACAGATGCGGATGCCTTCTTCGTATTTGTTCAGGCGGTCGAGGGCGGTGGCGAGCTGCGTGAGGACTTGCAGTTTCCGGAGAGGAGTGTGCTGCACGGAGTCGCTTTGCAGGGCGCGGCGGATGTACCGCTCCTTGAGGTGGTACATACCTTGACGTTCGTAGACTGTGCCGCGCAGCATGTCGATGCGGAATTGCGGCAGGTGGGGAAGACGGCGGGCTTCGGCTTCGTCCAGCAGTGACAGAGCGCTGTCGGGCAGGGTGTAATAGATGCTGCGGATATGCTGTTCGGTCAGCAGGCTGTCGGGCAGGGAAGCGGAGGTTTTGTATCGGTTAGGGGTGCTTGCGGTGGAAAATAGGCTTATGGTGAGTGCCAGAGCAAGATAGAGGGGACGGAAGTAATGTATTTTCTCCATTGTTTATTTTCTCTTTTGTATGGCAAAGATAGGGATTATTTTTATCTTTGCCTGCGTTTATCATAAGAAGTTACTGCAATGAATATATACATAAAATCTGTCATTTTGTCTTTTTTCTTTATATCTGTCGGGGCTCGGGCACAAGAGGCTTCCTTCACTCCGCCTTTTGATTTTCCCATCATTTTCTCCGGTAACTTTGGCGAGATACGTGCCAACCATTTTCATGGCGGACTGGATTTCAAGACCGGTGGCGCCATAGGCAAACCGGTACGTGCGCTGGCGGACGGATATATTTCGCGTATCCGTGTCACCCACGGCTCGGGCTATGTGCTCGATGTGGTGTATGATAACGGCTATACCGCCATCTACCGTCATCTTAGCGCCTTTGTGGGTGAAGTGGCAAAGCGAGTGAAGGCTCTTCAGTACGAAAAGGAAAGCTGGGAAGTAGAGATAATTCCCGAGCCTGCTCCCGTGTCAGATGAGGGAGACGATAGAGATAGAGGCAGTAATAATCTCGGGGTGCATATCTTGGGCGAATATCCCGTGAAAGCCGGTCAGATAATAGCTTTAAGCGGAAACACCGGATACTCTTTCGGTCCGCACCTGCATCTGGATATGATAGAGACGGCTACGGACGAATATATAGACCCACTGCCTTTCTTCATGGACAAAGTGAAGGACAAGACTGCCCCGCGTGCCGAAGGTATCATGTTGTTTCCTCAGCCGGGCAAAGGAGTGGTGGAAGGTAAGCAGACGCGACGGGCTTTTCCGGCACATCCTACGAAACCCATTACCGCCTGGGGATTGATTGGTGCAGGCATCCGTGCTTATGATTATATGGACGGAGTGCAGAATAAATATGGCGTGAAGACGGTGATTCTCGAAGTGGACGGCGAGGAAGTCTTCCGCAGTACGGTAGACCGCTTTGCATACGAGGAAAACCGCTATATCAATTCGTGGACACACGGCCAGTATATGAAGTCTTTCATCGAGCCGGGAAACCACTTACGCATGCTGCATGCATCCAACGGTAACCGTGGACTGGTGGACATCAACGAAGAACGCCCTTACCGGTTTGTCTATACGCTGAGCGATGCGCTGGGAAATACCTCCAAGGTCTGCTTCACGGTGCAGGGGCAGAAGACGACAATTGCTCCGGTGGAACATCGTGAGAAATACGCCCTCAAGTGGGACAAGGTGAACTATCTGCAGGAACCGGGGTTAGAATTGGTCATTCCGAAAGGAATGCTCTACGATAACGTCCTGTTGAACTATTCCGTGCGGGCTGATAGCGGTGATATAGCTTTCACCTATCAGTTGAACGATACCCGCATTCCGATGCACGATGCCTGCGATTTGCGTATCGGCTTGCGCCGGCGTCCGGTAGAGGATATGACCAAATATTATGTGGCGGGCGTAACGGCGCGCGGTGGAAAATACCGCATCGGCGGTAAGTATGAGGATGGTGTC
>ENA-UEOI01002660-UEOI01002660.1-human-gut-metagenome-genome-assembly--contig:-NODE-2660-length-12025-cov-3.712672_pt1 | contig 12025 bp, 16 predicted proteins | sample MGYA00242883_ERZ507882 | MGnify/ENA primary metagenome ERZ507882 (study PRJEB26167, sample SAMN06115502) | human gut metagenome | host: Homo sapiens | place: China:Chongqing | collected 2015-07-29... | reverse complement strand
GTTACCGAGAAAATAATGACTGAGTTTTCGGATTTGAATCTATGCCCAATTAACAACCGTCAGGGAATTGTAATTGACGGTGAAGGTTCAAAGGTTATTTGCAAAGACTAATTTGAAAATTCTTGTTTGAAAAATTGAGAAAACGTAATATTGAACAGAAAGAAATGCACAGTTCTTAGCATATTGGGAACTGTGCATTTCTATAAATAAATACTTTTAATTAGCCGATTACGGCATCCTCTGCTGTAAAATGTTCCAGAGAATTTTCTTTTACCTGAATGCAGATATAAGTAATTCCAGAAATATCGGATGCAAAAAACTGACGCTTTGCAGCAGGTGCGATTTTTAGCCAGTCTCCAGTTGAAAGGCTAATTTCTTCTCCATCAATTATGGCTTTGCCGTTACCTGAAAGAATTCCATAGATTTCTTCATTTTCTTTATGAGAATGAACAAATGGGACATTTGCTCCTGCAGGTAGTTCGTTTAAACTGATTTCTGCACCTGTTAAAGACAACTTTTCATGCAGTTCAATTCGGTTTTCCTTTCCAATAGTTGTTTTTGTGTAATTTGCCATAATAATACCTCCATAGTTAATTTGTAGTTTCTGGTTGCTTGGTATTAGTATAGTGTGAGACACATACAAAAACAAGTACGCACCTTTTTGTAACTGTACACTCAAAAATGAATGTGTTACAATAGACTCGGAGGTGAGAATTATGCGAGCAAAAGAAGAATTACCGGAATGCCCAGTTGCAACAGCGGTATCTCTCATCGGAGGAAAATGGAAACTGCTGATTTTGCGTAACTTGAAAGAGCGTCCATGGAGATTCAATGAGCTACAACGAAGTATAGATGGTATTTCACAAAAGGTTTTGACAGATAGTTTAAGACAAATGATGAGTGATGGGCTGGCATATCGCCACGATTACCATGAGCAGCCACCGAGAGTTGAATACGGCTTAACGGAACTCGGAACAAAAATGCTTCCAATTGTTAATTCACTTGCTGACTTTGGTAACTACTATAAATCACTTATTGAACAGAATTAAGTACGTTAGTATTTGAAAAGCTCGAACAATCGGAAGTTGCAAGGATTATTATATTTCTGTGTAATTAATAAGGAAGGTGATACTTTGAGTAATCAAAATAAGATAAAGTATGATTCCGCATATATCAGTTATGTTGCAAATGGAGACTCAGCGGCTGTTTTTATTGTAAGGGATGTTGTTAGGTCTATTGATACATCTGGAATGTGGATTGATGTAATTAGTACTTCTGGACATAAAAATAAATTTGATCAATGGGATTTTTCAAGCATAACAATAGAACTTTTTCCACGAAAAACAGAACCTATATATCCCCCAAATGCTAGTACCGAAGATAAGAAATATATTACATGGAAAGCGGCAAATGAGGATATAGCCAAACAAAGATCGCAAGGATACAGAGGTAAAAAGTTTACAGTTTGTCCTAAACTTGTAAATAAAAATCAAGGCAAGACTAAAACAATAGAAAAGATATGGAACAAAAAATTTGGTAGATATGTTCCTAAACACTGGGCAAGAACATCCGATTGTGAGGTACACATAAAGAAGGTTCCAATACAACCAGCGTGGGAATATCATATAATATCAATTAAAAGATTGTAGTTACATAGCTTTTTCTGTTAAGAGAAACGCGCAATTTCAAGTTTGATGAATTAAATTAGATGGCAATTGATGGAGTAACAGGTTGTATGAAAATTCGAGAAGTTAACAAAAATAAAAAGCAGTTTATATCATTATTGTTATTAGCTGATGAACAGGAGAGCATGGTTGATCGGTATCTTGAAAAAGGAACTATGTATGTGCTTGAAGACAATGATGTAAAAGCTGAATGTGTTGTCACCGATGAAGGTAATGGAATACTTGAAATTAAGAATATCGCAGTCGATCCGGAAAATCAGGGAAAGGGCTATGGTAAAGCACTAATTGATTTTCTTGCCGGTAAATATGCAGATGAATATTCTGTTTTGCAAGTTGGAACAGGTGACAGTCCATTGACGATACCATTTTATGAAAAATGTGGATTTGTTCGTTCTCACAAGATTCCCAATTTCTTTACTGACAATTATGACCACCCAATTTATGAGGGCGGTGTACAACTAATAGATATGGTATATTTGCAAAGACATATATAATTTCCAGTTTGCCGAATAAAGGAGCAATACTTATGAAAAAATTCTTTTTGCCAGTATACACTATAGTAGTATTTTCAATCGTTATTTGGTTTGCTTTATATGGAGAACATCGTGATCCGAGGTTTTATGTCTCTATTTTGATACTTGCAATCATTGGGAAATTTATTGCTTCACACATAGATAAAGAAAAATAGTAATAGATGTAGAATTGCCAGAGAGTTTGGCATAGGTGATTAATAATAATGAGGCGGCATATGTATCTTATATCAGCATATTTTGATGAACATGTAACAAAGGGATTGCAGATGTTAATTGATAATATTGCAAAAGAAACAGGTAATACTTATATGATTGAGAATAATGTTCCTCCGCATCTGACAATTTCAAGCTTCGAAACAAGAAAACCTGATAATCTTAAGGAAGAATTCATGAAGCTTAATAAAATAGGTGCAGGAGAGATAAATATATTTTCAATCGGGCAGTTTCTGCCGTATGTTATGTATGCTACACCTGTTCTGGACGAATATTTAATGCATCTTTCCAATGAGGTGTATGATATATTTTCTGCAAGAGAAGATGTAACAATTAATCGTTGTTACAAACCATATAACTGGTTTCCACACATAACATTGGGAAAGAAACTTGAAAAAGAACAGATGATAATGGCAATTAGAGTATTACAGACACATTTTGTTCCAATAAAAGGGAAAATAGTAAGGGTTGGATTGTCACAGACTAATCCACATAAGGATATTATACAATTTAATATATGATAGTGTAACCGGGGGAGGGAGAATGGATTTTAGTTGATACTGAAGATGAGATGGTGGCTATTTTTTTACAACAGAGGATATATTTTATGCAACAACAGAAATTATTAAGCCTTATAAGACAGGCAATAGAAGATTACAACATGATAGAGGAAGGCGATAAGATTGCCGTTGGAGTATCAGGTGGCAAGGATTCGCTTGCATTGCTGTATGCAATGAAGATACTTAACAGATTTTATCCGAAGAAGTTTGAACTATATGCAATCACCTGTAATGTTGGCTTTGAGGGAATGGATTTTACAGGAGTGAGGCAGTTCTGTGAGAGCATAAATGTGCCATATGAACAGGTTGATACAGAGATTGCGAAGATTGTCTTTGAGGATAATAAAGATGAAAGACCATGTTCACTGTGTGCGAAGCTTAGAAAAGGCGCAATGTATAAGAGGCTTGGAGAGCTTGGAATCAATAAGATTGCATATGCACATAATAAGGACGATTTTATAGAAACAGCATTAATGTCTCTTATATATGAAGGGCGGTTTTACGCATTTCCACCAGTTACATATCTGCCGGAGGCAGGGGTTACGGTTATACGGCCAATGATGTATGTGCCGGAAAAGGGTGTGGCTAATTTTGTGATTAATCAGGGAATCAAGGTTGTTAAGAACACCTGTCCGGTTGATGGTTCGACTAAGAGGGAATATGCCAAGCAGCTTATGGAGCAGATTAATAGAGATAATCCGGGAACTAAGGACAGAATTATGCATGCAGTTGTGAACGGAAGATTTGAGGACTGGCCAGAAGTGCATAGAAATTGAAAATAACTGTTGATACAACACCAATGAGATAATAGAATAATATTAAATCTATTTATAAGGAGATACGAACATGAGAAGATTTTATGAAGGCAATGATAACAAGGGTTATCAGGAAGTTGTAGATAAAGAAGCTGGCTTGGAATTAATAGGTTTTGATTTGATAAGACTTGAGCCGGGTGAAAATGCGGTTTATGAATCAGAGGAATATGAAATAGGACTTGTTATTTTACAGGGAACATGCAGTGTTAAGGTTGATGATGTCACATTTGACAAGCTTGGCTCAAGAAGAAGCGTGTTTGACGGCAAGCCAACAACTGTTTATGTTCCAAGAGATTCTAAGTATGAAGTTACAGCAACCGGAAGTATGATGCTTGAAATCGGTGTGTGCAAGGTTAAAGCAAGAAAGAAGTATGAAGCTTTTGTAATAGATGCAGGTGATGTTACAACTGAACACAGAGGCAAGCTTAACTGGCAGAGAGATGTTAATGATATTATCACTTCAAAATATGAGGGAAAGGTTGACAGAATCGTGCTTGGCGAGACTTACAGCATGCCGGGACAGTGGTCAAGTTATCCATCACATAAGCATGATACAGATAATCTTCCATTTGAGGTAAATATGGAGGAAATCTATCATTTCAAGGTGAATCCAGGTCAGGGCTTTGGTATTCAGGTAATGTATAGTGACGATATGTCATTAAGAGAGAGTTACATAATAAAGAATGGTGACAGCGTAGCGATTAAGAATGGCTATCATCCGGTAGCAGCAGCACCGGGATATCAGGTATATTATCTCTGGGTAATGGCAGGTGTTGATACAAGACAGCTTACACCTTGTGATGACCCTGACCACGCATGGGTAAAGGCTGTTGAGAAGATGGTGTAATGTATTTTGAACAAGGCATATGTGGAATCAGATATGAATTAAAAGGCTTAATTAAAAGCTGAACATTAAAGGCTGAATATTAAGAAAAATATTGAAACTTTTTATCGATAATGATATATTTAGTGTATAAAATTTTAACAGATTCGAGGTAAAATAATAATGATTTACGCATCACTTAATGCAAAAAAAGGTAACTACCAGTACCCAGCAGCTATTAATACTGCACTTGAATTTCTTGCAAAGCCAGAGACAGCTGAGCTTCCAGTAGGAAGATATGAACTTGATGGAGATAACATTTTTGTTCTTATTCAGGATCAGACAACAGCTCCAGTTGAGAATAAGCGTGCAGAAAGTCACAGAAATTATATTGATATCCAGTATCTTTTTACAGGAAAAGAAGTTCAGGGATATGCACCACTTCTTCCAGGAGTTACAGGTGAAGAGCCAGCTGGTAAAGACAATATCTTTTATGAGACAGTAGAGAATGAGCAGTTCGTTACATTACATCCTGGTGAATTTACAGTATACTTTACTAATGATATCCACCGCCCTAATTGTACAATGGATGAGCCTGTTAATATCCATAAGGCAGTTGTTAAGATTAAGGAAAGTCTTATTAAGTAATTGGAATAGTTGACTTGTTGATACAATATAATATTTAAAACAGAAGCACCATAAGAAGCGAATGCAATGTATTCTTATGGTGTTTTTTGTATTAATAAAGGACAGAATAAATGGAAAAATGTTGCTATTAGTTATATATGTTTGTATAATACAGTTAAAACTTTGTTATTAATTTAACATGTGATGGGGGTTATTTAATATGTTAGCAGAGCAGGTATTGGCATTAATTATTTTCATTTCTATGTTTATATTGATAGTTCTTGATAAGATAGAGAGGCATTATGTGACGCTTGGATGTGGGGCATTGACGCTGATTGGGGTATTTGGAATTATCATGAGGTCGCCGGAGGCGGTTATTAGTATTCTTAATTTAAGAAGCATTTTTACATCAGGTTTCTGGTATCAGTCTGGAGCTGCTGAGGAGGCAGTAACAGGGATTAACTGGTCGACCATTATATTTATTGCGGGTATGATGATTATGGTTGAGGTTATGGCTGCCGCCGGATTTTTCAGATGGCTGTGTATGCTTCTGGCTAAGGCTGTACACTATCGTACAAGAGCATTGTTTATTACATTTATGATAATGTCTTTTGGACTGGCTATGTTTATAGACAGTATAACGGTTATATTGTTCCTTGCGGCTGTATCTATTGAGCTTGCAAAGCTCTTAAAGTTTAATCCGGTGCCAATGATTTTATCAGAGATATTCTGTGCTAATCTGGGCGGCTCGGCAACAATGTGCGGGGATCCGCCTAATATAATTATTGGTACGTCACTTAACTTTTCATTTTCAACATTTATTACGCATACAGGACTGATTGCAGTAATCAGTCTGGTATTTATTGTGGTATATTTTCTTATAGCATATAGAAAAGAACTGGAATCATCACCAGATATTGATAAACTGGCTGAATCTATGCCAAGTCCGGCAGAGACTATTACTAACAGAAGGGATTTTGCATTAAGCTGTGTTATATTCATGTGTGCAGTTGTAATGCTTGTAACGCATGCGCTGACAGGACTTACGGTTGCATTTATAGGACTTGTTATAGCAATATTTTCACTTATTGTATCAGGCAGGAAGGCTTTACATATGTTGAAGTCTATTGATTATAAAACACTTTTGTTCTTTTTAGGACTGTTTATCGTTGTAGGTGGGCTTGAACAGACGGGAATATTAGAGATTATTGCTGCATTTATAGGCCGTGTGAGCAAAGGTAATCTTAAGCTCATGGTTGCAATTATTATTATTATTTCTGCATTTGCAAGTGCACTTATTGATAATATTCCTTTTGCAGCAACTATGGTACCGGTTATTAAGAGTCTGGCTGCGACACAAGGGGTTGACCTTTCTGTTCTTGCATGGGCACTTTCTATGGGAACTGATGTAGGTGGAAGTGCAACACCTATAGGTGCATCTGCTAATGTTGTCGGAACATCAGTTGCGGCTAAGAATGGTTATATGATTGGTTGGGGCAGGTATTGCCGTACAGCTGTTCCGGCAACTATAATAGTTGTGCTTATATCGATGGTGTGCATATTTGTAAGGTATTGTTAATTCTTCGTGCACAAAATGTGTACAGAAATGGGGGTTTTATGGGAGAACAGTTGATTATTTCTATAAGTCGTGAATATGGAAGTGGGGGACATGAGATAGCAAGGAAGCTGGCTGACAGATTAGAACTTGCATTTTATGACAGATGCATGTTGGACGAGATTGCAGAACAGATGAATGCTGATGTGTCAGATTTTCACAAATATGATGAAAGGCCGGGAAACCGTCTCCTGTCGAGGCGGGTAGGTAATCACACCAATTCTTATGAAGAGATTATTGCGCAGTTTCAGTTTGATTATATCCGTAAGAAAGCTGAGAGCGGAGAATCATTTGTAGTAGTCGGCAGATGTTCAGAGAATGTACTTAAGGATTATGACTGTCTTATATCCGTATTTGTAACAGGTGATAAGGAGCATAAGATACAGAGAGTTATGGAGAATTTTGACTTATCCGAAGCAGAGGCATATACTAAAATGCGCAGACACGACAGAACAAGAAAACAGTATCATAACAAGTATTCTGATTTCAAATGGGGTGATGCAAGATATTATGATATGTGTATCAACAGTAGTCCTTTGGGAATAGAGAAAACTGTTAATGTTCTGGAGAATTATGTAAAAGAAAGAACAGGTAATCAGGAGCTTTAATTATGAAATACACAATAGACACGCATACTCATACACTTGTAAGCGGGCATGCATATAACACAATTGATGAGATGGCAGCTTACGCAGCAGGTATAGGAGTTACGCACCTTGCGATAACTGACCATGCACCCAAGATGCCGGGAAGCGCAGGTATATTATATTTTTCTAATATGAAGATAATTCCAAGAGAAAAATGTGGTGTCAGGATATATATGGGTTGTGAAGCCAATATTATGGACTATGATGGAAATATTGATCTTAAAGAATATGGACTTAAGGGCTGTGATGTTGTAATAGCAAGCCTTCATATTCCATGTATCAAGCCCGGAAGTATAGAGCAGAATACGAATGCATTAATTAAAGCAATGGATAATCCATATGTTAATATTATAGGACACCCTGATGATTCAAGGTATCCTGTCGATTATGAAAAGCTTGTAAAGGCCGCTAAGGAAAAGCATGTGCTTCTTGAACTTAATAATACATCATTGAATCCGGATGGACCAAGACAGGGAGCTTTTGAGAATGATGTTAAGATGCTTAACATATGTAAGGAATTAGGAGTTTGCATATCTATAGGAAGTGATGCACATATAAAGGAGGGAATATGTGAATTTGACAGAGCCTATAAGGTTATAGAAGATACACAGTTTCCAGAAGAACTTATTGTTAATAGTGATTACAGTTTATATGAATCATATATTGGAAAGAAGAATTAAAATCCATTTCATTTCTATTATGAATTATTAGAATCTTATAAGTTCAACAAGAAATACTGCTACACATGACGCTACAGCAACAGTTGTAAGACCTTTGCCTTTCAAAGCAAATATTACGGCTGTCAAAAGTCCTGCAGCTGCACCAACCCACCAGCTGGTTGCATAGAATATTGCAGGAATTGTCATTGCTGTAAGAACTGCATAAGGTATGTAATAAAGAAAAGAACGGACAAAGCGGTTGTTAATCTTTTCCTTAATTGCAGTGAAAGGTATAACTCTTATAAGGTAGGTTGTACCTGCAAGTATAAGCAGATATATAAAGAAAATACTGTTTTTCATAAGTTCCTCCAATAAGATTAATTATTGCTGTTATCAGCTTCATCAGATACCGGAAAGAATATTGAACCGATAATGGCAGCTGTGATAGCAACAATTGTTATTGTTATACCGCTGGAAATCTTAGAAAGAAGCGGTATATAGTAGAATAAGCAGCTAAGTATAATTGCAATGATTACGACAATCAGGACGGAGCGAGCTTTCTTCATCTCTGGAACAACCACGGCAACGAACATTCCATAGATTGCAACACTTAAAGCACTCATAAGGCGGTCTGGAAGGATATTTCCAAGAATAGCACCAATAAATGTGCCTAATGCCCAGCCCAGATAAGGCAGGGTAGCAAGTCCTGCAAAGTAGCTGCGCTTGATTTCGCCTTCTTTAGTTGCTACTGCAAATATTTCATCAGTGAAATCCCTGAACATAATTCCAAGTGCGTATGAACCCTTAATCTCTGATAAAACCTTTGCAATAGTCTTCATTGGATCACCATCATAGTAGTAATCAAGCAGCTTTGCTGCAACTTCAGTATCTGTTTCACTTGCAAAGCTATATCCCTCTCCGATAAGAAAATCCTTAAGCTTCTTGTAGTTCTCAATAATACCGTTATGTACAATAGTAACTCTCTTATTACCATGTGGATGTGAATTGATATCTGATGGTTCTCCATGTGTAGCCCATCTTGTATGACCAATTCCAACATGTCCTTGTGGTTTTCCCTCTTCATCCATCTTCTCAACAAGGTTGGCAAGTCTTCCCTTGCACTTCTTAACCTTAATATTGCCATGATCAAATACCGCAATACCTGCTGAGTCATATCCCCTGTATTCAAGCTTAGATAATGCATCTACAAGTACATCTGCGCTTTCTCTGTCTCCTACATATCCTGCAATTCCGCACATATATTTAATTCCTTTCACCTATTTACTTATAATTTTTAGCAGTCTCGTTAAAAAGTCCTACAAGCCCCGCCTGATTCCTTAATGCCATAACAGCCCTTGTTCTTCTTGAAACAAAACCATCAAGCTTTTCCATATACTCATCTGCTGTAATATTCCCCTCTGCTACACCTGTAAGTCCTTTTTCCCAGCTTGCCGTAAGCTCCGGATTAAGCAGATGCCTGATAGAATTGTCTACAACATCATATATTATCTCGCCTAAAAATGTAGGCGTAATAATCTGTGTCTTAGAATTAATAGAAATATACTTAATAGTATTAAGTTTTTTAAGAATCTCTGCTCTTGTAGCACTTGCTATTTCCCAATTATTCAGCAGCTACGAATCTTCAATAAGCTGTCCTGCATTCTCCATTGCAAGAATAATAGAACCTGAATTATATCTCTTAGGAGGTGATGTTTCACCTTCTTTGATATTAAACCCATTAAATGTGATTGTAGAACCTTTTCTGTATTTTTTCAATACCTCAAATAAAGCTACATCACATTTATTATCTTCCTTATTATCGACGCTATCATCATCCTTTACTTTTGCATCATTTCTTGCCTTTGCAAATGAGTTCTTAGCTACGCTAAGATACCCTTCATCTACAAGCACTTTAAATGAAGCATACAGCTTTTCATTCTTTACATCACTGGTAATACTTACCTTCTGATAAATAGCCGGTGGATAGAATATACTTAAAAATCTTCTTACAATTATCTCATAGGTTCTCGCAGCTGTAACTGACAAATTCTTTAAATTGTTAAACCCCTGTCCTGTCGGAATAATCGCATAATGGTCTGTTATTGCTTTATCATTGCAGTATCTTGTCTTTTCAATTCCCTTCTGCATATTATTCTGTAATATATGCTCTGCTATCTCCTTCACAGGAGGAAAATTCCTAAGTCCGCCTATATTCTTATGTATTTCCTTACTTACCGCTGTTGATAACACTCTCGCATCAGTTCTTGGATAAGTAACCAGTTTCTTTTCATACAGCTCCTGAATAATATTAAGGGTCTCATCAGGGCTTATCTTAAACAGCTTGCTGCATTCGTTCTGAATCTCGGCAAGATTGTACAGAAGCGGTGGATTCTTGGTTTCTTTCTTTCTCTCAATAGAATCAACTACTCCCTGTGCTGGCAGTGGATCAGATAAGAACTTAACCAGTTCCTCAGCCTTTTCCCTGTCCTTAAAACCATTATCCTTATATAAATATGGCGTACCGGCATACATACTTTTATCACTTACACGCCATTCTGCATCAAATGTTGAATTTTCAGCCTGTGCCTGTCCAATAACTCTGTAGAACGGTGTCTTTACAAAGCTTCTTATCTCCCGTTCTCTTCTTACTACCATTCCAAGAACACATGTCATAACCCTTCCGACAGATACAACTGCCCTGTCAAGGTGCAGGTAATTAGCAATATTGCGTCCATATTTCAATGTAAGAACTCTTGAGAAATTAATTCCCATAAGATAATCTTCCTTCGCACGAAGATACGCTGAATCACTCAGATTATCATATTCAGATATATCTTTAGCCGTATTAATTCCTTTAATAATCTCTTCCTCGGTCTGCGAATCAATCCACACACGGCGCTCTTTCTTTCCCTTAACGCCTGCCTCCTGCCTCACAAGCCTGTATATATATTCTCCCTCTCGTCCTGAATCGGTACACACATATATATATTCAACATCATCCCTTGTAAGAATGTCTTTAACTATATTAAACTGTTTCGCAACTGCAGGTATAACCTCATACTTGAATTCCTTTGGTATGAATGGCAATGTGTCAAAGCTCCATCTTTTCAGATTAGGATCATATGCATCCGGGTAGCTCATAGTTACCAGATGTCCTACACACCATGTCACAATATGGTCTCCACCCTCAAGATATCCGTCTTTTCTTGTGAAGTTCACATGCAGTGCCTTGGCAAACTCCTGCGCCACGCTTGGTTTTTCCGCGATATATACGGATTTTCCCATTATATCCCTCATTTCTGTGTCTATTACACAATTATTATTCTCCTGAAGCATCAAGAGTTCCCATATAAGCTGGTATATATTCTTTTATAAAATAATCTGCTTCCGGAATATTCATATCAACAATAGCCTGATATATTGTCTTTTCCGCATCAGCAAAATCCATATTACCAGACTTCTTTTCCTCAAGACATTTGATATAAGCTGACATCTTATCAGCCGCCTTTACATATTTCCAGAGTTCTTCTTCCTCTTCTGTCTCTGATAACACACCCTTATAATGTGCTCTTATATCAGATGACAGACCTGAGAGCATCTGCTCCTCTGCAACATGCTCTACTTCCTTATAAGCATTTCTTATAACCGGATTGTAATACTTTACAGGAGTCGGAAGATCACCCGTAATTATCTCTGTAACATCATGATACATTCCAAGAATTGCAAGCCTTTCAGCATTAATATTCCCACCATATATCTCATTGTTGATAATTCCCAATGCATGTGCTATGAATGCCACTTCAAGACTATGCTCGCACAGATTCTCATGGCGTGTATTCTGCATAAGT
>ENA-UEOI01002654-UEOI01002654.1-human-gut-metagenome-genome-assembly--contig:-NODE-2654-length-12041-cov-3.822467_pt1 | contig 12041 bp, 8 predicted proteins | sample MGYA00242883_ERZ507882 | MGnify/ENA primary metagenome ERZ507882 (study PRJEB26167, sample SAMN06115502) | human gut metagenome | host: Homo sapiens | place: China:Chongqing | collected 2015-07-29... | reverse complement strand
ACTACGGCTAAGTCTGAGGAAGTTACAACAACTACAACAAAGCCTGCTGAAACCACCACAACGACTACAACAGAATTAACGAGCTTGCAAAAAAGAAAAAGGGACAGGGACTTACCGAGGCTGAGCAAAAAGAGCAGAAAGAGCTGTACAAAATTTATCTCGGCGAAATCCGCACACAGTTCAACGCAACACTTGACAATGTAAGCGTTGAAGAAAAGGACGGCACTGTAAAACCGTTCAAAGAGGCATACAAAAAGCCGTATGACAAGAACTGATTCTGACATTCAGACAGAAGTCATGCGAAAATTTAATTACACAGTCAAACAAAAAAGCAGTTCCGATTTTGGAACTGCTTTTGTTTTATAAAGTTATCTAATTACTTGTATCTTCTTCCGCCCTTTTGGTTGTTCTTTGGAAGCTGAATTTCGGCAGTATCGTACTTACTGCGTCTTTCGGACTTTCTGCCTGAAGATGAGTAATCATCGGCATAATCATTGTTACTGCCGTAACGCTGTGACTGTGCAGATTTGCTCTTTGGAGCGTTACTTCTGCCGCCGACTGTGACTCTCTTCTTTCTGTTGAGAACAGTTGAAATTACAAAGTACGCAATGCCTGCAACACCGAGTGAGAGTAAAACGAGTGAAACATAGAACATCCAATGACCGTTGTCACCCTTGCTGTTATTGTTCTTGATGAAGTTAAAGTCATCACCGTCAGAACCCGATGTGTCGGTATTTTTAAGATTTTTTGCGATATCCGACCAGTCGTTGCTTGAAAGAGTTTTTTCGTCAATGTTATCGTCAGACTTGATGAGCGATGCTGACGGAGCAGTATTTGACGGAGCAACATAGGACTGACCGCCGCCTACATATGACGGCTCAGAATAGTAGTAAGTCTGACTGCTGCTGTAATTATTGTCATAACTGTTATTATTGTTGTAATCGTAGCTGCTGTCATAGTTATAGTTGTTGTCATATGACGAATCACTTGACGAATAGCCGGGATCTACATATGATGAACTGCCCGACGAGTCCGGATACACAGGATCGGGCTGCGGCTGCGGCTCAGGCTCCGGGGATGGTTCCGGTGATGGTTCCGGTTCGGGCTCGGGCTCCGGCTCTACAGGATCAACAATAACGCTTGAATCTCCGCCGGGATCAACCTCCTCACCGACTGCCGATACGGAAAAGCTCACAGCAGAAATGCTCAAAAGTGCAGTCAGAAAAATTGCGCAAAGCTTTGAATGTTTTTTCATAAAAGCCCCTTTCTTCAGAATAATCTGAAAATGCGTCTGTTGTATGTCCGATATCAATTATTTTGAGCTTTTATCGGATGCCGATGTTGTTGACGCCGATGTTGTAGGCTCAACCGCAACGAAGAAGAGTTCGGGCTTATACTTGTCAATAACCGAAGTGTTTTCTTCATACTTGAGTTTCTCTGCAAGACCGTCAATGTACTTTGAAAATTCGTCTGACTTCATTGATGCAAGAACACTTGCTCTGTTTGATTCGTTGCCGATATAGCTGTCAACATCCTTGTTGATGTCTTTCTTATAAACGAGGTAGTAGATTGCGCTGTCGCCGCTGCCAACCTTGAGAGTTTCAGCCTTGCCTGTTTTAAGCTTGCCGATAGCCTCTTTAAGCTCGTCACCGATTGAGCTCTTGTCGAGAACTTCTACTTTTGAAACAGAAGAATCTGTTCCCGAACCGCTTGACTTCTTGTATGATGCAATAACATCATCAAAAGAACCGCCCTTGTTAAGGTCATTCTTGTAGCCGTTAAGCTGATCCTCAACCTTCTTGATTTCCTTGTCGCTCATTGCAACATTCTTTGATGAACCTGCCTCATCTTTTGTTGATGTATAAAGGTTCACGGGAAGATATGAGTAGTCCGTATAGTTTTCCTTGAAATACTTTGTAAGGTCGGCGTCGGAAACTTCCTTTGAACCGCCCTTGCCGTAAACTGCTTTGAAGAGAGCCTCATACTTTGTGTTGTAGAGAGTTGTGCAGTATGCAAAGCTGTCGAGTGAAACGCCGTACTTTTCATACTGCTTCTTCATCGGCATTACATAACCCTGTGACGCATACGGACCGACATTCCAGTATGATTCAGCCTGACTTGTTGCGGAGTCAAGAGTTGCCTGACCGATGTTTACATTTTCCTTTTTAAGCTGTTCGTCAACTACGAGGTAGCTGAGGCACATTTTCTTAGCCTGATCTTTAATCCACTCTCTTGCAACCTGCTCGTTACCGTCATCGTCCTTGATTTTTTCATCAAGCCACTTGTCAGATGTCGAATCATAATCGTCAAGCTTTTTAGCAAATGACTCAGCCTGACTGTAAGCTGCATTGAGTGAGTAGATATAAACGCCGATGGCAAGCTCGTTGTCGCTTGTCTTATACGACCATTCTTTGTTGATTGTTGTGGGTGTACAACCTGCAATTGCAAAAACCGAAAACATCATAACAATTGCAAGTAAAAATGAACCAACCTTGATATTAGGCTTCATAGTTTTTTACCGTCCTTCTGAAAAATTAAATGCAAAGTGTCCTGCAAACACACTTTCGCAGGATAATGTACCTTACGATTATACACAAAAAAATCGTCATTGTCTACATTTTTATAAAATTTTGTTGAGAATTTCCACCGAAAAACAGCATTTTTGTACTTTCGGGAGGTTTTTTCTTAACAAATTACGGTTTCATGCCGTAAAATTACTGCACACCGAAAATTTTGGTAAGGATTTCAAGCGGAGCGGAGCTGTTTTTGCACTCAACCGCAACGCACGGCTTTGCTCCGGCAACAAGCTTTGCCTTTCCGCCCAAAGCAATGAGCAAGTCGGCAACCTGAGGTGATTTGAGTTCGTTTACAAAGAGCATGAGCGTTGTGCCGTTCTGTCTGATTTCGTAAATACCCATTGAGTAAGCCTTGTTACGCACAAGGGCAATGTCGATAAGTCCGAGAACCGAGTTCGGAATCTTGCCGAATCTGTCCTGCAGCTCGTCAATAACATCGTCTGCGTCCTCGTTACTGCGGATATCGGCAATTCTGCGGTAAACATCAAGACGAAGTGTAAGACTTTCAACATAGCTTTCGGGAATATGAGCGTCAACCGAAATATCAATAAGACAGTCGAGGTCTTTTGTGACATTCTGCTCGCCCTTTTCCTCGCTCACTGCCTCATCAAGAAGCTTGAGGTACATATCGTAACCGACCGATTCCATATGCCCGTGCTGCTGTGCTCCCATAATATTGCCCGCACCACGCAGTTCAAGGTCACGCATTGCAATGCGGAAGCCGCTGCCGAATTCTGTAAATTCCCTGATTGCGGCAAGCCTTTTCTGCTGAATCTCCGTGAGAACCTTGTTCCGTCTGAAGGTAAAGTAGGCATATGCCCTTCGTGAACTTCTGCCCACACGGCCTCTGAGCTGATGCAGCTGCGAAAGTCCCATACAGTCGGCATTTTCTATAATAAGGGTGTTGGCATTCGGCAAATCGACACCCGTTTCGATAATTGTTGTGCAGACAAGCACATCAATCTCCTGTTCAAGCATCTGTCGCCAAACTTCGCTGAGTTCGCCCTCTTTCATTTTGCCGTGACCGATTGCGATTTTTGCCTCGGGAACAGCCTCCTGAATTTTTGCGGCACATGAAGAAATTGTTTCAACATTGTTGTGAAGATAGAACACCTGACCGCCACGGCGGAGTTCACGGCGGATTGCCTCGTTGATAACCGCATCATCGTGTTCAAGCACATAGGTCTGAACAGGCTGACGGTTTGTCGGAGCTTCTTCGATAACGCTCATATCACGCAGACCGCTCATCGCCATATTGAGGGTTCTCGGAATAGGAGTAGCCGAGAGCGTAAGCACATCGACATTTTTGCACAGTTCCTTGAACCTCTCCTTTTGGGCAACACCGAAACGCTGTTCCTCATCTATGATTGCAAGCCCGAGGTCACGGAATTCAACATCCTTCTGCACAAGTCTGTGAGTTCCGACAATCATATCAATTTCTCCACGCTTTAGCTTTTGGAGAATTTCTTTCTGCTGTTTTGCTGTACGGAATCTTGAAAGCAGTTCTACACGAACGGGATAGCCCTCAAAACGCTTGATTACCGTCTGATAATGCTGCCATGCGAGAATTGTTGTGGGGCAGAGCAATGCGCATTGCTTTGAATCTGCAATACACTTAAAGGCGGCACGGAGTGCAACCTCTGTTTTGCCGAATCCGACATCACCGCAGAGAAGTCTGTCCATTGGCGACGAACGCATCATATCATGCTTGATTTCCTCACAACAACGCAGCTGGTCGGGAGTTTCGTCATATTCAAAGCTGAGTTCAAAATCTCTCTGCCACTCGTTATCTGCCGAAAAGGCATAGCCCTTGGCTTTCATACGCTGTGAGTAAAGCTCAATAAGCTCCTTGGCAATGTCCTTGACAGAGGTTTTAACCCTTGCCTTTGCCTTTTGCCAGTCGCCCGAACCGAGTCGGTTAAGCTTAACCCTTGAATCCTCTTTCGGACCTATATATTTTGCAACCATATCAAGCTGTGTGACAGGCACATAAAGCACATCGCCCTTTGCGTAGTCAATCTTGATATAGTCCTTTATAACTCCGTGAGTATCAATTTTTCTTATACCGCCGAACACACCGATACCGTGAACATTGTGTACAACATAATCACCGGGGGCAAGTTCGGAAAGGCTGTAAATTTCCTGTCCCGTCTTTTTCTTCTTCTTTTTGGACTTTTCGGGACGGTACGAAACCTGACTGTAGGTTATTGCAAAAAACTTTTGTGACGGATACTCAAAGCCCGCACTCAATGCACCCTGCATAACAAGCAATTCGCCCTTTGAAATCTTATCCGCACCCTCGCTGTAAACAGCGTTTATGCCGTCTGCGTTAAAGGTGTCACAAAGATTTTTGGCGGCTCTTTCTGTTCCTGCAAAGATAACACCCTTGCTTTCGGGGGTAAAAAGTCCGTCAACATCTTCTTTTAGCTGTTTATACGAACCGCCCCATGCCGAGAGCTGTTTTGTTGAAAAGCTGATGATTTCCGACAACTTGATAGGCATACTTCCGTGAACAAAGTTTTCAAGCACGATTGTTCCGTGACTTTGCAAAAACTCGGTACATTCGTTGAATGTGAGCGCAAAGCGGTCAAAACCTCTGCAAAGAGTTCCGTCCTCAAAGCCTTGCATAAGGGTTTCATTGCTGATAAAGTCCATTGACTTTCCCCGTTCCTGAATTGCAGTAAATTCAGACGCAAAAACGAGGGTGTTTCTGTCGAGATAATCAAAAAGCGACTCGGGTTTATCGTAAATCTGATTGATAAATTTGTCCGCATTGGCAATCATTGCACCGCTGCGGATAAGCTCTGCCTCTGAAAAAAGTTTTTCCTTGGCTTTGGCGCTGTTCTTGGAACGGAGGAGCTTTGCCTTGTGTTCAATTTTATCTGCAAGGGCGGCTCTGTCCTCAATTACGATTTCGGTTGAGGGCGAAAGCGTAATTTTGTCAGCCTTTTTAAATCTTCTCTGTGTTTCAATGTCAAAATAGCTGAGGTCGGTAATTTCATCGCCCCAAAATTCACATCTCACGGGATAGTCGCTGTCGGGCATAAAGAAGTCGAGAATACCGCCTCTCAGCGAAAACTGGCCGCTGCCCTCTACCGCATCAAAGCGTTCGTAGCCGAGCAGAGTAAGCGCCTTTGTCGCCTTTTCAAGTGAGAGTTCCCTGCCCTCTTCAAATTCAATAACCGACTGTTCAAGCACATTTCTCGGAACGGTAAGCTGTGCCGCCGCATCAACACACGCAATTGCAACATCACATTCGTGGTTGAGAAGTTTGAGCAAAACTTTAAGCCTTGCGTGCTCGTACTCGTGCGAACGGCTCTGAAAATCAAGAAAGTTGAAGTCACGCACGGGATAAACATAGGCACGAAGTCCCATGCACGAAAGGTCGTTGCACAAAGTCTGCGCCTCTTTTTCATCGGAGGCAAGACAAAATGCCGTGACGCCCTTGAGGCGGCACAGCGCATAGATAATATTTGATTTGTTAATTGTTGAAAGTCCCGAAGCACAGACCGTTCTGCCCGGCTTGACATTCTTTTCAAGCGTTTTGAAAACGGGTGACTCTTTGAGGACATCAACAAGAAAGTTGAGATTATTCATTTCTTTGTCCCTTTTCAGTTGAACAAATTCATAGCACGGTCGGTTTTGCCGTCAATAATCAGCTCGATTGCTTTTTCGGCATTGTCAAAAATTTCATCAAGCTTTTTCATTTCATCGGGAGTGAACTTTGAAAGCACCCAGTCGGCAAGGTCCCAGTCGGGATTTGGCTTTGCGCCTATGCCAACCTTGATGCGAGGAAATTTATCGCTTCCGCTGAGATAGATTATACTGCGCATTCCCCTTTGACCGCCGTCACTGCCCTTTGAACGGATACGCATTTTTCCGACATCAAGCGAAATGTCATCAAAAATTACAATGACATTTTCGGGTGGGATTTTGTAGAAGTTCATCGCCTCAACAACTGCCTGACCGCTGTTGTTCATATATGTTGTGGGTTTCATCAGCATAACTTTTGCGCCGTTTACAGTGCAAGTGCCGATAAAGCTTTTGTATTTTATTTTGTTCACATCACAACCGAGCTTGTCGGCAATGCGGTCAATTGCAAGCCAGCCTGCGTTGTGACGAGTGTTTTCGTATTTTCTGTCGGGGTTGCCGAGTCCCACTACAATGTACTCGATTGAACCCGTTGATTTGTTTTTTCCGAACATATCCGTTTTCCTCTTATTTATATTATATGTATTCTGAAATTTAAATTAACCTTTTCCGAAGCTTACAACAACCCAGTCATCGTTGCCGAGATGATAAGGATTTCCGCAATACGGGCAGTTGCGTTCTCTTGTTGCATCAAAGCTTGCGCCGCAGCTTTTACAGGTTACTTTTTTCATTGTGAAAACTCCGTCATCCATGGCGTTCACACTTCTGCAAACGGTAAGTCTGAACTTTTCGTTTTTAACCCTAAATGAAGAATTTTTGTTTTTCACGGTCGTTGCGTAAACGGTCATATCAACATAGCAACAGCCGTTTGTGACATTGAATGAATTAAGCTTTGACACTCCTCTGTACTTGATGTCAACAATATCTCCGAAAGGATTTTTCATCGGATTGCCCTCATAGACTGCGAGGTTTGTGTAATCATCGCTGAAAATCATAATTTTGAGCAAAGCAAGCACCTTGCCGATAAAGTATTCATATGAGAAGTTGGGATTAACCTCTTTCATAAGCCACGGAAGTCTTTTCTGGCAATTGAAGTGCGGACCTATCATAGGAATGCTCTTTGCCGCACCGACAAAAAGTCCGAAAAGCGTTTTTAATGCCCATGCAAGGTACCCCGCCAGAAGTCCGCCGAGCAGTACGGGGATTGCTCTTATGCCGATTTCATAGACCATATTTGCGGTTGCGGGATCAAAAGTTCCGTCCTTTACAACCACCCATACCGTAAATGCCGCAACGGCGGCAATTCCGCCGAGAAGGTACGGAGCAAGCACTTTTTTCGTTGACTTGTTCGCAAGCGAATAGGTTTTTACAAAGTAGAAGTTTGTAACCTTCGGGAACAAATCGTCCATAATAAAGCGAGTTCCGCAGTTTTTACAACCGTTGAGAAGCTCTCTTACACTGCTTACCGCACCGCAGTTCGGACACGAACACGCAACCTCGGAATTTTGGTTTTCAAGCCTTGTAATCATTGTGTAAAAGAAAAATCTGTCCTTGATTTTTTTCTTTTTCTTTCCGTCTTTAAAGTATTTCTCCGTGACCTCATATGTCTTTGTCGCAATGTTACTCTTACATTCGCCCATATCGTAGGCAGTACAAGCATTTACCGGGGTTTCATCCTTCACCGTTTCCTTATCGGTAAAAGCGGTCTGAATCTTTACACCCTTTTCGTCAAGTCTTTTCTTCTGTAGGTCAAGCGCAAAGTCGAGGTCGATTGACGCAATATCCGGATTTTTGCCCTCATTGCACCACAATTCGTACTCATCGACAAAGCGATTCATTATTTTGTTATCTGAATCGGAGCCGTAAACTATACCAAACAAAATTAAATCACCCTCACATATTGTACCGTTTTATTCCTGAAAAATTTGCAGTAAAACAGCGAAATGGCGGGTTAGTTAAAACCCGCCTGTTTAATTACATAATTAAATTGTTCGCCTATCAACCGAAAGCGGCTGTGAACGGCTTGTCGTTGTAGATTCTTGCGATAGCCTCTGCAAATGTAGGAGCAACAGGAAGAATTGTGAACTTGTCAATCATCTTTTCCTTCGGAACAGGAATTGTGTCAAGAAGAACAACTTCCTTGATGGCACTGTTCTGAATTCTCTCGATTGCAGGACCTGAAAGAACTGCGTGAGTAGCGCAAGCGTAAACCTCTGTTGCACCGCCCTTTTCAACGATAGCGTTAGCGGCATTGCAGAGAGTACCTGCTGTGTCAATCATATCGTCAACGAGGATAACTTTCTTACCCTTAGCATCACCGATGATGTTCATAACTTCACAAACATTAGCCTTTGGTCTTCTCTTGTCGATAATAGCAAGACCTGTGCCGATTTTTGAAGCGAAGTTTCTTGAACGAGTTACAGAACCGAGGTCGGGAGAAACAACGATATAATCATCATTGTTGCCGCCGATTTTTTCTCTCATATGGTTTGCGAGAAGTGAGGCACCCTGAAGGTGGTCAACAGGAATGTTGAAGAAGCCCTGAATCTGATTTGCGTGAAGATCCATTGTAAGCACACGGTCAGCACCTGCACAGGTGATGATGTCTGCACAAAGCTTAGCCGAGATCGGATCTCTTGCCTTAGCTTTTCTGTCCTGTCTTGCATAGCCGAAGTATGGCATAACAACTGTGATTCTTGCAGCGGATGCACGCTTCATGGCATCAATCATTATGAGCATTTCCATAAGATTGTCGTTGACGGGAGCACAGGTTGACTGAACAATAAAGCAGTCGCTGCCACGAACAGATTCGTGAAGAGAAACAGAGATTTCGCCGTCTGAGAACTGTGTACAGTCACTCTTACCAAGCGGCAGACCGAGACAGCCTGCAATTCCCTGAGCTACATCAACATTTGAACTGCCGGTGAAAATTTTAATGTCCTTACCGTGAAAATTCATTGCAATAACTCCTTTGAATTTTAATGTGTGTAGTATATGTTTACCAATGATTAACCGAGCAATTAACAGCTGTAACCCTTTGCTCTTGCAATTTCGTTAAGCTGTTCAAGCTGAGCCGGATCATTTGCACCCAGAACCGTATCACTGCACTGAGCCGTGAATGCTCCGACCTTTCTTCCGTCCTCAAGCAAAAGCTTGATTGCATCGGGAAGATAATATTCCTTTGCGCTGTTATCCGACTTGATTCTGTCGAGAACCGAAAGAAGAAGCTGACAATCAAACCAGAAACCGCCCGAGTTTACCTCATTTATTTTGAGAGTTTCCTCATCGGCGTCTTTCTGCTCAACAATTGCACGCAGATTTCCGTTTTCGTCACGGACAATTCTGCCGTAACCTGTCGGATCGTCAACCTTTGCGGAAATAACCGTTGCGGCACAACCGTTCTCAATATGAGCCTTTAAAGAATCTTCAATAGTCTTGCTGTCCATAAACGGAGCGTCGCCGTTGAGAATAACAACATTGCCGCTGTGCTTTTTAAGGAAATCCTTTGCCATCATCACAGCGTGACCTGTTCCGAGTCTTTCAGCCTGAAACACGCTTTCAACGGAAAAATCGAGGGTTGAAAGATACTCTTCGACACACTCTTTTTTAAAGCCCTTGACAACACAGATGTCATCAATACCGGCTTTCCTTAAAGCTGACATAACCCAGCAGAGCATCGGTCTGCCGAGCACCTCCGACAATGTTTTCGGTTTGTCGGATTTCATTCTTTTGCCCTCGCCGCCTGCGAGGATAACGGCACAATTCTTCATTTTTTCTCCTTTTATCTGTGACAAAACAACAAAGATGCAGACAGTCCTGTCACAAGGCACTCGTTCATACCATAATATTATCTCACAAAAATCACAAATTTCAAGAGAAAATTACAAAAATCGGGCAAAAAAAGGCATTTTAAACGATTTATACAATATTGTCGAAAATAAAACCTGTTTTTTATAAGAAAAAAGTTTGAAAAAAATATAGCTATTTTGACCAAAGTTTGTTATAATATTCGATAGGCTTATACAAGCAGGCAGGTTTTACCAAGGGGTAAGTCTGCCACAGCCGTATATCTTAATTTATTTTTAGGAGGATTACCAGTTATGGCAAACAAATGGGTTTACCTTTTTACAGAAGGTAATGCTAACATGCGTGAGCTCCTCGGCGGTAAAGGTGCCAACCTTGCAGAAATGACAGGTCTTGGACTTCCTGTACCACAGGGCTTCACAATTACAACAGAAGCTTGTACTCAGTATTATGAGGACGGCAGAGAAATCAACGCTGAAATTCAGGGTCAGATCAACGAGTACATCGTAAAGATGGAAGAGATCACAGGCAAGAAGTTCGGCGACAAGGAGAACCCCCTCCTCGTTTCAGTTCGTTCAGGTGCTCGTGCTTCAATGCCGGGTATGATGGATACAATCCTTAACCTCGGTCTTAACGAAGATGTTGTTGAAGTTATCGCTAAGAAGTCAAACAACCCTCGTTGGGCTTGGGACTGCTACAGAAGATTCATTCAGATGTATTCTGATGTAGTTATGGAAGTAGGTAAGAAATATTTTGAAGAGCTCATCGACAAGATGAAGGCTGAGAGAGGCGTTACTTATGACGTAGAGCTTACAGCTGACGATCTTAAGGAGCTTGCAGGCCAGTTTAAGGCTGAATACAAAGAGAAAATCGGTCAGGACTTCCCTGACGATCCTAAGGAACAGCTCATGGGCGCAGTTAAGGCTGTATTCCGTTCATGGGACAACCCTCGTGCAAACGTTTACCGTCGTGACAACGATATCCCTTATTCATGGGGTACTGCCGTTAACGTACAGTCAATGGCATTCGGTAACATGGGCGACGATTGCGGTACAGGTGTTGCATTTACAAGAGATCCTGCTACAGGTGAGAAGAAGCTCATGGGTGAGTTCCTCATCAACGCACAGGGCGAAGACGTAGTTGCAGGTGTTCGTACTCCTATGCCAATCGCTAAGATGGCTGAAGAGTTCCCGGAAGCTTTTGAGCAGTTCCAGAATGTTTGTCAGACACTCGAAAACCACTACAGAGATATGCAGGACATGGAGTTCACTGTTGAAAACAAGAAGCTCTATATGCTCCAGACAAGAAACGGTAAGAGAACAGCTCAGGCTGCTCTTAAAATTGCTTGTGACCTCGTTGACGAGGGCATGAGAACAGAAGAAGAAGCTGTTGCAATGATCGATCCTCGTAACCTTGACACACTTCTTCACCCACAGTTCGATGCTGCTGCTCTTAAGGCTGCTACACCAATCGGTAAGGGCCTCGGCGCTTCTCCCGGTGCTGCTTGCGGTAAAATCGTATTCACAGCCGAAGATGCTGAAAACTGGAACGCTAAGGGCGAAAAGGTTGTTCTCGTTCGTCTTGAAACTTCACCTGAGGACATCACAGGTATGAAGGCTTCACAGGGTATCCTCACAGTTCGTGGCGGTATGACATCACACGCTGCCGTTGTTGCCCGTGGTATGGGTACATGCTGCGTATCTGGTTGCGGTGACATCGCAATGGACGAAGCTAACAAGAAGTTCACACTCGCAGGCAAGGAATTCCACGAGGGTGACTACATTTCAATCGACGGTTCTACAGGTAACATCTACGACGGCGTTATCCCAACAGTTGACGCTACAATCGCAGGTGAGTTCGGCAGAATCATGGCTTGGGCTGACAAGTACAGAACTCTTAAGGTTAGAACAAACGCTGATACACCTGCTGACGCTAAGAAGCTTCGGCTCGCATATAAGCGCCATTGCTATCATTATTCTCTGTAACATTCCTCCGCTCATTTCAAACGGA
>ENA-UEOI01002650-UEOI01002650.1-human-gut-metagenome-genome-assembly--contig:-NODE-2650-length-12049-cov-3.386986_pt1 | contig 12049 bp, 8 predicted proteins | sample MGYA00242883_ERZ507882 | MGnify/ENA primary metagenome ERZ507882 (study PRJEB26167, sample SAMN06115502) | human gut metagenome | host: Homo sapiens | place: China:Chongqing | collected 2015-07-29... | reverse complement strand
AATTCGCTCCATAGGGATACTAGAGATGGAAATATACATATTGGGCACATATTTATTCATGATTATAGAAACACCTCTTGATTTTGATTGGGAAACAGCCATGGATAGGTTGTCACGCTTACCCAAGCAAGCGGAATGGGAGAACTATGTAGCTAAGTTTCAGGAATGTTCTCCTAATAGCAGTTCTTCAGAAAAATGGAAGTTAATGGAACGAATATTCCATCTATATGAATAGTAGCTCAAAAAATATAAGCGTTTTTACCTTGGCAAGCTACAATATTAAATGTTATTGTTAGTCGGCTTTATTAAATACATTGAAATATGGGAAAGTACATTTATCTTATGTTGACTTTGGCTTTATGCGCCTCCTGTCAATCTACAAGCAAGAAGTCTTATAACATAGACTCAGTTGCTTCGCCTAAAGGCACAGAAATTTTCCAGCCCAATTGGGAAAACATAGCAAAGAACTATCAGTTCCCCGAGTGGTTTGTCGATGCTAAATTTGGCATATTCATTCATTGGGGAGTTTATGCTGTCCCGGCCTACAACAGCGAATGGTATTCACGAGATATGTATCAGAAAGGACACCATTCTTATAAACATCACATTGAAACATGGGGGCCGCAGGATAAGTTTGGTTACAAAGACTTCATACCTTTATTCAAAGCCGAAAAATTCAATGCCGAAGAATGGGTAGAGTTATTTAAGAAAGCTGGAGCTAAATATGTTGTTCCTGTTGCAGAACATCATGATGGTTTTTCCATGTATGACAGCGACTTGAATGAATGGAATGCCGTAAAGATGGGACCGAAAAAGGACATCATAGGATTATTGAAGAAAGCCATAGAGAAAGAGGGACTTGTTTTCGGACTATCCACTCACAGAGCCGAAAATGCCTGGTTCTTCAATGGTGGAATGAATTTCCCCTCTGATGTGCAGGATACAACCATCACCTTGTATGGCAGAAGATATGACAACGAAAAATATACTGAAGATGTGGCCCGTGAATGGCTTACCCATACCTATGAACTAGTGGATAAATACCAGCCCAAGCTCATCTGGTTCGACTGGTCAGTTAACAATCCGGTATTGATGCCATACTTTAATAAATTCATGGCTTACTATTACAACAGTGCATTAGATTGGGGTGAGAATGTAGTGGTAAATACCAAACAAGGGTATCCGACTGATGTTCAAGTATGGGACGTAGAACGGGGCAAGTCCGGAAAGATGATGCAATTCCCTTGGCAAACGGACACTTCCGTAGGTAAAAGATCATGGTCGTACATCGATGGAGAAGAAAATAAGACTCCGGAACAAATTGTACACGACTTAATTGATATCGTCAGTAAAAACGGAAATCTACTGCTGAATATAGGTCCACGTGCAGATGGAACCATCACTGATGAGCAAAAAGAAGTACTGCTTTCTATTGGCAAGTGGCTGGAAGTAAATGGAGAAGCTATTTACGGCACACGATGTTGGAAAAAGTTTGGAGAAGGTGACACTGAACCAACAAAAGGTTCTTTCTCTGATAATGCAGCAACGGCTTACACAGCCCAAGATATTCGCTTTACAACAAAAGGTAATGACTTCTATGCTATTGTTTTGAATTGGGGCAACGATGGTGTTTTAGTGAAATCCTTGAATAAAGAAGCCATAAATGATGCCAAAATACTAGGCATAAATCTTTTAGGTTCTGATGAAAAAATCAATTGGGAACAAACTGATGAAGGCTTAAAAATAGCTTTCCCCGAAAAGAAACCCTGCGATTATGCTTACTCATTTAAAATATCTTTCGATAAGAAAGTTGGAGAACATCTTAAATCGGAAGCAATCAATGAGGTGATGAAGCATGGCTCTTAATCTGGCTTATGCAAAGTATTTGGTCCTATGGTCAATCCAATTGGACCTTACTCCCGGCACAAAGGTTCCCCAGTCAAAGTCCCACACCGGACCAGCCTTCAGCTTATCCCCCCTGTCCTTATTACCTTCCCATCCTTGTAAGCCGCCTGCAATGTGGCAGCGGCTTCCTGCAGTCCTTTCACGGATTCCTGCAAACATAAGAAAAGCCTCGACACGATGATAAAAGGGAAGATACTTTTATTCCCGACCGCCGTAACAGAATCGTAATCAATTTGTCACTCTCTCTTCAGCGATTCGTAAGGCAAGCGTAATCATAATCCTCTACTTTTGTGGCAAATTCATTAACGTATCATAACAAGTATGAAACACATTTTTAGAGTATTTACGCTCTTATTCTTATTTACAGCGGTCAGCAATCTGACAAAAGCTGATGAGAAAACAAACGTAGTAAAACAAGGCACTGTACGCGGTCGTATCATCGACACTTCAAAGCAAACCCTTCCGGGTGCCTCCGTTTACATTGAAAAGCTACATGCCGGGGTGACGAGTGACGTCAACGGCTTCTACACTTTCCCTAATCTGGAACCGGGAACTTACACCGTAAAAGTAAGTTATGTAGGCTACTCACCTGTGGAATTAAAAATAACGATTCCCGAAGGACGTACCCTGGAGAAAGATGTCATACTGAACGAAGGACTCGAACTTCAGGAAGTGGTAGTAGGTGGAGCTTTCCAGGGACAACGCCGCGCTATTAATTCACAGAAAAACAGCCTCGGTATCAAGAATGTAGTTTCTGCCGACCAAGTAGGCAAGTTTCCGGATTCTAACATTGGAGATGCTTTGAAACGTATTTCAGGTATCAACGTACAGTATGACCAGGGCGAAGCCCGTTTCGGACAGGTACGTGGAACAAGTGCGGATATGAGTTCCGTCACCATCAACGGCAACCGAGTTCCTTCTGCTGAAGGCGATACACGTAATGTACAGCTCGACCTAATCCCTGCGGATATGATACAGACGATCGAAGTGAATAAAGTCGTTACTCCGGATATGGATGCCGACGCCATCGGTGGCTCCATTAATTTAGTGACCAAGAACTCTCCTTATAAGCGTTTCATCAGTGCCACTGCCGGAACCGGTTACAACTGGATTAGCGACAAAGCACAATTAAATTTAGGATTTACTTATGGTGACCGTTTCTTCAACGACAAATTGGGAGTCATGCTTTCCGCTTCTTACCAGAACTCGCCTTCCGGTTCGGACGATGTTGAATTTGTATGGGACAAAGATGTAGAAACCGGAGAACTCTGCATCACCGACTACCAGGTTCGTCAATACTACGTCACCCGAGAGCGTCAAAGTTATTCCGCCGCCCTCGACTGGGATATTAACGAAAACCACAAACTCACCTTCAAAGGTATCTTCAATAATCGCAATGATTGGGAAAACCGTTACCGCCTCACCGTGAAAGGCGTCAACCTGGAAGAGGATGACAATGGCAACGAATACTGTTCTATTAACAACAAAGGTACCATGCGTGTACAGACCAAAGGCGGCACGCCCGATAACCGCAACGCCCGTCTGGAACGTCAACGCACCATGGACTTTACCCTCGGCGGTGAGCATCTCTTCGGCAAACTGGATACAAGATGGAGTGTTAACTACGCCAAAGCCAGCGAAGAACGTCCCAACGAACGTTACATCGACTATCAGCTGAAAAAACAGAAATTCAATATGGATCTGAGTGACGAACGTAAACCACTGCTTACTCCGCAAGAAGGTTCAACCATGTATCTGAACGATGATTTCAGCCTGAAAGAAGTGACCGAACAACAAGAAGACATTCAGGAAAAAGACTTTAAGTTCAAACTCGACTTCAGCCTGCCGCTTACGAAAGGAGAATTCGGAAACCACCTACGCTTCGGTACCAAAGTAGTACATAAGACTAAGGACAAGGAAATTGACTTCTACGAATATACCCCGCTGGATGAAGAAGGTTTCGACAAAGCCAGTCTGGCTGCTGCCGTCGACCAGAATCGTGACGGATACATTCCGGGAGATCAATACAAAGTAGGCAGTTTCGTAAGCAAAGAATATTTGGGAGCTCTCGACCTGAATAATGCAAGCCTGTTCGAAAAAGAGCAAGTACAAGAAGAACTCGCCACCAACTTCAAGGCAAAAGAAACTGTCGCAGCCGGTTATCTGCGTTTCGACCAGAAACTCGGCAAGAAGTGGGATCTGATGCTCGGATTGCGTCTGGAAAATACACATGTGAAATATTCCGGTAGCCAATTCGATGCAGATGAAGAGAAAACAACCCGCACGCCCTACGAATCGGATAGTTACCTAAATGTACTTCCCTCCGTCCTGGTGAAATATGATGTAAACGATGACTTCAAGGTACGCGCTTCGTTCACCAACACCATTGCACGCCCCAAGTACTCCGCCTTGGCGCCCAACATCACAATTAAGCGCAGCGACAACGAGATTTCCCTCGGTAATCCGGGATTGAAGCCGACACTCTCCTATAACTTCGATCTGAGTGGTGAATATTATTTCAAAAGTATCGGTCTCGTCAGTGCCGGCATCTTCTACAAGAAGATTAACGACTTCATTGTAGACCAGACTTTGCGCAACTATAGCTACAACGGAACCACCTATACTAAATTCAGCCAGCCGCGCAACTCCGGCAATGCTGATCTGCTGGGTGTGGAAGTAGCCTATCAACGCGACTTCAGTTTCATTGCCCCGTCCTTGAAGTGCATCGGTTTCTACGGAACTTACACCTATTCTTACTCCCGGGTAGATAACTTCAACTTCGAAGGACGCGAGAATGAAAGCAGCCTGCGCCTCCCGGGATCTCCGGAGCACACAGCCAATGCTTCACTCTTCTTCGAGAAATCAGGATTGAGTATCCGCCTCTCTTATAACTATGCATCTGCATTCATCGATGAAATGGGTTCGGAAAAGTTCTATGACCGTTACTACGATGCTGTGAATTATATGGATGCCAATGCCAGCTATACTTTCGGCAAGAAGTTAAAAACGACCTTCTATGCTGAAGCTAACAACCTGCTGAACCAGCCTTTACGCTACTATCAAGGTACAAAGGATCGCACGATGCAAAGCGAACACTACGGTATAAAGGTAAATGCGGGTGTGAAAATCAATTTCTAACCACTTAAGTAACAACCAAAAAAAATATCATAATGAAAAAAGTATTCTCTCTCCTTTTAGTTATTCTCCTCAGTAATTGGGCTGTCGCACAGATAACGGACTATTCCATATTCGACAAGAAATTCAATTTTTATGTAGCCAACGATCTCGGCCGCAACGGCTACTACGACCAAAAGCCCATAGCCGAGCTGATGGGAACCATGGCCGAAGAAATAGGCCCCGAATTTGTAGTTGCCACCGGAGATATACATCATTTCGAAGGCGTACGCAGCGTGAATGATCCGTTGTGGATGACAAACTATGAGCTCATCTACTCTCATCCAGAACTGATGATCGACTGGTTCCCCGTGCTCGGCAATCATGAGTACCGTGGCAACACACAGGCGGTATTGGACTACACCAGCATCAGTCGCCGCTGGACCATGCCCGCCCGCTACTATACAAAGGCATTTGAAGACAAAGGTACCACTATCCGCATCGTCTGGATAGACACCGCCCCTATGATGGACAAATACCGCAATGACTCCGCCACCTATCCCGACGCGTGCAAACAGGATTTACAAAAACAACTCTCTTGGATCGACTCTGTACTGACCAGTGCCAAAGAAGACTGGATCATCGTAGCCGGACACCATCCCATCTATGCAGAAACTTCGAAAGATGACAGCGAACGTCTGGATATGCAGAAACGTCTCGATCCGATACTCCGCAAGCACAAGGTAGACATGTACATCTGCGGACATATCCACAACTTCCAGCATATTCGCAGGCTGGGAAGTGATATCGACTACATTGTCAACTCAGCCGGTTCCCTTGCCCGCAAAGTGAAGCCCACAGAAGGAACCGTCTTTTGTAATCCGGAACCGGGCTTCTCTGTAGTATCTGCGGACAAAAAAGAACTGACATTGCGGATGATTGATAAAAAAGGCAACATACTGCATACCATAAGCCGAAAAAAATGAGAAAGGCCTGTTGGCGAAATTAATTCCATTGACGATAGTCATGAAAACGAATTCATTCGCCAACAGGTTAAAAAAAGAGATACAGCTTTATATGTCAAAGGAAAGCAATATATTTGTGCCTATCAAATATACAAACGCTATGAAGAAGTTATCTCTCTATCTACTACTCTGTCTACTAATTGCCGCATGCGTTAAAAACGACGACAAAGACGAACCCATCCTGGTAACCGACATTGTAATGCCTGCTCAGACCAGTTTTAACCCTGGTGATAAAGTCACGATTAAAGCACAAGGTATCCAACCCGGTGACGATATTATGTTCGAAATCTATTGGCCGCTCCCCGACCAACCCGCCCTAAACTATCAGGGATATGCTCTTGGAGTATCGCCTGTCATGATTGAACAGACCACTACAAGTATCACCTTCCTGGCACCGGGACATTATCCTGCCTCAACCACCAAGGTACGTCTGCGTCGCTCCGGTGAGATCATGACGCTTGGTGAGATTTCGGTAACCAACGGCGAAGCACCCAAAGAGTTCCAACTCTACGGCATTGTAAATTCTCATTCCGACACGAGTTATGATAACTGCATTGAGCACGTAAACCTCATAGATGGCAGCCCTAAGAACATAGTAAAATTGGCAGAAGACCAGAAAGATTTCTCCTGTGTAGTCAATGTCCCGGAAAGTCAGAACCTCTGCGGAATACAGACGATAGATGGAGTGCGCAAAGTATTCAGCTACGATCTTTCCATGCATTTCTGGCAAGATATAGGACTTGAAAACATATTGACCCTTTGCAACGGCCAAAGCTCTATAATAGCCGTAAGGCAAATATCCACCGATGAAGTGATATTGGCAACCACCGGCTCCTGGCCCTACACCCGAAACATGGATCAAGCTCTAACACGCCAATATAAACTGCCTGCCAATATAAAGCCCGAATCCCTGACACGCTATCCCGGTGTACAAGGCGGCAGCAGCCAACTGTTACTCTCGGCCGATAACGGAAACAACAGCTTCACCCCCGTTGTACTGGATCTGCAACAAAATAGCGGGAAAATATACATCGGAGATCCGATACAGGCTACCGCACTCATTCCCTTCTGGACAATAATCAGCGGAAAAGATACCGGAACTACTAAATATGTGCGTACCGGTGGATATGCCGTAGTAAGAGCCGATAATGGCCAGACAGAACTGTGTCTTTGGAATCAGACAACAATGAGCTTGGATGAGCCTTTTGCCACATTCCCCAATTCGGCACGTTCAGTAACCATGCTCGCCCAAGATACAGAGACGATGAAAATCTATGTATTGTTCGAAGGTTATCGGAACGGCAGACTGATTTATGCCTACGACTTAGTGAAAAAGGACTGGCAGCAGGTTACAGACAACTATCCTTATTCGGAAATTGTAGCCGCACGATAAAGACACTTCATTTTCTTTATCATCCGCAGCCCTCTCGGACGACTTTAGCAACATTACAAACGGATAACTATCTGTGCGATAAAGCACTTAGTGTTCCACTACATTCACTCGTAGTGGAACACCCGTTCACCCCTATTGGGAAGTACCTTCACTCGTAGTGGGAGATGCCTTCTCTCGTAGTGGGAATCAGTTTCAATCCTACCGGGAGGATCGCTCATTCCCGCACCGGAAAAGGCTTACTTTTTCGGTCGCAGATCATCCTTAGGTATCGTCGTCGCACTCCCGTCGCGTGTAGCAATATAATGTGGAGACATAATTTCTATACCCTCTTCATTAAATCTATCCTGGATATTCTGGTGCAAATCGGAATAAACCTGTGCCAACTGGTTAGCATCTTTAATATATGCATTCACCTGATAGACCGGGTAATAATCCTGAAGAGACGTTTCCAATATAAACGGACGCGGATCATCTACCACTCCGGGAGTATTCAGAGCAGCCTCAACCAGAAGTTGATGTGTCTTCCGCCAGGGAATATCATACCCCACACTCACTTCCGAATGGATAATCAGCCCGTAGTCACGTGCCGACTGACTAAAGTTTACCGTATGCGAAGACATGATGAAAGAGTTCGGAATCGTCACCACCTCATTCTTCGGTGTACGGATGCGCGTCACCAACGGAGTCTTCTCTATTACATTTCCCGTAGTATCATTCAGCTTGATGCGGTCGCCCAACTTAAAGGGACGCATATAGGTGATTACCAATCCCGCAATAATATTCCCGATCACCGTACTCGAACCCAACGAAACAATCAAGCCGACAAAGACCGATATCCCCTGGAAAACGCCCGACTTGGAACCCGGCAGATAGGGATAAATCATAGCAATCATAAATGCATAAAGCAGGAAACGCACAATGTGAAACGTTGGCATAGCCCAATCGGCATAGAAGCCACTTATCTTCAGCCGCTCCGATTGAATTTCACTGGCAAGATAATGCACCAACCTCACCAGATACTTCACGGCAAGCCATATCACAAAGATGGTAAACAGGTTGGGAACATATTCTACTATACCCAGGAAGATGCTCTTTATAGGGTCCCATATATACGAGAATAACTTATAAGCAAGGTCTTTCGTTTGGGGAAATATGGAGAAAAGCAACGGCACCGTCAATATCAACTGGAGCAGCATTACGGCATATCGCAACAGATTTGCCAGGAAGACAAGCAGATTCACCTGCTTCTGCGTATCCAGCAATTCATATTCCTGAATGGAGATAGGTTTCAGTTTGGTATCCTTCAATCGTTGAATACGTACTTTCAGCTTATTGAACAACCAGGTGGTGAGTTTAAACAGCAGATACTGACCTATGATTACAAGAATGAAATAGAGAATACGTTTGCCAAGCTGCCACAGACTATGTTCGTCCTTCATTACCTTCAGCTTGTCTACGATCACTTTACGTTTGGCAGCCGCCAACTGGTCGCGCGAGCAACCTTCCCACAGACCATCCTGATCCGTAAAAGAAGAAAGAACCTTATTACCGTACATCAGATCGGTAACAATATCACTGCTCTCTAAGTAAACCGAATCCGGTTGCAGATTAAATCGCTTGCCCAGTTCCGTTATTGCCGCTGCATTCATTTCGGCACGTTGCTGCGGAGTATGACCACCACGCTTGGCAAACAGGTAATATAGCGTATCGCCTTCCACCACCACCGGCACGCCTGTTGTCATCCGCCTGAGCGAATCAATACGCAATCGCTGCTTTGCCAGCTTCAGGGAGTCCGCCGCATCATACTTCAGCCTCATTTGCTCTATCTCCATCCTGAGATTAGCCTCATTCAGCCTTGCAACCTCCAAATCCTCTTTCATCTTCAGCAGATGAACCGAGTCTGTATCTGCCCTTTGAGCAACAACAGTCCCCAAAGTATCGTCATTAAAGACATCTAATACCTTCTCTACCAACTGGGCAGATGCAACGCCCGCAGGCAACAGCAAGAACCAAAGACACAACGCACGTATTCCCTTCATATAAAAGCCCTTAATCAGGTTATTTAGAAACAACAAATTAATTAACGTGCCAAACATACGGAATGTTTTTCGCTTTTCATGAAAGGAATTAATTATATTTGCACAAAAAACAGAATTCTCATGGATATTCTTTCTCTTCTCGGAGGTCTTCTCCTCATCCTTTTAGGTGCCAACGGACTCACAGACGGAGCCGCATCCATCGCCAAGCGCTTCCGCATCCCTTCCATTGTTATCGGCCTCACCATCGTAGCTTTCGGAACTTCCGCTCCCGAACTGACGGTCAGCGTCTCTTCGGCTCTGAAAGGCAGTGCGGACATCGCCATCGGAAACGTTGTAGGCAGCAATATCTTCAATACACTGATGATTGTAGGTTGTACGGCACTCTTCGCTCCAATTGTTATTTCCAGAAATACACTGCGCAAGGAAATCCCGCTCTGTATCCTATCCTCCATAGTATTGCTGATTTGCGCGAATGATGTCTTTCTGGATCATAGTTCTGAAAATATAATCAGCACTACAGACGGACTGTTGCTGCTCTGTTTTTTCATCATTTTCCTCGGATATACCTTTGCCATCGCTTTTCAAGGGAAGAAAGAGGGAGAGACGGAAGAGGAAATCAAACAACTTCCCATGTGGCGATCCATACTATATATAATAGGTGGGCTGGTGGCACTGATTGCCGGCGGTAATTTCTTCGTAGATGGCGCCAGCGGCATTGCACGCAATCTGGGAGTAAGTGAATCCGTCATCGGACTGACTCTGGTAGCAGGCGGCACATCTCTGCCCGAACTTGCAACCTCCATTGTCGCCGCCTTAAAGAAGAATCCGGAAATTGCTATCGGAAACGTGATTGGCAGTAACCTGTTCAACATCTTCTTCGTACTGGGATGCAGCGCTTCCATCACACCGTTGCACCTGACGGGCATCACGAATATGGATCTATTGGTACTGGTAGGCTCCAGCATACTGCTATGGATATTCGGATTGTTCTTCGCCAAACGCACCATTACCCGCATAGAGGGCAGCATACTGATACTTTGTTATATAGCATACACCACCGTACTCATTTACAACGTTTAATGGAAGGCATCAATATATCATACTTCATGAATGGAGCTGCATTCATGTTTTTCGGATATGTCAGTTTCCGTTTGCTTACACATAGGCCACGCTCACGCATTCAGAGAATACTGGGGCTGACCCTTGCTTTCTGGGCATTACTGGAACTCAAAGATATATTACTCTATTTCCCTTCACTGAAAACCGAGCGATTGGTCAACTCCCTGCTATTCATTGACGGATGGGCAGTTGCCGCCTGCTCCTTCTATCTTCTGGAATTAACAGCGCCCGGATGGCTTAACTGGAAGAAGATCTTTTTACTTTTCAGTCCTTACCTCATATTTACAATTGCTTATTTGTGTACTTTCTATGCCCCCATTTTCCCTTTTTATTTCGGATTCATTCTACTCTATAGCGCCGTTATTGTACTCATAGTTACATTCGCTGCCCGACGATACCAACGATACATACACAACAACTACTCTTATTCAGAACATATCGATGTGGCATGGTTGAAGAAAGCTACACTCATTCTCGCCATCTGCCTGCTGACATGGGTATATACCAGCATCCATATTACAGGTTGGGGAGATACGATTTATTATATTTCTTCCGTCGTATTATGGTTTGTTATTATACATTATTCAGCCTATCAGATCAGTATCCCTATGCCTAACAACCTGAAAGGCAACCTCCTTGCTAAAGAGCCTGTAGAAGAGAACGAAACCACCGGAACGGAACAGGAAAACGGTTCTTATTATGCTTTCCGGGAAGAGTTACTGAAAGTAATGGAAGAGCAACAACTCTACCTTAACCCCAAGCTTACTATCAGTGACGTAGCCAATGCCATCGGAACAAACCGCACCTACTTATCCTCCTATTTCAACAATAAGCTGAATATCACTTTCTACGACTATATAAACAATCTCCGCATTGAGAAAACCGGCAAGCAATTACTGGCTACCTATCCTTACACCATGAATATAGACGAAATAGCCGAACGTTCCGGATTTAACTCCACTTCCACGTTCCGACGTGCTTTCTTCAAAAATACGGGTATGACACCTTTACAGTATCGGAAAAGCATACAGAAATAGATTAGTTTTTATCTCTGCCACGTGGTATTTTAAAGATTATCATGTATCTTTGCCACTTCATTAGACATAAAATTATGGCAATAACAATCAAAAAAGTTTCCACAATGAAAGAATTGAAACGGTTCATCCGCTTCAATTACCGGCTATACAAAGGCAACCCCTACTCCGTTCCCGATCTCTACGACGACATGCTCAACACTTTCAATAAAAAGAAGAATGCGGCGTTTGAATTCTGTGAAGCAGAGTATTTCCTGGCTTACCAAGACAATAAAATAGTGGGCCGCGTAGCTGCCATAATCAACCACAAGGCTAATAAAACCTGGGATAAAAAGAATGTCCGTTTCGGCTTACTGCATCATCATCTTCTTAGTGGTGGCCGGCATGAAGCTGATGAAGGCGTATGAATTCCGCATCCGT
>ENA-UEOI01002645-UEOI01002645.1-human-gut-metagenome-genome-assembly--contig:-NODE-2645-length-12070-cov-6.730509_pt1 | contig 12070 bp, 9 predicted proteins | sample MGYA00242883_ERZ507882 | MGnify/ENA primary metagenome ERZ507882 (study PRJEB26167, sample SAMN06115502) | human gut metagenome | host: Homo sapiens | place: China:Chongqing | collected 2015-07-29... | reverse complement strand
GGGGAAGATTGGTGTTCTCCCGGTCTTGCAGCTCCATGACCTTGGCGATGATGGATTCCATGGCGGCATCGTCCCGGACAAGCTGCATGGTCTGGTTGACCACCAGATCTTCCAGCCACTGTTTACGGACGGTCTTTTTCTTGCAGCCCTTGTGCTTTTTGGCAGTAGCACATTTATAATAGCGGTGGACTTCTCCCGTCCGGCTCGTACCGCTTTCGCCAAACATCAACGCCCCACAGTAGCCGCAGAACAGCTTGGTGGTGAGCAGGTAGTTGTCCTCTGCCTTTCTTCGGGCAGGGGCTTTCTTGTTTTTCAACATTTTCTCTTGCACATCATCGAAAAGTTCCACCGACACGATAGGTGGAATCGCATCGGGAATCAGGATATCACGGTATTTCAGCTCACCAATATAGCGGCGGTTGCTCAGCATATGTTGGATGGTGTTAAAGGACATCGGCCCACCGCGCTTATTCTTGATGCCCTTTTCATTGAGCCAATCCCGAATCTCCCGCATCGTCTGTCCGTCATTGTACCGCTGGAAAGCTTCAGCTACAAAGGGAGCTGTGAGTGGGTCGATTTCAAAGCGGCGGTCTGCGTTGATGGTGTAGCCGAAAGGGATAGCACCGCCAGAAAATTTGCCTTTCAGGATGTTCTCGGTCTGTCCACGAACTACCTTTTCGGCAAGGTCTGCCGAATAATACTCGGCATAGCCTTCCAGCACCGATTCCAGAATGATGCCCTCCGGCCCCTCGGAGATGATCTCGGTAGCAGACATGAGCTTGACACCGTTTTTCTTCAGTTGGGTCTTGTACCAGGCACTGTCGTAGCGATTCCGGGCAAAGCGGTCGAGCTTCCAGACAATGATGACGTCAAAGATGCCACGCTCACTGTCCTTGATCATCTGCTGAAACTCCGGGCGGTTGTCCGTCTTGGCAGAGATGGCACGGTCAATGTAGTGCTTGACGATGGTGATGCCGTTCTTTTCGGCATAAGCCGTACATTCCCGGATTTGACCTTCGATGGATTCTTCGCGCTGGTTATCCGATGAATAGCGGGCATAGATCACGGCGGTCATAGCAAGCACCTCACTTTACACATCATTAAACGGCGAACGGTTCTTTCAAAATGTAGTTTCGTATAATATATACCATATTTTACAACGGTTTGCAATGGGAAAATCAGCGAACAGCATTTAATTCTTTTCGTAAATCAGATGCCCACCGGCCTATGGTTTTCGCCATAAGCTGGTGGGCATCTGTTGTTCTGGCTTATAATTCACTGATGGTTGCAGTAATGGGCTGCATGAGGATCCGCCTGACCGGGTTATATACTGCCAGCACCACAGCCGCCAGCACGACTACGACAATCACGGCAAGACAGCCCCACGGCACCTGCCACGCCGCACCGAAATAATGGGTGATGAGCAGGATATACAGCTTCCGATTCAGCATAAGACCCAGCGCAATGCCTACCACAAGACCGGACACCGCATAGGTGCCAGCTTCGGCAGAGACCATGCGTTTCAGCTGTGCATCATCCATCCCGATGGCACGCAGGATGCCATACTGCTTCATTCGTGCCGACACGCTCATGGAAATGCTGTTGACGATGTTCAGCAGGGAAATGCCGCCAATAATGGCAAGAAATCCATACAGTACGATCCGTGCCGCATAATAAGTCCCACGGTCCTGCCGGTTGCTTTCCCGCAAATCCTGCACAACGATCTGATCACTGGAAAAAGCCGCCAGCGCCAGCACGGTCTCGTCACTGGCGGTGCGGTCCAGCTGCACCCCGATCATATTGTAATTCTGTTCTCCTGCTACACGGCGGAACAGCGTTTCAGGCGCAATAAGGGTCACATCGTCCGGAAATATTCCCTGTGAGAATGCGCCCACGACCGTCAGCGGCACACCGTTCACCGTGATGGTATCCCCGACACGGATGGGGTTTGTTTTGTTGTACATCGTCATCACTTCATTGTCTGCACCGGAATTTTTTGCCATTCTTCCCTTGACCACCATGCTTTTGCTGGATTCCAGCATAAAATCATCGTACGAACAGAATGTGACCTGCTCGACATTGTTCCGGTCGCTGCTGGCAGGTACATGGACAAGACCTGTACAGCCCCATACACGTGCAACACCGAGCATCCTTCGCAACTGCTGCGCCATGGTATCTGGCAGCACCCGTTCGTTGTCATAACCGGTGTATATCACATCCGCCTGCCATGGTGCCAAACTTGGCAACAGCAGAGAAGCAAACTGCAAAATAACGATAAATCCCAGTGCAAGCACAATGCTTAATGCAAAGCTTGCGGTAATCAGGAACCAATTCTTTTTGCTTGCGGTAGCATGGTATATGCCCAGTGCAGTTTCAGTCCGACCGGAGCCAAGATTCGCTGCATGATGCACAACTGCCGCCTGTTCACTCCCGGAAGCCGCCGCCACAGGCGGGACCTCTGCAGCTCGCTTGGCCGGAGCCTGTGCCGCCAGCAACACCGTTACTACGCCCACCACAACACCGGCGCACAGACCGCCCATACTCAACCGGAATACTGGCGTTGTTGCAAACTCGCCGCCAATGCCGTACCGCAGTGCGCCGCACACCGCCCAACTGGAAAATGTCCCCAGAACAAGGCCGATCGGGATCGCAATCCTGCACCAGTTGAGTGCTTCCATCCGGACAAAATGAACGACCTGCCGTTTGCTCATTCCGAGACAGCGCATCGTACCAAAGAACCGGGTGCGCTGTGCAATATTGCTGTTCATGGTACCGGAGATCATCAGCACACCGGCAAGCAGCACCAGAGCAAACAGCACGCCCGCCATGCCGTACACCGTCCGGAACGCAGTGCTGTTGCTCTGTCCGGCAGAACCCATCACATTCAAATTTTCATGCACGGCATCCTCGCCATACTGCTGCTGTAGCTGCGGCAGAGCTTTTGCCGCCTTGGCAGCGCTGGTATACTGCAGATCGTACACAGTCTGCGGCAGAGCTTCTCCCTGCCCAGTCAGAAGCGATTCAAATGTCTCCTGCGGCAGATAAATATCCACCAGTGCAAATTGCATTTCGTAATAGCTTTCGTCCACACCGCCGATGCCAGTCACAGTCAGTGTCCGGCTCTGCCCGTCCGGCAGCTTCAGCGTGACCGAATCTCCGATTGCCACACCAAAAATCCGGGCGGCACCTTTTCCAAGCAGCACCTCTCCGTCCTGTTCCGGAAAAGTCCCCGCAAAGGCTACGGAACGATTCACAAGCAGAAATTGCACATCACAACCGTAAAGAACCACCCGTTTTCCGTTCAGGCGGTAATCCTCTTCTCCGCCCTCATTGAACACCGCTCCTACACCTGCGCACACCACGTCCTGCTGCTGTGCCAGCTGTTCTGCCTGACTCTGTGTAATTCCGGCAATCTGCAAATGCCAACTACCATCTTTTCCTGCTGCGCGATTCATTTGGGTACGCAGCATCATATCCGCTATACTGAAAATAGCACTGACCAGAAACACCGCAATGACGATACACAGGATCGTCATGCGGTTCTGCCGTCTGCGTACCTTGGCAGAAATCGGGATCAGGCTCAGATAGCTTTTCATTTCTGTGCTGCTCATTCCCGGCACCTCCCAAAATCGGTCAGGCAGCCGTCCGATACCTGCAACACCCGGTCTGCCGTCTGTGCAATGCTGCGGTTGTGGGTGATCATCAGGATGGTCTGCTCGTATTTCCGGGATGTTTCTTTTAGCAGGGCAATGACCTCGCTGGTGTTCTGGGTGTCCAGATTGCCGGTCGGCTCATCCGCCAAAATCAGTGAAGGGCGGGTCATCAGGGCGCGGCCGATGGCTACCCGTTGCTGCTGCCCACCGGAAAGCTGGCTTGGCAGATGCTTCCGACGGTCTTTCAGATTCAGCACGGTCAGCAGTTCTTCCAGATATGCCCTGTCCGGCTTTTGGTAGTCCAGCAGCACCGGGAACAGGATGTTCTGCTCCACGGTCAGTTCCGGGATGAGGTTGAATGCCTGAAAGATAAAACCGATATTGCGGCGGCGGAAGATCGTCAGCTCCCGGTCTTTCATGGCAAAAACATCCTTGCCATCAATCAGCACCTTGCCGGAAGTCGGCGTATCCAGTCCGCCAATCAGGTTGAGCAGGGTGCTTTTGCCGGAGCCGGATTCGCCAACGACCGCCACATATTCGCCTTTCGGCACTGAAAAGCTGACATCTTTCAGCGCATGGACAGCAGTTTCTCCGCTGCCGTAGGTCTTGCAGAGATGGTTGACTTCTAATAGTTCCATAGTGTATCCCTCACTTTGCAGGTTCCTTCGATTCAGACGGATCTTCTCTGTCTGTGCAGAAAAGGATAACACGTCAACCCTACTGCAAGCCTACACTCAGCCTACAATTTTGTAGGAATCGGAAAATTCAGAGTAAAGGTCGTGCCCTTTCCAAGCTCGCTGTCTACTTCAATGGTGCCGTGATGGGCTTCCACAACGGCTTTTGCCAGCGGCAGACCCAGCCCGATGCCCTGTGTATCCTGTGAAAAGCGGCTGCGATAAAACCGTTTGAAGATATGGTACAAATCTTCCGGGTGGATGCCGCTGCCGTTGTCGCGCACTTTGATCTGAACCATGGACGGCAGTGCATTCCACTCTACCTGAATCGTATCTCCGCTCTTTGTGTGGTCAAGGGCATTCTTTACAAGATTGTCCACAGCTTCCTGCATCCAGTCACGGTCGCACCAAAGTGTAACCGCCTCTGAGCCGGACAGAACAAGCTTTTTCTGTTCCTGCTTGGCACGATAGTGATACTGCCGCGCGATGTCCTGCACCATTTCAGCAATATTTTCGTTTTTCTTTTCCAAGACGACCGAACCGGCATCCAGCCGGGTGATTTTGAGCAGATTCTGCACCAGTGTTTCGATGCGGTCCAACTCCTGTTCGGACAGGTCTGCAAACTCTTTGACCTCCGACGGCGAAACAACTTCGTCCTGAAGCAGACCGTTGTAGATATTCAACGCCGCCAGCGGTGTTTTGAGCTGGTGCGAAATATCTGCAATGGTATTTTTCAAAAAACGCTTCTCCCGTTGCTCGTTGTCTGCGTGTGCGTTCAGAACTGCCGCCAATGCATTAACGGAGTGAAACAGACGGTAAAATTCTCCCTCCCGGTCGCAGTCCAGTCGTGCATCCGGGTTACCATCCAGACAGCTTTGGATTTGCTGGACTGCCTGTTCCAGAAGCGCACTCTGCCTTTGAAAATAGCGAAAAAGCACGCCCCAGAGGCAGCCGCCCAGCAGCAGAAAAAGCAACAGTAAACCGAAAGAAAACACATGCGTTGTATGCCATACGATGCCCTGCGTGAGAGCCAATGCCACTGCCCAGACCGCCAGCACGGCTTGGAATAAATTCCGGATCTCCCGGTTTGCGAATACTTTCATACGGCACCTTTACCCATTCCATTTATAGCCCATCCCGCGGACAGTCAGCAGCATCTGCGGTTTGCCGGGGTCGTCCTCAATCTTCATCCGCAGCCGCCGGATGTACACTGTTAAGGCACTGCTGTCAATGTAATCCCCATCGCAGTCCCACAGTGCATCCAGAATTTGTTCCTTGGATAGCACGGCATTCGGATGCTGCATAAAGAAGCATAGCAGCTTGTACTCTGCGCCGGTCAGTTCCAGCAAGGTTCCGTTTTTGTATGCCTGCCCCTGCAACAATCGGACGGTGATGCTGCCCGATTCCAGTACGGGTTCTCCTGCGCTGGACGCATTTGCACGGCGAAGCAGTGCATTGACCCGCGACAACAGGACACCCAGCTTGAACGGCTTGGTCAGGTAATCATCCCCGCCCATATCCAGTCCCATGATGATATTCATTTCCTCATCCGAAGCAGTCAGGAACAAAATCGGCACGTTGGATGTGCGCCGCACCTTCTGGCAGAAATCGAAGCCAGAGCCATCCGGCAGGGAAACATCCAGCACCAGCAGGTCATATTTTCTGTCTGACCACAGCACCTCGGCTTCTGCCAGCGTCCGGGCGGTATCCAGTGCAAAGCCCTGTTTCTTGAATGTAAAGGTCAGCCCACTGATCAGGCTCAGATCATCTTCTAAAAGGAACAGTTTTCTCATGATTCCCTCTCTTTTCTGCGTTTTGTGTGTCCTACAGGTTCAAAAGCATTATAAGTTTTTTCTGCGAACATTACAATGCGCGAAACGGAAATTGTTTCTTTCTGTGTGTTAAGTATAAGTCCTACTATCACCGCTTTACCGCAATAAATTTTGCAAAACCATCTTGACGCTCGCCGCAATCCGTGATACTCTTTGTCGCAAATCCCACCGAGCTTGTCGGGGCAACGCCCCTCCATCTTGCTTGCGCAAGACCGCTCTGCCGCTTAAAAGCCCCACTGGGGCTTTCATTGCTACGCAAACGCGGACTTTCAGAAAAGTACAGAACGGCGAGGATTTATTCCCCATGAAGATTTTTACCGCCCCGCAATACATCCGATCAATTTTGCCGCCGATTCACCCGACAAAATCATCGCTGCGCTGCTTGGGCGGTATTTTTCTTTTCTGGGAACTTGTCAGGGCAAGCCCCTCCATCTTGCTGCGCAAGACCGTTCCGTTGCTTAAAAACCCACTGGGGCTTTCATTGCTACGCTACGCTTGCAAACGTAAACCGTACCTTGAAAATTTCATAAGCCGTCCGAGCGTGATACCGACTTTTTGTCAACGCCGCCGCATAAACAGGGGCAGGAACTTCGTTCGGAGCAAACGGTGACCCCATTACATGAGCAGCACCACCTCTACTTATTTTTGCGTCTTAACAATTCGGAAACATTTGTTGAAAATGCGTTTTGAGCGCAGCGGTAGAGGGCAAGAACCGTCCCGTGGCCACAAATTTTCAATTCTTGAAAATGTTGTGCTCCATCGGGACTTCACTTCTTCAATGCATCTGCATTTCCGAAGTGATCTTGTTGGGGCGTGCCTGCCCCAAACCCTGCTCATATTCGCACCTTGCGGTGCGAAAGAACGGCGTGTCGTGCTTACATAGCTTCACCGAGAAGCTAGCAAGACGACAGGAGGTTCAATGAACAAAACGAATGTCAAAGCGAATCCCAGCACGACCCACCGCCACGACACGCCGAACAACAAAACGCACATCATCAAGTTCCGTGTGACGGAAACTGAAAAGTTGGAACTTGAAAATACCGCAAAACTCCTTCATCTCTCCCTGTCCACTCTCATCCGCCGTGCGCTGCACAGTGCAAAGATCGAGCGCACGGTTGTCGTTGCCGGCGGCGGAGAAGAAACCCTGAACGCCGTTTCCACTCTGCTTGCCCAGTGCGGCAAGGTGGGCGGAAACCTGAACCAACTCGCACGACACTTCAACTCCGGTGGAGCAGATACCGAACAACTCCGGGCGAAACTTCTTGACGAACTTACAGACCTGACTGCCTTCCGGCTCAACGCCGAGAAAATTCTTGGTGAACTGTATGGCAACGCTCAAGCATATCGCCTCTAAGAATTCGGACTACTCCGCCATCGAAGCGTACCTGATTTACCAGCACGATGAGTTCACCGGGAAGCAGCTTCTTGATCAACAAGGCAGGCCCATGCTGCGGGATTCGTACATTCTGGATACGCTTGAATGCGGCGATTTCTCGTTTGCAACGGCCTGCCTGCTGGCAAACCGAAAGTACAACAAGAACAACCACCCCGATGATATTAAGAGCCACCAGTATATCATCAGCTTTGACCCCAGAGATGCAGCCGACAACGGCTTGACCATGGAAAAAGCACAGGCTCTCGGCCTGAACTTCTGTAAAGCAAACTTTCCCGGTCATCCTGCCATCGTCTGCACCCACCCGGATGGGCATAACCATTCGGGAAATATCCATGTCCACATCGTGATCGGCAGCATCCGCACACGAGAAGTGGAACGCAAGCCATATATGCAGAAGCCTCGTGACTGGCGTGAGGGCATGAAGCACTCCAGCACAGCCCAGACCATGCGGCACCTGCGTGTCGCAGTCATGGAAATGTGCGAATGCGCTGACCTGCACCAGATCAACCTACTGGAAGCACAAGGCAACCGTGTTTCTGAACGGGAATACTGGGCGCGGCGGCGTGGACAGAAACGGCTTGACCAAGCCAACGCACGACTGATCGTAGCGGGGCAGAAGCCTAAACAGACTGTCTACCAGACGGAACTGGAAACGCTGCGAAAGCAAATCGACTCTGTTCTGAAGAAGGCTACCACCTTCGAGGAATTTTCTGCATTGCTCATGCAGGAACACGGCGTTGCCGTGAAAGAGAGCCGAGGGCGATTGAGCTACTGCCCGCCCAATCGGGTAAAGTTCATCACCGCCCGGAAGCTGAGCAAGAAGTTTGAGAAAAAGCAGGTGCTCGCCGCACTCGCTCAGAACATCCGGCTTGCCCCGACCATCCAGCCTATCGCAACAGACAAGCCCGACAGGATTCAGAAACTGGTGGACATTCAGGCGAAGCTGAAGCAGGGCAAGAGCATTGGCTACGAGCGTTGGGCGAAGAAGCATAACCTCAAAGCCATGGCCCAGACCTTGATTCTCTTGCAGGAGAAAGGTCTGCTCAACGAGGGCGCACTTGACCAGCGCATTGATGAACTGCAAACGCAGTACGACAGTGCAAAGGAAGTCGTGCTCGACCTCGAAACCCGCATGGCAGACAATCAGAAGCTGCGCAGCCACGCTGCTGCCTACAAGCAGTATCGACCGCTTACGCAGAAACGGAACGCTGTCAAATCCCCCGCAGCCTTTGAAGATCAGTACCGTGCAGAACTGACAGCATACCGGGCGGCAGCAGCCTATCTCAAGGCAAACAACATCACCTGCCTGCCCAGCCCGAAGAAACTGGAAGCCGAGTATGCGCAGCTGGCATCCGAAAAGGCAAAATTCTACGAGCAGTACAAGGAAGCCAAGTCCGAGCTGCTCAAACTGAAAGACGCAAAACAGAATGTTGCCCTGTTCTTCCGGGAGGAAAAACAGACGCAGCATCACGAGAGGTAAGGAGTGTGCGTATGATCAATCTGAAAATCGACCCGGAGTTCCAGAATCAGATTCCGCCGCTGACGGACGATGAGTACAAGCAGCTTGAAGAAAACATCCTCAAGGAAGGCAAGCTGCTTTCTCCTTTGATCGTCTGGGGAAACACCCTCGTTGACGGCCACAACCGTTATGCCATCCTCCAGAAGCACCCGGAGATTTACTTCTCCACCATGCCGCTCCGATTCGAGAACCGTGAAGAAGCCCTTGCGTGGATCTGCCGAAATCAGTTGGGACGGCGAAACCTAAGCCCCGAACAGAAACGCTATCTTCTTGGGAAGCAGTACGAAGCCGAGAAGAAAGCCGCAAGAATCTTTCGAGGCAATCAGTACACTTTAGCAAAGAAAAGTGGTGGTGATCACGGTGATAACCACCACTCCGGGAAGAAAACCTGCGACCGGATCGCAGAGGAAAACGGCGTCAGCCGTGCCTCCGTTCTTCGTGCCAGCCACTATACACGAGGCATCGACATCGCAGATAATCTCTCTCCCGGCATCAAGCAGAAAGTCTTTTCCGGCGAAGTGAAGTTCACCAACGAAGAAATGTCCAAGCTTGTGCAGGCAAGTATCGAGCATCGTTCAGATGTCCTTGCTCAAATCCTGCATCCAGAGGCATTGGAAGTGTTGGAATCTGCCAGCGCAGAATTTGAACCTGAAAAAGCAGAACCCGTTCCCATGCCCACACCACAAACAGAAGAATTCCGGTGCTATCATGTACCGGACGAGTTTATGAATGTTTACAAATCTTTGAGCCGTGCAACCGAAATGATGAAAAACTCATGGAAGAAAACGCTCAAAAACAATCCCAGCTATTTCACTGACCCGGAAAAGCAGAAGGTTCTCCGCTTCGCAATGCAGAGGCCTGCTAACTACCTGACTGAAATCGAAACCTATCTGGAAAAGGCTCTTGCAGAAGCCCTTGAAGAAGAAAAGACCGCATAACGACAGGCACTTGTAAGCCATCAACGAGCCACCAGCCGCAAGTGCAGGGCGGAAAGCATCCGCGCCCTTGCGCCTGATAAAAATTGGAACTTTGATTTTCTCGCCCGGCTTTGCCACGGTGGGACGATCAAAGGAGCGTGCGTTTGAACAAAAAGAAAAAGTCCACAAACACTTCCCCCTATCCCGATGAAGTCATTGACCGTCTGGCACGGGCATTCTACCCGGCCATCCTTGCCTGCTGGAACAGCGAGGAAGGTCAGCGGGAGTTTGCCGCGTGGCAGGCGGAACAGGCTCATATCTCTGGCAAAGAAAAACAGGAAGTTCCCGCTGGGGAACTCCCTGCCTTACTTATCGTGTGTGGATTTTTGCAGGGTGCGTCCGGGAGCTGGGTATTCGTAAAACAGTTTTCGAGAAATGACACGGCAACTGCCTGTCAGGATTGGTTACGAGTACCCGGCTAGGCCGAGGAAGCATCAAGTCTCATGTCCGCACCGTCAAGGTGTTGGGTATGGGGCTTTTTGCATTTCAGGAACGTGTACACCTCTGGAAAAGTGTAACACACTAGACTTTGTACCAAAGTTGTGTGCCAAGGGTGCTGCGCCCCTTAGAATCCCTGCTCACATCGCCTGTGGGCGATGTGGATTCGCCGCATAGAAAGCTCTCACAAAGGCGCACCCCGGCTGTTTGCGGCGAGGAAAAGGCACTTCTGCGGAAGTGTAATAACCCACTATGACACTTTCATCCCTGCGGCCTGCAAAGTGCCGTGGGCTCTCCGAGGGGGAACGGTTGTATAAGGTACGTTTCGGGCGAATCGCTGCGTACGTGCGTACGGAAGGTTGGTACGCACGTACGCAGTAAAACAGCCAAATTCTCGTATATATGGGTGGTCATTTGACCACGAGTGTGGTATACTTCACTTGGAAAACCAATTAAGGTAGATATAATGCACAGGGATGTGCTTTATATAATAAAAGCAGGATAAAAACGCAACGCATTTCTTTCTGAGAGATGCCAGAGCTGGTAGGTAGCCCAGCCGTCTACACCGCACGGTGTAGGTAAGTAACCTTCCCCTCCGGGTTGTCCGTTCCTGTAAGGATTTATTTCAGGAGGGTTTCGTTATGGACATTGATTCTACAAAGCTGACTGTATTTTTTGAGGCTCCATTCTGGATCGGAGTATTTGAACGTATTGAGAGAAGAAAGCTTTCAGTGTGTAAAGTCGTGTTTGGTGCAGAACCAAAGGACTATGAAGTCTGGGAGTATCTGCTCAAGAATTACAGTCGGCTGCGCTTCAGTCCATCTGTTGAGACAGTTGTAAAGAAAGAGTCTGTGAACCCAAAGCGATTGCAGCGGCAAATCCGAAAGGAAACAGTTGCCACAGGAATCGGTACAAAGTCACAGCAGGCGTTGCAAATGCAGCGAGAAGAAAACAAGCTGGTGCGAAAAGCACTTAGCCGTAAACAACGCGAAGCAGAAAAGCAGCGTCAGTTTGAACTGAAACAGCAGAAGCGAAAGGAAAAGCATCGGGGCAGATAATGCCCCTTTGCTTTTATCTGGCAGGGTTTGGGGCAGGCACGCCCCAACAAGAAGCAGTCCCAAAGGGGCAGGAAATTTTCAAGAATTGAAAATTTGTGGCCACGGGACGATTCTTGCTCTCACGAAAAACCACACTTTTTGAAAATCCGCTTTTCACAGCCAAAGGAGGATGCACCATGAAAAAAGAAATCGAAGCCTTTGTCAATGCAGCCAATGAGCAGGAATTGGAAGCTGCATGGAACAACCTCTCGGCAGAGGAACAGCGAGTTTTCGAGCAACTCATGGAGGAAGAACCACCCGAAGATGCATTGGCATTTTTCGCACAGCTGTATGACGATACCCCGAAGGAGCAAGCCAGCGAAACCGTAAGCATCTCCGAAAATGAAATCTATTTCAAGCGGCAGCCCTTGACCGAAGAGCAGAAGAAACACAGCTCCTATGTAGATGAGAACGGCAACCTCCATGTCAAGAACCTGTCCGCTTTCTGGATTCCAGAACTGACCACCACGGAGAAAGTCGGTCA
>ENA-UEOI01002618-UEOI01002618.1-human-gut-metagenome-genome-assembly--contig:-NODE-2618-length-12220-cov-3.002553_pt1 | contig 12220 bp, 10 predicted proteins | sample MGYA00242883_ERZ507882 | MGnify/ENA primary metagenome ERZ507882 (study PRJEB26167, sample SAMN06115502) | human gut metagenome | host: Homo sapiens | place: China:Chongqing | collected 2015-07-29... | reverse complement strand
CGTGGGCCACCAGCTTCTGGCACTCCGGGCTCAGAAGCCACCGATAGAGGATGGCGGTGGGGCAGTCCTCCGGCTCGCCGGCGTTCATCACGGCGTAGTAAAAGGTGCGGAAGGGATAAGCCCCGGACCGGATGGTATCGTCGTTGGGCTCCACCCCGTCCACCTTCAGCAGCTTCAGTCCGTCGGCCATGTTCATGTCCTCGGCGTAGTAGTAGACGGTATAGCCGATGGCGGCGGGAGAGCCGTCAAAGGAGCGGACCGCCTCGATGAGTCCCTCCATGGTGCCGATGAAATACTCGGTATTGGCGGGCTGCATCATCTCCAGATCCCCCATGACCTCTTTTTCCATGATGGACTGGCTGCCGCCGCCCTTATTGCGCTGGAAGGGGACGATCTCCCGGTCCTCCCCACCCACTTGACTCCAGTTGGTGATCTCTCCGGTGTAGATCTTCTGGATCTCCTCCACGGTGAGGCTGTCCACCGGATTGTCGGCGTTGACCATAAAGACCAGCGCCTCGGTGGCGATGGGCTCCTGGGACCACTCCAGTCCCTGCTCGTCCCGCTGGGCATAGGTGGCCTCGCCGGCCTCGGCCACCACCAGAAGGTCGGCCTCCCCCGCCATCAGGGCATTATAGGCCCCCGTCGTTTTGGAGAAATGGATGAGGTCAGCCACGTTCTCCCGGCTCTCCCCCAGCAGCACCGAGGCGATGGCCTCGCCTAAGGGCACCGTGGCGGTGGAGCCGTCCAACCGCGGAAAATTCTCCCGGGTAAACACAAAGGTCTCGCCCGGCGTGGAGGTGGGCGTCGCGGCAGGGCCGGACGAGCTCCGGCCGCCCTGGGGCGCGCAGGCGCACAGCAGCGCCAGCGCGAGCAAAACAGGTGTCAGTTTCTTCATGCAAGTACCTCCTTACTGGCCCCATTCTACCACAGCCCGTCCGGGAAAGCGCGTATATCCGGCTACATTCCGTTACAAATCATGACAACGCAGGCCCGGCCCGCAATCCGCTTTTCGATGCTTCCGTATCAAAAAGAGCGCGTTTCCGCGCCCAAACAAAACCCAGCCCCTCGGCCATCCAGCGTGACCGAGGGGCTATCCGTGGTTCTGAATTTCTACCAAATTGTCTACCTCGTACTTTCTGCAGAATGGTGCGTCCGGAATCCGGTGCCAGGGGAGTGATCCTTCTTTTGCAAGTTACCAGGTCAACAACACATGCACATGCGGTTTCCGTCGACTGCGATATTTCGCGAGAGGTTTGCCGTGTGCTTCTCACTCGAGTGAGCCTTGTTCCGGAATTTGCCGATGGAATGGATCGTTTTCTGGACCTTAGGACTCGTTTCGCGGCAGACGCCTGATTAGATTTGCGTCCGTCAAAAGGTTTTTTGAGGTCTAGTACATGGGACTCACCTCTTCCTTTCTGGATATATTGTACGACTTCATTTTGTATTTGTCAATAGTTTTTGTGCGATCGACCCAAAAATCTTTTGAGGGGCGCCGCCCCTTCTATGTACCGGCGGACCGTGCCGCCGGACCCGTCAGCCCCGGAAAAACAGCAGCAGGATCAGCCCGTAGAGGATAGAGGCGCTGATGCCGAAGACCAGCACCGGCCCTGCCACCGTGAACAGCTTGGCTCCGGTGCCAGTGACCATACCCTCGCTTTTGAACTCCAGGGCGGGCGAGACCATGGCGTTGGCAAAGCCGGTGATGGGCACCAGCGTGCCGGCGCCTGCCCGCTTGGCCAGCTTGTCGAACAGCCCCAGCCCGGTGAGCAGGGCGGCGGCGAAGATCAGGGTCATGGATACGGCGCTTCCCGCGTCGTCCCGGCCCATGCCGGCGTTCTGATAGAGGTTGAGCAGCGCCTGTCCGACGGTGCAGATCAAGCCGCCCACCACAAAGGCCCACAGCATATCCCGGCCCAGCGGCGAGGGCTTGGATTTTGCATTGACATACTGGCCGTATTCCTTGTTGGTCATATCCATGGAATCTTCCTCCTTTTGCTCGGCGCTAGTTTGCCCCTTGACAGCGGAAAACATGCGTGGTATTCTTATTTTACTAAATTACTTATTTACTATATTAGTAAATTACTGATTGGAGCGATAGACATGCACATCCCAACCACGCTCAAGCACAAGCCGGTCATCACCGTCGAGGACTATGAGCACATTGACGGCCGAACCGCCTATCAAAGCGACGCGAAGGGCCTCTCCCTCGGTTTGGCCCAGTGGAACGATCGGGGCAAGGTGGACATCTCCGCCAAGGTCTGGCGCTACACCGGGGAAAAATGGTCCCGCCAGTCGGAGGAGCTGCCCCTCCACCGGGTGCTGGACCTGGCCATCCTCACCTGCCGGGCCCAGCTTTACTTGCAGGAGGACGCCTATCAGTACCCCAAGGGCTACAACCCGGAGCACCCCCTCATCGACCGGGTGGGGCTTCAGGGCGACGCCATGTCGGTGACGGTCTGTACCGAGAACGACCACATCGACGAGGATCTGGCCCTCTTCCGGGACGCGCTGGCCCGGGATGGAGAGCTGCTGGGGGAACGCCTGGCGGTGCTGGGTCGGCTGGTGAAGGAGCTGGGGTACTGACATGGCCAGAACGGAACCGCAGCGGCAGCTTCTGGCCGCCTATAAACAGCGCCCCATTGTCGGAGGCGTGTGTGCCATCCGGTGCCCCGCCGCGGGACGAACCCTCCTGCTGGACGCCCCCAACCCGGAGGGGCAGCGCAACCGCTTCGCCTTCTCCGTCTCCACCGGCGCCTGTGTCCACGCCGCGCTGGCCCGGGATTGGCGCGTCTTTGGACCGGATTCCTTCACCTTCGAGGTGCTGGAGACGCTGGAGCGCGGCCCCGGCCAGACCGACGCGGCCTTTCGCGCCGATCTGGAGATCCTTCGGGACATCTGGCGGGACAAGCTGACGGCGGAGGGCGCGGCCCTGTAGCACTAAGAGGAGGCACCGGCACTTGCCGCTGCCTCCTTATTAATGCAAAAGCTGCTCCATATCTTCCGGCAGAGGGACGCGGAGCCGGATGAGCACCCCGGTCAGGGGCTGCACCAGCTCCAGCTCCGCCGAGTGGAGGGCGGGCCGGCGGATCAGCGCCGTATCCTCGGTCCCGTAAAGGAAATCTCCGGTAAGGGGGTGCCCTAGATGGGCCATGTGGACCCGGATCTGGTGAGTACGTCCCGTCTCCAGCTCCAGCCGCAGCAGGGCCCGGCCCGCCCCTGTCCGCAGCACCCGGTAACGGGTCCGGGCCGGCTGGCCGTCCGCCCGGACCTCCCGGGCCAGCAGGGAGCCCTCCACCCGGCCGATGGGGGCGTCCACCACGCCGGCCTCCGGTTCCGGCCTGCCCTCGCACACCGCCAGATAGATGCGCCGAAAGGCCCCGGTGTGGAGCTGCTCCTTCAGCCGCTCCTGGGCGTGGGGGTGCTTGGCTACCACCATCAGCCCCGAGGTCCCCTTGTCCAGCCGGTGGACCGGGTGGTAGTCGGCAAAAACGCCTTGTTTCTGGTAATAATTCATCAAAAAATTACCCAGCGTATCGTTATAGTGACCCGGTCCGGTGTGGCTGGGCACGCCGGGCGCCTTATTGACTACCAGCAGGTCCTCATCCTCGTAGACGATGTCAAGAGGGCCAGGAACCGGAGTCAGGCCGCTGCGCAGGGCCGCCTCCCCCACCAGGACGGAGAGCTCTTGTCCTATCCGTACCCGCTGGCTGGTATAGACCCGCTGACCGTCCAGCAGCACGGTGTCCACCTTCTGGCCGTCCCGCTGGGGCGTGACGATCCAGGTCAGCCGCCGCCCGGTCCGCTTCTCTGCCACAGGACCGCCTCCTCTCTTTGGGATCTGCAAAGTATAGCACAGATGGCGCAAAGATCCAAGTCCAGGCCACTAAATTCACAATTGCCGCATTGCATGCCGGGTGCAAAACGTATATAATAATGTCTACTGAATAAACCGCCAAGCGGTTTATTCGTGCGGCCACTGCCGCATAAGTGCATCAAAATGGGCTATAAACAGCCCTTTTGATGCAATTGAGACATTGTTACAATGCGTATTTCCGCTGGAGCGCCGGATTGCTCCAGCGGAAGGTGCAAGGTTTTCTGGGCCATTACCAGGTTTTCTGGCAAATGAGCCAGAAAACCTTGCACCGGAACAAAGCCAATTGGCCTTGAAAGCCTTGGGATTCATGGCCTTCGCCTTTGTTTCGTACGCATTATAATAAGAAAACATCCGGAACGAAAAGCAAGGTGGGACCACTATGGGCAGGCAACTGGGCCTTTACATCCACATTCCCTTCTGTAAGAGCAAATGTGACTACTGCGACTTTTACTCCCTGCCGGAGCGGGAAGCCCGCATGGACGCCTATCAAAAGGCCCTGCTGGCCCATCTGAAGGAGACGGCTCCCCAGGCCAAGGGCTATCTGGTGGACACCGTCTATTTCGGCGGCGGCACCCCCAGTTTTTACGGGGAAAAGCGCCTGCGGGAGCTCCTCTCCGCCGTAAAAAAACGCTTTGAGGTGGCGGGCAACGCCGAGATCTCCCTGGAAGCCAACCCGGACAGCGTGGACAAAAAGAGCATGGTCCGCCTGCGCCGGGCGGGCGTGAACCGGGTCTCTCTGGGGATGCAGTCGGCCCACGACGACGAGCTGGAGGCCCTCCACCGGGCCCACACCTGGCAGCAGACCCGGCAGGCGGTGGCCGCCATCCGGGAGGCCAAGGTCAAAAACCTCACTCTGGACCTGATCTACGGCCTGCCCGGTCAGGATATGGCCCGCTGGCAGGACTCGGTGGAGCAGGCCATCGCCCTCCAGCCAGAGCACCTGTCCTGCTACGGCCTGAAGGTGGAGGAGGGCACTCCCCTCTGCGGCCGAGTCCAGCGGGGTGAGGTCCTGCCCACCGACGACGAGCAGGCCGACATGTACCTGTGGGGGGTAGAGCGGCTGGAGGCTGCGGGCTACCACCAGTACGAGATCTCCAACTTTGCCCAGACCGGCTTTCAGTCCCGGCACAACCTGAAATACTGGCTCACCCGCCCCTACCTAGGCTTTGGCCCCGGCGCCCACTCCGACTTCGGCGGCCGCCGGTTCTCCTTCGTCCGGGACCTGGACGCCTACATCGACGGGGTGCTCAACGGTGGTCCCATCATCGACGAGGACGACCTCATCCCCAAGCGGGAGCGCTCAGGGGAGTATCTGATGCTGCGCCTGCGGACCACCTGGGGGATCGAGGAGTGGGAGTACCGGCGGGAGTACTTCATGAACTTTGATCCCATCGAGCAAAAGCTGGCTGAATACGAGCACCGGGGCTGGGCCGCCCGGGACGGCCAGCGCTGGCGGCTGACACCCCAGGGCTTTCTGGTCTCCAACCAGCTCATCGGCGAGCTGCTGGAGCTCCAGGAGAGCGCCACGCTGGAGACCACCCTGCCCAGGGTCCGGCGGGAGCGGGACCAGGAGATTTGAGCTCTCGAACCGGGGGAGGCGGTGCGCGCATCGCCTCCCCCGGTTTTGTCCGCTCTGCTTTCTAACACTTTGCTAACATCGTCCCAATCGACAGGATTTGGCGGGCCGGGCTTGTTTACAAAGGCCGCAGGGGTGTGGTAGGATAGGGGGGATCACACCCACCCATGCGACTGTTTTGGAGGCAGACTATGAGGCAATTCTTTCGACGGGCCACGGCCCTCACCCTGGCGCTGCTGTTGGGGCTCACCCCCATGGCCGCCGCGTCTGAGGCACTTGGCGACGACCTGCATACCGGCACGGTGAGCCTGGCCCCCGGTGTGGAGCTGACCCGCCAGATCTTCTGGAGCAATTCCAAGTCCGACCTGCGCACCGAACGCTACTTTACATACTCTCCCGGCTCCGGCGTCTACCCGGCGGTGGTCTACGGCGACAAGGTGCTGGACAAGCAGACCCTGTCCGCCATGGCCCAAAGCCTGGAGTCCCAGGGCTACCGGGTGGTGGGCGGCATCAACGGCGATTTTTATGACATGTCCACCGGCAACACCTTGGGCGTGCTCATCTCCGATGGGGTTCTCCGCTCCACCTCCGGCGGCTTTTACGCCGTGGGCTTCCGGGAGGACGGCTCCGCCTTCATCGGCTGGCCCGCCATCTCGGTGACCGCCACCTTCTCCGGCTATACCCTTCAGGTCACCGACGTGAACAAGACCCGCACCGCCCTTAGCAACAGCACCCCCGGCGGCTACTACCTCTATACCGACGATTACAGCAAGACCACCCAGCACACCAGCCCCGGCATCGACGTCATCCTCTCCCCCGTCACCGACCATCTGGGCGAGTCGGTGGACGTGGACCTGGATGTGTCCGGCCACGACGGCAAGCCCGTGGAGCGCTCCGAGGATCAAACGGAGGACCGGGCCGCAGGGGAGGGCGAGACGGCCCCCGACGCGGCGGATTCCGAGGCTCTGGAGGCCGAAGAGCGGACCGGCGAGACCACCGAGGTCTCCGAGATCAACGCCACCCTGGTCCAGACCGACCAGCTCCAGGTGGGGGGCCGCGTCTCCTGCGTGGTGGAGCAGGTACTGGAGTCCACCGGCTCCATCGCCATCCCCGAGGGTAAGATGGTGCTGACCATCAACAAGGCCAACAACCAGTGGCTGGTGGACATGGCCGCCGGCCTCAAGCCCGGCGATACGGTGGACATCGACGTAACCAGCACCGACACCCGCTGGAACGACGCCGTCACCGCTCTGGGCGGCTTCTACCGCATCGTCACCAACGGCCAGATTGGCCCCAACACCGGCTCCACCGCCACCCCCCGCACCGCCGTAGGCATCAAGGCCGACGGCACCGTGGTCATCTACGCCATCGACGGCAGCCAGCCCGGCTACAGCGTGGGGGCTTCCCTCACCCAGGTGGCCCAGCGGATGATCGAGCTGGGCTGCGTGGACGTGGTGGGCCTGGACGGCGGCGGCTCCACCACCCTGGGGGCCACCCTGCCCACCAAGGACAGCATGGAGATCGTCAACAAGCCCTCCCAGTCCGGCGGCCTGCGGGCGGTGAGCACCGGCCTGTTCCTCATCGCCAAGCTACAGCCCACCGGCGAGGCCGACCATGTCTATGTCTCGCCCTACGACTCCCTGCTCCTCTCCGGGGCCAGCGTCCCCCTGTACGCCACGGTCATGGACAGCGCCTATTACCCCATGAGCGACAGCGGCAATGTGACCTGGTCCATCAGCAACGGGGATGGGACCGTCTCCTCCGCCGGCGTGTTTACCGCCGGAGAGGCGGGCGGCGCCGTCCAGGTCACCGCCACGGCGGGCCGGGTATCCGGCCAGGCCACCATGACGGTGTTCCGCACCCCCAGCTCCATCACCCTGTCCAATGAGACCACCGGCGCCGCCGTCACCAGTCTGGCCCTGGAGCCCAACCAGAGCGTGGACCTGAAGGCCAGCGCCACCTATCGAAACCTCTCCCTGATGTCTCAGGATACCTGCTACACCTGGTCGGCGGACCCGGCCGTGGGCACGGTGGATGAAAACGGCGTCTTTACCGCCGGCCCCAAAACGGCCACCGGCAATCTCACCGCCACCGCCGGAGGCAGAACGGTCACCGTCCCGGTCACTGTGGCCGGCCACATTCTGGAGCTGGAGGACTTCGAGGGGGATCTCACCGCCTTTACCGGCACCAGCGCCGCCTCCCTCTCGGCCGAGACCGCCTCGGACTACGTCCGCTTCGGCCGGCAGAGCGGCAAGCTGGACTATGACGCCTCCGCGGGCGGTACCGCCGTCCTCTCCTCCGCCCTGCCCATCGCTGAGGGCGAGCGCTACCTCAACCTCTGGGTCTACGGCGACGGCTCCGGCAACGCCCTGACCGCCACCATCACCAGCCAGACGGGCGAGACCTCCGACGTGGTCCTCACCGGCCTGGACTTCTCCGGCTGGAAGCGCCTCAGCACCGCCCTGCCGGAGAATGCCCGTACCCTCAGCGCCCTGAACGTGGTCTACGGCGGCAGCGGCGTCTCCTCCGGCACCCTGTGGCTGGACCAGATCACCACCGCCAACGAGGACTTCGTGGACGAGACCGCGCCCACTGTGACCCTCAAGGTCTCGGGCACCGCAGTCACCGCCACGGTCAGCGACAACGTGGACCAGAGCTTCGCCGCCGCCTCCCTGACCCTGACGCTGGACGGCCGGGTGCTGGACTTCCAGTGGGATGCCTCCAAGTCCGCCCTCACCGCCAAGCTGCCCGCGGCCGACGGCAAGCTCCACCGGCTCACCGTCACCGCCGCCGACCAGAGTGGCAACATCGGCCGGGCCTCCCATGACATCCAGCCCGCTTCCTCCACTGACCCGGAGGCCCCTGGCGACACCGGCCCCTTCGTGGACATGACCACCCACTGGGCCCGGGCGTATACCACCTATCTCTATGACATGGGCGTGACCAACGGGGTGGAGACCACCGAGGGGCTCCAGTTCCAGCCGGAGAAGAACATCACCCGGGGCGAGTTCGCCCTGATGGTCACCCGCTGGATGGGGCTGAACCCGGACGACTACGCCGGCGTGGAGCTCCCCTTCGCGGACCTGGCGTCCATCCCGTCCTGGATGCTGGGCGGCATGAAGGCCACCTACTCCCTGGGCATCCTCAAGGGCAGCCTGGAGGGCGGACAGTTGGTGAGCCGGGCCACCGAGACCATCAGCCGGGCCGAGGCCATGACCATCCTGGGCCGCATCCAGCCCAAGGGCTATCCCCTGGCCGCCCTCACCTTTAACGACGCCGCATCCGTGGCAGGCTGGGCCCAGTCCCACGTGCAGTCTCTGGTGGGGCAGGGGGTCATCTCCGGCTACGACAACCAGCTTCGCCCCAACGACCCCGTCAAGCGCAGCGAAGTGGCCAAGATGCTCTACGCCATCCTGTAAGCCCATGATAAAACGCCAAACGTCCGGCGGACCTTTGCGGTCCGCCGGACGTTTGATGTTTATCGTGCGCTGAGGCTGGCGATGAACTGCCGTGCCCCTCTGGGGGTTCGACCCGGAAATTTCATGTCCCACTTGACCGCCTCCCGCATCAGCTCGCCCCGGTCCATGCTCACCCCCGCCTGGTCGGCCAGTTGCTCGATCAGCTCCAGGAATTCCGCCTTGTTCAGGGCCAGATAGGGAATGCGCAGTCCAAAGCGATCGGACAGGGCGGTTTTTTCCGCAATGGTCTCTCGGATGTCCACCTCGTCCCCCGCCCGGTCGCTGAAGGTCTGCCGCACCAGCAGACGCCGATTGGAGGTGGCATAGATGGCCACGTTGTCCGGCCGCTTCTCCAGGCCGCCCTCCAGAATGGTCTTGACCACCGAGTAGGTGTTATCATCCTGATCAAAGGCCAGATCGTCGATGAAGAGGATGAATTTCTGCTGCCGACCCCGCAGGCTACGGATCAGGGCCGGCATATCCCGCAGGCCCTCCTTCTGCACCTCGATGAGCCGCAGATTGCCGAAGTCCGGCACCGACAGTAGGCACTTCACCGTGGCCGACTTGCCGGTACCGCTGTCGCCGTAGAGCAGCACGTCGTTGACCCGGCGGCCCTCCAGCAGGGCCCGGGTGTTGGCGATGACCTGGTCCCGCTGGAGGGTGTAGCCCATCATCTCCTCCTCGTCAGGGCAGTCGGGCTCGTGTACGGGAATGAGGGCGCCGTCGGTCCACACGAAGGCCCGATACCGAGCGAAGAGTCCCGCCCCGTGCTCCCGGTAGAAGGCGGTGAGCCCTTCAAAGTCGAAATCCGCCCCCGCCTGCCAGCGGGGCAGCTCCTCCAGCACGGGAGCGAACTCCGGTCCCAGCAGGCCGGTCAGCTTCTCCAGCACCGCCCCGCAGTCCAGCCCGCGCAGTCGCTTCAGGACGTTCACATCCCGCCGGGCCGCAGTCTCCAGGACCGCGTCCGCCCCCGCCGGGCCGGTCAGCGCCCGGGGATAGGGGGTCTCCCGGTAGCGCAGCAGCGCCAGCAGCCCGTCGCCCATACCGTGGGCACCGGCCTCCTGCAGCGCCAGCACCACGTCGGTGTAGGCCCCCAGCGCCTCCTCGCCCCGGCCCGCCGCCAGTCCGTCCAGCAGATTTCCCACCGCCTTCAGCAGGGGCTCCTCCCTCAGCGCCTTATAGGCGGACAGCCCCAACAGGGCGGCTCTCAGCTCCCGTGTCATCCCACATCGCCTCTTTCTCTGTTTGCCCATCAGGATAGCACAATTCCCCCTGTCGGACAAGCCTGTGCCGTCTGCTTCGTACCAATTGACAGGGCTCCCCAAAGGGATTATGATTTTTCTTGTGAATTTGACCGCGTGGAACGCGCCGTAAGGAGGAAAAATGATGACAGAAGTCGTGGCGGCCCTCATCTGGGAGGGCGAACGGTTTTTGATCTGCCAGCGACCGGCCCACAAGGCCCGGGGCCTGCTGTGGGAGTTGGTGGGCGGCAAGGTGGAGCCCGGGGAGACCGCGGAGCAGGCGCTGGTGCGGGAGTGCCGGGAGGAGCTGGATGTAACGGTATCGGTGGGCGAGCCCTTCATGGATGTGGTTCACGCTTATCCGGACCTTACGGTCCATCTGACTCTGTTCCACGCCGCCCTTGCCGGAGGCGTCCCCAGGTTGCTGGAACACAACGATCTACGGTGGGTCACTCCCGCCGAGATCCCCAACTACACCTTCTGTCCCGCTGACCGGCCCATTCTGCAGCGTCTGGCTGAATGTTCCGCTTCTCCTTGTATTTAAATAAAAAATGCGCCGCACCCTTCCAGAGGATACCAGCGCTGCCTGTCGCATAGGGAAAAGAATCCTGCAAATACTAGCTTTGTCTAGAACAACAAGACCGCAGGAGGAATTCTATATATGAAAGCAACTGGTATCGTGCGGCGGATCGACGACCTAGGCCGCGTGGTCATTCCCAAGGAAATCCGCCGTACTATGCGTATCCGCGAGGGCGACCCCTTGGAGATCTACACCGACAAGGATGGAGGGGTCATCTTCAAAAAATACTCCCTCATGGGAGGGCTCGGCGACTTTGCCGGGCAGATGTGCGAGACCCTGAACAAAACTACCGGCGAGATCGCCGTCATCACCGACCGGGACGCCTGCATCGCCGTGGCCGGAGCGGCCCGCCGGGAACTGGCCGACAAGCGGGTCTCCCCTGAACTGGAACAGATCATGGAAGGCCGCCAGATCTATCAGTTCAAGCCTGGCGCCCCCCCCCTTCCTCTGTGCGAGGACAGCGACAAATATGTGATCTCCTGTGCCGCGCCCATTCTTTCCGAGGGCGATGTGCTGGGCTGCGTGCTCTTTGCCGGCACCGACAGCGAGATCCAGAGCAGCGAGACCGATTATAAGCTGGCGCAGACCATTGCCGGCTTCCTGGGCCGTCACATGGAGTCCTGATCCCTTGTCCCCCCATTGCGCACCGCATCCCCCTTTGCTATAATGGCCGCAGCAGGACCAATAGCAAAGGGGGATTTTATGCGTCTGTTCATCGCCGTCTCCTTTCCCGCGCCGCTGCGGGAACAGCTCCGTCAGGCCGCCGGGCGGCTGCAGGGCCAGTGTCTGCGCGGCAGATTCACCCTGACGGACAATTTTCATCTCACCCTGGCCTTTCTGGGCGAGACCGAACGCCGGGCCGCCGCTGAGGCCGCCATGGATCGGGTGTCGGCTCCGGGCTTTGATCTCCAGATTGGGGCCCCGGGCCTGTTTCGCCAGCGGGATGGTGATCTCTGGTGGCTGGGCATAGAGCCCTCTCCCGCCCTGCTGGAGGTGCACCGGCAGCTCACCGAGGAGCTGAGCGCGGCGGGCTTTGTTCTGGAACGCCGCCCCTTCCGCCCTCATCTCACCCTGGGCCGTCAGGTGGTCCCCGCCCCAGGCTTTGACCGGGCGGCCTTTGCCCGCTCCCTGCCGCCCATGGGGACAAAGGTGCGTCGCATCACTCTGATGCAGTCGGAGCGCATCCAGGACCGCCTGACCTATACTCCTCTCCACCACCGCGCCCTTTCGTCCGGTTGACAAGAAAGCGCGCGCACGGTATCCGTGCGCGCGCTTTCTTGTTCAAGGCGTGTGCTGGGGCAGGAAGGAGGCCGGGTCCACCGGCTCATCCCCCCGGATCATCTCAAAGTGGAGATGAGGGGCCTTGGCGGCCTCCGCCGCGGCGGTGTCCCCCACCGCGCCCAGGACGGCCCCCGTCTGAACCGCGTCTCCCACCTGAACGGCAGGGGTGGCGGCCAGGTTGGCATAGACGCTTTTCAGCCCGTCGCCATG
>ENA-UEOI01002616-UEOI01002616.1-human-gut-metagenome-genome-assembly--contig:-NODE-2616-length-12233-cov-3.679171_pt1 | contig 12233 bp, 5 predicted proteins | sample MGYA00242883_ERZ507882 | MGnify/ENA primary metagenome ERZ507882 (study PRJEB26167, sample SAMN06115502) | human gut metagenome | host: Homo sapiens | place: China:Chongqing | collected 2015-07-29... | reverse complement strand
GACCACCGCTGCCCTACGGGCAATTCCACCTCCACATTCGGAGCCAAAGCTAAATCATAAAGTATATTGTTCTTCAACGCAATCACCGTTCTACGCGGGGTTTCCCTCTTACTTTCTGCCTCAACATACGGAGAAAAAGTCATCGGCTCCATTTTTCCCTCCGGTAAAGTACCTGCAGGCAATGCTAATGCAGCTATCGGCAAACTGTCTTTCATCTCCCCTATCCGTTCTACTTTCCGGAATTGATGTTCCGACAAATAAGCGTAAGGTTTTCCACCATCCAAATAGTGCAACAGCTTTATCAGCTTTTCAAAGTTCCCAAAGTGTCGCCGGATTAACGCCAGCACATCTTCTTTATCCGGCACCTGCGGATCATTCATTACCCATTGGTATATTTTGCTCCAGATTTCCGGTTGTAACATTCGGTCCGTCGGGTTGCAAATATCCTTCTTCGCTGCTAATCTTTCAGCTCGCATCTCTGCTTTTCCTAATATCAAAAAAGAGAGTATTAAGAATATATATAAACCTACGCGAACCTTCATAACTTTGCTTTGTATATGGCAAATGTATATTTAAAAAATTGAAAGAAATACGAAGATTACAACTCTTTTCAGGGGGTGGAAGCTTCTGTGAAACGAATGAAACAGATTTGCAACTTTGCAACATAAAAGATGTCTCAACTTCGCATCAATCCAGAGAAAAGAACTCTTTTTTAGGCAGTTAATAAGGCCATTCCGGAAAGGAATCTAATAATTAGGAGCTATTAAAAAAAAGAAAGCTATTCTATAATCATTTAGCCACTATCATCCACGATATTGTCTCAAAAAGACAGTTCGTGTGCGAAAACAGTGAATATCCGTGAAAGAATTATAAAAGGAATATCAAACGGGAGCAAATATTTGGAGGAAACAGGGTGAGCTCTTATATTTGCAATGTGATTTTTTTCATAGTATTAGATTTAAGGTTAACAAAGGTTGGAGTACAGCGGTACTCCTTTTTTTATACCCATACTTTCCGATACTACTCTTTTCTACCCCTTCACTATACCAACTCCGTGTCAAGTCCATACCAAGTCCGTACCAAGTCCAAGTGTATAGACATGGAGCTAATACGGAGCAGACAGGGCCTTGACTATGTTCAGAGAATAAAAAGCAGAAAAACAGACTGTTAGAAAAAACAAAAAGTTAGAACTACTATTATAGAAAAAAGCAGTTCCATTTGGGTAGTTTCGTTATTCTCTGTATTTTTATTCCGTAACCGTCAGTTCCGTAATGGCCATTACGGAACTGACGGTTACGGAGCTGTATTATATCTACGTAAACATTTGATTATGAAATTCTACGATAGGGGACAAGAAACAGCCAAACTGCAAGAGATACAACAGAAATCTCTTCTTCAAGCTCAAATGACCATCATTACCGGACGAAGACGTATCGGCAAAACTCAATTATTGCTAAATGTCACTGCAGGTCAACCTACACTCTATTTCTTCGTAGCCCGCAAAGCAGAAGCCGATCTTGTCGTTGACTTCCAGACAATCGCAACCCGCAATCTGGGGATTCCTTTCTTCGGACAAGTAACTTCCTTTGCCGAACTGTTCCGCTTTCTTATGGAGTATTCCGCCATGAACCCGTTCAATCTCATTATCGATGAATTTCAAGAGTTCTTCAATATCAATCCCTCCATTTACAGCGAAATGCAGCACTATTGGGATATCAACAAAGACAAAAGTAGAATGAACCTCTTACTTAGCGGATCTGTCTATTCGCTAATGCAAAAGATATTTCAAAACAGCAAAGAATCGCTATTTGGCAGGGTCACTGCATACATCCGGCTAAAACCATTTCGTACAGATGTGCTGAAACAGATACTTTCTGATCATAATGCACGCTATACAGATGAGGATTTATTGGCTTTATATGCATTTACCGGTGGTGTGGCAAAGTATGTTCAACTTTTTATGGATAATGGTATATATACCAAGAAGAAGATGTTGGATTATATGATACAGGAAGATTCACTCTTCATCAGTGAAGGAAAAAATATGCTTGTCGAAGAATTCGGAAAAGATTATGCAGTCTACTTTTCTATTCTTGCAGCCATAGCAAGAGGGGAAAATACACGCGCCAAAATAGAAGCGGTTGTGCAGAAAGAATTAGGCGGGTACCTCTCCCGCTTGGAAAAAGATTTCAATCTGATAGAAAAACGTATACCACTATTGGCAAAAGTAGAAACGAAGAATGTACGCTATTGCCTGTGCGATAACTTTCTATCTTTTTGGTTCCGTTTCATCTTCAAATATTATTATATGGTGGAAATTGGTTCCTTTACGATGTTGCGTGAAATCATTGAACGCGATTATGAGATATTAAGCGGTCAAATACTGGAGAGGTATTTTGCCACGCGCTTCATGGAAAAACAATGTAGCACCCGTATCGGTGGTTTTTGGGATAGAAAAGGAGAAAATGAAATAGTCCTTATCACACTGAATGAATTGGAGAAATCTGCCCGGATCATTGAAATAAAACGCCAGAAACGGAAGATTGACATGGAACGCCTACGGATAAAAGGCGCATTTTTCATTGAAAGCACCGGACTAAAGGATTATCAAGTAGAATATTTAGGACTGTCTATGGAAGACATGTAGTCTTCCGTAGACATAAAGAAAGAATTTTCTTTATTCCACCTCCATAAAGGCAGACTTTCAAGTATTTCAGCAACATACTCTTTTATCTCTAAAAGGGGAAATAGAAAAATCCTGCATATACAGTGACATATATATGCAGAATTCTCGTATAATATACTTCATTTATGCAATTTTTTGATGAAAAAAGCCTGTTCCTTGTTTGCAAAACACTAACTACCTGTCGACAGGAAGTTAGTGTTTTGCAAACAAGAAGTTAACTTCATTCAGAAAGAACACTTGTTTCATTAAAAAGAAACAGTACTTTCATTAGAAACGAGCAATATATCGACTTTTTAGAGTTGTAAACTATTCGCTATACGCCTGAAAGTATGTAGTCTACAAAAATAGAATTCTTTCTTTTCTTCCATCCGGTAGAGCAGGGCGAAAGAACAGATTCTAAAGCTATTAAATATGCAAAGTGTCAAAACGTCCTTTTCACCGATGTTTCATTATCCATTGTACAAAGATAAGTTTTCCATATTGCGAACTTTTTCAATGCGAATTTTTTCGCAAAGATAATCCCATAATCTTCAGTTTGTTTTTTCAATGAATTCCCTTAGATCTGGCTATCTCACCTTTCTTCCTCTTCCTTTCCGCAAGCGGATAGTCCTTCTTCACCTCAAACGAATAGCTGCCGGAAAGAAGTTTCAGAACCACCTCTCCATTTCCTTCACTGATAAATTCTATTCCTTTACACTTCCGGACAGGCTTCGTTTTCTCACGAACATCCCTCAACGATGCAGCCGGCAGATATAGGGTAGCTGTAGTATTGGCAGGTACAGTGAAAGTATAACGAATCACTCCGCTCTCCACTTTCCAGCCACTTTCAATGCGCCCATACATAGAATCATAATATCCCCGTGCATACGTCATCTTCCCGGTTGGATCGGGCATAGGCTTCAGAACGAACTGCTTGAAACCGGGAGAAGTTTCATCACGCTGTATTCCCAAAGAGTAATTATACATCCAGGCACCCACAGCACCGAAAGAATAATGATTGAAAGAATTCATGCGATTGTTTCCACCAAAGCCATCTGTGCGAGTATAAGAGTTCAGACGTTCCCAGATGGTAGTGGCTCCCTGTTCAATGGAATAAAGCCACGAAGGATAACTGGTCTGCTGAAGTAGCCTGTAAGCCAAGTCTGAATGCCCGTAGTCAGACAAAGCCTTATTGATCCATGATGTGCCGATGAAACCTGTCATCAGAGAGTAAGGAGGGCATTGCTGACCTCTATCCGTGGTATTCTTCCTTTTCACAGTCTCTGCAAGATTGGCAATCACCTTATTACGATTCTCTTCATCAATAATATTGAAAGCCAACGGAAGCACATACGAAGTCTGTATATCGATATGTGATCCTTTCTTCTCAGGGACAAAAGCCGAAAACCGGGTCTTTCCGGTCTCAGGCTCTATATACGTTTTATTAAAGAAATCCTTCCGGGCGGCATGCAGTTCACGAAACCACTCGGCATCGGTAGCCTTACCAAGGACAGTCGCCATCTTAGCCATCAACTCCAGATCATAAATGAAGTAGGCTTCCCATACCAGAGATTTATCATTCTTCTCATCCTCCAGCCCCAGCCAGTCACACAAATCACCCCACGAACGGGTTTGAACAATCAGGTTGGTTTCTGTTTCGATGGTATTATCGATGATGTACTGAATATAGCGCTTCATGGCGTCGTAGTGTTCGCTCAACAAAATGGTATCCCCATATTGCTGGTAGCACTCCCAAGGCACTGTGATTCCGGCACTTCCCCACAGCAGACCGCCAAAACCACCACCCAATGGAGCAATATCCGGAAAACGCCCATCCGTCCGCTGAACATCGCGCATAGAACGGAGATAGCGTCTCAGGAATTGCGGGACATCCGCCAGATAAGTTGCAGTGCGCGAGAAGACAGAAATGTCTCCTGCCCATCCCAGCCGTTCATTGCGTTGCGGACAGTCCGTAGGAATGGAAAGGAAGTTTCCATAAGAAGACCAGGTTATATTCTTCCAAAGCTGATTCACCTGAGTATTGGAAGTCTCGTAGCGTGAAGCTAATTCGTGTATAGAGCTGAGTACTACCCCTTTCACCGCTCCCACAGGCAACGGTTTATCAATGCCTGTGATCTCTATAAAGCGGTAACCATGATAGGTGAAGCGGGGAGAGATGATTTCCTGCCCACCTTTGGCTATATAAACATCCTGAGCCATAGCTGCACGGATATTCTCCAACATAATCATACCGATACTCCCTTCGTATTCCGGCAAATCGGGATATTTCACCTCAGCAAAGCGCAGCGTAATTTCCGTTCCGGGTTTCATGCCCGATAAACTAATCCGGGGAACTCCTACCATATTCTGCCCCATATCATATACAAACACACCGGGGCGGACTTCTTCTACCGAGAGAGCCGTCAACTCATTTATTTGTTTCACCGTCTGACCGACCTGCCCGGTAAGTTCAAAGCCTGAATAATCGTTCACCCACGGCATATTCGGATTACCTGCCGTACTGATATTACCTTCCAAGGCAACTTCATGAGCCGGTTTCCAGGCAGATGCATCATAAGAGGCCATACTCCATCCTTCCACTGCCGTTTCCCTTAAAGCATCATACACTTCGCCCTGGAAGAAACTGCCGTAGGTAATAGGACCTTCACTGAAATACTGCCAGGATAACGGATCAGTTACCACCACATCGGTCCGGCCATCTGAATACGTGATAACCAGTTTCGCTAATAAAGATTGGCGGTCACCGAAGAAGTTCCAATTGTCTCCCGTAAAGGTAGCCCCCCCACTCCACCAGCCTTCTGCCATCAAAGCGCCAAGGGCATTTCTACCGGAATGAACGTACTCCGTTACATCAAACGTCTGGTACAGATGGGTTTTATTATACTGGGTGATTCCGGGATTAAAATAATCTTCTCCCACACGCTTGCCATTCAGATAAACCTCATAAATACCACGTGAAGTAACATACAAGCGGGCTTTGGCTATTTCAGTATCCGGAGTAGAGAAAACCGTACGAAGCATAGGAGCAGAATTGCCTTTGGGAGTGAAAGTATAAAAAGCACCGGAAACACCGCCATCTATCCGGTTATTCCCTTCTTTACAAGTAGTTATCACATTCGAAGGACTTCTGAGATTAGCAATCTCCATCTTCGGGAAAATAGCAAATTGGCCTGCGGGAACATCAAAACCGACATCGCCTACCACCGGGAAAGCGATAAAATCACCTCCCTGTCCCAGCGGATTCAGATTTACCCAACCAATCTCTTCGCCACCATCCACATAGAATCTTGTAAACCCCAAATCGGAAGTAAGGCTTATGGTATGCTGTGCATACTTGTTGTTTTCATGAATCCATGTCAGCGGAATAGGGAAACTTTTGAAAGGAACGCTTCCCTGATCGTCCGGATGGTATCCTACACGATACACATTCAGCATTGCCTTTTTACCCGAAGCGAGTGAATCAATGCTCAATTCTATTTTAATATAAGATTCATCTTTTCCATTCTGCAAGTGATACAGGTTCTTATTTTTATCCATCAGACGCTTATCATTCGCTCCGTAGACAAAGCTTGCACGTGTGCTTTTTGACTTTTCATCCAGTTGAAGTGAAACATTCAGCCTGAATACCGGGAGATAGTGAGAATAGAGCATCCTGTCTTTATCTCCGCCACCTATCCACTTGGCACCACTCCATCCCTCGTAAGGGGAAGTTTTACTCATTAATCCTGTCTCAAACCAGGAAGTTTCCGATGATTGTTCGCCTCTTTGATTCCAAACGTTGACCGTCCAGAAATAGCAGGTAGCAGGTTGCAAAGGGGCACCGGCGTATTCTATGTTCAGTGACAGGTCACTCGACACTTTTCCGCTATCCCATACCAAACTACCCGTTTCATCAGTCACTATTATCTGATAAGCCTTCTGCGAATAACCTCTTTCGGTATCCGGCACCACCATTTGCCAACTGAAACGAGGCTTTTCTACATCGATGCCTAATGGCATTTCGGCATATTCCACCTTGAGTTTTTTGATAGAAACAGGATTTTCCGTAGTGGCATACAACAGAGTAGGAAAGGAAAGACAAATAAACAAAACAGATAAAATGTGAATTCTATATCTTTTCATACATGGCGTTTTTAAAGTTATAAAGGAGATTAGGCAAGCAAAGATAATAAACTTGCCCAATCTTTTTATTATGAGACACTTATTTTATTATTGGCAAGATGCTATTTGCTCTGCTTCTGAAATAATAGGAGTTTCATTTAATTATAACTCAAAAAAACATCTCGATTTTCCTCCTCTGTAAGAGGAAAAAAATCGAGATGTTTTTTTATATTGCCTATTTCAAACAATACTTTTGGGTTACATAAATCTTGCGCTGTAATCGTATATCCTGACTAGAACTGCCAATCATCAGCGAAAAGCTTCCAGGCTCCACAACCCATTCATCATCTTGCATATATAACATCATAGACTTTTTATTCAGCGTAAATGTAACGATCTGAGATTCTCCTGCCTCCAAATGTATTCGTTCAAAAGCACGCAACTGCTTTGCTGGAGTTGTATAACTACTTACATCATCACAGATATAAAGCTGTACAACCTCATCTCCGGATTTCTGTCCAGTATTAACGATTTTCACCCTAATATTTACAATACAATCATCTGTTGTCTCATTTAATGTCACTTCCATATCTGAGTATTCAAAAGAAGTATAGCTTAATCCATATCCGAAACAATAGCGTGGCACTCCAACCTCTTCAAGATATTTATTGCGGTTTCCTGTTCTCTTCGGATTATAATATACAGGGAGTTGTCCAACAGAACGGGGTATCGAAATACTTAGTCGCCCTCCGGGGTTATAGTCTCCAAAAAGAACATCAGCTAAAGCATTGCCCCCCTGCATACCAGGATACCAAGCATCAATAATGGCATCGACTTCTTGAATTATACCTTCTAAAAGTAAAGGACGCCCTTTTATCAATACTAATATGATTGGCTTTCCCAATTTCTTAATTTCTTGAATAAGTTCCAACTGCAAGCCCATAAGATTAAGCGTCGCTCTATCATATCCTTCTCCACTTTCCATATCACTGATTAAATTAGCAGATACTTTTGCTGCACCTGTTTCTTCATATTCAGATGAAAAATCGCGCGCACTGGATCCTCCCATAACCATAATAACAACATCTGCGGAAGCCGCTGCATTCAAAGCGTCACGAATGCCGATACGGCTGGTGTCACGTATAGCGCACCCTTTTGCATAAATCACATCTTCATTATCAACCTTATTCTTAATGCCTTCGAGAACTGTAACTACCGAAGCTGTAGTCTGCGGTGCAGTATAATCTCCCAGCATATTATATATATTGTCTGCATTTGGACCGATTACAGCAATTTTCTTACTACAGTTTTTCTTTAAAGGCAAAATATTATCCCGATTTTTTAATAAAACAATAGATTGGCGTGCTACTTCTCGTGCCAGTTCCAAATGTTCAGAATTTGCCACCATTTCCGGAGCTGCCTTTTCGTCAACAAAGGGGTTATCAAAGAGCCCCATTCTAAATTTAAGTCTCAGGATTCGACTAACCGATTGATCTAATACTGCCGGAGATACATCTCCCTTTTTCACAGCTTCACCTAATTGCTCACCATATACATTCATTCCCAAATCATTATCCAAACCTGCATTTACAGCTTTCACAGCTGCTTCATAATCGCTGGCAGCTACGCCATGCTCTCTTAATCTTCCAATGGAACGAAGATCGGAAATAGTAAATCCTTGAAAACCCCACCTATTTCTTAAGACTTTGGTAAGTAGGTGGTAGTTAGCAGTAGAAGGGGTCCCATCAATTTCATTGTATGAACTCATCACTGATAATGCTCCTGCATCTATCGCCTCTCGGAAAGGAGGCAAAATAGCTTCTTCCATTTCACGCATACCCACATGAGCGCTAGCCCCATTATGGCCTCCTTCGGTCCATCCATAAGATGCGAAGTGTTTCAAAGTAGAAAGAAGACTTTCTCCGGGGTTAAAGTCATCCCCCTGAAAACCGCGTACAAGCGCTTCTCCCATTTTGCCTATGAGAAACGGATCTTCGCCATACGTTTCTTCAACCCGCGACCAACGTGGGTCACGCGCTAAATCAAGTACTGGACCATAACCGATATGAGCTCCTTGTGCTCTTGCCTCTTTGGCTATGGCACGTCCCATTTGTTCTATCAATTTGGGGTTCCAAGTACTAGATTGCCCTATAGATGTCGGGAAAACAGTTGTACCAATGGCCATGTGACCATGAGGACATTCTTCCGCAAGGAAAAGAGGAATACCCAAACGGGTATTTTCAATCACATATCGTTGAAGCTTATTAACCGCTTTAGGAGCCAAAGTTGGATTAAGCCCAGTTTTCAAAGTACGCTGTGTCCAAGGATCCGCACGCATAAATCCCCACAACGAACCAATATGATATTTATCAAGTTCTTCCGTTAGCCTTTTTGTCAATCGAACATCATCCCCCACGCGCTCATACATGTGCCAACCCAGAGAAGTCAACATCTGCCCAACCTTTTCTTCTAGTGTCATTTGTGAAAGGATGTCCTCTACACGGGATTCTATGTCTAAAGTAGGATTCTCGTATATATCCATTTTCCCATTTTTGTTCAGATCATAGAACAATATATTCGTTTTCTTATCCTTGACAAGCTTAACGATTTCCTTTCCCTTTGCATAAAACGGGAAAAAAACAAGCAATACAAATATGATATTAGTTAGTTTCATTCTCACCATATTATTTCTATCATTTAGTCTTGCTACTAAAGCCACAAATAGATTTCACTTTATAGCAATCGTATTTATTGAATTGATTACAACAACTGTCCCATCTCCTTTAATCTAATTCTGAGCCGGGTTACGTCTATACTATGCACATCAATAGTGCCGGTCTTATAAATTAATCCGGCCGCCGTCCCTACAGCTTCACCCGTTACTAAAGCGGGAGGCATGACCCGTAAGCTACCATGAGCATAATGGTCAGTTGATATACACCGTCCGGCAACAAATACGTTCTTTAATCCGACAGGCAACAAGCAACGTAGAGGAATACCATGCGATTCTCCTTTCCCATATTTCGGATATTTTGTCGCATCTTCTTTGTGTACGTCAATATAATAAGAATTACGCCCAATTCCATCCTCAAATTCCTTACGGTCCAGCCAATCTTCTAACGTGAAAGTATAATCACATTTTATTCGTCTACTTTCTCTTACCCCCATTAATGCTGCTGTCGCAGCCAAGTAGGAAGAAGCAAACGTTTTCGGTTCATACTCAGCTAATCCTTCCTGAAATTGTCGTGCAATTTTTCTCCCAGTTATCATCGCAGATGAAAGAGAAGCGGGATCAATACTATTAACCTTCACGTGCCCGGCATTAAAAGCCAGATATCCCGGTCCTGCATATTTATCATTAATATGATAATCTTTAATAAGATTGTACTTACCAGATTCAATTATTTTAAAAATGGGGCTATCCTTTTTACTGGATTGAACAGTCCCTATCAATGAAAATTCATAAGGATCAATATTTGATAAAGCAAAACACAAAGAACCTTCTTGTACATCCCCTTTATCATCTCCCATATCAAAGTCTGCTCCTGCCCAAACTGCCAGGTCCCCATCCCCCGTGCAATCAATGAACAGTTTGGCCTTGTAAGCTGTTAGTCCTGCTTTATTTGCAACAATAATAGCATCAACCGTCTCCTTATTTTTCATTTCTACAGCTGCCATGTTAGAAAAGAACAATACAGAAACTCCTTGCGACATAACCAAGTCATCATAAACCACTTTTAAATATTCTGTATTGATAGGAACCCAATCATAGCCTCTTGCATGAGGAACTCCTTTTTTAGCTTCCATAAAAACCTTTTCAGCAATTCCTTTATATATAATCTTTTCTTTATCGGTAATCGGACACCATGCATTCAACAAACCGGAAGTTCCCATCCCTCCCAACGCTCCGGTACTTTCAATAATTAGAACTTTAGCACCTTCACGGGCAGCAGCTGTCGCCGCTGCACATCCTGCAGGACCACCACCCACAACTATCACATCCCACTGATTATTTACTTTTATTTTATTCTTGTTTAATACCGCACTTTCCTCAGTAGTCTCCACCTCCGCATTTATAATTCCCGGAAATGCCGCTGCCATAGCAATCATTCCAGACTTCTTCAAAAAATCTCTTCGTTTGATCATATTATACTACTCATTTATATTAATAACAATCTCAATTTTCACTCTCAATAATAACATTACCAATATTTTGCTTCTTTAAACTACAATCCACAAATCAACCGACAATATATTTTCCATACTTCAAAAATGAAATCATCTTGGTTATGATATAGCAAATGACGTATGTAACCAGTGCCGTCACCAATATTGTAATAGCAGGTGACATTGCAGAATTACACAAACCAAAGATATATGGCAGAATTAACATGTGCATAAGATACATACCATAGCTCATACACGAAATATCACGGATTATTTTGTAAGCTTTACCCGTATAACTGATTTTCTTAATAAACATAAATGCCCCAAAACTCATTAAAACTGGAGCTATTGAAGTAGTTTGCCAGCTTAATTCCAACTGCTGTACAGCTTCAACTGTAAACGAACGCGTATAAAATGACCAGACACAAAACAAATATCCTATTAAGAAACATGGAAGAGCCACATAAAGTGTCTTCTTCATAGACCAGTTTAAATACTTACGAATATAATGAGCCATTATTACATATCCCACATATCCAGATACATAATGGAACAAAGGGAATGGGTTCCACCAGCATTCCCCGAAAATATCCCCGAATATCTCATGAGCATGCCAAAATAAAGTGGTAAATAACCAAAGAGCTAAGAAAAATTCCTCTTCACGCCGGCTGACCTGCTTCAACCATGAAGATAAAACCGGCATAATCAAATAAATACCAAGAAGCATGTAAATAAACCACAAATGTGAAGCTCGTGGAATAAAATTGATGAAAATTTTCGACAGGTTATTTTTTACATCTGTCATAGTATATTCTTCCCATAATATAGGAAGAACGGCATACATAACAAGCCATACAATAAAAGGAATGACAACCCGTATAAAGCGTTTACGGAAAAAAGTTTTAGTATCAGTTTTTAAAGGTACTAACAAATATGCAGAAGCAATAAGGAACAGTGGTACAGCCGGACGTACAAACCCATTGATTAAACATACGCTCCAACGCCCTGCCTCAGAGGGAAATGAAAAAGAATAATCATTCGAATAGATACACTCTGATGCATGTACTATCAATACCATTAAACAAGCAATAGCACGCAGCCAATCTAAAAAGATTACGCGGTTGGCATTAATCTGTTGAAGGTTACCAGTTTCAATCATAAATATTATATTAAATTTATATTGCTTAATATCAAAATTATCAATGCTATGTTTAAAGAGAAATTAGTTTATTGACTGATTCACCAGAGGGAGGTACATCTTTTATCCCCCAGCTTTCAT
>ENA-UEOI01002612-UEOI01002612.1-human-gut-metagenome-genome-assembly--contig:-NODE-2612-length-12254-cov-3.209740_pt1 | contig 12254 bp, 10 predicted proteins | sample MGYA00242883_ERZ507882 | MGnify/ENA primary metagenome ERZ507882 (study PRJEB26167, sample SAMN06115502) | human gut metagenome | host: Homo sapiens | place: China:Chongqing | collected 2015-07-29... | reverse complement strand
GCCGCCTACAGGCGGCAAACTCTGCGAGGCTTCTTTGATGAGCTGACAAAAGCAGGAGACGCCGCCCATCCGGGCGGCGTCTTCTGCTTTTGCGCTGGGGGAAAAGGGTGTTATGATTGCCTGGCGGTGGGCTTCACCTTTTCGGCGATGACGCACAGCACAACGGTGAGAGCCATGTCCGGCAGGGTATAGCCCACGGGGGTGTCCACCCCCATCAGCAGGCGATAGGCCACAAAGCCGATCAGCCAGATCACCAGGTTCCGGGCGTCGGCGGCCACGGCGAAGCGGTCCCGGCGCAGCAGGAAGTGGTCGGCGATCTGGACGGCGATCATGGGGGCGAACACGGAGCCGATCAGGTACAGGAAGTTGGTGATATCGTCCATGGGGAACAGGATGGCCCCGGCCACGCCCACCAGGGTGGTGACGATGGCCACGGTTTTGCCGCTGAGCTTCCCGGACAGGGACTCGGCGGAGATGCCGGCGGACCAGGCGTCCAGGAAGGTGGTGGTGACGGTGGAGAACACCAGGATCACCAAGGCGGCGATGCCCAGACCGGCCTTCACCATGATGACGGCGATGTCATACTCGCCGGTGAAGATGGCCGCGCCCATGCCGATGACGTACATCCAGCAGGACACCAGGCCATAGGTAACCACGCTGGCCACGGTGGCCCGGACGGGCTTCTGGGCCTGGCGGGTATAGTCGCTGATCAGGGGCAGCCAGGACAGGGGCATGGCTACCGCCAGCTCCACCGCCGCGCCGAAGGTCAGGCCCTCACCACTGGGGGCGGCCATGGCGCTGCCGGAGAAGAAGATCACCTTGCACAGCACCAGCGTCAGGAGGAACAGGGCCGTCATGGAGATCTTGTTGATAAGGCCCAGGTTGGTGATGCCCACCAGAATCCACACGATGATGAGCCCGCCGATCACCAGGCACCAGATCCAGTGTCCGGCGCCGAAAATGCCGTCAATGGCCAGGGCGCCGTCATAGATCATGATGGCGGTCCAGCCCAGCAGCTGCAGCACGTTCAAAAAGGCAAAGAGCAGTCCGCCCTTCTGGCCGAAGCTCATCTTCACCGTTTCCATGGCGCTGCGGCCGGTACGGCCGCCGATGAGACCCGCCAGGAAAAAGAGGGCGCAGCCGATGACGTGGCCCAGCAAAATGGCGGCAAAGCCCCGGGCCATGCCAAGCGGTGCAAAACTGGTGCCGGTGAGGATCTCCGCCAGGGAGACGCCTGCGCCGAACCAGATGAGGCTGTTTTGAAAGACCGATGTTTTTTTCATGCGTGGTTTCTCCCTTCCGTTGAATCGGCATCAACCCCCAGATCTGTCCGGGGTTTGGCACTCATTTCCCAAAAATGCAGCTCGTGGAGGGAACAGGTCCGGAAGATCTCCCGGCACATCTCCCGCCGCCGGGGCGAAAGGTCCTGACAGACCTCGTCGGTAAAGGCCGCCCATTGGCTGCAGGCCGCTTCATAGCGGTCCGAGGCATAGTCCCGGACGAAGGGCCAGTAGGGGGTGGACTGCACCTGAGGCGATGCCTTCACCACCTGTCGGAAGATCCAGCCATAGCTGAGCATGCAGGGCAGGCACGCCATCATGCACTCCGGTGCGCCCTGGCCCTCCCGGGCGGAGTCCAGCATGAAGTCCGCGTAGGCCCGGTTTTCCGGCCGCAGGGGCAGGCGCTGGATCTGCTCGTCGGTGAGGTGATAGCGCCGCAGATAGGCAAGGCGGGTGGCATCCTCGCTCTCATTGACAAAGGAGAGCAGCGAGTAATAGTTGCGGATCTCTGCCATGTCCTGAGCGTGGAGCATACCCCAGGCAAAGACCTTGGCATACTCCCGGAGGTACAGGCTGTCGTCCACAATGTAGCCCTGGAAGCAGTCCTCCGGCAGGGAACCGTCTGCCACGCCCCGGACAAAGTCCGACTCCAGGCACTGCTGCCAGATAGGGAGGCTGTCCCGGATCAGTTCGCTGACAAATCCCATCTCAGCCACCTGCTTTCACGGCCCGGCGCAGCCGGGAGATGGGCAGGAAGGCCACCACCAGGATGGTCAGCAGACCCTCTGTCCCGTGGCCGGAGAGGTTTGCGAGGATGCTGTATGCCCAGGGGCCATATCCATCCCAGGCATACTGAGCAAAAAAGACGGCGCCCGCCATGATATGGCTCAAAACGCTGAGCACCACCGCCAGTGTGGTGCCGGCCACGATCTTCCACCGCCGGTCCGTGCCGAAGATGCCGGCGTAGCCCAGGGCGGAAAAGCAGATCAGCTGTTCCACAAAGGGCTGGGCCCAGTGGACAGGCTGCCAGTCCGGCAGCAGCACCATGGCCAGGATGCCGGTCACCCAGCCGGCACAGAAGGCCACCCGGGGGCTGTACAGCAGCGAGAGCAGCAGCAGGGGCAGCATGGCCCCCAGGCTGATGTGGCTGCCGTTGGGCAGCGTGATGAGGATGCAGCGCAGCACCAGCGTGGCGGCGGTCATCACGCCGCCCAGGCAGATATCCCGGACGGTGAGCCGCAGTCCCCGGCACTGCCACAAGGTGACGGCCAGCACTACGATGGCAAAGACCGCCGCGATGAGGGGCGTCATCATTGGACAAACTCCCCTCTCAGGGCGAACATGTGGTCCATGGGACCGCTGCCCTTGCCCAGATCCAGCATAGCTGCCAGCGCGCCGGAGATGTACGCCTTGGCCCGCTCCACAGACGCGTCCAGATCATAGCCCTTGGCCAGGTTGGAGGCGATGGCGCTGGAGAGGGTGCAGCCGGTGCCGTGGGTGTTGGGGTTGTTAATGCGGCGGCCCCGGAACCATTTGCCCGCGCCGTCCCGCCAGAGCAGGTCGTCGGCATCGTTGATCTGATGGCCGCCCTTGCACAAAACGGCGCAGCCGTACCGCTCACTGATGGTGCGGGCCGCCTGCTCCATGTCTGTGGCATTCTGGATGGTCATTCCGGAGAGGATCTCGGCCTCCGGGATGTTGGGAGTCAGGACCGTGGCCAGGGGCAGCAGCTGCGCTTCCAGAACGGCAATGGCGTCGTCCCGCAGGAGCTTTGCCCCGGAGGTGGCCACCATCACCGGGTCCACCACGATGTGCTTTGCGCCGTACTGGCGCAGCTTGTCCGCGATGACAGAGATGAGGCCGGAGGAGGAGACCATGCCGATCTTCACGGCATCGGGGAAGATGTCGGTGAAAATGGCGTCCAGTTCCTCTCCCAGGAACTGGGGCGTTGCCTCCAGGATGTCTGTGACGCCGGTGGTGTTCTGGGCAGTCAGGGCGGTGATGGCGCTCATGGCGAATACGCCGTTGGCCGTCATGGTCTTGATGTCTGCCTGAATCCCGGCGCCTCCGCTGGAATCACTGCCAGCGATCGTCAATGCTGTTTTCATCATACTGATTTCTCCTTTTCGCATTGAAGTTTTATGAGGCGATACAAGGTGGTGCCCCCAATGTACCGCCGGAATCGGCCGATGGCCGGATTTCCCGTTTTTGAACCCGCGCCGGGGTTAAAGAGCCTCCAAATCCCCCAAAAACGCGCAAAGCGCCGCAGACACCCTGATCGGCAGTCTGCGGCGCGCATCCTTATCTCCCTACGTTGGCATGATCCAAATCAGGTCGCGGGTAAAGACCATGGCGGTCTCCTCTCAGCCCGGCAATACGGACTCCCCGTTGTTCAGTTCCGTTTATTGTACGCCCCTTTTCCAGATTTTGCAACCGTTCCCAACAAAAAAACCGGCGGTACACCGCCGGTTTTTCCTCACCGCTTCACTGAAATGGCGTTGACCGGACAGCCGTTGGCTGCGTCAAACACCCGGCTCTCCCGGTTTTTCTCCGGCGCCCCCATCACCCGGGACACCCGGCCCACGATGGCAAATATCTCCGGCACCACCGCCGCGCACATCCCGCAGCCAATGCACCGGCTCTCGTCGATCTTGATCTGCATCCGCGTCTCCTCCTCCGTCTGCTCCGGCCTCGTCGGAGCGGTTTTTCCCTATTATAGCCTCCTCTGGTGATCTCCCACAAGGCCTTTTTCATGCGGGGAACTTTTTGGACACGGTTTCGTCAGAAAAAAAGAACATTTTTCCGGTCGGAACGGCGGGTTTGTTTCCAGTTCGGCATTTACTTTATCCTTTTTTTGTGCTATTCTGAAAAATGTTATGTTGACCACCCTTTAAACTGATGGAGGCAGCTTATGAATCGTTTTTTCCGCAGGACATTGTCCTTGTTCCTTTCCGCATCGCTGGCCTGTTCCCTGGGCATCAGCGCCGCCGCGTCCAATGCCCTGGGCGAGGATCTCTCCACCCGGGACACGCTGCTCAACCAGGAGACACAGCTTTCCACCAATGTGTTCTGGAGTTCCGCATATTCGGATCTGCGGACAGAAAACGTGGTGACCTATACCCCCAATGAGGACGTAACGCCCATTGTCACCTATGGTGACACTCTGACTTCCCGCATCACGGTCTCCTCGGCCGCCAAAGGCCTGGAGTCCAAAGGATACCGGGTCGTCGCCGGCATCAACGGTGACTTTTTCAACACCTCCACAGGCCTGCCCATCGGCCTGGTTGTGTCGGAAGGGGAGCTTCTGAGCACCGACGGCGGGTATTACGCCATCGGCTTCCGGGCAGACGGCACCGCCGTGTTGGGCAAGCCCACGGTGAAGGTCTCCGCGGACCTGGGCTATGAGCTGCTCAACGACTACGGCACCCCCACGGAGGTGGTCCGCCAGCTCACCGGCGTCAATAAGGCCCGGGTCTCTACCGGCGGCATCTATCTCTATACGTATGACTTCAACTCCCGCCACACCACCGGCAACACAGAAGCCGGCGTGGACGTCATCTGCACCATTGATCGCGGCTCCCTGACCATCGGCGGGGAGATGACCGCCACCGTGGACCAGGTGGTCGAGGCCACTTCCGCCACTTCCATCGGCCCTGATCAGATCGTGCTCTCCGCCAATCTCCAGTCCAGTTCCTACAATGTGGATGCCCTGCGGCGCATCCCCGTGGGCAGCACCATCACCCTCTCCGTCACCGCCTCCAGTGAGGAGTGGAACGACGTGGAGTACGCCGTAGGTGCGCTCTACTCTCTGGTGGAAAACGGGTCTGTGGTCTCCGGCCTCTCCAACAGCGCCAGCCCCCGCACCGCCATCGGCCAGAAGGCGGACGGTACGCTGGTCTTCTACACCATCGACGGCCGCAAATCCGGCCACTCCATCGGCGCATCCCTCAATCAGCTGGCTCAGCGGATGGTGGAGCTGGGCTGCGTCACCGCCCTGTGCCTGGACGGCGGCGGCTCCACCGCCATCACCGTCACTCAGCCGGACGAGCTGACCGCCAAGACCATCAACACCCCCTCCGACGGCAGCGAGCGGGCCGTTACCAACCACGTGTTCCTGGTGGCCAGCAGTGAACCCACCGGACGCCTCGGCAGCTTTTATGTCCAGGCAGATCACAGCTATGTCCTGGCCGGCAGCCGGGTGAATATTTCCGCCGCCGCCCTGGACACCAACTTCATCCCCATGGGCGATGAGCCCTATGACCTGGAGGCCAGCGCCGGCACACTGGACGGCAACGTCCTGACCACGCCTGCCGGCGGCGGCGACATCACCGTCACCGCATACAGCGGCAGCCAGAAGGGTTCCACCACGGTCCACGCCATCGAGACGCCGGATTCCATCACTGTCCGCAACAGCAGCGGCACCGTTGTCTCCAGCATCTCCGTGGCTGACGGCGCCTCCGCCGCTCTGGTGGCCTCTGCTGTGTACAACCATATGGCTCTCCAGGCGGATCAGGATGCCTTTACCTGGACGGTCAGCGGCAACATCGGCACCATTTCCAACACGGGTATCTTCACCGCCACCGCTCCCGGCACCGGCACCATTACGGTCACCGCCGGCGGCAAGAGCACCACGGTGAATGTCACCGTGGCCGGCACAGGCCTTGAAAGTATTGAGAACTTTGACGGTACCACCACCATCTTCCGGGGCAGCGGCAGCAACATGGACTTCAGCCTCACCTCCGCCAGCGACTACGTGAAGCTGGGCCGGGGTGCCGCCAAGGTGGACTACTCCCTGACGGAAGCCGGCGGCTATGCTGCCCAGTGGCGCGCCGCCTCCTCCACAGTCATCGGCACCCAGCACTCCAGCCTGAATATTTGGGTCCGGGGCGACGGCTCCGGCAATACGCTCTCCTTCCTGTACAGTGACGGCACCACCTCCAGCCTGCAAAAGGCCATCACCAAGTTGGACTTCACCGGCTGGAAGCAGGTCTCCGTTCCCATCAGCGGCACCTTCTCCATTCAGGGCCTGGTGGTCAGCGGCTCCGCCGCTTCCTCCGGCACCATCTACCTGGACCAGATCACCGCCTCCCATGACGGTATCGTGGATACAGAGGTTCCCTCGGTCACCGCGTCCTTGGACAATGCCGCCTGGCAGCTGACCGCCACCGTGGCCGACGCTGTGGACGGTGTGCTGCCCAAGAGCGCCATCTCCGTCACCTGCTCCGGCGGCAGCCAGAAGAGCGCCGCGCTGGACTTCTCTTATAACACCGCCTCCGGCGCGCTGACCGTGTCGCTGCCCCAGTCCCAGGTGAGCCACGACGCCATGCGCCTCACCATTACCGCCCGGGACGCCTCCGGCAACATCGGCCGGGCCTCCGTGGACGTGGCGCCCACCAGCACCAGCCACAAGTTCACCGACATCGACGGCTACTGGGCTGCCACCTATGTGGATTTCCTGTACAGCACCGGCATCACCACCGGCTATGAGGACGGTACCTTCCGGCCCAACCAGAACATCACCCGGGCCCAGTTCTCCGCCATGCTCTTCCGGTATCTGGGCCTGAGCGAGAGCGATTACGCCAGCGTACAGCTGCCCTTCGCGGACAACAGCTCCATCCCGTCCTATGCCGTCCCCGCCGTGAAGGCCCTGTACTCCAAGGGCATCATCAACGGCTCCACCGGCGCTGACGGAAAGCTCTACTTCAACCCCAACGCCAGCCTCACCCGGGCCCAGGCGGCCACCATGATCGGCCGCACCCAGGAAAAGGGCTACGCCACCACGGCGCTGACCTTCTCTGACGCCGCTTCTATCCCGTCCTACGCCACCTACTATATCCAGACCATGGTGGCCCAGGGCGTTATCAGCGGCTACAGCGACGGCACCTTCCTGCCCAACGCCAGCATCACCCGGGGCCAGATGGCCAAGATCCTCTATAACCTCCTGTAATGCGATTCTCCCCGCCCGGCGCGGCCCCGATTGGGTTCCGCCATGAGCGGGGAGAAATTTTAACAGGGCGCTCCCTTGCTTTCTCTCCCTGTTTATGGTATGCTGAAGTTCAGTATATCAGGCCAAAGGGCCTGGGAAGGGATTGAGAAATACCCGTGGACCAACCTCCGTCGTCCGCTCACATAGAATGTTATGAAATAGGGACAGTCTGACCCCTTCGGGGTGAGGCTGTCCCTTGCTGCGTATTTTTACCCTTTCAACTGCCGGTTTCAATTCATCTGAACTTTTGATTAGGAGTGATTTCGTTTTCCATGGACAGTACCACAGCTACCTTGATTGCCGCCATCGTTGTCATGGTAATCTTTTCCGCCTACTTCTCCGCCACGGAGACCGCGTTTTCCAGTCTGAATAAGATCCGCCTGCGCAGCAAAGCGGAGGCAGGAGACACCCGGGCCGCCCTGACGCTCTCCATCGCCGACGAATACGACCGGATGCTCTCCACCATCCTCATCGGAAACAACATCGTCAACATCACCGCCTCCACCCTGGGCACGGTGCTCTTTACCCGGCTGTTCAACGCCTACGGCCCCACCATCTCCACCGTGGTGCTGACGGTGGTGGTACTGATCTTCGGCGAGATCTCCCCCAAGAGCATGGCCAAAGAGAACGCCGAGGCCTTCGCCATGTTCGCCGCCCCCATCATGCGGGTGCTGATGACGGTGCTGGCCCCGGTGAACTACCTCTTTGCCCAGTGGAAGAAGCTCCTCAGCCGCATCTTCCGCAAGTCGGAGGAGGAGGGCATCACCGAGGAGGAGCTCATCACCATGGTGGATCAGGCCGAGAACGAGGGCGGCCTGGACCAGCATGAGGGACAGCTCATCCGCTCCGCCATCGAGTTCAACGACCTGGAGGTGGAGGAGATCCTCACCCCCCGGGTGGACATCGTGGCCGCCGAAGACACCGCCACCATGGACGAGATCGCCGCCATCTTCGCGGAAAACGGCTACTCCCGGCTGCCCATCTACCACGACACCATCGACAACATCATCGGCGTCATCCACGAAAAGGACTTCCATGCCGCCCGCTACCACGGCCAGGAGGACGTATCCGCCATCGTCAGCAATGTGCTCTACACCACCGGCAGCACCAAGATCTCCGACCTGCTGCGCATCCTCCAGCGGGCCAAGGCCCACATGGTCATTGTGGTGGACGAGTACGGCGGCACCGAAGGCCTGTGCACTCTGGAGGACATCGTCGAGGAGCTGGTGGGCGAGATCTGGGATGAGCACGACGAGGTCATCGAGGAGTTCAAAAAGCAGTCCGACGGCAGCTACCTCATCTCCTGCAACGCCAACCTCACCGACCTGTACGATCTGTTCTCCATCAAGGGCGAGCGGGACTGCACCACGGTGTCCGGCTGGGTCATGGAGGAGATCGGCCGGGTGCCGGAGGAGGGGGATCACTTCGTCTGTGAGAATCTGGATGTGACCGTCACCAGAGTGGACCACCGCCGGGTTCTGGAGATCCGGGTGGTAGTCCTGCCCCAGGAGGACACCGGCGACAAGGACCGCAAGTAAGCCCTTACATGAGGAAAGCGCCCTGTGACAAGTCACAGGGCGCTTTTTCACGTTCAGAACGGCAGCGCCACCACGGCGGGCACCACCACCGGCACGGCGAAGGACAAAACCACGCCGGAGACAAAGGAATAGATGGCGATGCGCTCGTCGGTGGCCCTCACCACCACCGGCAGGACGGTATCCATGGCGGTGGCGCCCGCCACCCCCACGCACTCCAGATAGCCCACCCGCCGGGCCAGGATGGGGATGAGGACGATGGCAAAGACCTCCCGCATAACATTGGACAGGAAAGCCACGGCGGACACCGAGGGGGAGTAGTCCGCCAGAAGCATAGGGGCCAGGGAATACCAGCCAAAGCCGGCGGAGGCCGCCATGGCGTCCTTGACGCTCATGGGCAGGAAGAGCCCGGCCACGGCTGCGGCGGCCAGGGTTCCGGCGGCGGCCGCCACCGGGATGGCCAGCACCCGGGCTCCGGCCTGCCGGATGTCCCGCCACACATTGCCTTGGCGGCCCATGTCCACGCCCACCAGGAAGAGGATGAGGCACAGCCCCAGGGTGATTAGGGCGCCGCAGTGGGCGGCCCATTCCGCTGGGAGCACAAAGTGTCCCGCCAGCATGCCCGCGGCCACCGCCCCCACGATCCAGCCAGTCATGGGGCCTCCCCTCCCCTCTCCTCCGCCGGGGCGGCGCTGCGGCCCTGCCGGTCCAGGCCCATGCACTTGCGGACCAGCAGCACCGCCAGCACCGAGCCCGCCAGGACAAACAGGGTGATGACCAGGGCGGACAGGCCGATGGAGCCCAGCGAGGCCACCACCTGCTCGTCCGCGCCGATCTCCACGCCCAGCGTAAAGATGAGCAGAATCAGCACCACGGTCTGGAGCCGGCCCAGCCAGGTCAGCTTCTTCCCCCGCACCGCCCTGCGTGAGCCCACCAGGGCGCCCAAAGCGATGACCCCCAGGTAGAGCCCCAGGCTCTGGAGGGTCGCCAGAAAGGTTTCCATATCTCTGCCTCCTTGTCAGCCGCGCTTCCAGCGAGGGGGCTCCGGCAAAAGCCGGAGCCCCCTCGCGTTTCACCGTATGCCGATTCTATCACCGAATGGCCTTGGTGTCTACCTCTTCCTTCAGGGCCGCCAGGAAGGCGTCCAGCGCCATGACACCCTGGTCGCCGCCGGCGCGGGTACGGACGGCCACCTGACCGCTCTCGGCCTCCTTGTCGCCCACCACCAGCATATAGGGGACCTTCTCCAGTTGGGCTTCTCGGATCTTCTTGCCGATCTTCTCGTTGCGGCGGTCGGTCTCCACCCGGAAGCCCGCCGCGTCCAGCCGTTTGGCCACGCAGTCGGCATAGTCGGCCGCCCGGTCGGTGATGGGCAGCACCTTGACCTGCACGGGGGCCAGCCAGGTGGGGAACGCCCCGGCAAAGTGCTCGGTGATAACGCCGATGAACCGCTCGATGGAGCCGAATACCACCCGGTGGATCATGACGGGGCAGTGCTTCTCGCCGTCCGCGCCGATATACTCCAGATCGAACCGGCCGGGGAGCTGGTAATCCAGTTGAATGGTGCCGCACTGCCAGGTCCGCCCCAGGGAGTCCTGGATGTGGAAGTCCAGCTTAGGCCCGTAGAAGGCGCCGTCGCCCTCGTTGACCTCATAGCTCTTGCCGATGCTGGTGATGGCGTCGGCCAGAGCCTTGGTGGCCACCTCCCAGTCCTCCACAGAGCCAATGTGGTCGTCGGGCATGGTGGACAGCTCGATCTTATAGGGCAGACCGAAGAGGGAGTAGACCTCGTCAAAAAGCCGGGCAATGCGGATGACCTCATCCTTGATCTGCTCCTGGGCCAGCAGGATGTGCGCGTCGTCCTGGGTGAAACAGCGGACCCGGAACATGCCGTGGAGGGCGCCGGAGAGCTCATGGCGGTGGACAATGCCCAGCTCGCCGTAGCGCAGGGGCAGGTCCCGGTAGGAGTGGGGCTCCAGCTCATAGACCAGGATGCTGCCGGGGCAGTTCATGGGCTTGATGGCGAAGTCCTCCTCGTCGATGACGGTGGTGTACATGTTGTCCTTGTAGTGGTCCCAGTGGCCGGAGGTCTCCCACAGGGTCCGGCGCATGATCTGGGGGGTGGCGATCTCCTTGTACTCCCACTTCTTATGGACCTGGCGCCAGTAGTCGATCAGGGTGTTTTTCAGCACCATGCCCTTGGGCAGATAGAAGGGGAAGCCGGGGGCCTCGTCCCGGAAAGCGAACAGGCCCAGCTCCTTGCCCAGCTTGCGGTGGTCCCGCTTCTTGGCCTCCTCGATGCGCTGGAGATACGCGTCCAGCTCGTCCTTCTTGGGGAAGGCGATGCCGTAGATGCGCTGGAGGGTCTGGCGGCTGGAGTCGCCCCGCCAGTAGGCGGCGTTGCAGGCGGTCAGCTTGATGGCGTTGCCCTTGACCCGGCCGGTGGAGTCCAGGTGGGGGCCGGCGCACAGGTCGGTGAACTCGCCCTGCTTGTAGAAGGAGATGTGGGCGTCCTCCGGCAGATCGTGGATCAGCTCCACCTTGTAGGGCTCGCCCTTCTCCTCCATGAACTTGAGAGCCTCTTCCCGGGGCAGCTCAAAGCGCTCCAGCTTCAGCTTCTCCTTGCAGATCTTGCGCATCTCTCCCTCAAGCTTCTCCAGGATCTCCGGAGTGAAGGGGAAGGGGGAGTCCATGTCGTAGTAAAAGCCCTCGTCGATGGAGGGGCCGATGGCCAGCTTTACCTCCGGGTACAGGCGCTTCACCGCCTGGGCCAGAATGTGGGAGCAGGTGTGCCAGTAGGTCTTGCGGTAGCTCTCGTTTTCAAAGGAAAATTCGCTGTTCTTGTTCTCTTCGGACATTCTGATAACCTCCTTCTCGTCTGTGGGGCGGCACACGGCGCCCGCCCCGGTAAAAATGCGGCGGGGTTACAGCAAAAAACGCCTCACCCCTGAGTGTGTCAGGGGTGAGGCGCTGTCATACGTCCCACGGTTCCACCCTGCTTGCCAGAGACGCACAGACGCCCGGCAGGACAACCGCAACACGCGCAGGCCGAACGAACGGTCGGGCAAAAGCCCGGCGGCAGGTTCGGCACAGCGTGGAACAGCTGGCCGCCGCAGAGGGCGCGCAGCGTGGCAACTGGCCGCTTGTGACTTCCTGTAACGGGAAAGCCCCGGCCCGGTCATCCCGGGCGGCTCGGGAGTGGTACAGCCGCCGCGTGTCGTGGGACCCTTCCACCAAACGGGTCCCTCTCTGTCCGCCGCTGTGCGGGTTCGTCTCCGTCAAAGCCAATTTGAACGGACCTACTATATCACTGAGGGGGAGGAAAGTCAAGAGTCCACTTTATCCCGGAGCGCGGGCGGCCACGAGGGCCGCCCCTGCCTGGCTGGAGGTTATATCGGGTTCCGCGTGATACGCGGCATTGTAGGGGCGGGGCTTGTCCCCGCCCGCGGGCGG
>ENA-UEOI01002611-UEOI01002611.1-human-gut-metagenome-genome-assembly--contig:-NODE-2611-length-12254-cov-3.756098_pt1 | contig 12254 bp, 10 predicted proteins | sample MGYA00242883_ERZ507882 | MGnify/ENA primary metagenome ERZ507882 (study PRJEB26167, sample SAMN06115502) | human gut metagenome | host: Homo sapiens | place: China:Chongqing | collected 2015-07-29... | reverse complement strand
TGACTTGCGGAATGCATCGTCCATTCCTATTGGGTTGGAATAATAAAGTATCACTGCGATCAGGCCGGTAAATAATACTACCGACCAGAAATACCACTTTAACTCAGCATCGTGGATAACTTTCTTGAACTTTCGGTTGACAAAGAACAGCAGTAACGTGAAGTTGATACCGGATATGAACATGAAGATGGATATTACATATTCAATATAGGGTGATTGGTAGTAAGCTACACTGGCTTGCTTGGTGGAGAATCCACCTGTGCCTGTAGTAGCAAAGGCATGGCAGACACTGTCGAACCAGTCCATTCCCCCCAGCATCAGCAGGGCGACAAGGATACAGGTGATACCAGCATAAATGCTCCAGATCCATTTGGCTGTGATACCGATGCGCGGATGTCTGAACGAGTTTAACGAAAGGGTTGGAGGTGAGCTGAAATGCCTGGCCGAAGAGCACGTGGAGAGGCTATCCATTGTGTCATGCTGCGCCAAAAAAGCAGACCGTGGGGGAGTGCTTCGATGTCATCCAATATTGTAGCGCCTGTGCTGCTGAAGCCGGACATCGTTTCAAAGAAGGCGTTGGTAATGCTGGGTATATATCCACTGATGTAGAACGGTAGCATACCGAAAAGCGAGAAGGCTACCCAGGCAAAGCTGACGAGTACATATCCGTCCCTGCGTGTCAGTTGGCGGTCACCGCCTTTGCCCATGGCTGCCAGGAGTAGTCCGGCGCCTGCCGTAATGCCTGCTGATACCCAGAAATCTACCAACGCTTCATCTTGGTAATAGAATGAAACGCCCGAGCAAAGCAATAGCATCACCGTCTCCAGCAATAGGAGGATACCGATAATCCGTATAACTGTCTTGAAATTAATCATATCATATGAATGAAGAATGTTCTTTTTTTAGTTCTTCATTTAATTAAAGTACTTCTCAATCTTCTTAATCATCATGCTTAGGCAGAATACAACTACGTGATCGCCCGGCAGAATTTGTGTATTACCTGTCACTACGACTCCTTCGCCCTGTCGGATCAATCCGCCGATAGTGGTTCCCTTCGGCAGCCCGAGGTCCTTAACCTGGTGTTTGGTAATTTTAGAGTCGGCTTTCACGGTGAACTCTGCAACGTCGGCATTGGCAAAGGTCAGGCATTTTACGTTACTGACGTCAGCATCCAGCATCATCTGATAGATGTGGCTGGCGGTAATCATCTTCTTATTGATTACCGTACCGATGTCGAGGCTCTCTGCCATACCTATATAATCTATATTTTCTACTTCCGCCACTGTCTTGCTGACGCCCATACGTTTGGCGGCAAGGCAGGAAAGAATGTTTGTTTCCGAGTTTTCCGTCAAGGCTACGAAGGCTTCTGTGTTCTTCAGACCTTCTTCGATAAGCAGATCCATATCGCGTCCGTCCCCGTTGATAATCATAACCTTATCGTCAAGAAGTTCTGTCAGGCGGTTGCAACGGCTCAAGTCATTGTCTATGATCTTCACCTGCATATAGTCGGGTACATATTGGGCGGTTCGCACGGCAATACGGCTTCCACCCATGATCATTACGTTGCGTACGTCGGCATAATCTTCCTTTCCGGCTATCTTACGTATATAAGGTACATACTTGCGGGTAGTGGTGAAGTAAACGATGTCATGCAGTTTGATTACATCGTCACCGCGCGGAATCAGTGTTTCGTTGCAGCGTTTGATGGCTACTACGTGATAGGGCTTGTCTGTTTCGGCAAGCTGGTGCAGAGGAATATCCAGTATTTCCGCTTTTTCACGCATCTTGGTACCGATAAGTATCAGCGATCCGCCACAGAATTCCCACCATTGGCGCACCCAACTCATACGTATGGAAGATACGATTTCTTTAGCGGCAAGCATTTCAGGGTAAATCAATGAGTCAACACCCAGTTTCTTGAAAAATTCCTTGTTCTTGGGCAGGAGATACTCGTAATTGTCAATACGGGCAACGGTCTTTTTTGCACCGAGGTTGGTGGCCAGCATACATGCGGTCATGTTACGGCTCTCATCGGGAGTGACGGCTATAAACAGGTCAGCATCTCTAGCCCCCACTTCTTTCAATCCCTGAATGGAGGTAGGCGATGCCGTGACCGTCATTAAATCGAAGTTGGAACTAAGCGTGCTCAACCTCTCTTCATTGTCGTCCATCAATATGATGTCCTGCTTCTCGCGAGACAACAATTTTGCCAAGTGTGTGCCTACTGCGCCGGCACCGGCAATAATAATTTTCATTGCTCTTTATTACTCTTATCCTTGTTTTGTTCTAATCTCAGAACCTCTTTTGCAGGGTCCTGCATTTCATCCAGCCGCTCTTTGGCAGTTTGGGCCATCCAGAGCTTGAAGGGTTCAGCTTTGGGGGAGGGAATGGATTGAATGAGGCGAAACATTTGCTCAGTAGTGGCAACGTCTGTGAAACGCATCTTACCGTCTGCTGACAGCATTTTTAACTGGTGACAGTTTGTCACCGTTTCATTTCCTTCCTCTTTTAATCGTTGTTTAAGCTTATTCCAATATTTCCTACCGTCAACACTTTCGGTAAGAATGCTTACTACATCTACTATTGAGAAATACCATTCCTCCGTCTCGTCATCCCAAGCTGTACGTACTTTTTTCTCCTCAAATATCTTTATTGCTTCTTTCTTTGTCATGACAATTTATGTTTATGGCCTCTAAGATTCCTTCCTCATCCATGCCACACAGATGATACAATTCCTGTATCGTGCCATGTTCTACAAACTTGTCCGGTACTCCTATGCGGTGTACGTGTGGTGTATATTCGTTGTCCGACATAAATTCCAAGATGGCAGTCCCCATGCCGCCTTTCCGTATGCCGTCTTCAATGGTGATGATGCGGGAAAATGAGCGTCCTATTTCGTGGAGCATCTCCTCGTCCAGTGGCTTGAGGAAACGCAGGTCGTAATGTGCTATTGAGATGTCTTTTTCTTTTTCCGCCCGTTCGATGGCCTTTGCGGCAATGTTCCCTATCGGGCCGAGGGTAACGACTGCCATATCTTTACCGTCCTTCAGCTTGCGTCCTTTGCCAACCGGGATTTCTTCCAACGGGCATTTCCAATCCTTGAGCACACCGCGCCCACGGGGGTAGCGGATAACGAACGGACCTTTGTCCGGCAGCTGTGCCGTGTACATGAGGTGGCGTAGTTCGTGCTCGTTCATGGGCGAGGAAATTGTCAGGTTGGGGATAGGGCGGAAGTAGGCCAGGTCGAACACGCCGTGGTGGGTCGGTCCGTCTTCTCCTACCAGCCCGGCACGATCCAGGCAGAGCACAACGGGGAGTTTGAGTATGGCGATATCATGAATGACATTGTCGTAAGCACGTTGCATGAATGACGAATAGATGTTGCAGAAAGGTTGCATCCCTTCTTTGGCCATACCACCTGAGAAAGTAGCTGCATGTCCTTCGGCAATGCCTACGTCAAAAGCACGGTCGGGCATTGCCTGCATCAGCATATTCATGGAACACCCTGTAGGCATGGCGGGAGTGACGCCGACGATGCGTGGATTCTTTTCGGCAAGTTCCACCAAGGTTTCACCGAAAACGTCCTGATACAGCGGTGGCAGGTTGTGTGTATCCGCTGTAAAGCGTTCACCCGTTTCGGGATCGAACTTTCCCGGTGCATGCCAAATGCCCGGAGCCTTCTCGGCAGGTTCGAAGCCTTTCCCCTTAATGGTGTGCAGGTGCAGGATTTTCGGTCCCTTCATATCTTTGATGTCCCGCAGGATACGTGCGATGTTCTTCACATCGTGTCCGTTGATGGGGCCGAAGTAGCGGATATTCATTCCTTCGAAGATATTCTGTTGTTGGGCAGCTATTGATTTCAGGCTGTTTCCAAAGCGGATAAGTGCTTTACGGCGATCTTCGTTGAGAATGCCCACTTTGAACAGCATCTTGGATACTTTGAAGCGGAGCTGGTTGTATCGGTTTGAGGTGGTCAGGTTGAAGAGATATTGCTTCATGCCGCCTACACTGCGGTCTATGGCCATTTCGTTATCGTTCAGAATGATAAGCAGGTTGTTGGAACTTGCTGAGGCATTGTTCAATCCTTCGAATGCCAGTCCACCACTCATGCTGCCATCGCCAATTACGGCAACCACATGGCGGTCTTTTTCTCCTTTTTCTTCTGCCGCTACCGCCATGCCGAGAGCCGCTGAAATGGAGTTCGAAGCATGTCCGCAAGTGAAAGTGTCATAATCGCTTTCATCGGGAGAAGGGAAAGGGCGGATCCCTTTGAATTTCCGGTTTGTGGAGAATGTTTCCCGACGTCCGGTCAGTATCTTATGGCCATACGCCTGATGGCCTACGTCCCACACGATGCGGTCGTAAGGAGTATTGAACACGTAATGCAAGGCGACGGTCAGTTCTACCGTTCCCAAACTGGCTGCAAAGTGTCCCGGGTTGCACGAAACTTCTTTAATAATGTCCTGCCGCAATTCTTTGCAAATTTCCGGAAGCTGATCAACGCTCAGTTTACGCAGATCTTCGGGATCAGAAATAGAATTTAGCAAGTTATATGTTGTTGGTTCTGTCTTCATCTCTGTTCTGAGGATTACAAATTGCAAAATTAGTAAAAGAAAACGGAAGGTATTCCCTTTTTTGGGGAAAAATATGAATCCTTGCCGCTTTAACATTAGTTCTTCTCCTTTTTTATCTTAATATTTCGAGAACTCTTCTCCTTTGGATTGTTCCGTCAGAATAGATTCACTACATTTGTCCCCTCAAAAACAGAATATCATGGAAGACTGCTTTAATTATGATTCGGTGCCTTTAAATTACCTCCACTGTCTTAACCCCGATTGTGCGCGAAGTGAAAGTTGCCTGCGCCATCTTGTTACGTTGCATGTGCCGCAAAGTGTGAAGAGTATTGTAACGGTGAATCCTGCCAATTATCCTATGGATGCCGGTCAGTGTCCTTACTTCCGAAGCACTGTGAAACTTCGTTATGCCTGGGGCATCAGTACCCTCTTTGATAACATCCCCTATAAGAAAGCGTTGCTGTTGAAAGGGATGATTCGTACTCTCTTTCCAAAACCCACTTATTACCGTATCCTGCACAAGGAACGTGGACTCTCACCGGCAGAACAGGCGGAAATTGCCGGGCTTTTTGCACAAGCGTGCATTACGGAAACTCCTGCATTCGATAGTTATACCGAAGAATATGCCTGGGACGGATATCATGTGCCAAAAGCCATAAATTCCCTCTAAGCTGTTGTCTGATAAGAAGATGGGTGTGCCACTCGATTTAGTCGTACTGAAACACTCGTTCAGTCGTAGTGGGAAGTACCTTCAGTCGTAGTGGGAGGTGCCTTCAGTCGTAGTGGGAAATACTTTCACTCGTAGTGGGAAAGATATTCTGTTATAGTGCCGGTATTGTTTCCCTTACTTTTATTTGCCCCTTTAAAACAAATTGATTAGTTTTGTTGCTGTAATGTATAACTTCGTTTTCGTATGGAAAACATCATATATTGACTTTTGCATTAAAAAAATGCATAAATGTATGTTGAAGGCAACATTAGAACTTATTTATATAAATAAATATGGAAAAGGATATCTTTTTTAATGTAGCGGACATCGTGAAGCGTGCCAAGCGTGTATTGAACTTCAAAACAGATGCTGATCTGGCTGCCTATCTGGGTGTGTCGCGTTCTACACTTAGTAACTGGATTGCACGAAACAGCACCGACTTCCCGTTATTGCTGAGCAAGATGAAGGATGTGGATTATAACTGGTTGCTGTTAGGGAAGGGAACCCCTATGAGCCATTTACAAAGTTACCATAGCGAACAGGCGACAGGTAATGTTGAGATAATACACAATTCCAAAACGCCGGATGCGATGAAAGACCGCAGTGTAGTGCTGTACGACATTACTGCTGCCGCTAATCTGCGTACATTGCTTGCCAATAAGCACCAGTTTGTGATGGGAAGAATACAAATACCTAGTATTCCCGTATGCGACGGTGCCCTTTATATTAGTGGGGACAGTATGTATCCCATCCTGAAATCGGGAGATATTGTAGGTTTCAAGGAAATGAACAGCTTCAGCAATGTCATTTATGGTGAAATGTATCTAGTCTCATTCGATATTGATGGCGATGAGTATCTGGCAGTGAAGTATGTGAACCGTTCGGAGCAGGAGGGTTGCATTAAACTTGTGAGTTATAATCCGCACCATGAACCGATGGATGTTCCCTTTGCTTCCATTCAGGCAATGGCTATCGTGAAATTCTCTATCCGGAAGAATATGATGATGTAAACGTATGAACTTTTCTACCCCTGTTGAATTACCTTCCGATCTGCCCCGTTTTACTCAGGCGGACGAACTTCTGTTGATGGGTTCCTGCTTTGCCACCAACATCGGTGCACTGCTTGCGGATGCCAGATTTCGTCCGGATGTCAATCCATTTGGGGTTCTTTATAATCCTTTGTCTGTTTCAACAGCTTTACGTGAGTTGGTGACGGGCAGACTGTATAAAGAAGAAGACCTGTTTTTCTTTCGTGAGTGCTGGCATAGCCCGATGCATCATGGTGATTTTTCTTCTCCCTCTGCAGAAGAAGTGTTGCAGCGTATTAATATCCGTCTGCAAACAGCGCACGAACGTATCCACCATTTGAACTGCCTGATGTTGACTTTTGGTACAGCGTGGGTGTACGAACAGAAATCCACGGGACATGTGGTTGCTAATTGTCATAAACAACCGGAGTCTGTCTTTACCCGTCGCCGGCTCAGCGTGCAGGAGATTGTATCGGATTATACCTCTCTCTTCTCCGGTTTGATTGCTCGGAATCCGAAGTTGAAAGTGATTCTTACGGTCAGCCCCATCCGCCACGTACGCGACGGGATGCACGCTAATCAATTGAGTAAAGCTACACTTCTGCTTGCCATCGATCAGTTACAGACTTCTTTTTCCGGACATGTCTTTTATTTTCCGGCTTATGAACTCTTACTCGACGAGCTTCGCGACTATCGTTTTTATGCCGATGATATGGTGCATCCATCTCCCTTGGCGGTACGCTATGTATGGGAGAAGTTCGTGCAGACCTGTCTCTCTGAGGACGCGTTAGAGATTATGCAGGAAAGTGAAAATATCAATAAAGCGCTATCTCATAAGCCCTTCCATCCGGAGTCAGACGAGTATAAGCGTTTTTTAGAACAAATTGTGTTAAAAATCGACCGACTTAACAAAAAATACCCGTACTTAGATTTCAAAAAAGAGAAAGATATATGTCATATACGATTGAAACAATAGCCGAACGCATCAGTGCACGACGTGTGGGGGACACGCCGGCAAACATAGATTGGTTACTTACCGATAGCCGTTCCTTGAGTTTCCCCGAAGAAACCTTATTTTTTGCCTTAACTACCAAGCGCAATGATGGCGCACGCTATATTCCTGACTTGTATTCACGCGGTGTTCGCAATTTTGTAGTCAGCAAAGAAGCTTATAAATGGGTGGAAAGCGGACAACTGGCAATGAGTAATTCGGATATGTTAGCTGTTAATTTCCTTGTGGTCGCCAATCCGTTGAAGGCTTTGCAGAAGTTGGCGGAACAACACCGTGAACAGTTTCAGATACCGGTTATCGGCATAACGGGCAGTAACGGAAAGACGATTGTAAAGGAATGGCTTCATCAATTGCTCAGCCCTGAACGGGTGATTGTTCGTTCACCACGCAGCTATAATTCGCAGATCGGCGTGCCGCTGTCCGTTTGGCAGATGAACGAGCAGTCCGAACTCGCTATTTTCGAAGCTGGAATTTCGGAGATGGGAGAGATGCGTGCCTTGCAGAATATTATCAAACCTACCATTGGCATACTGACCAACATCGGCGGAGCTCATCAGGAGAACTTCTTCTCTTTGCAAGAGAAGTGCATGGAAAAACTGTCGCTCTTCAAGAACTGCGATGTGGTGATCTATAATGGTGATGATGAGTTTATCAGTAATTGTGTGGCGAAGTCTATGCTCAGTGCCCGTGAAATAGCATGGAGCCGGAAAGATATGGAGCGTCCCCTGTTTATAAGTAAGGTGGAGAAAAAGGAGGATTGTACCGTCATTTCTTATCGTTATCTGGAGATGGATAATACCTTTATACTGCCTTTTATTGACGATGCTTCCATTGAGAACTCGCTTAACTGCCTAGCTGCCTGTCTTTATCTGATGCTTCCTGCCGAGAAGATTACGGAACGTATGGCGACACTGGAACCGGTGGCTATGCGCCTGGAAGTGAAGGAAGGTAAAAATGGTTGCCTGCTGATAAATGATAGCTATAACAGTGATCTCGCTTCACTGGACATTGCACTCGATTTTCTTTACCGTCGTTCGCAGAGTAACGGACTGAAGCGGACTCTTATCCTCTCGGATATACTGGAAACCGGACAGAATGCGCCGACGCTTTACCGGAAAGTATCGCAGCTTGCCGGTAGCCGCGGCATTGAGCGTATCATCGGAGTAGGCAGTGAGATATCTTCGTGTGCCGCACGCTTTGACATCGAGAAGGCTTTCTATCCTAATACAGAAGCCCTGTTGCGCGCTATTTCCCGTGGAGAACTGCGGTTGGAGAATGAGATTATATTGATAAAAGGTGCCCGTCAGTTCGGTTTTGATGCTTTGACGGAAGAACTGGAGAAAAAGGTACACGAGACCATTCTTGAGGTGAATCTTGGAGCCATGATAGCTAATCTGAACTATTACCGCAGTCGGCTGCGTCCGGATACGAAGATGGTGTGCATGGTGAAAGCATCAGCCTATGGAGCCGGTTCGTATGAGATTGCCAAGACATTGCAGGAACATCATGTCGATTTTCTGGCTGTGGCTGTGGCTGATGAAGGTTCCGAACTCCGCAAAGCGGGTATTACGGCAAGCATCATCATTATGAACCCGGAGATGACCGCGTTCAAGACCATGTTCGACTATAAACTGGAACCAGAAGTGTATAGCTTCCACCTGCTGGATGCACTGATTAAAGAGGCGGAGAAGGAGGGAATCACTAACTTCCCGATTCATATAAAACTGGATACGGGTATGCATCGCTTGGGCTTTGCTGCCAAAGATATGCCGCGATTGATTGAACGGCTGAAAGGACAGAATGCAGTGATTGCCCGTTCGGTATTCTCGCATTTTGTGGGTAGTGATGCGGCACAGTTCGATGCGTTTACACGTGGACAGATTGAAATGTTTGAAGCGGCATCCATGCAGTTGCAGGAAGCATTTCCGCATAAGATACTCCGGCACATCTGCAATTCGGCCGGTATTGAGCGCTTCCCGGGTGCACAGTTCGACATGGTACGGTTGGGTATCGGTTTGTATGGTGTCAGTCCCATTGATAACAGCATTATCAATAATGTGAGCACACTGAAAACTACCATCCTGCAAATACGTGATGTACCCCAGGAAGACACAGTAGGCTATAGCCGCAAGGGGCATCTGACACGTAATTCACGGATTGCCGCATTGCCTATCGGATATGCCGACGGGTTGAACCGTCATCTTGGCAACGGCCACGCCTATTGCTTGGTGAATGGCCAGCGTGCGCCCTATGTGGGTAACATCTGTATGGACGTTTGCATGATTGACGTTACGGACATTGACTGTAAGGAAGGGGATGCCGTAGAGATTTTCGGCGATCATCTGCCTATTACGGTACTTTCCGATATTCTTGAAACCATTCCTTACGAAGTGCTGACAAGTATTTCTACACGGGTGAAAAGAATCTATTATCAGGATTAATCGTCCGTTCGTGAGCTGTATATGCTTCCCGGTTATTCGGCTTGACACAGAAAGTTTTCGTTTTAATCTGTGTAAATCTGTGTAATCTGTGGTGAAACTATTATATTTGCAACAAATTTAAAAGACTACGGATATGACAAACTTACTTTTATTAGGCTTTCTGCCCAGCGGTTCCGAATGGGTTATCATCGCCCTGTTAATACTGTTGTTGTTTGGTGGTAAGAAAATCCCCGAACTGATGAAAGGACTCGGTAAAGGTGTGAAGAGCTTCAAAGATGGTGTGAATGAAGCAAAAGAAGAAATAAACAAGGCAAAGGATGATATAGAAGAGCCGGCTTCAAAAAATAAATGAGTTACATAAGCTACGAGCTACAAGCTACAAAGCTACAAGTGGTTGCGCGATTATGCCGCATGGCACTCGTAGCTTGTAACTCGTAGCTACTTACTACTATGGCAGATAAGGAATTAACCTTTTGGGATCATTTGGACGAACTGCGTCGTGTATTGTTTCGGGTACTCGGTGTATGGTTTGTATTGGCTGTCGGTTATTTTATTGCGATGCCGTGGCTGTTTGATAACGTAGTGTTAGCTCCCTGTCACAATGACTTCGTTTTCTACGACGTGCTGCGCTATGTGGGAAAAGTTTTCGATCTCCATGATGATTTCTTCACACAGGATTTCCACGTTAAACTAATCAATATTAATCTGGCTGCCCCGTTCTTTATTCACATGTCCACTGCATTCTGGATGTCGGTGGTGACGGCTACGCCTTATATTTTTTTTGAAATCTGGCGGTTTATCAGTCCTGCGCTCTATGCTAATGAGCGGCGTGGCGTGAAGAAAGCCCTGTGCATTGGTACGGTGATGTTCTTTCTCGGTGTACTTCTGGGCTATTTTATGGTCTATCCGCTGACGCTGCGCTTTCTTTCCACCTATCAATTGAGCGCGGCTATTGAGAACCAGATTTCTTTGAATTCCTACATAGATAACTTCATGATGCTGGTGCTCTGTATGGGACTGGCTTTCGAATTGCCGTTAGTGACGTGGCTGCTTTCGCTCTTGGGACTGGTACATAAATCTTTCCTGCGCAAATACCGCCGTCATGCACTGGTGCTTATCGTGATTATTTCAGCTATCATTACGCCGACTGGCGACCCCTTCACCCTGACTGTGGTTTCCGTTCCGCTTTATCTGCTCTATGAGTTGAGTATCCTGATGATTAAGGATAAAAAGACCGACGCGGACGAGACTGATGAAGAGAAGGAGGAATAATGAAAGAAGAAGCACGGGAATACTACCATTTCTTGCTTACTGTCTGCCAGGATGAAAATATTCCGCTGGTAACAGTTTATCGTCAGCTTCGTGAATTTTTGGAACGCCTTTGCCGTACGCAGATGCCGGACGGTAGCCTGCAAATGACGGACCTTTCCGCTCGTGTCAGTTTTGTGGCCTCAAAAGTGGGGCTCTCCGTAGTGGAACAAAACCGCTTGCACACCTTCCGACTGACTTCCAATGCCGTACTGAATCGGCAATCCGAACCTTCACGTGAGAATCTGTTGCGTGACATCAAGACATTGACCTTCTTTGTGAAACGGTTGACGGGTGAGGATATCCCTGCTGAACTATATCATCAGCTTCCCCGTGCAGATGCCACTTATATTGTTGCTCCGCCTGCAAAAGAACGGATACGCCGGATGCGTGTCTGTTTCCAGTATGCTGACGACACTTTTCTATATGTATTGCCTGTAGATACCGTTGCCGATGAACCGCTGAGGGTACGCTACAATGTATCTCAGGTGAATGAGGAATTTGCCGAGACTTGCAAACTGCTGTGGCGTCATGCGCAGGTTAACCTGCTGGATGTAGCTGTAGATGAGGCTGGTATATTGATGCCTTCCTTTATTATACTGGAACCGGACTATCTGTTGGATATCAGCTCGTTGGCAGAGTGCTTTAAAGATTACGGGCATCATCCTGCCAATTATTTGCTGGCACGCCTGCAATCTCCTGACAATACGCGTCCGCTGTTGCTTGGAAACATCGCCAATCTTTTTCTGGATGAGTGGATCTATGCCAAGGAGGAACCGGACTATCTGACTTGTATGAAGAAAGCGTTCCGTACCTATTCCATTGATTTGGCCGCGTGTGCTGATTTGTTGGATAAAGAAAAGGAAAAGGAATTCTTCGCTGATTGTAAACGGCACTTCGACCATATCCGACAAACGGTGACGGAGACTTTCCGTGCTCCCGGTTATGAACTGGATAAGACGGATGCCGTACTGGAACCTACCTATATCTGTGAAGCTCTGGGATTGCAAGGTCGCCTGGACTATATGCAGCGCGATATGTCTTCCTTCATAGAAATGAAGTCGGGCAAAGCTGACGAATATTCTATCCGGGGCAAGGTGGAGCCGAAGGAGAATAATAAGGTACAGATGTTGTTGTATCAGGCGGTATTGGAATACTCCATGGGAATGGATCACCGCAAAG
>ENA-UEOI01002609-UEOI01002609.1-human-gut-metagenome-genome-assembly--contig:-NODE-2609-length-12269-cov-3.476870_pt1 | contig 12269 bp, 7 predicted proteins | sample MGYA00242883_ERZ507882 | MGnify/ENA primary metagenome ERZ507882 (study PRJEB26167, sample SAMN06115502) | human gut metagenome | host: Homo sapiens | place: China:Chongqing | collected 2015-07-29... | reverse complement strand
CAGATTATTCGGTTCGGTATAAAAATATTTCCGGTATTTTAAGGCAAACCGTTTGGCAGGCTCCGTGGTATTGTCCACATAACTATAGGTAAAGATCTTCGTATTCAGTTTGAAATAAGTCTCATGATCTACCGAAGTAAAGGCCTGCCATTCCGGGAAGCCGACGACGGTAATCCGATAACCATCCGTTAAAGCCGATAATACCGGTAATATCTTACTGACTTCAGCTTCTTTCGTAGTAGGCAGAATGATTATATTTTCCCGGTCGGGCAACAATTGCAAACGCAATCCATCCAACGGAACTGCCGAAGTATTCCAATCATAAAAATTCATACTGCCGATCCGATGCATATACTCCTTAAACAAGCGAATATCTTCCAGGTCCGAATGACTGACCTCGTTCCCTGTCAGATTCAGACAAACCAGATTCGCTTCTTCCGCTTCTTCGCGCAACCAATCACTCATCGCAACAGTCAGTGCTTTCATAGAAGGGTTGACCTGGATAAAATCAGGATACACGCCAAATTCTTCACTTCGGGAAGATAAGGGATAAATGACCGGGATATTTTTATTCGTTAAATCATCCATTAAGGCCTTATACACCGAGCCATATACCGGACCGATGATCAGATCGGGATGAAACCGGTCGATTTCATCGACCATAGTATACATTTTCTCTGCACTCCGTTCGGTATCGAAAACCTTCAGGTTAACTTTGTATCCTTGATTTTTCAAGCTGTCCACCGCCAGCAATACCCCTTCATAAAAAGAAATAAATTGCTCGGAGCGGGCAGAAATCTGTACCGGCATTTTTTCCACCAGCGTATCGACAAATACAGGATAATCTTTTGCAGAAAAAGGGAGCAGTAAAGCCACCTTCACAAAAGGATCGACAGGCATCACTACTTCGGAGATATAATCCGGAATCTCCATTTTATCGGTAGCCCCGATAACAGTCGTAGTCTCTTTTTCCGGTTCTTGTTCCGTTTTTTCGTTTTTTTGCATCAGGGCATCTTGCAGGATATCGGTCACGGACGCTTCTTCCACTTTTTTCACGCTCTCGTTTCGAACCGGACGCACAGGGCGAATCTCCTGCTTTTTTCCCACCGAAGCTTCGATTTCTTCTTCACCCAATACAGAAAGATCGATTTCAGCCAAAGGCAACTTCACCACAGCTCCTACCGCCAGGGGTTGATTCTGGGCATATCCTTCATTGAATTTCAATAAACGTTTCGGTTTTATCTTATAAAGCCGGGCGATGGAATAGAAAGTCTCTCCTTTAACCACTTTGTGATAATAAAATTTGTCGTCCTGTTGCACAAAAGGATCGGTATAAGGCACTTTCAATACCTCGTATAAACTCAACGCATTATCTTTCTTATCATTTAAACTCTTTACCTCGTCGATGTTCGCTCCGTATGCCTTACATATCGAATACAAAGTCTGACCGGGTTGCACGGTATGCAAATAATAACTCTTTCCCCGAATCACAACGATATCGTTGGACTTCGTTACCGCAGTCCCTTGCCCGAGTACCTGACCGCAAGACCATAAAAGCAAAAACAGAAATAATAATTTTAGCATAGCTATTCCTATTAATAAGCAGCAAATTTAGAAAAAATAGTAGATAATTTAAAAATCTGCGCTATTTTTGCAAGTTGATGAACCCAGGCTTTCACAACAAAGGCCATAAACCAAATTGTAACCGATGAAAAAATTTCCGGCAAGACTCACCTTTTACCTGCTGAATCTGTTAGCAGCCATTCTTCTCGTTTGTGTGATAGGTTATTTTGTTCTATCCCATCTGGAGAGTTATACCCAACACGGACAATTTATTCCGGTTCCTGCCTTTAACGATTTGACAGTGGAGGAAGCACACGCGGTAGCCCGGCATGCTCATTTAACTGTTGTGGTGACCGACTCCCTGTATGACGATGCGGCCAAACCGGGAGTCGTGCTCGAACAATCACCGGTAGCCGGAGCACACGTTAAAGAAAACCGTCTGATCCATCTGATCATCAATGCCCATAACCCTGAAAAAGTGGTTTTCCCGAACCTGCAGAATGCTGCTTACCGGCAGACACTGCAAACCCTGACCAGCCGGGGATTCAAAATCGGTCATATCGAATATGCCCCGTCTGAATTTCATAATCTGGTATTGGATCTTAAACATGACGGAGAAAATATCGTTCCAGGGAGCTTATTGACCAAAGGAGCCGTTATCGATATCGTATTAGGAAGCGGAAATGGAAGGAATACAGTCGTTCTCCCGCAACTGACCGGGAAAAATCTGCAGGAAGCCCTGGATATCCTTCGTAAATCTTACCTGAATCTCGGCGAAGTACTCCCGGATGCCAGTATAAAGAGTAAAAACGATGCCTACTCGGCTGTCATCTACGAACAGGATCCTTTGGGCGAGACGACAGTCGAAGGAGGTACTTATGTCAACCTGCATATCACCCTGGAAAAAGATAAAATTGCAGCACTCGACTCCTTGATGGTTACCGAATAAAAACGTGAACTAAAACAGCATCCTATGCCCGAATTTGAAGAAGAGGAAGAATTATTGGAAGAAGAAGAGGAAGGACAAGCATCCGAAATGTACGAACACCACCGGATCGAAGCGGATAATGGCCAGAATCTGCTCCGGGTGGATAAATTTCTGATGTCACGTCTGCCGAATGCTTCCCGCACAAAAATTCAGGAAGCTGCCGATGCCGGAAATATTCTGGTAAACGGGAAGGCTGTCAAATCGAGTTATAAGGTAAAACCCAAAGATATCGTATCGGTCGTCATGGCCTATCCCCGTCGGGAAATCGAGATCATACCGGAAAATATCCCCCTGAACATCGTTTACGAAGACGACGACCTGATGGTAGTCAATAAACCCGCCGGGATGGTAGTACATCCTTCCTACGGGCATTATACGGGCACTTTGGTGAACGCTCTGGCCTGGCACCTGAAAGGTAATCCGCTTTTTAAAGACAATAACGATCCGCGTCCCGGATTAGTCCACCGGATCGATAAGGACACGTCGGGATTATTGGTCATCGCCAAAACCGAAAAGGCCAAAACCCATCTGGGATTACAATTTTTCAACAAGACTTCCGACCGGAAGTATGTAGCCGTTTGTTGGGGTAACCTGGAAGAAGAAACCGGAACGATCACCGGACATATCGGGCGCAACCTGACCAACCGCAAAGTCATGGCCTGTTTTCCGGACGGCAGTCATGGCAAACACGCCGTAACGCATTACCGGGTATTGGAACGCCTGGGCTATGTGAACGTAGTTGAATGTATTTTGGAAACCGGCCGAACCCATCAGATCCGTGCTCATTTCAAATATATCAAACACCCGCTTTTCAACGATAAAGAATACGGGGGAAATGAAATTCTGAAAGGTACCACCTTTGCCAGGTACAAACAGTTTGTCAACAACTGCTTCGAAATTTGTCCCCGACAGGCACTGCACGCGAAAACCCTGGGATTCGAACATCCCACCACAGGTGAACGCCTGTCGTTCGACTCGGAAATCCCGGACGATATGCAGCAACTGATACAAAAATGGCGGGCTTATATCCTATCCCGGGAAGAATAACAGGGATTCCGGGACGGTTCTTCCATCCCACTTTTTCTCAAACAAATCGTTCGGGCAACCAATCACCAGGCATTTCCCGTCAGGCCATACTCCCGCCCTCTTTCTCTACATAATGTAACAATATGACAACCATTTCACCGCATCAGCCGACACTAGCAAAAATAAACCCTACCTCACAATAAGTCTTTCCGGAATTTAAGTTCCACAAAAGTGAGATTTAAACGTTCAGGCAACCTCTTCGGCAAAAATTTTTCTGTCAAGACATCCGGTTTTTATAATCTTCGTAACCGAATTTACGGACCAGACGAAAACCGGTCTCAGGATTCCAAATTCCGATGGAAGGATGGGTGACCCCGTTGAACATGGTCGTTTTGACCATCGTATAATGGATCATATCGCGAAAAACGATACGATCTCCGACCCGGGGCTCACGTCCCCCGTCAAAAGCCCAATCTCCATAGTAATCACCGGCCAGACAACTGTTTCCTCCCATCCGCCAACGCTTTTCCCCTTCGGCAGGTTCATGAGTGCCTAAAATAGCCGGCTTATAGGGCATTTCGAGACAGTCGGGCATGTGACAGGCAAAAGAAACATTCAACATCAAAGTATCGACACCTCCGTTACTGACTTTATCTTCGACAGTGGCCACCAGACAACCGGTATCCCAGGTAAATGCACTACCCGGCTCGAGAATGATCCGTAAATGCGGATAACGCGAACGAAAATCACACAAGATATGAATCAGTTCCTCCTCATCGTAATCTTTATGAGTCATCAAATGTCCTCCCCCCATATTCAACCATTTGATTTGCGGGAAAAACCGGCCGAATCGTTCTTCGACAGCAGCCAGCGTACCTCTCAAATCATCCGGACGGGATTCACACAACGAATGAAAATGTAAACCATCGATTCCTTCCGGTAAATGAGTCAGGTCGGCAGCCAATATGCCCAGACGGGAAGTGGGACTGGCCGGATTGTATAAATCGGTTTCAACAGTAGAAAATTCCGGGTTTACCCGCAGCCCACAAGAGACACCTGCCCGATGGGCCCGCCGTCCGAAACGCTCGTATTGTCCCAACGAATTAAAAGTGATGTGGTTGCTGCAATTCAATATCTCGCCGATCTCTCCTTCGGTATACACCGGAGCATAAGTATGAGCCGGAGCGCCATATTCTTCAAAAACAAGACGAGCCTCCGCCAGCGAACTGGCAGTGGCTCCATCCGAATGTCTGCTGAGTTCCGGAAAAATACTCCACATAGCGTTGGCCTTCAAAGCTACGATAATCTCTGCTCCGGTAGCCTTCCTCACCTTGTCGATCACCCTCAGGTTGTCTGCCAGCAAGGTTTCATGCAATACATAGCAAGGAGAGGGGACAGTGGATAAATCCCAGTTGCTCAGAATCGTATCCTTATCGATCATACTTCCAGGTCGATATCGAATTTTTCAACCCAAGGCAATCCTTGTTCTCCTAATTCTGCCAGGAATGGATCCGGATCGAATTGTTCCACATTATACACTCCTGCGCCTTTCCAAAGTCCTTTTGCAAACATCGCGGCTCCCAGGGCAGCCGGAACACCGGTGGTGTAGCTGACAGCCTGTGTACCGGTTTCTTTGAAAGCAGCTTCGTGGTCACAATTGTTATAAATATAATAAGTATGTTCTTTGCCGTCTTTGAGCCCTTTAATGCGGCAACCGATCGAAGTCTCGCCATGATAGTTGTGGCCTAAGGATTTCGGATCGGGCAATACGGCTTTCAGGAATTGCAAAGGTACGATCTTCACTCCGTTAAATTCCACCTCGTCGATACGAGCCATACCGATATTCTGAATCACCCGCAAATGGGTCAGGTATTCCTGTCCGAAGGTCATCCAGAAACGAGCCCGTTTGATGGTCGGAAAATTCTTGACCAGAGATTCCAGTTCCTCATGGTACAACAGATAAGACTCTCTTTCCCCGATATTCGGATAAGTCAAGGTCTTATGAATTTCGAGCGGTCCTGTCTTGACCCATTGTCCGTTTTCATAAAAACGTCCGTTTTGGGTGATCTCCCGAATATTGATTTCCGGATTGAAGTTGGTAGCAAAAGCCATTCCGTGATTTCCGGCATTACAATCTACGATATCCAGATATTGAATTTCATCGAAGTGATGTTTGGCAGCATAAGCGGTAAAGATCGCCGATACGCCCGGATCGAATCCACATCCCAGAATAGCGGTCAATCCTTTTTCTTTAAAGCGTTCATGGTATGCCCATTGCCAGCTATATTCGAAATGTGCTTCATCTTTAGGCTCGTAATTAGCCGTATCCAAATAGTTCACTCCGGCTTCCAGACAAGCTTCCATAATCGTCAGGTCCTGATAAGGAAGAGCAACATTAATCACAATATCCGGCTTGAATGAACGCATAAGTCCGGTCAATTCCTCAACATGATCTGCATCCACCTGAGCGGTCTGAATACGATTACCCCCTACGGCTGCAGCAATCTCGTCGCATTTCGATTTGGTGCGGCTGGCCAGCATAATATCGGTAAAAACCTTATTCTTTGCAACTTTATGCGCAACAACGGTACCAACGCCTCCGGCACCGATAATTAAAACTCGACACATGGACAATTTTTTTTAAGTTATTACTAGTTGAGCAAAGATACAATATTTTTTGATCCGAAAAACATTTTTCATTTCAAGTCATTCAAATAAAACAGGCATTACTCCAATATTTTCCCGCTAATGAGCAACAACGACAGCTCGGAGATTTTTGCCTGGTAGAGGGCAGAAACTTTACGGTCGACGGCATCGATATAACTGCGCTGAAATTCCCTGAATTCGATTCCCGGCAAGGTTCCCAATTTATACTTTTCGAGTGCCGCATCGAGGTTATCGAAAGCAACCCGTTCGCTTTCTTCCTCAAAGCTTACGATCTGCAGGTTATTCTCGTAGGTATTGTAGAGCTGTGCCAAATCGGCTTTTACCTGCTGTTCCGCTTCCTGATAAGAAAGGGCGGCATTTTCCATATCCAATTTCGCATTTCTGATCTTCCTCCGGTTTTCCAATCGGTTAAAAATATCCACACTCAGGGAAAAACCCCAATACGGACCGTTCGAACGGTTGAGGGAAGTGACCGAGGCCGGAGATTTGGTGCGGTTGTAGTTATATCCGGCATCGAAATCCAATTTAGGGAACAAAGCGGCCCGGGCGATCTTCATGTCCAATTCAGAGACTTTCCGGTCCCGGCGTCCGATTTGCAGGGTCGTATTGTATTGCAACAGATCGGTCAACAAATCCTGATATTGCAAAGGCATATGCAGCCGGATAGAATCATCTACGTACATATGTTTTTGCAGATCGGTATTCATGATAGTATTCAGTGAAATATAAGCACTTTTCAACAATTCTTTTTCTTTCATATAATTCGAACTGTCGGCATTTAAATCGAGCTTTGCCTGTTGGGCCTCCAAACCCGACAATACTCCGATCACATATTTATCACGGGCCTCGGCATAACGGGCACTCGACAACTCCAAAGAATGCCGTGCAGCTTCGAGCTTACTGTGCTGACGTACAACATCGTAATAATAAGAACTTACTTCGACGATCAGGTTCTCGACAGCTGCCTTGGTGTTCAGTTCGCCGATCGCCAGCATTTCGGCATAACGATTGTGAGTCATAAACATTTCCATACCGTCGAACAAACGCCAGTTGAGAGAAACTCCGGCACTCAAAGCATCCGAACGGGAATTATCGGCCCTTCTGTCTTCTCCGTCGGAGACCACTTTACTATCGGTAATCGATTGTTTCTGGGCAGCATCGATACCGATAGTCGGAAGAAAAGGCCCGTAATTCAGGTTATTTTCAGCCTGCCGTTGTTGATTGCGGATAATTTTGATCGAATAATTCGATTCCAACGCCCGGGCGATACAACTATCCAATGTAATTTTAACCTGGGCAGAAGAAAACCCTGGAATAAAAAATAAAAAACAAACGATGAAGAATAGTAAACTATATTTTCCCATAATCATAATCAAAAAATTCTTTACTCTTTATGCTCTTCCCCGATCACGTTCACCTTTTCTGTCGACAGATAAGAATAAATCGCCGGAATCACGAACAAGGACAAGAAAGTAGCACATACCATCCCACCGACAACGGCGATCCCCATAGCCACCCGGCTTTCAGCACCGGCACCGGTAGCGATAGCCATCGGAAGAATACCCAAAACCGTCGACAAACTCGTCATCAGAATCGGCCGGAAACGAGCGACAGCAGCATTTTTCACAGCTATCAGCATCGGTTCACCCATCGCTTTCCGCTGGTTGGCAAACTCTACAATCAGAATACCGTTCTTCGACACCAGCCCGATCAACATGATTACACCGATCTGGCTGAAAATATTCATAGTCTGATCGAAATACCACAAGGACACCATCGCCCCGATCAACGCCAAAGGCACAGTAAACATGATGATCAGGGGATCCCGGAAACTCTCGAACTGAGCCGATAAAACCAGGTAAATGAATATCAATGCCAATACAAAAGCAAACATCAGACTGGACGAACTTTCCACAAAATCCTTCGAACTACCGGAAAGTGTCGTCTTAAAATTATCGTCTAACACATCGGCAGCAATCCGGTCCATTTCAGCCAATCCCTCTGATATCGTTTTTCGTTTAGCCAATCCAGCCGAAACCGTAGCGGCCACAAAACGGTCGTAGCGATACAATTGCGGAGGCATAGAACTCTCGGAAGTCGTCACCAGATTGTCCAATGCAATCAATTCACCATTATTATTCCGTACATAGATATTCTGTAAATCAGAGGGTTTATTCCGGTTTTCGCGGTCGATCTGACTCAATATCTGATATTGCTTCCCGTTCAGAATGAAATAACCGACCCGCTGTTCACTCATGGTCAGCTGTAAGGTCTCTGCAATATTCTGCATAGAAACGCCCAATACGGCAGCTTTATCCCGGTCGATATTGATGGTCAATTCGGGTTTGGTAAATTTAAGGTTCAAATCGGCCACCGAGAATACCGGACTTTTATTCACTTCATCCATAAAGCGGGGCAATACCCGTTTCAGGTCGTCGAGGTTCTTGGCCTGAATAACGTATTCTACCGGCAAGCCTCCGCGACGTCCGCCAAAAGTCTGCTGTTGTGAAACCATCGTCCGGGCTCCGGTAAAATTACGTACTCCCAATTCATCGGCAATCTCCTGTTGGGTACGTCCCCGTTCTTCGGGATCTACCAACCAAAGGTTCAAGTTGGAACGATTGGTATTTCCCCCACCGATCATTTCGATTATCTTTTCCTGTTCAGGGACCTCTTGTTCGATATAACTACTCAACTCATCGGCATATCGGCTCATATACTCGAACGTAGCGCCTTCCGGAGCCGTAGAGGTGATCCGGATATTCGAACGGTCTTCGAGGGGAGCCATTTCCGAAGGAATAGCCTGCCACAATAACCAGATCACCACGCCCGAACCGATCAGTATCAAAGGAGCGATCCACCGGTATTTCATAAAACCTTCCAATGCCCGGCGGTAGTAATCGACCATACCGTCGAAGAAAGGTTCTGTCGTACGGTAAAACCAGTTATCGGTGACATTGCGGGTAAGCAACTTGGTGGAAATCATCGGGGTAAAAGTCAGTGCGACAAATGAAGAAATAATGACCGCCCCGGTAATCACGATACTGAATTCCCGGAACAACCGCCCGGTCGTCCCCTGCAAAAAGACAATCGGGAAAAACACAGCCACCAAGGCTATAGTGGTAGCGATAACTGCAAAGAAGATCTCATTCGACCCCTTGAAACCGGCTTCGAGCGGAGACATTCCCTGTTCGATCTTCGTATAGATATTCTCCATCACCACAATCGCATCGTCGACAACCAGACCGATCGCCAGCACAATCGCCAGCAAGGTCAGAATATTTATGGTAAATCCGGCCAGATACATCACAAAAAAAGCACCGACCAAAGAGATGGGGATAGCCAATACGGGAATCAATGTCGTCCGCCAATTCCGTAAAAACAGGAAGATAATCAACACGACCAGAATAAAAGCCTCCACGATCGTGTCTTTCACTTCATTGATCGAATTGCGGATAAAGACCGTATTATCGAAAGCAATTCCGGCTTCGACGTCATCAGGCAAGTCTTTTTGCAAATCGGCCATCACTTCATACGCCCGGTCGACAATATCGATATAATTGGCTCCCGGCTGAGGAATGATGGCACAAGCCACCATCGGCACCCCATTCCGCTTCATAATCGAACGGGTATCTTCTGCATCTACTTCTGCAATACCGATATCCCGGAAACGAATGACTTTATCGCCCTCCTCTTTAATGACCAGATTATTAAAATCCTCAATCGTCATCAGTCGTCCCAGGGTACGGATAGTCAGTTCGGTATTTTCTCCCTCGATCCGTCCGGAAGGTAATTCCACATTTTCCTGAGTCACAGCGTCCCTCACATCCATAGGAGTGATTCCATAAGCAGCCAGCAAAGACGGATCCATCCGCATCCGTACGGAATATCTTTTTTCTCCCCAGATGGAGACACTACTCACTCCTGAGATCGTCTGCAAGCGTTCCTTATAGTACTGATCGGCATACATACTCAGGTCGATCAATGACCGCTGGTCACTCCGCAACGAAACCGCAAAGATCGGCTGAGCATCGGCATCCGCCTTACTCACGGTCGGAGGATCCACGTCTTTCGGCAAACGGCGCATCGCTCCGGAAACTTTATCCCGGACATCGTTAGCAGCCGTCTCCAGGTCGACCTCCAACTCGAACTCTACCGTTATATTACTCCGTCCGTCCCTACTCTGGCTGGTCAACGAACGAATCCCCGGGATTCCGTTGATAGCCGACTCCAAAGGCTCGGTAATCTGCGTCTCGATTACATCGGCATTAGCACCTGGAAAACTGGTCGATACCGAAATAATAGGCGGATCGACACTGGGATAGTCACGTACCCCCAAAAATACCAGACCGATACAACCGACCAACATCATAATGATGTTCATCACCGTTGCAAATACCGGTCGCTTTATACATGTTGACGATAAGCTCATTTGTTATAGAGTTGCTGAGTTACTGAGTTTATAGAGTTACTGAGTTTATAGAGTTACTGAGTTTATAGAGTTACTGAGTTTATAGAGTTACTGAGTTGCTGAGTTAATAGAGTTACTAAGTTGCAGAGTTTGTGAGTTTATTAAGTTATTCATTATTACATCATCGAATCACTAAATTGTCAAATCTCAGAATCCCTTCTCCTTTTTACCTTCTCCCCTGCCTCTAGCCTTTAGCTTTTACCTTTTCATCTTCACCTCCACTGCCATCCCATCTCTGAGTTGCATCAACCCACCGGTGAGTATGGTATCTCCGACACTGATACCGGAAGTCACCTCTACATTTTTCTCATCGCGGCTTTCTGTTTCGACAGGTACACTTAAGGCTTTTCCATTTTTCACGATCCACATTCTTTTTCCGTCCATTTCGGGCACGACGGCTTCTGTCGGTACGGCAATGAATTCAGTTTTTCCACCCACCACCAGGTTTCCTTTTGCAAACATACCGGGCATCAACTCCCCGTTTGTATTCCGGAAACGAGCCCGTAGAAGAATCATACGGGTTTTCACGTCGATAAAAGGATCTACAGCATAAACCTTGGCCGAATAAAGTTTATCATTTCCGGTCACTTTAAAAAATACTTCCTGCCCTTTCAGGTTATTATCGGCATATTTCTCCGGAATATTGAACTCATATTTCAGGGTAGAGTTGTCTACGATCCGGGCAATTTGTGAGCTGGGCTGCACATAACTACCTTCACTGACATACCGGAACCCCATCACCCCGTCGAACGGAGCCCGGATTTCGGTACGGCTGATTTTCACTTTCAGCAGTTCGATATCCGCTTCGAGCATATTATAATCGGTCTGTAACTGATCGAAGGCTTCGCGGCTGATCGATTCGCGCTTCAAAAGAATCCGTTGCCGTTCGAGCTTCTCGGCCAGTAATTTTTTCTGAAACTCCGCCCGGGTCAACTGAGCCTGCAAATCGGCATCGTCTACTTTTAATAGCAGCTGTCCCTTTTTAACGGCCACCCCTTCCTGAAAGTAAATCTTTCTGACTTTTCCCACGATCTCTGCTACCAAATCGACCTCTTCGTTTGCCAACAAAGAACCATTCACCGGAAATCCGGCAGCCACAACGGAATTCTTAGCAATAATCCCCGTTACCGGAAGTCTACCTTTCCCCATGTTACCTGGTGTATTTTGTTTTGATTGCACCCCATCTCCACCTATCCGGGGGATTATAATCCAAGCCGCCAAAGCCAGCGGAATCCCGATCTGTAATGATCTCTTTACGTATTTATTCATATTTCATCCAATAAATCAACCCTTTTTAGTTTATAAAGTTCATAAAGTTGCCCTTTCATCGCTAAAAGTCCATAAAGTCTATGTGCACCTTTTTAACGGAACCGGAGATCCCGGTCGGTCCCACCGACAACCGTAAAAAATGCCCGCAGGATTCAGAACCTTTACAAACCTGACAGACTTTACGAACTTAATAAACGATCTAAAAATTATAAGCCACCTTTTTCAGTTCTTTTTTCAATAAAAATAACTGTTTTGAGGTTTAGACAAACAAAACTTCCGGGAGTT
>ENA-UEOI01002605-UEOI01002605.1-human-gut-metagenome-genome-assembly--contig:-NODE-2605-length-12288-cov-4.388584_pt1 | contig 12288 bp, 11 predicted proteins | sample MGYA00242883_ERZ507882 | MGnify/ENA primary metagenome ERZ507882 (study PRJEB26167, sample SAMN06115502) | human gut metagenome | host: Homo sapiens | place: China:Chongqing | collected 2015-07-29... | reverse complement strand
CGCTTCCGTCCCGCCATGGCGACGGTTCGCCCCGGCGTGATGAAGAAGCGCGAGTGCCCCAAGAACGTGGAGATCATCGAGCCCAAGTTCGAGCTGACCGCTGCTGACATCCACACCGAGGTGGTGGATACCGTCAAGGCCGCCAAGAAGTTGGTTGACCTGATCGGCGCCGACTTCATCGTGTCCGTTGGCCGTGGTATCTCCAAGGATGTGGAGGGCGGCATCAAGCTGGCCGAGGAGCTGGCCGAGGTCCTGGGCGGCGTCGTGGGTTCTTCCCGTGCCTGCGTGGACTCCGGCTGGATCTCCGCTGACCACCAGGTCGGCCAGACCGGTAAGACCGTCCATCCCAAGGTCTACATCGCTCTGGGCATCTCCGGCGCTATCCAGCACAAGGCTGGTATGCAGGATTCCGAGTGCATCATCGCCGTGAACAAGAACGACACCGCTCCCATCTTTGAGGTGGCTGACTACGGTATCGTCGGCGATCTGTTCAAGGTCGTTCCCGAGCTGATCGAGTCCATCAAGGCTGCCAAGGCTGCCAAGTAAGGTTCAATACTTTCAAAAAAAAGCAGGCTGTCCGATGGACAGCCTGCTTTTTGCGTGGTCGAGCGTAAGCAGCAGCCCCGCGGCATACGCCGCGGGGCTGCTGATGCTCTGCTATAAGCCATTGTGTCTCAATCATGCATCAACGCCAAGGCTCGGTCTGGTTATAGAGGATCGTCGCGGAGTCCAGCGGGGCATTGCCTCCATTGCCTCCATTAAAATTTTGTATTATGATTGCACGCCATTGTTCTTTGCTGCCGCTATAGTAAACTTCCTTCAAATTGCTGCACTTATAAAAAGCATCGTTACCGATGAGCGTCACGCTGCTTGGAATAGCAATGCTGGTCAGGTTGCTGCAGAAACTGAACGTTCCGATATTGATAGTGGTAATACTATCAGGAATGGTGATGTTGGTGAGTCTGCTGCAGTTAGCGAACGCATGACTACCAATTTCGATAACGCTATCGGGGATGGTGACGTTGGCGAGATCGGTGCAATTATAGAATGCCTTACTCTTGATTGAAGTGACACTGTTCGGAATAGTGACGCTGGTGAGTCTGCTGCAGTAGCTGAATGTTCCAGCACTGATCTCGGTGACACCTTCGAGAATGGTGACGCTGGTGAGGCGGCTGCAGCCGGAGAATGCAAGCTTCATAGAAGTAACGCTGCCGGGAATGGTGACGTTGGTGAGGTTGCTACAGCCTTTGAATGCCGATTCACCGATAGTGGTGATGCTATCGGGAATGGTGACGTTGGTGAGGCGGTAGCAGTCGCTGAATATTTTAGCACTAATCGCTGTGACACTATCGGGAATGGTAATGTTGGTGAGACTGCTACACCAGGAAAACGCAGAGTCACCGATGGAGGTAACGCTATTGGGGATGGTGATGTTAGTGAGGCTACTGCACCCGTAAAATGCAGAGTTTCCGATGGAAGTAACGCTGTCAGGGATGATAACACTGGTCAGACCGCATCTGTAAAATGCAGAGTCTTCGATAGAAATAACACGGCTGGGGATGGTGATGTTAGTGAGGCTACTGCACTCGTAAAATGCATAGTTTCCGATGGAAGTAACGCTGTCGGGAATGGTGATGCGGGTGAGGTTGCTACAGTTGTAGAAAGAATAGCCGCCGATGTTGGCAACACCAGAACGGATCACGACGCTCCAGATCTTGTCGCGATACGCATCCCATGGAACAGTGCCTTTTTTGAACCAGGGCATCGTTACCCGGTTACCGCTGATAACAAGTGTCCCATTGCCGTACAGTGTCCATCGTCCAGTATGGCCTGCCCAAGCGATCGGGTAATCGGTTTGCCATGTCCCACTGGCAATGATTTTGAAAACGCATTGAATGGACTGCGGTTGGCTGAAATCACCGACAGTGTTGCTATTTCGGGCGCGTACTTTATAGTAATAAGTGACACCGTATTCTGATGCGCCGCTGTCGATATAAGTCAGTTCACGGGTAGAGCCAGCGCGTTGGTATGTTTCGCCGTCTGTGGAACGATAGACTTCGTATGACTCTGCGCCGCAAACGCTTTCCCAACTGGCTACATTCAGGCCTTTTTCGTCATCGCTGGACATTGTCAGTCCGGAAACGGGGGAAAGGGCTATGCACCGGATGCTGTTCGGGGCGCAGAACGCGCCGCAGACTGTGACGGGGGCGGCACTATAAACGGCACGCACCTTATAGGAGTAGGTGACTCCGTAGTCTGTGTCAAGGTCTGTATAAGTCAAAGCGCTGGTACGGCGGACGGACTGATAGTCCCCGCCATTCGCAGAGCGATAGACCTCGTACTCCGTGGCGCAGGCAACACTGCTCCAACTGACAACATTGCGGCCGGTGTCGCTGTCGTTGGACAGCGTCATGGAGGGAACGCCGGGGACAGCGATACTCTGTGCCTTGCAGAATGCACCCTTGACACTGTCGGTAATGCCGCGGACTTTATAATAGTAGGTAACGCCGCTTTCCGTGTTGGGGTCGGTCCAAGTCAGGGCGGCAGTGCGGCAGACGCTGGAGAAGCTGCTGCCATCGGTGGAACGGAACACCTCATACTGGGCCGCGTCCGTCGCTGCGCTCCAGCTGATGACAATATGGCCGGTATCAATATCCGTGGTCAGCGCCATGTCAGGTACGCCGGGAACGGCGGCGCAACGGATGCTCTGGGCCGGGCAGAACCTGCCGCGGAAGATGTTAGGGGAAGTCCCCTGTATGGCGCGGACAACATAATAGTACGTTGTGCCGCTGGCGGCGGTGGTATCGGTGTAGTTCAGAAGTGTGGTGCGGCGGATGATCCTGTAACTCTTATCCGCGCCGGTGGCGGAGCGATAGATCTCGTACTGGGTGGCAAACGGGACGGAGGTCCAGCTGATCACCGGCTTACCCGTACTCTTATTGAGGTCCAGCGTCATGGACGGCACACTGAGGACGATGGGGCATTTGACGGACTGCGCCGGGCTGAATTTGCCGCAGAGGCTGCCGTTCTTTGCCCGCACCACATAGTAGTACGTTTTGTCCATTTCGGTGTTGGTGTCCGTCCATGTCAGATAGCTGGTGCGGCGGACGATGGAGAAGCTGCCGGCTGCACCGGTGGTGGAGCGGAATACCTCATAAGCCGTGGCGTCCTTCACTGACGTCCATTTCAGCACCGGCTTGCCGCTGCGGTCCGTGGTCAGAGTCAGCGAGGGTGCGGCCGGCGCGGCAAGACTTGCGATAGAGGCTGCGTCGCAGAAGTGACCGGTAGAATTTGCATTTTTGGCGCGGACCTTGTAGTAGTAGGTACTCCCTGCGGCGGCAGAATTGTCCGTATAGGTCAGGCCGCTGCTCTGATAGATAACAGAATAATTGATGCCGTCAGAAGAGCGGTATACCTCATACTGCTCCGCCTTATCCACAGCCGTCCAGGTGATCGTGGGCTTGCCATTATTTGCGTTGGTCAAGGTCATATCCGGTGCGGGGAGGGGATCGTCGGCACAATGGATCGTAGCGACATACAGCAAGAGCTGGTTGCCAGTTTCTTCAATTTTTATGCGATTCCATTGCGCTCGGGTGCCACCAAAGTAAACATCGGTCAGGTCGTTGCACTGGTAGAAGGCGTTTGCTCCAATGTAAGCGAGCTTGGTGGATGCGATGGTGATACTGTTCAGTTTTCTGCACTGATAAAAGGCACTATCCCCAATGTAGGTCAAGTCGGGGGAGGGAATGTCAACAGTCGTCAGACTGGCGCAGCCATAAAAAGCGCTTTGATCGATAAAGGTGACGCTGGAGGGGAGATAGATGGACTTCAAGAAGCTCGCTCCTTCAAAGCTGCCGCGGCTGATCTCTTTAATGCTGTTTCCCTGGAAACGGGCATACTCTATTCCGGAACAGTAAAAAGTTCTGTAACCGATGGATGTAGCTTGGGCGGGAATAGAAATGCCTGTCAGGTTCGAACAGTAGGCAAAGGCAAAACTGCCTAAGCGGGTAATTTCGTCATCGATGCTTACATAGTCAATCTCGGGCCAATAGGCGGACCAGGGCTGCTTGTAAGCAGAGCTGGAGTCGTCGGAAAAGTCCCGCATATCCCCGTATCCGCGAATATATAAAGAACTGTGATTGGAGGATAGAGACCATTGAACGTGGTCGCCGCAGGAGCCACTTGTGGCCCATGTGTCAGATATGTCTGCCCATGCTGCTGCGGGCAGTATGGAGCACACTGTCAGCATGGCCAGCAGCCATGCCAGAATGCGTTTTTTCATAAAACCGCTCCCTTTCCTCGCCGTGCTCTGCGCGGCATGATCCCCGGCAACACACCGAGTATGCAAACTATAGCAATATTACCATATTTTCTCAATGAAATCAACAAGATACAGGGTAAAAGTAACACGAAATGACGTCTTGTGAGAAGAAAACGGATTTGGTTGACGCTGCCCGGCGTACTATGCTATAATAGCCGCAGTTATAAATGGGAGGAGACACTATGGGTTACGTTGCACTGATTGGGCTTTATTTTGTGCCGATCCTCTGCCTGCTGAGCGCGGGCTGGAGTTATGTACGCTGGAAAAACGAGCATGAGAACGAGGCGCTGGCGGAGCGCGCCCACAGAAACTGCAGGCGCTTTCTTATCGCCACGCCTGTTGCGGTGGTGGTCTTTCTGGCACTGAAGTTTATCTTCCCCGTGGCATGACAGCAGAAAAAGCACCCCGGTGGGGGTGCTTTTATCACAGACTCATGGGTCGCGGTTTTGTATAAAAAGCTGCTTCCGGGCTTTGGCGCGTCCGTGGTGTTTTTGCGTCTTTGCCCCTTTGACGTAAGGGGAAAAGAGTGGTATAATACCATCGTTAAAAATTTGATTTGTTGAGGAGCGATGCTATGCGCATTATCGACCTGGAAAACATCAACGAGGCGATGAACAACGAGACACAGTTCGTTCTGCGCTGCGAAGAGGTGTTTCACGACAAGGTCTCCGCAGCGGCGGCCAGCATCCTGTCCGCCAGCAGCCGGCCTATCGTGGCGCTGACCGGCCCGTCCGGCAGCGGCAAGACCACCACCGCCATGCGGCTGAAGGACTATCTGGAGAACTTGGGTGTGCAGGTATGTCTGCTGAGTATGGACAACTTTTTTCTGCCGTTGGATAAGAGACCGCAGGAGGCCACCGACTGGGAGTCCCCATACTGCGTGAACGTGGACCTGCTGGTGTCCTGCATCGGCCAGCTCATGGACGGCAAAGAGGTGGATATTCCCTGGTATGATTTCAAAACCGGCAATACCGGAGGCTACAACAAGATGCAGGGCCATAAGGGCTGCATTGTCATTGCCGAGGGCATCCATATGCTGAACCCGCTGATCTTCGACAAAATCCGCGGCGCGGCCACTGGTGTGTATGTGGCGCCCCGCACCCGCATCCTTACGAAGAAGGACCGGGTGGTGCGGCCCGAGCAGATCCGTGTGGCCCGACGGCTCATCCGCGACTATAACACCCGGGGGCACTCCCTGCGGGAGACGGTGGAGCGGGCGGAGAGCGTGAACCGGGGCGAGGTCAGCTATATCCAGCCCTACAAGGACAATGCCGCGATCCACATCGACTCCTTCCACGATTACGAGCTGTGCATCTTGGCCAAGTGCCTGGGAGAGATACCTAACTATCAGGATGAGCTGACGCCGGAGTATATGAAGGAGCATGATCTGACAGATCTGGTGGACGTGGTGAACACCGTGCCGCCGCTGCATACGCCTTTCGTGCCGCTGAACTCCATCGTTCGTGAGTTTGTGGGCGGGAGCTGTTATCAATACTGAACATAACTGTATAACTGTGAGGAGGTCGTATTATGAACCGTATCATCACTATCAGCCGTGAATTTGGCTCGGGTGGCCGCGAGCTGGGCAAGCGTCTGGCGGGCGCGTTGGGCATCCCCTGCTATGACCATGAGATCATCGAGATGATCGCCAAGGAGAACGGATTCAACGAGGATTATGTGGCCCATGTGGCGGAAAAGAGCATCGAGGCGGCCTATCCGCTGACCATCGGTCACCGGTTCGGTATGCAGCCCTTCCAGGTCATGGATCAGCCCATCCGGGTGGCTGTGGCCCAGCGGCAGATCGTGGAGAACTTTGCCAAGCAGGGTGACTGCGTTATCGTAGGCCGCGCTGCCGACGTGATCCTGCGGGACTACAAGCCCCTGAACATTTTCGTCTATGCGGACAAGGATTCCAAGGTTGAGCGCTGCCAGCGCCGCGCCCCGGAGGGCGAGCATCTGACGGTGAAGGAGATCGAGAGCCGCATGAAGCAGATCGACCGCAACCGCGCCCAGCACCACCAGATGTACAGCGACAGCAAGTGGGGTGCGAAGGAGTCCTATGACCTGTGCGTCAACACCACCCGGCGATACGTGAAGGACATCGTGCCGGCCATCGCCAGGTTCTGCGAGGACTGGTTCAACAGCCACGAGTAAGGGAGGGGCTTTCGATGAAGGTGCGCCTGAACGACGACCGGGAGGTCGTGAAAACCGTCCGGGAGGGCCTGAAACGGACAGGGGGGTATTGCCCCTGCCGCCTGGCCCGGATAGAGGAGAACAGGTGTATGTGCAGGGAGTTCAAGGACCAAATCGCCGATCCGGACTTTGAAGGCTACTGCCATTGTCGGCTGTACTACAAAGAGAAATAAAAAATCGGGCCTGCGGCCCGATTTTTTTATTTCCTGATCAACTCCCGCAGAAGGCCGAGTACGGTGAGCACCACGCCGCCCAGCAGCATGAAGTCCGCCAAATTCCACACCAGCGCCCGTTTTTTGATTCGTCGGTGGGGAAACTGGAGATAGTCGGTGACACTGCCCCGGCGCAGGCGGTCATACTGATTGCTGACACCGCCGGAGAGCACCAGTGAGATGCCCAGTTGGGCGGCAAAGGGACGCCTGGACAGCTGGGGCAGCAGGCACGCCGCCGCCAGCAGCCATACGACCCAGGGCATCCAGCGTACCAGCTGGGGATGCTGCTGGCCGAAGCTCATGAAAAAGCCGTGGTTTTCCAGATGGGTCAGGCGAAGCAGCCGGCCTTCATACCGCAGTTTGCCGGTGCGGGACAGATACTTCAGCACCCGGTCGGCGGTAAACAGCGCTGCGGCGATACCGATGGCGATATACATGGCCGTTTACCTCCTGCCCCGGCGGATGGTGAAGCCGAACACCAGGCCGCACAGGCCGCCCACGATGTGGGTGATCTGGGAGATGTTGTCCTGCTTGAACAGGCCGTCGATGATCTCACCGCCTAAGTAAAAGATGACCACCAGGATCAGTGTGACGGGGATCTCACCCTTCCGCATGGCGGTGAAGGAGGACAGGACGATCATCATAAACACCACACCGCTGGCGCCCAGGAGCATGGTGTTGGGGAAGAAAATGAAGTTCACCAGGCCCGTTACCAGCGCCGTGACGGCGATGGTCCAGACCATCGTGCCGCTGCCGTATTTCTCCTCCAGGCCCGGCCCGACCAGCAGCAACAGCAGCATATTGCCCATGTAATGCTCGTAGCCGGAGTGGCCCAGCACATGGCCGAAGAAGCGGACGTATGTCAGCGGATCGGACAGGGAGGAGCGATAGACGGAGAAAAACTGGGTGGTGGTCGCGCCGTTGGTCCACTTGCCCAGCAGCAGCGCGATCAGGCTCAGCAGGGCGAAGGCGAGGATCACCGGCGCATTGAAGCGAATGACGATCTTTTTCAAGACGGATACCTCTTTTCAAATGCGTTCAAAGGGAGTATACTATAATTCCGGAAAAAAGTAAACCGAGGGAGGCTCGAAACGTGAAAAAATGGGTCAAAGCGCTGCTGTGTGCGGTGCTGGCCGTGGTGCTGCTGATCGGCGGCTACGTGGCCTATGTGTTTATCGACTACCACCGACTGGGTGATATGGAGCTGACGCCGCTGCATACACCGGACGCGGATGCTGCGGTGCAGACCGGGCAGCCGTACACCGTGATCTCCTATAACATCGGCTTTGGTGCGTATGAGCCGGACTACGGCTTCTTCATGGACGGCGGCGCGGAGTCCCGGGCGTGGAGCAGGGAGCGCGTCACGGCCAACGTGCAGAACATCGCGTCGTTCCTGAAGGAGCGGCAGGCGGACTTCTACCTGCTGCAGGAGGTGGACATCGGGTCTACCCGCACGTACCAGCTGGACGAGCGGGAGGCGCTGTACGCGGCGCTGTTCGACAAGTGCAGCGTGTTCGCCCAGAACTACGACTCGCCGTACCTTATGTACCCGCTGAACAGCCCCCACGGCGCGTCCCGATCCGGGCTGCTGACGTTCTCCCGGGCGGACATCACGGCGGCGGAGCGGGTGGAGCTGCCGGTGGAGAGCGGCTTCATGAAGCTGCTGGACCTGGATCGCTGCTACTCCGTCAGCCGTATTCCTGTGGAGAGCGGCAGGGAGCTGGTGCTGTATGACCTGCACCTGTCGGCTTACACCAGTGACGGCAGCATCGCCACGGAGCAGCTGGAGCTGCTGCTGGCGGATATGCAGGCGGAGTACGAGGCGGGGAACTGGTGCGTGGCCGGAGGGGACTTCAACAAGGATCTGCTGGGGGATTCCTCTGCATACTTCGGCGAGGCGGACCAGGACTACTCCTGGGCGCAGCCTATCCCGGACGAGGCGTTCGACGGCGTGGACATTACACTGATAGCGCCGCTGGACGAAAGCGACCCCGTGCCGTCCTGCCGCAACGCCGATGGGCCGTATCATCAGGGACAGTATGTGCTGACGGTGGACGGCTTCCTGGTGTCCGCCAATGTGGAGGTGCGGGAGGCCCAGGTCATCGGAACGGGCTTTGCGTATTCTGACCACGAGCCGGTGGAGATGACGTTCGTGCTGAAATGAGGAAAAGAACCGCCCGAGGGCGGTTCTTTTTGCGCTTATTTTGCAAACACGTCCAGCGCGGCGGACAGGTCATCCGGGCCGGTATACAGGACGCTCCACACCGTGCGCGTGTCCAGCAGCAGGAGCTGCTGGTACTCGTCCGTGCCGTCCTCGGTGGGCCAGCGGCAGAGGTAGGCGGCGGGCCAGCCGGACACGGTGACAGAGTGGCCGTTGCGGGCCTCGGCCTGCTCCCGGACGTAGCCCTCCGCCAGCCAGGCGAAGGCTATGTCCATCTGATCCATGTCGTATACATAGAGCAGCTGGCCGCCGTCCCGGGAGCGGGACTGCCGCAGGCTGACGCCGTCGTACACGAGGCCGCCGGAGCGGAAGGCAAAATCGTGAACCCGCAAGTAGTAAGGGCCGCTCTCCGGCAGCGGCGGCAACTGGTCGGGAAACACCTGGGTGATGGTCGGGCCGGGGTAATCCGCCGGGTCGAAATACCGATCGGTGGAGGAGCTGTAGGAGCGGCTGGCGGCGAAGAGACAGCAGAGGGCGGCTGCCAGCGCCAGCAGGATCAGGACGGCCCGCAGCTGCCGCCGCTTCACCCGCTTTTCCGTGTGGTATGTGCGGTGGAGCATCAGACGGCGGCGGGCGTTCCGGGCATCCAGAAAGCCGCGGATCAGCGCGGTCAGCCAGCAGACCAGCACCAAAAGCAGGGCGGGCAGGAGAAAGAGGTAGCCGCCCAGCAGCATATCGTACAGGCCGGTGTAATGACTGCGGAGGACGGGCAGGACGAGGACGAAGTAGACGTATGGCACAAGGAGCAGGGCGGCTACCACGTTGGCGGTCTGCTTTTTACGCAGCAGGCCGTCCAGCACACTGTGGAGCGTGTCCTCGTCGGTGTTCAGGTCGGGGACGGATGGGTCGCCGCAGGTGTAGACGTCCAGCTGCGGGGAAAGCTCACAGACGTACTCCCAGCCCATGTCGCGGAACGCGGCGACGCGGTCCTCGCGGTAGCCGGGATCGGGCTTCACGTCGATGCGGCAGCGCAGGGGGCGGGGCGCGTCACGGTAGAATTGCAGCCATTTGCCGTGGGATTGACTGAGGAAGCAGCCCTTCCGGGCCTGCTCGTCCAGCCAGCTCTCCAGGGCGTCGATCTCGTAGGGCTCGTAGGGCATGAGCTTCAGCATGGCGTGTCCTCCTCTCTGTCCGCGTCGCGGACGCAGCGCCGCAGGCGGGTCAGCTCGTTGTCGTACAGGCGCTGCCCGGCCTCAGTGACGGTGTAGGTGCGGCGGCGGCCTTCCACCGCCGTCTCCCGGATCATCTGCTCGTCAGTGAGCTTGCCCAGAATGGTGTAGAGCGTCCCCGGGCCGAGGGTCAGGCGTCCCCCTGTCCGGTCGGAGATCCACTGGGCGATGTCCGCACCGCACAGCGGCTGATGCCGCAGGGCCATGAGAACGTAAAACATAGGCTCGGACAGGGTGTCCAGCGTTTTCCGGGGCATGGCGTCACCTCCTGTTATCGTTCTACGATATTTATAACATCGTTTTACGATATTGTCAAGCAAAATCAAATTCATAAAAAATTCAAATTAGGGGTTGCAAAGTTGTCTTTTGTGTGGTAACATACGTCCATCAATTAGATACAGCCCGATGAACCGCTCGGAATGGAAAAACCGGACGGGGAGGGGACTCTGGAGAAACCCATTTGGTTGGGTGCCGAAGGTGCAAGGCGCGTGAGCGCCGAATCTCTCAGGCAAAAGGACGGAGCAGACGAGTGTTTCGCTTGTTGTCGTGCTTCTCCAGAGTTGCCGTTTTCCGGCAGCTCTATTTTTATGCAAGGAGAAAAAACGTATGGTAGAAAGTGTGTTGTTCCCCATTGTGGCAAAGATCAATGAGTATCTGTCCAACTACATCCTCATCTTCCTGCTGGTGGGCGTGGGACTGTGGTACTCCATCAAGACCCGGTTCGTGCAGGTACGGTGCTTCGGCGAGGGCATGAGGAAGTTCTTCGGCGAGATGAACCTGCGGGGCGGCGCGCAGAAAAGCGGTATGACGTCCTTCCAGGCACTGGCCACGGCCATCGCCGCCCAGGTGGGCACGGGCAATATCGTGGGCGCCTCCGGCGCGATCCTCACCGGCGGCCCCGGCGCCATCTTCTGGATGTGGGTCATCGCCTTCTTCGGCATGGCCACCATCTATGCCGAGGCCACGCTGGCCCAGAAGACCCGTATCGTTGACCCGGACGGCAATGTGAAGGGCGGCCCGGTGTACTACATCACCACCGCGTTCAAGGGCGGCTTCGGCAAGTTCCTGGCCGGCTTCTTCGCCGTGGCCATCATCCTGGCCCTGGGCTTCATGGGCTGCATGGTGCAGTCCAACTCTATCGGTTCTACCATACAGACAGCTTTCGGCATCCCCGCCTGGGTGTCCGGCATCATTCTGGTGGTCATCTGCGCCATCATCTTCCTGGGCGGCGTGCAGCGTCTGGCCGCCGTCACCGAGAAGATCGTCCCCGTCATGGCAGCCATTTTCCTTCTGGGAGGTCTGGTGATACTCTGCGCCCGCATCAAGTACGTCCCCGCCACCTTCGGCATGATCTTCAAGTACGCGTTCCAGCCCCAGGCCATCATCGGCGGCGGCTTCGGCTACGCCATCAAGACCGCCATCAGCCAGGGCGCGAAGCGCGGCCTGTTCTCCAACGAGGCCGGTATGGGCTCTACGCCCCACGCCCACGCCCAGGCCAACGTGGCCCACGCCCACGATCAGGGCGTGGTGGCCATGATCGGTGTGTTCATCGACACCTTCGTGGTGCTGACACTGAACGCGCTGGTCATCATCTGCACCCTGTATACCGCCGATGGCCCTTTGGCAGGCGGCTACACCGGCGCTGTCACGGAGACGCTGGGCAAGACCAACCTGGCCCAGACCGCTTTCGGGGCTGTGTTCGGTGCTGATATGGGCGCGAAGTTCGTGGCCATCTGCCTGTTCTTCTTTGCGTTCTCCACCATTTTGGGCTGGAATCTGTTCGGCAAGATCAACGCCAACTATCTGTTCGGCAAAAAGAACAGCAAGCTGTGCAATGTGATCTATACCATCATCGCCCTGGTGTTCATCTTCCTGGGCACGGTGTCCGGCAGCGATTTCGTGTGGGAAGTGACGGATATGTTCAACAACCTCATCGTGCTGCCCAACGTTATCGCTCTGTTTGCACTGACGGGTATGGTGGTGGCCAGCCTGAACGAGGTTAAAAAGGATAAGCTGAAGGTGTAATACTGCAAATACGAGGCGGCCGGTGTCCCGGCCTCCTTTTTCTGCAAAAAATGCAAAATAGGGGGTTGACATTTGGCGGATCATCTGCTATATTAAGCAAGTCGGCAGTGCTGACATAACAGAATATGGGGGTATAGCTCAGCTGGG
>ENA-UEOI01002603-UEOI01002603.1-human-gut-metagenome-genome-assembly--contig:-NODE-2603-length-12292-cov-3.346377_pt1 | contig 12292 bp, 11 predicted proteins | sample MGYA00242883_ERZ507882 | MGnify/ENA primary metagenome ERZ507882 (study PRJEB26167, sample SAMN06115502) | human gut metagenome | host: Homo sapiens | place: China:Chongqing | collected 2015-07-29... | reverse complement strand
GCCGGTGTCGCACATGGAAGATGAGGCGGCCCTGCGCTGTACAAACCCCGAATGTCCGGCCCAGACGCTGCGCAACATCATCCATTTTGCCTCCCGGGCTGCAATGGACATCGACGGCTTCGGCCCGGCAGTAGCCAGGCAGCTTGTGGAACGCGGTCTTGTGCATACCGCCGCAGATATTTACGACCTTACAGCGGAACAGCTTATCACACTGGATAAGTTCAAGGAAAAATCCGTTTCAAATCTTCTGGCGGCTATCGCCGCTTCGCGGCGGAATGGGCTGGACAAGCTTCTGTTTGCTCTGGGCATCCGCAATATCGGCAGTAAGGGCGCCGCACTGCTGGCGGAGCATTTCGTTACGATGGAGGCGGTGCAGGCCGCGACGGAGGAAGAAATCAACGCGATCGACGGCTTCGGAGGGGTGATGACCGAGAGCGTGCTGGACTTTTTTGCCAAAGATGGTACGCAGGATCTGGTGCGCCGTCTGCGGGAGGCTGGCGTCAATATGCGCTACAACGGGCCGAAAAAGACAGACCGTCTGGCGGGCAAAACGCTGGTGGTTACCGGCACGCTGCCCACGCTTTCCCGCACGCAGGCGGAAGCGCTCATCACACAGAACGGCGGCAAGGCGTCGTCGTCCGTCTCTAAGAAAACGAGCTATGTGCTCGCGGGCGAGGCGGCGGGCTCCAAGCTGACAAAAGCGCAGTCGCTGGGCGTCCCTGTTATCAGCGAGGAAGAATTTCTTGCGATGCTCCAAGCGCAGCGCGATACGATTGAAAGCTGACACCTTAAGCGCCGCGCTGTGCGGGGCGCCCGAACAATTCTGATAAAAGTGAGGAATGGAATATGGAAATCGATGTACGGCACATCGCGAAGCTTGCGATGCTGAAGATCCCGGAGGAACAGGTGGAAGCGTTTGAAAAAGAGCTTTCCGGTATCGTTGCGATGGTGGAGAATCTGCCGGAGATCCCCAGTGCGGCCACGCTGCTGGAGCCGGGCAATGTCATGGAGCTGCGCGAGGATGCCGTTGTGCCCTCGTATCCGCGGGATGAAATGCTGCAAAACGTGCCCCAGGCCGTTGCGGGCTGCATCGTCGTGCCGAAGACCGTAGAGTGAGGAGGGCATACAATGGAACTGTATAAAAAATCAGCGGCAGAGCTTTCCGCCCTGCTGCGCAGCAAAGAAGTGACCGCGTGCGAGATCCTGGACGACACGCTCGCGCGCATAGACGCGGTAGAGCCGAAGGTTGACGCGTTTTTGTCCGTAACGGCGGATACCGCGCGTGCGAAGGCAAAGGAAGTGGATGAAAAAATCGCCAGAGGGGAGACGCTGGGCGTGCTGGCCGGCATTCCTGTGGGGATAAAGGACAATATCTGTACCAAGGGCCTGAAAACGACCTGTGCCTCCCGGATGCTGGAGAATTTTGTGCCGCCGTATAATGCGACGGTAGTGGAGAAGCTGGCGGCCGCAGACGCGGTAATCCCCGGCAAGCTGAACATGGACGAATTTGCCATGGGCTCCACCTCCGAGACCTCCTTCTACGGCCCGGTGAAGAACCCCTGGGATCCGGGCCGGGTGCCCGGCGGGTCCTCCGGTGGGGCCGCCGCCGCCGTGGCGGCGGGGGAGTGCTGGTACGCCATCGGCTCGGACACCGGCGGGTCCATCCGTCAGCCCTCCTCCTACTGCGGCGTCACCGGCATGAAGCCCACTTACGGCGCCGTCTCCCGCTACGGCCTCATCGCCTACGCCTCTTCTCTGGACCAGATGGGCCCCATCGCCCGCACCGCCGCCGACTGCGCCGCCGTGCTGGACGCCGTCATGGGGAAGGACCGGCGGGACGGCACCAGTCTGGATGTGTCGGCGGGCGGACTGCTGGCCGGCCTCACCGGAGATGTGCGGGGCATGAAGATCGGCCTGCCCGCCGACTGCTTTGGGGCGGGGCTGGACCCGGAGGTCCGTGCCGCCGTACTGGCCGCCGCCGACGTGTTGAAGGCCCGGGGGGCCGTGGTGGAGGAATTCGCTCTGCCCGTGATGGAATACGTGGTCCCCACCTACTATATCATTGCCGCCGCCGAGGCCAGCTCCAACCTGTCCCGGTTCGACGGGGTGAAGTACGGCTGGCGGGCGGAGGGCTACGAGGATCTCACCGATCTGTACAACAAAACCCGTACCGAGGGCTTTGGATCCGAGGTCAAGCGCCGCATTCTGCTGGGGACCTTTGTGCTGTCCACCGGCTACTACGACGCCTACTATAAAAAGGCCCTTCAGGTGAAGGCCCTCATCAAGCGGGCCTACGACGAGGCCTTTGGGACCTATGACCTGCTGCTCACCCCCGTGGCGCCCACCACCGCGCCGCGTCTGGGGGAGAGCCTGTCCGACCCGCTGAAGATGTACCTGTCCGATATCTACACCGTGCCCCTCAATCTGGCGGGGCTGCCGGGGCTGAGTATGCCCTGCGGCTTTGACGCCCGGGGTCTGCCCATCGGGGCCCAGCTCATCGGCCCCGCGCTGGGGGAGGCCAGGGTGCTCAACGCCGCCCACGCCTTCCAGCAGGACACGCAGTTCCATACCAAGATGCCGAAGGGAGGCGCCGCGCAATGACCTGGGAGACGGTTATCGGCCTGGAGACCCATGTGGAGCTGGCCACGAAAACCAAGATCTTCTGCTCCTGCACCACCGCGTTCGGCGGCGCGCCCAACACCCACTGCTGCCCGGTGTGCACCGGGATGCCTGGCGCTCTGCCGGTGGTCAACGAGAAGGTGCTGGAGTTCGCCGTCAAGGCGGGGCTGGCCCTGAATGGGACCATCACCCGCGATTGCAGGTTCGACCGGAAGAACTACTTCTACCCCGACCTACCCAAGGCCTACCAGGTGTCCCAGCTCTATCTGCCCATCGTCCGGAACGGCAAAGTGCCCATCCAAACGGCCTCCGGGGTGGAAAAGACCATCCGCATCCATGAGCTCCATATGGAGGAGGACGCGGGGAAGCTGGTCCACGACCCCTGGATCGACCAGACCCGGGCGGACTACAACCGCTGCGGCGTGCCCCTGATCGAGATCGTCACCGAGCCCGATTTCCGCTCCGCCGAGGAGGTCATCGCCTATCTGGAGAAGCTGCGCTCCATCCTCCAGTACCTGGGGGTCTCCGACTGCAAGATGCAGGAGGGTTCTCTGCGCTGCGACGTGAACCTGTCCGTCCGGCCCGCCGGGAGCGAGGAGCTGGGCACCCGTACCGAGATGAAAAACCTGAACTCCTTCAAGGCCATCGCCCGGGCCATCGAATATGAGGCCCACCGCCAGGTGGAGCTCATCCAGGAGGGAAAACGGGTGGTTCAGGAGACCCGGCGCTGGGATGAGAACAAAGACGCCACCTTTGCCATGCGCTCCAAGGAGAACGCCCAGGATTACCGCTACTTCCCCGAGCCGGACATCCCACCTATGGAGCTCTCAGAGGAATACCTGGAGCATGTCCGCGCGGAGATCCCCGAGATGGCGGAGGCCAAGATGGCCCGGTATCAGAGGGACTGGGGCCTGCCCGTCTATGACACCCGGATGATCACCGGTCAGAAGGCCCTGGCCGATTTCTTTGAGGAGACGGTGGCGCTGGGGGCGGCCCCCAAGCAGGCGGCCAACTGGATCATGGGAGAGGTGCTGCGGCAGCTCTCCGCCCAGGGCCTGGAGGCCAAGGATATGACCCTTACGCCCGGGACTCTGGCCCGGCTCATCGAGCTGGTCCAGACCGGGAAACTGAACCGCAACACCGCCGTGAAGGTATTCGACGCCGTGTTCGTGGCAGACGGCGACGTGGACGCCTATGTGAAGGAGCACGGACTGGAGCAGGTCTCCGACGCCGGGCTGGTGGGCCGGGCGGTGGAGCAGGTCTTGGCCGCCAACCCCAAGTCCATTGAGGACTATCGGGCGGGAAAGGAAAAGGCCTTCGGCTTCCTGGTGGGTCAGGTGATGCGGGAGCTCAAGGGCCGGGCCTCGCCCCAGGTGGTCAACCAGACCATCCGGGAGAAGCTGGAGCAGATGAAGTGAAGGACGGGGGACCGGCCGTGGCCGGTCCCCCGTTTTCTGTGCGGACGGTCTTTTACCGGCGGGGAAAAGCTGATATAATACCGGTAACCGACGGAGAGGGGAGAGATGGGATATGAAGTCCATTCGACGCATGGGAGCGCTGCTGTGGTGTGCGGTCCTGCTGCTGGGCGGCCTGACCCTGCCCGCGGCCGCCGACGCGCCCAGCCAGACCCTGACCATCCTGTTTACCCATGACACCCACGATCACTTTTTGCCCATGTCCGCTGAGGGGGGCGGGGAATACGGCGGCTACACCCGCCTGGCCACGCTGCTGAAGGAGCAGCGGAAAAGGCCCGCGGTGCTGGCCGACGGCTCGGCCGTCCAGGGTCCCACCGTCACCCTGGACGCCGGGGATTTTTCCATGGGCTCGCTGTTCCAGACCATCTACGCCACCGACGCGCCGGAGCTCCGGGCATTGGGGGCCATGGGCTATGACGCGACCACCCTGGGCAACCATGAGTTTGACTACCGGGCCGCCGGCCTGGCCGACATGCTCCGGGCCGCCGTGGCCAGCGGAGAGGCGCTGCCCGCCCTGGTCCAGGCCAATTACAAGCCGCCGGAGAGCGATGCGGATTCCTGGGCTGCCTGGAACGCCTATGGCGTCACCGACTACGTGGTCATCGAAAAGGAGCGGGAGTCCCGGGAGGGGCCGGCAGAGCCCGTACGCGTCGCGGTGTTCGGCGTGCTGGGGGTGGACGCCGACGAATGCGCCCCCATGTCCGGCATGGAATTCGAGCCCGTCGCCGCGGCGGCGAAGCGGGTCGTGGCCCAGATCCAGGCGGAGGCTGACGCCGATTTTGTCATCTGCCTGTCCCACTCGGGCACGGAGAACGGAAAAGGGGAGGACTACGAGCTGGCCAAGGCGGTGGACGGCATCGACGTGATCCTCTCGGGCCATACCCACGCCACCACGCCGGAGCCCATTCGGGTCAACGATACCCTCATCGTCTCCTGCGGGGAGTACACCCAAAATCTGGGGCGGCTGACCATCGCCAAAAAGGCGGGCCCCGGCCAGAGTCTGAGCGTGCTGGAGTACAAGCTCCTCCCCGTCGATGAGACCGTCCCCGAGGACCCGGCGGCGGCGGCCCTGGCGGCGGCGTTCAAGGAGAAGGTGGATCAGACCTACCTGTCCGGATACGGCCTCACCTTCGATCAGGTCATTGCCCACAGCCCCTTTGACTTTACGCCCATTGACCAGTTTGGCCAGGAGCAGGCGGAGGACGGCCTGGGCAATCTGATCGCCGACTCCTACCTTTTCGCCGTCAAAGAGGCCGAGGGGACAGATTATGTGCCGGTGGACTTTGCCGTGGTGGCCTCCGGCGTGGTGCGCGCCTCCCTGGCGGAGGGACCGATCACCGTGTCCGACGCCTTCCAGGTCTCCTCCCTGGGCTCCGGCGGGGATGGCACGCCGGGTTACCCGCTCATCTCAGTCTACATCACCGGGCGGGAGCTGAAGGATGCCTTTGAGGTGGACGCCTCGGTGACGCCACTGATGCCGGCGGCGCAGCTCTGGGGGGCGGGCATGACCTGGACCTGGAACCCCCGCCGGATGATCTTCAACAAGGTCACCGACTGCGCCCAGGTGCTGGGGGATGGGACGACCCTCCCCATCGAGGACGACCGGCTCTACCGGGTGGTCACGGGGCTCTACTCCGGCCAGATGCTGGGGGCGGTAAACGGCAAGTCCTTCGGCATCCTAACCATTACCCCCAAGGATGCGGACGGGGTGCCGGTCACCGATTTTGAAGAACAGATCATCCGCACCTCCAGCGGCTCGGAGCTGAAGGAGTGGTACGCCTTGGCAGCCTACCTGCGCAGCATGGGCACGGTGGATCCGCGCTATGCCGCGCCCGAGGGGCGAAAGCTCTCTGCCCCCTCCTGGAACCCGGTCCAGCTTCTGAAAAACCCGAACCGAATCACCCTGGCGGCTCTGACTGGGGTCCTGGCAGTACTCCTGCTGGCGGTCCGGCTCGTCCGCCGCGCCGCGGCGGGCGGAGGCAGGCGGCGCGGCCGCGGCCGATACCGGCCCTACCGGGGCAGATAAATGGGAAACACGCCTCTGTGCAAAACACAGAGGCGTGTTTCTACCTCAGCCCTTGGGCCGGGGCTTGAAGATGAGAGCCACCAGGTAACCGAAGAAAATGGCGGCGGCGATACCGCCTGCGGCGGCGGTGATGCCGCCGGTGAAGGCCCCCAGAAAGCCGTTTTCGGCCACGGCCTGGGCCACGCCCTTGGCCAGCAGGTAGCCGAACCCGGTGAGGGGGACGGTGGCGCCGGCGCCGCCCCATTCCACCACATATTTATAGAGGCCCAGACCACCCAGCACCACGCCGGAGACCACATAGAGTACTAGGATCTTGGCGGGGGTGAGAGGGGTGCGGTCAATGAGGATCTGTCCGATGGCACACAGGATGCCGCCGCAGACAAAAGCCCGCAGATATTCCAGAAAGACGTCCATATGCTACCCCCCCTTCTGTGTGCTGATGGCCACGGCGTGGCAGATGCCGGGGACGCTCTCCCCCTGCATGGAGGAGGTGGGGGAGAGCAGTGCGCCGGTGCCGCAGAAGAGGAGGTTCTTCCATTTCCCCTCCCGCATCCCGTTGAGCAGGTAGCCGGTGAGGACGGCGGCGGAGCAGCCGCAGCCCGAGCCGCCGCAGTGGACGTCCTGCGCCTGGGCGTCGAAGATGAGGCAGCCACAGTCGTCGTAGTTGGTCAGGTCCACGCCGTCCTTCTGGAAGAGGTCCAGGACGATCTCTCTGCCCAGGCTGCCCAGATCGCCGGTGACGATCAGATCATAAAAAGACGGCGCGCGGCCGGTGTCGGAGAAGTGGGCGGTCAGGCTCTCGTAGGCCGCCGGAGCCATGGCGGCGCCCATGTTGTTGGCGTCACAGATGCCCTTGTCCACAATCTTGCCCACGGTGGCGTGGGTGACGTAGGGGCCGTCCCCCTCCCGGGCCAGCACCACCGCCCCCGCGCCGGTCACCGTCCACTGGGCCGTGGGGGTCCGCTGGCCGCCGTACTCCAGCGGGGTGCGGTACTGCCGCTCCGCGGAGCAGAAGTGGGAGGAGGCCATGGCGGCGCACCACTCCCCGAAACCGCCGTCCAGCATCATGGCGGCCAGCGTGAGGCTTTCCGCCATGGTGGAGCAGGCCCCGTAGAGGCCGAAAAAGGGGATGTCCTGCCCCCGGACGGCGAAGGAGGAGGCGATGCACTGGTTCAAAAGGTCTCCGGCGAAGATATAGTCCAGCGTGGCGGCGGACTGCTTGGCCTTGTCCAGGGCGTTTTGCAGCGCCATTCTCTGCATGGCGCTCTCGGCCTTCTCAAAGCTGGCCTCGCCAAAGGTGTCGTCCTGATTGATGAAGTCAAAAGAGGCGGACAGCGGCCCTTCCCCCTCCTTTTTGCCCACCACGTTGGCGTGGCCGGCGATGGAGGGCGGGTTTGCGAAGGCCACGGTCTGCCTGCCCAGTTTTTTCGTGGTCATGGTATCTCTCCTATGCTTCAGACTGGCAATAGTTTGAACAGTTTTCCGCAAAATATCAAAAGGCTTTTTGGCAGGGGACGTGCTGGTCAAAAGCTGGAAAATGAGGTATAATACTACCACTTGCATAAAGGAGAGAGCTGACATGGTGGAAGAGCCAAAGCGTACCCTTGCATATCTGTGTCCGGAGTGCCGGCAGCCGGTCCTCGCGGAAAAAACAGTGTTCTCCCTGGCCGCCGGACCCTCCAGCGTCCCCTGCCCCTGCGGAAAATCCGCGCTGAAGATCGACATGCTGGGCGACCATGTGAACCTGACGGTGCCCTGCCTGCTGTGCGAAAAGGAGCATTCGGTCTCCTGCTCCACCCACGCCTTCCTTCATGAAAAGGCGCTGGCTTTCGCCTGCGCCGCCTCGGGGCTGGACTGCTGCTACGTGGGAGAGGAGGGCGCCGTCTTCGCCGCCATGCGCCGCCTGGAGGAGACGGTGGACAAGCTGGAGGCCTCCGCCGGAGCCGAGTGTCATCATGTACGAGGTTCTCTCCGAGCTCAGAGACATCGCCCAGCGGGGCGGCGTCTCCTGCACCTGCGGCTCCAGAGAGTGGAAGCTCCAGGTGAATTTCAGCTCGGTGGACCTTTCCTGCGCCCAGTGCGGCGCCGCCCTGCGCATTCCAGCCGCCACGGCGGACGACCTGGAGGATCTCTGCTGCAAAAACACCCTGGTCATCCGGGGAAGAAGCGGGAACTAGAAAGGAAGCGGAAGCGTGAGTGTTTTTTATGAGCGGAGCTTTCGGGTTGACTCCCGGGATGTGGACCCCTTCAACCAGTGCCGCCCCTCGGCCCTGCTGGGCTATCTCCAGGAGGCGGCCACTGAGGCGGCCTGCGCGCTGCACGTCTCCCGGGAGGAGATGATCGACAAGTACCACGTGTTCTGGATGCTGGCCCGCATGTGGTACCGGCTGGACCGGCCGCTGTTCTGGGACGACGCTGTTACCATCCGGACCTGGCACCGGGGGGACAAGGGGGCCTCTATGTACCGGGACTTCGACCTCTTCCGGGGCGGCGAACGCGTCGGGGAGGCGGTGAGCGTGTGGGTGCTGGCCGATCTGGACACCCACAAGCTGTTCCGGCTGAGCAACGTGATGGAATTCCAGGATACCACCGGCGGCGAGCTGTGTAAGGACAAGACGTTGGGGCGGCTGCGGGTTCCCGTGGCGCTGCACCCGGCGGAGGAGCGGCCCATGCGCTACAGCGACGCCGATGTCAACGGCCATGTCAACAACGTCCGCTATGCCGATTTCGCCTGCGACGCCCTGGACATGCAGCGGCTGGGGGCGGGGCGGCGCGTGTCCTCGCTCCAGATCGGCTATCTCAAGGAGTGCCGGCCGGGGGAGAAGCTGCACCTGCATACCGGCTTTCAGGACGGCACCCATTATGTCCGCGGCCAGGGGAGCGAGGGAAAAGCCAGATTTGAGGCCGCATTGATCCTTTCCCCCCTTGACAAGCCCGGGGCCGGGGCGTAGAATAGGCGCAATATATTTTGACCCGGGGACAGCCCAGGATGCTTTTATCTGAGATAGAAAAGGAGTGGAGTCCATGATCAACACTGACGCCGCCAGCAAATTCGCCCGGCAGGGCCTGACCTTCGACGATGTGCTGCTCATCCCTGCAGAGAGCGACATCCTGCCCGCCGACGTAGACCTGCATACCCAACTGACCAAGAAGATCAAGCTCAATATCCCGGTGATGAGCGCCGCCATGGATACCGTCACAGAATCCCGCATGGCCATCGCCATCGCCCGGGAGGGTGGCATCGGCATCATCCACAAGAACATGTCCATCGGCCAGCAGGCCGAGCAGGTGGACATGGTAAAGCGCTCGGAGAACGGGGTCATCACCAACCCCTTCTGGCTGGCCCCCGGCCATACCCTGGCGGAGGCGGACGAGCTTATGGCCAAGTACCGCATTTCCGGCGTGCCTATCTGCGACCACGGCAGGCTGATCGGCATCATCACCAACCGGGACATGAAGTTTGAAGTGGATATGGACCAGCTCATCGACAACGTGATGACCAAGGAGAATCTGGTCACTGCTAAGGAGGGCACCACCCTGGAGGAGGCCAAGCAGATCCTCCGCCGCCACAAGATCGAGAAGCTGCCCATTGTGGACGACGAGTTCCGGCTCAAGGGCCTAATCACCATCAAGGACATCGAGAAGGCCACCGTGTACCCCAACTCCGCCCGGGACGAAAAGGGCCGCCTGCTGGTGGGTGCCGCCATCGGCGCCACCGACGACGTGCTGGACCGGGTGGCCGCTCTGGTGGAGGTAGGGGCCGATGTGCTGGCGCTGGACTCCGCCCACGGCCATTCCCACAACATCATCGAGTGCGTCAAGCGTATCAAGGCCCTCTATCCCGACGTACAGCTCATCGCCGGCAACGTGGCCACCGCCGAGGGCACCCGCGCCCTCATTGAGGCGGGCGCCGACTGCGTGAAGGTGGGTATCGGCCCCGGCTCCATCTGCACCACCCGGGTGGTGGCCGGCATTGGCGTACCCCAGATCACCGCCGTCTATGACGCCGCCCAGGTGGCCGCCGAGTACGGCGTGCCCATCATCGCCGACGGCGGCATCAAGTATTCCGGCGACATCGCCAAGGCTCTGGCGGCCGGCGGCAACGTGGTCATGCTGGGCTCCCTGCTGGCGGGCTGCGAGGAGTCTCCCGGAGACACCGAGGTCTATCAGGGCCGCCAGTTCAAGGTCTACCGCGGCATGGGCTCTCTGGGAGCCATGGCCAAGGGCTCCAAGGACCGCTACTTCCAGCAGAACAACAAAAAGCTGGTACCCGAAGGCGTGGAGGGTCGCGTGCCCTTTAAGGGTCCCGTGGGCGAGACCATCTACCAGATGATGGGCGGCCTGCGCTCCGGTATGGGCTATACCGGCTGCGCCACCATCGGGGAGCTCCACAGCAAGGCCCAGTTCATGCAGATCACCAGCGCCGGTCTGAAGGAGTCCCACCCCCACGACATCTATATCACCAAGGAAGCACCGAACTACACCCTCAATCCGTAAGACACAGCATAAGGGCCCGACCGTCGAAGGACGGCCGGGCCCGTTTGCATCCCGCTACCACGCGATGGAGGCGGAAAAGAGGCCGGGAAGGGTGCGCAGCAGCAGGGGAGAGAGCATAAGCAGGAGAAAGAGCAGCAGGAGTGCGGCCTCCTGGGGGCGCGGATAGCGCGCCGTCTCACCCAGCAGCTCCACCCGGAAGCCCAGGCCGCTGGCAGAGAGCATCCCGCTGTGGAGGGCGGGGCGGCGGCGGAGCCGTCGCATCCGGGCCAGCCGCACGATGGCCCCGGCGTAGGCCAGACCCTCCTCTTCGGGCAGCTTTTCCAGCACCTCCTGGTCCCGCAGGCATTCCAGGTCCTGCCGCAGCCGCCGGAAAGCGAATGGGATCAGGGGGTTGAACCACTGGATTGCCTGAAGAGCCACCAAAAGTAGGTTGAGGGCATTGTCCCGGTGCCGAAGATGGGTGAGCTCATGGGCGGCCACGCTGCGGCGCTCCTCCGGCGTAAGAGCCTCCCACTGCTCCCGGACCAGGATCAGCACGGGCCGCCGCCACCCGGCCAGACAGGGACAGGAGAGCTCCGGAAACCGCGCTTGGGAGACCACCCGGACCGCCGGGGGCTCAAGCCCGAAGAGCTCCCGGGCGCAGCCGGTCACCAGGGCCGCGGTCTTTTCATCGGGGCGGTCCGCCCAGCGGAGCTTTTGCCGCAGCCGGAGATAGCCCGCCGCCGGCAGCAGCAGGGAGAGGGCCGCGCCGGCCAGCCAGACCAGCAGGACCGGCATGCCGTCCATCTCGTGGACGAAAAGGCCCCGGTTGGGGGACAGGGAGGCGAAAACGTGCAGCCGAAGCGCCCCGCTGGGCTGCCAAAAGGGGCCTCCGCCGTCGGAGACCAGGCGGCCCAGGGCCCTGAATGTAAAACAGACCGGGGGAAGGGCGTAGTCCGGCCCCACCCGGCCGACGAAGGTGAAGCCGGTGCCCCAGTGCATGGATGCCGGCAGCAGGAGCATGAGGACCAGCAGGACATACCACAGGGCCATACGGGACAGGGGCCGCAGCCGTCTGCCTGCCAGACGCCGCAGCAGGAGCAGGGGACAGAGGACCAGCGAGGCCAGCAGAGTGGCGTAGCACACCGCTACGAACCAGGTAGAGAGCGTGTAGGGCAGGCGGAGCCAGTCATCCATGCCGTCCGCCCTCCCTCCTTTTTTGCAGCAGTGCCTCCAGCCGGTCCAGCTCCTCATCGGAGACCTGCCCGCTGTCCATCAGCGTGGAGACCAGGCCGGACAAGGAACCGCCAAAGACCCGGCTCAGCAGGTCGGCGGAACGGGCGCCCTCGCAGGAGCGCCGGTCCACCGCGGCCTCGTACCGGAAGGGGCGGGCCCCGCCGTGGACCGCCACCGCCCCCTTGCGGGACAGGCGGGTGAGCAGGGTATGGACTGTGTTTGGGGCCCAGGCGGACCCCCGGCGGCGAAGCTCTTCCACCAGCGTGGACAGGGGGACGGGCCCGGTGTGCCAAAGAGCCTCCAGGACCGCCCACTCGGAATCGGACAGACGCAGCATACGACACCTCGCTCACCTACTTTTGTAGGTTTATTTGCCCGCATTATACACCTACATTAGTAGGTGAGTCAAGGGCTTTCCCTCTTTTCACGCGGGGTCTTTTTTGGTATACTGGGAACAAAA
>ENA-UEOI01002596-UEOI01002596.1-human-gut-metagenome-genome-assembly--contig:-NODE-2596-length-12335-cov-3.586556_pt1 | contig 12335 bp, 9 predicted proteins | sample MGYA00242883_ERZ507882 | MGnify/ENA primary metagenome ERZ507882 (study PRJEB26167, sample SAMN06115502) | human gut metagenome | host: Homo sapiens | place: China:Chongqing | collected 2015-07-29... | reverse complement strand
GGGGAGGTCCCATGCTGAAGCTGCTGCTGGGCCGGGCGGGGTCCGGCAAGACCACCGCCATGCTCCGGGCGGCGGCCCGGAACGGCGGGGAGCGGCGACAGCTCATCCTTGTGCCGGAGCAGGCCAGCCACGATACCGAGCGGGCCCTGTGCGCCGTGGCGGGGAACCAGGTCTCCCTCTATGCCGAGGTGCTGTCTTTCACCCGGCTAGCCAGCCGGGTCTTTTCCCAGCCGGAGGTGGGCGGCGTGGCCGTCCCCACCCTGGACCCCGGCGGGCGGCTGCTGCTGATGTACGCCGCGCTGAAGTCGGTGTCCGGCCATCTGAGCGTCTATCAGCGCCCCTCCCGCAAGCCAGCTTTCCTGACTGGCCTGCTGGCCACATTGGACGAGTGCAAGCAGTATCAGGTCACTCCGGCGGCCCTGGCCGGGGCGGGGGAGGAGACCGGGGGCCGGGAGGGGGAGAAGCTGCGGGACCTGGGGCTCATCTTCGGGGCCTACGACGCCCTGACCGCCCGGACCGCCGCCGACCCCCGGGACCGGCTCACCCGGCTGGCGGAGGGGCTGAAAAAGGGAGCTTACGCCGGCGGTATGGACGTGTATGTGGACGGCGTTACCGACTTTACGCCCCAGCAGGGGCTGGTGCTGCGGCAGCTTTTGGCGCAGGCCCGCAGCGTCACCGTGGCCCTCACCTGTGGAGCCCTGGACGGGGAGGGGGAGTCCGGCATCTTTGCCCCCGCCCGGCGGACCGCCGCCTTTCTGCTGCGGCTGGCAAAGGAGGCGGGGACCACGGTTGAGGCGGCCCATTGGACCGGACCGGGGGCCCCCCGAACGGCGGCTCTGGCCCATGTGGAGGCCCAGCTTTTTGCCGACGTGCCGGACGTGTGGCAGGAGCCCGCCCCGGCGGTGGAGCTCTTCCAGGCCGATTCCCCCCGGTCGGAGGTGGAGCGGACGGCGGCGGAAGTGCTACGGCTGGTCCGGGAGGAGGGCTGCCGCTTCCGGGACATCGCCGTCACCGGCCGGGGCTTTGACGCCTATGCCCCGCTGGTGGAGGAGGTGTTCGGCCGCTACGGCATCCCCGTCTTTCTCGACGGCATGACCGACATCCTCCAGCGGCCGGTGTTCGCCGTGGTTACCGGGGCGCTGGACACGGTGGCGGGGGAGTACGCCTATGACGAGACCTTCCGTTACCTGAAGACCGGCTTGACCGACCTGGACCGGGACGATGTGGATGTGCTGGAAAACTACGTCCTCAAATGGGACCTGAAGGGGAGCCGCTGGACCCAGAGGGCCGACTGGACCATGCACCCCAGAGGCTACGGCTTTGCCTGGGAGGAGGAGGACCGGGCGGTCCTGGACCGGGTCAACGCCGCCCGGCGGCGGGTGACCGGCCCGCTGGAGACCCTGCGGAAGAACCGGGATCAGACCGGCCGGGGCCAGGCGACGGCCCTCTACCGCTTTTTGGAGGACATCGGCCTGCCGGACAAGCTGGCCGCCCGGTCGGAGACGCTGCGGCGGCGGGGCGAGCTCCAGCGGGCGGAGGAGGACCGGCAGCTCTGGGACATCCTGTGTGGCGGCCTGGAGCAGTGCGCCCGGCTGCTGGACCAGGCCCCCATGGAGCTGCCCGAGTTTGCCCAGCTTTTGAAGCTGGCGCTCTCCCAGTATGACGTGGGCTCCATCCCCGTGTCCCTGGACCGGGTGACCGCGGGCGAGGCGGCCCGGATGGGCGGCCGGGCGGTGAAGGCCCTGTTTCTGCTGGGGGCGGACGACTCCGCCATCCCCCAGACCGCCCCCGCCCCCGGACTGCTCACCGACGACGACCGGAGCCTGCTGTCCTCCTTCGGGCTGGAGCTCTCCCCCCGGCTGGCGGACAAGCTGGACCGGGAAATGACCATCGTCTATGAGGCCTGCGCCCGGCCTACGGAGCGGCTGACGGTGAGCTGGGCCGCCCGGGGGCCCCAGGGAGAGGAGCGGCGGCCCTCGTTCCTGGTGGGGCGGCTGCGGTTGCTGTTCCCCCACAACCGGACCGTAGAGGAGGGGAGCCTGAACGGGGCTTTCCGGCTCGCCGCCCCCCGGCCCGCCCTGGAGATGGCCGGCCGGTCGGCCCGGGTGCGCCGGGCGCTCTGCGCCCTGCCCGAGTGGCGGGAGCGGGTGGAGCGGCTGGAGCGGGCGGCGGAGCTGACCCGGGGCAGCCTGTCCCCGGCGGCGGTGTCCGCCCTGTACGGCCGGCGGGTGCCCATGTCCGCCTCCCGGATGGACAAGTACAAGTCCTGCCACTTCTCCTATTTCATGCAGTACGGACTGAAGGCCCGGGCCCGGCAGGCCGCCGGGTTCCAGGCCCCGGAGTACGGCACCTTCGTCCACTATGTGCTGGAGCATGTCCTTCAGGACGAGACCTGCCGGGGGACCGCGGACAAAAAGGCGGTGGAGGGCCGCATCAAGGCCATCATGGAGGACTACATCCGGGAGGAGCTGGGGGGCCTGGAGAACAAGACCCCCCGGTTCGTCTACCTCTTCCAGCGGCTGGTCCGCCCGGTGACCCAGGTGGTGCGCAACGTGCTGGACGAGCTGGCCCATTCCCAGTTCCAGCCCATCGACTTTGAGCTGGGCTTCGGCACGGGGGACGGTCTGCCCCCGGTGGAGCTCACCGTGGACGGCGTCACCGTCAGCGTGTCGGGCTTTGTGGACCGGGTGGACGGCTGGGTCCACGACGGGCGGCTCTACCTGCGGGTGGTGGACTACAAGACGGGCCGGAAGTCCTTTGACCTGACGGAGATCTGGAACGGCCTGGGGCTCCAGATGCTGCTTTACCTCTTCACGCTGGAGGAGAAGGGGGCGGAGCGCTACGGCCGTGAGACGGTCCCCGCCGGGGTGCTGTACCTGCCCGCCCGGGAGGCGGTGGTCCAGGGCAGCCGGTCCATGGACGAGGTCCAGCGGCGCAGGGAGGCCGACGCCGAGCTCAAGCGCCGGGGGCTGGTGCTGGACGACCCCGAGGTGGTGGAGGCCATGGAGCCTCTGGGCCCGGAGGGGGCGCGGTTTCTGCCCCTGCGGGTCAGCGCCCGGACCGGAGCGATCTCAGGCGACGCGCTGGTGTCGGCGGAGCGGCTGGGGCGGCTGAAGATCCACACCCAGCGCATCCTGGAGGAGATCGGCCGGGAGCTGGCCGCGGGCAGCATCGCCGCCGACCCCTTCTGGCGGGGACCGGAGAAGAACGCCTGTCTCTACTGCGATTACGCCGCCGCCTGCCACTTCGAGGAGGGCCGGGGCGGGGACTGCCGCCGGTATCTGCCGAACCTGGACGGCAAGGCGTTCTGGGCGTCGATAGAGGGGCGGTCAGACCCAGGGCAAGCTGCGCCCCCAGGCGGAGGCCGCGGATAAAGGCCTGGTCCTCCAGGACGCCGAAAAGCCGGACCACCTCAGACCAGTAGGCGTCCAGAAAGTCCATGGAGCAGGTCCGCAGAAGCTCCTGGTGATAGCGGTCCACGGACTGGAGCCTGGCGTGGTATTCCGGGGGCGTATCCTGGGGGAAGAGCTCGTTGAGCCGTAAGAGGTCAAACATATGAATCACCTGAACACGAGATTATATATCGTATTTTTATTATACACGATATATAATATCGTGTCAAGAGGAGAGAGAAAATGAGGAAGTTTGGAGAACGGCTGAAGCAGTTACGCAATGACAGAGTTGAGAAACAGAAGGACCTTGCAGAATTATTGGAATGTTCTGTGCGTCATTATCAGGCGATTGAAGCCGGAACGATCAATATTCCGAGCAAAAAACTGGAATTGCTGGCGGACCATTTTGAGGTATCCATGGACTATTTAGTTGGCCGCACGGACGACCCCCAACTGCATCAGTTGGACGAATAGGAGGCGTTACACATGTCCTTTCCCCTGACCACGCAGCAGCGCGCCGTGGTGACCGACCGGGGCGGCTGCCTGCTGGTGGCCGCCGCCGCCGGTTCCGGCAAGACCCGGGTGCTGGTGGAGCGGCTCCTGTCCCGGGTGGAGGACGAGGGGCTGGACATCGACCGCTTTCTGGTCATCACCTACACCAAGGCCGCCGCCGCCGAGCTGCGCGGGCGCATCGTGGACGAGCTGGCCGCCCGGCTGGCGAAAAAGCCCGGCGACCGCCATCTGCGGCGGCAGGCCACCCTGGTCTACAAGACCCAGATTTCCACCATCCACGCCTTCTGCGCCCAGCTCCTGCGGGAGTGCGGCCACCTGCTGGACCTGGAGGCGGACTTCCGCCTCTGCGACGAGGGGGAGGCGGGGGTGCTGCGACTCCGGGCCATGGACGACCTGCTGGAAAGACGGTATGAGACCATCGGGGAGGACCCGGATTTCGCATTACTGGTGGACACCCTGTCCGCCGGGCGGGACGACAGCCGGCTGGTGCAGATCGCTCTGGACATCTACGGCAAGGTCCAGGCCCACCCCGACCCCTCCGCCTGGCTGAGGGAACAGCTTGCCGCCTTCGACCTGTCCGGGACGGCGGACGCGGGGGAGACGGTGTGGGGCCGGCTGCTGCTGGCCGACGCCGCACGGCAGGGGCGGTACTGGCAGGGCCGGATGGCCCACGCCCGGGAGCTGTGCGCGGGGGACGAGAAGCTGGAGCGGGGCTACGCCCCCAGCCTGTCCGCTACGGTGGAGGGCCTGGGGGCCTTTGCCGCGGCGGCGGAGGCGGGGTGGGACCGGGCGGCGGCATTGTCGGAGATCCCGTTCCCCAAGCTGGGGGCGGTGCGGAGCTGCGGCGATCCCATGGCCCAGGAGCAGATCAAGGCCATCCGAGAGAAATGCAAAAAACGGATGGGAAAGCTCCGGGAGCTGCTCCAGGATTCCAGCGCCGACCTGTTGGCCGACATGGCCCTGGTATGGCCGGCGGTGCGGGGGCTGTTCGCCCTGGTGGAGGACTTCTCCGCCGCCTATACTGCCGAAAAGCGCCGCCGGAGCCTGCTGGATTTTGCCGATCTGGAGCACCTGGCGGTGGCCCTGCTGACGGAGGACGGGGCCCCCACCGAGCTGGCGGAGCAGTGGAGCGCCCGCTTCGACGAGGTGATGGTGGACGAGTACCAGGACACCAACGAGGTACAGAACGCCATCTTTCAGGCTGTCTCCGGCGGCGGGCGGAAGCTCTTCCTGGTGGGGGACGTGAAGCAGTCCATCTACCGCTTCCGCCTGGCCGACCCCACTATTTTTTTGGAGAAGTACCGCACCTTCCGGCCCGCGGGAGAGGCGGCGGAGGGGGAGCCCCGCCGCATCCTGCTGACCCGGAACTTCCGCTCCCGGCCCCAGGTGCTGGAGGGAGCCAACGACCTGTTCCGCGCCCTGATGTCTCGGGAGTTCGGGGAGATGGACTACGGCCCGGATGAGAGCCTCTATCCCGGCGCGGCCTTCCCGGGGGACGAGGCGGACTACGCGGTGGAGCTGGACGCCATCGACCTGTCCGGCGGCGGAGACGGTGAGGACGGCGGGGAGGGCGAAACGCCCGCCCGGGACCTGCTGGAGGCCCGGTTCGTGGCCCGGCGGGTCCAGGAGCTGCTGGACGAGGGCTTCCAGGTCTCCGATGGGGAGGGGGGGCTGCGCCCGGTGCGGTGCGCCGATATCGTGGTGCTGCTGCGCTCCCCCAATACCGTGCTGCGCCACTATGCCCGGGCCTTCGGGGAGCGGGACATCCCCTGGGAGGCCGAAGGGGGCGAGGACTTTTTTGCCTCCACCGAGGGGAACGTGGCCCTGTCCCTGCTCCAGATCATCGACAATCCGCGGCAGGACGTGGCCCTGCTCTCGGTGCTGCGCTCCCCAATCTGCGGTTTCACCGCCGACCGGCTGGCCCTGCTGCGGGGCGCGGACGGAAAGACGGATTTCTACGGCTGCCTGCTGCTGGGGGCGGAGCGGGGGGAGGCCGACTGCCTGGCCTTCCTGAAGAAGCTGGACGAGCTGCGGGACCTGGCGGGGGAGTTGAGCTGCCACCAGCTTTTGTGGCAGGTCTACGACCGCACCGACCTGCTGGGGGTCTTCGGCGCCATGGGAGACGGGGAACGGCGGCGGGGCAACCTGCTGGCGCTGGCCCAGTGTGCCCGACAGTTCGAGGAGGCCGGCCACAAGGGGCTGTTCGGCTTCCTTACTCACCTGGCCCGGCTGCGGGAGAACGGGGAGACCCTCACCGCTGCCGCCACCGGCCGGGAGGGGGCGGGGGTGCGCCTGATGAGCATCCACAAGTCCAAGGGGCTGGAATTCCCGGTGGTCATCCTGGCCGGGCTGGCCAGAAGGTTAAACCGGGAGGATATGCAGAAGCCCATGCTCTTCCACCCCAAGCTGGGGGTGGGGCCCAAGGGCCTGGACCGGGAACGGATGGTGGAGTTCACCACCCTGGCCCGGAAGGCGGTGGCCAGGCAGTTGGAGGGAGAGATGATGGCCGAGGAGCTGCGGCTGCTGTACGTGGCTGTCACCCGGGCCAAGGAGAAGCTGATCCTGTCCTGCGCCCTCACCGGAGGGGCCCGGGAGCTCCAGCGCCTGGCGGGGGACGCAGGCTGTCCCGTGGAGCCCCAGGCCCTGCTGGCCACCCAGAGCGTGGGCCAGTGGGTGCTGCTCTGTGCCCTGGCCAGGCCCGACGGGGAGGCCCTGCGGCGGGCGGCGGAGTGCTATGTGGATGTGACCGCGGCCCTGTGCGGCCCCGCCTGGGACATCCGGTGGGTGGACGGCGGACCGCTGTTCCAGGCCCCGGGCCGGCGGTCTAGCCGGCAAGAAGGACCGGAAGCGGACCTGGCGGCGGCGGACCGGGGGCTGGCGGAGCGCCTGGCCTGGACCTATCCCCACGCCGCCGACGCGGACATCCCCTCCAAGCTGACCGCCACCCAGCTCAAGGGCCGGGCCCTGGACGAGGAGGTGCGGGAGGGCGCCGGACCGGCAACGGAGCCCTCCGCCGCGCCGGCGCCTTTTGGCCGGCCCCGGTTCGCCGCCGAGGAGCTGGGCCTCACCGCCGCCCAGAAGGGTACCGCCCTGCACCTGGTGATGCAGTACCTGGATTTTGAGCGGGCAGGCACGCGGGAAGGGGCGGCGGAGGAGATCCGGCGGCTGGTGAACCGGGCCCTCCTCACCCCGGAGCAGGGCGAGGCGGCGGACCCGGCGCGTATTGCCGCCTTCTTTGCCTCGGACCTGGGTCGGGAGCTGATGGCCTCCACCAGCCTCCACCGGGAGTATAAATTTTCCATTCTGGTCCCGGCGGCGGACTATTACGCCCAGGCCGGGGCGGGGGAGAAGGTGCTGCTTCAGGGCGTGGTGGACTGCTGGTTTGAAACGCTGGAGGGCATCACCGTGGTGGACTTTAAGACCGACCGGGTGACGGAGCAAACCGTTCTGGCCCGGGCGGAGGAGTACCGGCCCCAGCTCATGGCCTACAGCCGGGCGCTGGAGGAGGTCACCGGGCGGCGGATCGTCCGCCGGGTCCTGTGGTTTTTCCGGCTGGACCGGGCGGTGGAGGTGTGAAATTTTACGGGCAAAATGCAAAAAAACAGTTGCATTTTCTGGGAGCCTATGCTATTATACTAGTTGCGTTTGTGCGCATATCCCCGGGGAGAAAGAGGTGAACGAAAATGAAGGAAGGCATCCATCCCAACTACCAGCAGACCACCATCAAGTGCGCCTGTGGTAACGTGATCGAGACCGGTTCTACCAAGAAGGACATTAAGGTGGAGGTTTGCTCCAAGTGTCACCCCTTCTTCACCGGCAAGCAGAAGATGGTGGATACGGGCGGACGTGTCAGCCGCTTCAACAAGAAGTTTGGTCTGGACCAGAAGTAAGATTGCAGCTTTTTGGACCCGTGCCGGTTTCGGCGCGGGTCCTTTCGCATATACTGAAAGCGTCTGTGAACGGGAGGAAAAGTCATGCTTGAGAGAATCGACGTCAAGACCCTGGATCAAAATGTATGTTCCCTGATCGGGGACCAGTGGATGCTGATCACCGCCGGAACGCCCGAGAGATGCAACACCATGACGGCGAGCTGGGGGGGCCTTGGAGTGCTGTGGGGGACCAATGTGGCCACCTGCTACATCCGGCCCCAGCGGTACACCAGGGAGTTTGTGGAGCGGGAGGCCTACTTCACGCTGGCCTTTTTCGGTGAGGAGCACCGCAAGGCGCTGGCCCTCTGTGGGGCCAGGAGCGGCCGGGACATCGACAAGATAAAGGAATGCGGCTTTACGGTAGCCGCCGGAGCGGGAAACGCGCCCTATTTCGAGGAGGCCGAGCTGGTGCTGGTCTGCCGCAAGTTGTACTGGCAGGACATGGACCCCACCCACTTCCTGGACCCCGGGATTGATGGCAAGTGGTATCCGGACCAGGATTATCACCGGATCTATATCGGCGAGATTGTGGAGTGTTTGAAAAAGGTCTGACGTCCGGATGGAATACGGCGGACGCTGAGGCAACGGAGGATGTATGGCAGAGAATACGACGGAAGTAAAAGTCAATCAGGCGGTGCTGGTGGGGCTTAATTCTCCAGCCCTGGACCGGGAGGAGACCGCCACGGAGCGCTCTATGGAGGAGCTCGCCGCCCTGCTGGAGACGGCGGGGGGCGCGTGCGTGGGCACGGTGCTCCAGAACAAGGATACCCCCGATCCCAGGACCTTCATCGGGGAAGGCAAGGTGGCGGAGGTCAGGGAGCTGGCCGCCGCCCAGGGGGCCGACATGGTGATCTTTGACAACGCCCTGTCTCCCTCCCAGCAGCGGGTGCTGTCCGAGGAGCTGGGAGTGTCCGTCATGGACCGTTCCGCCCTTATCCTGGACATCTTTGCCCAGCGGGCCCGCACCAAGGAAGGCCGCCTTCAGGTGGAGCTGGCGCAGTACAAATACCTGCTTCCCCGCCTCACCGGCATGTGGGGCCACCTGGTGCGGCAGACCGCCTCCGGCGGGAAATCCCCCATCGGCACCCGCGGCCCCGGTGAGACCCAACTGGAGACGGACCGGCGGCACATCCGCAAAAAGATTGCCAAGCTGGAGGAGGACCTGGAGCAGGTCCGGCGGGTGCGGGGGGTGCAGCGGGAGCGCCGCATCAAAAACGAGGTGCCGGTGGTGGCCATCGTGGGCTATACCAATGCGGGCAAGTCCACGCTGCTCAACAAGCTGACCGGATCGGATATCCCTGCCAATGACCGGCTGTTCGATACGCTGGATACCACCACCCGCACCCTGGAGATCTCTGACACCTGCACGGTGCTCATCTCTGACACGGTGGGCTTTATTTCCAAGCTGCCCCACCACCTGGTGGAGGCCTTCAAGGCCACCCTGGAGGAGCTGTCCTTTGCCGATCTGCTGCTCCACGTCATCGACGGCTCCAATCCGGAGTGGCGGCAGCAGGCCGAGGTGGTGGACGCCCTCATCCGGGAGCTGGGGGCGGAGCAGACCCCCCGCATCGAGGTATTTAACAAAGCCGACCGGTACACCGGGGATATCCTCCCCCACGGGGAGGATATCGTCACGGTGTCAGCCCGGACGGGGACAGGGCTGGACCAGCTCATCGCCAGGATCGGCAAGCGGCTGGACGCCGGCGCCCACAAAGTTATCCTCCGCCTGCCCTACAGCCAGGGCGGGCTGGTGGACATGCTCTATCGGGAGGCTAAGGTGGAGGCGGTGGAATACGGGGAGACCATTCAGGTCACCGCCGTCTGCACCCCCAAGGTCCTGGGCCAGGTGGAGGAATTTGTATGGAACGATTAGAGACGCCCCGGCTCATCCTGCGGCCCTTCGAGGATCGGGACGCCGCCGATGTGTTCGAATATGGCCGGGACCCCCGGGTGGGTCCCGCCGCCGGATGGCAGCCCCACCGGGACCAGGCCGAGAGTCTGGCGATCATCCGCACCGTCTTTGCCCAGCCCGGCGTGTTCGCCCTGGAGCTGAAGGAGAACGGCAAGGTGATCGGATCCGCCGGCTATGTGGGCGGGCACCAGACCCTGCTGCCCGGTCCGGACAACGAGATCGGCTACGCCATGAGCCCGGCCTGCTGGGGCCGGGGCCTCATGCCAGAGGCCGTCCGGGAGATCCTGCGCTACGGTTTCGAGGACCTGGGTCTCAACGCCCAGTGGTGCGGCCATTACGATTTCAACGACAGGTCCCGCCGGGTGGTGGAGAAGTGCGGTTTTCGCTACCGCTTCACCGATCGGACCTGGGTGGAGCTGATGGGAGAGGAACGCACCGAGCTCCACTATGCCCTGACCAGGGAGGAGTGGCAGGCTCTATGACGGAATATTACATCCCAACCCGCGCCTCAGAGACGGAATTTACGGAGAAGCGCTCCCGCTTCCTCGGACATGTCTGGCGGGTGGAGAGCGAAGCGGAGGCCCGCGCCCGCATTGAGGAGATGAAGAAGCGTCACTACGATGCCCGCCACAACTGCTGGTGCTACCGGCTGCGGGAGGGGGGCGTGGAGCGCTACTCCGACGATGGGGAGCCCCAGGGCACCGCCGGCCAGCCCATGCTCAACGTGTTCCAGCGGGAGGAGGTCACCAACGTAGTGTGCGTGGTGACCCGCTATTTCGGCGGTATCCTGCTGGGGGCAGGGGGACTGGTCCGCGCTTATACGCAGAGCGCCAAGGACGCTCTGGATGCCGCCGGCATCTCGGTGGTCCGCCGGTGGACTCAAGTGACTCTGACCGTGCCTTACAGCCTGTTCGAGCGGGTAAAGCTGGAGGCGGAGAGCCTGGGCGGTGTCCTAGGGGAACCGGAATACGCCGCCGAGGTGACCATGCCCGTGCTGCTTCCAGAGGAAAAGGTAAAAAGCTTTACACAGCGTATCACCGAGATCACAGCCGGCGGCGTGGTCCCGGTAGTTACCGGGGAACGCCTCAAGGATGTGCCCCGGTAAAAAGAACCGCAGAAATATGAATTTTCTGTGAAATTTTGAAAAGAGGCAGGATTTCTTCCGCCCTGCGGTGTATATAACAGCAGACCCGACTCAGACCCAAACAAGGGAGGCGGAACACCTTGACAGTGAGAGAGCGGCGCGAGGCGCTGGAGCAGCAGATCCTATCCCCCTATGCCTGCCGGTCGGTGGATTCCAGGGGACGGCAGCGCCCGGTGGAGCCCTGCCCGGTCCGGACCTGCTTCCAGCGGGACATCGACCGGATCCTCCACTCCAAGGCCTTTCGGCGGCTGATGCACAAGACGCAGGTCTTTCTCCAGCCCGAGGGGGATCACTACCGTACTCGCATGACCCACACCATCGAGGTGGCCCGCATCGCCCGGACCATGGCCCGGGGCCTCCAGCTCAACGAGGACCTGACGGAGGCCGCCGCCTTTGGCCACGACCTGGGGCACACCCCCTTCGGTCACGCCGGCGAGCGGGTCCTCGACGAGATTATGCCGGAGGGCTTCCAGCACAACGTCCAGTCCCTGCGGGTGGTGGACCGGCTGGAGCAGGACGGCGACGGCCTTAACCTGACCTACGAGGTGCGGCGGGGCATCCTGTGCCACACCGGGCCAGACACGGCCGAGACCCTGGAGGGCCGGCTCCTGCGGCTGGCCGACAAGATCGCCTATATCAACCACGACATTGACGACGCCATGCGGGGAGGCATCATCTACCCCATGGATATCCCCCTGGAGATCTCCAACGTGCTGGGCTTTACCCATTCCGAGCGGATCGACACCCTGACGGTGGACATCATCGAGTCCAGCGCCGGGACCGGGGAGATCCGGCAGTCCACCGCCTGCCGGGAGGCCATGCACAATCTGCGGGAGTTTATGTTCGAGGCGGTCTACCGCAACCCGGTGGCCAAGGGCGAGGAATCCAAAGCCCAGGACATGCTGCGGCGTCTGTTTGAATACTATAGAAAAGACCCGGACAGGCTGCCCCCTGAGTTCCAGGATATCCGGGAACGGGAGGGCGTGGAGCGGGCCGTCTGCGACTACATCGCCGGAATGACGGACAACTATGCGGTGGAAAAGTTCTCTCTGGCCTTTATACCCGTGTCCTGGTCAGTCAAGTAAAGGAAAAAACCGTGACAGTGCTTTCTAGGTATAGCCCTGTCAAAGTTTGGTAAAGATACGACAAAGGGGGGACATCCTTGGCCATTCCGGCGCAATTCATCGACGAGCTTACCGCCCGGTGCGACATCGCCGACGTGGTGGCCGACTATGTGTCTCTGACGCCCAAGGGGGGAAGCCTTTGGGGCCTGTGCCCCTTCCACGGGGAGAGAACCCCGTCATTCCATGTGGTGCCGGAGAAGCAGATCTACCACTGCTTCGGCTGCGGCAAGGGCGGCGGCGTCATCAACTTCGTCATGGAGATCGAAAATCTTCCTTTTCCCGATGCGGTGTGCCTGCTGGCCAAGCGGGCGGTGCTGGAGG
>ENA-UEOI01002590-UEOI01002590.1-human-gut-metagenome-genome-assembly--contig:-NODE-2590-length-12360-cov-18.177725_pt1 | contig 12360 bp, 10 predicted proteins | sample MGYA00242883_ERZ507882 | MGnify/ENA primary metagenome ERZ507882 (study PRJEB26167, sample SAMN06115502) | human gut metagenome | host: Homo sapiens | place: China:Chongqing | collected 2015-07-29... | reverse complement strand
CCAGCATCAACAATTTCCTCACCAGCAACAGCTTCCGCCTGGACTACGCCGACCGGACCGGCGGGCCCTTCCGCATGCGGGCCAACATCACCCTGCTGATGCGCCTGATCGACAACATATGCGCCAACATCGTCAAGCACGGCTCCCCCAGCCAGTCCGTGGAGCTTACGGCGTCTGTGGAGGAGGGCTTCCTGGTGCTGCGGGAGAGCAACGCCGTCCTGCGCAAAACCGTCAAAACCGCCGCCGGTGACAGCGGCTATGGCCTGGTGATCTGCGAGGATGTCATGAGCGCCCTGGGGGGCAGCGTCTCCCACGGAACGGAGGACGGCCGCTGCTGCATCGTCCTGCGCTTTCCCATTCTGCCGGGCCGGGAATAGTCGACGCCGGAGAAAAAATTGCCCGTTCACCCTTGCCAACCGGGGAAAAGACTGCTGCGATATAGTCCTCGTCTTGTCAAAAAGCCGTTTTTGACAAGTTGAAAACCGGCGCCTGCTATGCAGGCGCCGGTTTTTGTTATGCGGTTATGCCCTTGCGGGGGGATTAATACATGCCGCCCATGCCGCCCATGTCGGGTGCGGGGGCTGCGGGAGCTGCGGGCTGGGGCTTGTCGGCCACCAGGGACTCGGTGGTCAGCACCATGCCGGAGACGCTGGCGGCGTTCTCCAGAGCGGAACGGGTGACCTTGGCGGGATCCACGATGCCGCTGGCGATCATGTCGCAGTACTCCTCCTTGTAGGCGTCGAAGCCGTAGCCGTTCTTGCCGGAGGTGCGGACCTTCTCCAGGATCACGGAGCCGTCCAGGCCAGCGTTGGCAGCAATTTGGCGGATGGGCTCCTCCAGAGCCTTGGCCACAATCTGCACGCCGGTCTTTTCGTCGCCCTCGACGTCGGCCAGCAGGGCGGTGACGGCGGGGATGATGTTGACGAAGATGGTGCCGCCGCCGGCCACAATGCCTTCCTCAACGGCGGCCTTGGTGGCGTTCAGGGCGTCCTCGATGCGCAGCTTCTTCTCCTTCATCTCGGTCTCAGTGGCAGCGCCCACCTTGATGACGGCCACGCCGCCGGCCATCTTGGCCAGCCGCTCCTGGAGCTTCTCGCGGTCATACTCGCTGGTGGTGTTGCCGATCTGGGCGCGGATCTGGGCCACGCGGTCGGCAATGGCCTGCTTGTCGCCCATGCCGTCGACGATGATGGTGTTCTCCTTGGTGACCTTCACCTGGCGGGCACGGCCCAGCATATCCACGGTGGCATCCTTCAGGGTCAGACCCAGCTCCTCGCTGATGACCTGGCCGCCGGTGAGGATGGCGATATCCTGGAGCATCTCCTTGCGGCGGTCGCCGAAGCCGGGGGCCTTGACGCACACCACGTTCAGGGTGCCGCGCAGACGGTTGACGATCAGGGTGGACAGAGCGTCGCCCTCCACGTCCTCCGCGATGATCAGCAGCTTCTTGCCGGCCTGGACCACCTGCTCCAGCACGGGCAGCAGCTCCTGAATGTTGGAGATCTTCTTGTCGGTGATGAGGATGAGGGCGTCGTCCAGATTGGCCTCCATCTTCTCGGTGTCGGTGACCATATAGGGGGTGATGTAGCCCCGGTCGAACTGCATACCCTCCACGACCTCGGAGTAGGTCTCAGCGGTCTTGGACTCCTCAATGGTGATGACGCCGTCGTGGCCCACCTTCTCCATGGCCTCAGCGATCAGAGTGCCGATGGCCTCGTCGCCGGAGGAGACCGCGCCCACGCGGGCGATGTCGTCAGAGCCGTTGACCTTCTGGCTGTTGGCCTTCATGGCCTCGATGGCGGCAGTGGTCGCCTTGGAGATGCCCTTCTTCATGACCATGGGGTTGGCGCCGGCGGCCAGGTTCTTCAGGCCCTCGTGGATGATGGCCTGAGCCAGCAGGGTGGCGGTGGTGGTGCCATCGCCGGCCACATCGTTGGTCTTGGTGGAGACCTCCTTCACCAGCTGGGCACCCATGTTCTCAAAGGGGTCCTCCAGCTCGATCTCCTTGGCGATGGTGACGCCGTCGTTGGTGATCAGGGGAGCGCCGAACTTCTTATCCAGCACCACGTTGCGGCCCTTGGGGCCCATGGTGATCTTTACAGTGTCGGCCAGCTGGTTCACGCCCTTTTCCAGAGCCTTGCGGGCCTCTTCGCCGTAGCAAATGATCTTAGCCATAATACATTACCTCCAATTTAGAGAAAGTGTGTTGAATTAGGAATGAGGAGTTAGGAATTGTGGAGTCCGGCTTTGCCGGACCATTTGGAATTGGCCGCCGCAGGCGGCTCATCAATTCCTCATTTCTAATTCCTAATTGCCATCGTCGAGTTTACTCGACGATGGCCAGGATGTCGCTCTGACGGACGATGGTGACCTCGTCGCCGTCTCCCCATGAAACCAGGGTTTCATGGGACCCCAGAGTGAATTTGATCTGCGGCCGTCGGAAGTCAATTTCGCCGGCCTTCGGCGCTTACCGCGCCGCCCCATCTGTGATGGGGCCCCAAGGTGGACGGCGTGATCCCGTCCCCCCTGGACTCACTCCACGATCGCGAGGATGTCGCTCTGACGGACGATGGTGACCTCGTCGCCGTCCACCTTGACCTGGGTACCTGCATACTTGCTGGTGATGACCTTGTCACCCACCTTCACCGTCATGGTGACTTCCTTCCCATCCACCAGTCCGCCGGGACCGACGGACAGCACCTCGGCGACCTCGGGCTTCTCCTTCGCGGCTCCGGTGAGGATGATACCGCCCTTGGTGGTCTCCTCGGCCTCTACCAGCTTGACAACAACACGGTCAGCAAGGGGTTTGAGTTTCATAATGGGTTCCTCCTTATATGATGATTGGAATAAACAAGGTTAGGTTTTAGCACTCTTTTTGTCTAAGTGCTAACTACAACTATCATAATACCCTCTGCCAAGAAAAAAATCAACCCCCAATTTCAAAAAAATTGAGGGTCCGAAAGGATAATTTACCCTTTGTTCACAAACAAAACCGCCAAGTGCTAATTTCGACTGCCCTCCGGCCCGGCAGAACGCAGTCCGGGGCAGGGTCTCCCCCGCCCCAGCTTTTCTTACCCCAGGTACATGAACAGGTCACACTTGAGCATACCATTATATAGCTTGCGCTTCTTGTCCGCCTTCTTCCCAAAGGTGCGCTCGAACTCCGTGTGGGAGGACAGCAGATACAGCTTCCAGGTCTCCGGGAACTTGGCCCATGCCTTTCCAAAGGAACGGTACAGCTCCTCCGCCTCCCGGCGCTCCATGATCCGCTCGCCGTAGGGGGGATTGGTGACGATCCGGCCATACATTCCGCCCCAGTGGAAGGTGCGGGCATCTGCCACTTCAAACTTTACGATGTCGTCCACCTCGGCCAATTCTGCATTGCGCCGCGCCAGATCCACCGCCGCCGGATCCAGGTCTCCACCCCAGATCTCATAATCCCCGTCAAACTCCTTGTCCATCGCCTCGTCTGCCGCCCGGAGCCACAGCTCCCGGTCCACACAGGCCCACTTCTGGGCGGAAAAACTTCGGTTCAGGCCGGGAGCCCGGTTTTTGGCGATCAGGGCAGCCTCGATGGGGATGGTGCCCGAGCCGCAGAAGGGGTCGCACAGGGGATCCCGGCCCCGGTACCGGGACAGCAGCACCATAGCGGCGGCCAGTGTCTCCCGCAGGGGGGCCGCCACACCCTGGGCGCGGTAGCCCCGCTTGTGAAGGCCGGCACCGGAGGTGTCCAGCATCAGCACGGCGGTGTCCTTCATGATGGAGAACTGGATCTGATAGAGGGCCCCGGTCTCCGGCAGGGTGTTCATCCCGTACTGGGCCCCCAGGCGGGCGGCCACCGCCTTTTTTACGATGGCCTGACAGGCAGGGATGGAGTGAAGAGCAGAGTTCAGGCTATGTCCCTTTACCGGGAACTGGCCATCCCGGGGGATAAATCGCTCCCAAGGCAGCGTTCTGGTCCCCTCAAAGAGTGCGTCGAAGTCTCCGGCTGGGAAGGTCCCCAGCACCAACAGCACCCGCTCCCCGGTGCGCAGGTTCACATTCAGCCGCGGGATATCCCCCAGCGTTCCACCACAGAGGACGCGGCCGTTCTCCGCCCGCACCTGGGGCAGATCCAGACGGCGCAGTTCATCGGCAGCCAGGCTCTCCAGGCCGAACAGAGTCGGGATGGCAAAGGTCAATGTTTCATTCATGTGAAAAAACCTCCCCGGCCGCCGGCTGTCCTTGTCCGGTGGTCCCGCGCCCGGTTCCCGGGCGGGGCGGCGGCCCTTATCAGAACCAGTATATCGGAACCGGCCGGATTTCGCAACACCTTCCGTCCATGCCGGATCCGTGCGGGCGCAAAAAAACGCGCGCGGAGGAGCGCGGATGCGTGGGAACCAGCCCGGGCGGCCACAGAAGGTGCAGATTGATGAATTTTACCGAAAACAGTCCCATGTCAGTGTAGAAAATTCCAGCCGCTTGTGGTATGATAATGCCACAGCCAGACAGGCGGGACACACGGCCGTGACAAGCTCCGGAGCACCCCGCACTGGGCTGAGCAGCCCTGATCCACCTTACCAAACGCGGATCGATCCCTCGATCCAGAAAGGAGCCATCTATGAAACCCATCATCTGGCTGATCATCCTGGTCCTGTTCGGGATCGGAGAGGCAGTCACCGTGGGGCTCACGTCCATCTGGTTCGCGCTGGGCGCCCTGGGGGCGCTGATCGTCAGCCAGCTTGGCCTGGGCTTCTGGCCCCAGATCATCACCTTCATCGTCCTCTCCGCCCTGTCCATGCTGCTGGTCCGCCCCTTCGCCAAGAAGTTCCTGCGGCCCGGCTACTCCCCCACCAACGCCGACCGGGTCATTGGTGCCACCGGCCTGGTCACGGAGGAGATCGACAACCTGGCCGGTCACGGCCTGGTGAACATCGCCGGGCAGGTATGGAGCGCCCGCAGCGCCGGAGAGGGCGCTGTGATCCCCGCAGGCCAGGAGGTCCGCGTCACCCAGATCCAGGGCGTCAAGGTCCTGGTGGAGCCGGTCCAGTCCGGCGGCCCCGAGCACTGACCCAGCCGTTTCCCCAGCGTACCCCCGCATTCCGCGATCCCCATGATCCTACCGTCATACGACAGAACAGGAGGAATAACTATGCTGGAAAACATTATAAGTATGATCATCCCCGTCATCCTGATCCTGCTGGTCCTGGCCGTTCTGGCCGCCAACATCCGAGTGGTTCCCCAGTCCCGCGCCTTCGTCATCGAGCGCCTGGGCGCCTTCCAGGGCGTGTGGGGCGTGGGCCTGCACTTCAAGATCCCGTTCATTGAGCGGGTGGCCAAAAATATCTCCCTGAAGGAGCAGGTGGTGGACTTCCCGCCCCAGCCCGTCATCACCAAGGACAACGTCACCATGCAGATCGACACCGTGATCTACTTCCAGATCACCGACCCCAAGCTGTACACCTACGGCGTGGAGAACCCCATGTCCGCCATTGAGAACCTCACCGCCACCACCCTGCGCAACATCATCGGCGACCTGGAGCTGGACCAGTCCCTCACCAGCCGGGACCACATCAACGGCCAGATGCGCTCCATCCTGGACGAGGCCACCGACAGCTGGGGCATCAAGGTCAACCGGGTGGAGCTGAAGAACATCATGCCGCCCCGGGACATCCAGGAGTCCATGGAGAAGCAGATGCGGGCCGAGCGCGAGCGCCGTGAGGCCATCCTCCAGGCCGAGGGCCAGAAGCAGTCCCAGATCCTGGTGGCCGAGGGCGAGAAGCAGTCCGCCATCCTCCGGGCCGACGCCGCCAAGCAGGCGGCCATCCTCCAGGCCGAGGGCGCCAAGCAGGCCAAGATCCTGGAGGCTGAGGCCGAGGCCGAGGCCATTATGAAGGTACAGCAGGCCACCGCCGACGCCATCAAGCTCATCAACGAGTCCGACCCCGGCGACGGCGTCATCAAGATCAAGGCCCTGGAGGCCTTCACCGCCGCCGCCAACGGCAAGGCTACCAAGATCATCATTCCCAGCGAGATCCAGGGGCTGGCTGGGCTGGCCGCCTCCGCCAAGACCATCTTCGATACCGAGGACCCCAAGGCCATCTCCAAGCAGTAACATCTAACCATACCCAACAGGGCCGCCCCGCATGAGGCGGCCCTGTTTCAGATCCGGGAGGTGCGCCATGAAACAGAAACAGCGGAAGCGATGGCTGTCCCTGCTTGCCGCCCTGCTCCTCCTCCCCGCTCTGGCCGCCTGCGGCCCCGGCGCGCACTACTGCCGAGGCTTCTGGAGGAGATCCAGCGGACCAACGCCTTCGCCCCCGCGACCGGGGCGCACATCCCCACGGAGGAGCCCCCGGAACTTTAAGAAATCTTAAATTGACTTCCCCCATTTCCCTGCTTACAATGGAGGCAGACTTCCCGCGCCGCGGGAAAATGGGAGAAAGGATGTTGTACATGAAAAAATTTCTCAGCCTTCTGCTGGTGCTGGGCCTTCTGGGCAGCTCCCAGGTGGCTCTGGCCGCGGAGGAGAGCCCCGCTCCCCTGCCCGTCTGGTCCCACAGCATACTGGCCGACGGCTATTCCCTGGGCCTGTTTGGGGATGAGATCAGCGTCCAGCACAGCCAGACTGTGACGATGGAGCAGGTGGAGGCCCTGGCCCAGACGGTGGAAGACAAACTGGCCCTTCTGGATCTGGAGCCCCGGCCCGCCGACGGGACCGCCCTGGTGCTGGACACCACCCGGGGCGGCGTGATGAACGCCCTGTATCAGGAGGCGGCCGCCTACGCCTTCCCCGGCGTGGAGCAGGGGCCCGAGGCCTTTATGACCTCTGTGGGTGCCCTGGCCGGAGACGGCTCCGGCCTGCATCTGGACCGGCCCTGCACGGTGCTGGAGGCCGCCGCCATGGCCAACAGCCTGATTCTGAACCTGTATGACCGGCAGGACGCCGGCTCCCTGGGCCTGCTGTGGCGGGCGGACAACGGCCGCGGCAATGTGCTGTATCTGCTGGGCTCCATCCACACCGACCGGAACAATCTCTACCCCTTCCACAAGCAGCTGCGGGACGTCATTCTGAACGCGGAGCAGGTCTCCTTCGAGCTGGACTTCAACGACACGGACCAGCTTCTGGAGTTCGCCGCCCTGCAGACCTATCCCGCCGGAGACAGCCTGGCCAACCACATCTCCCCGGCGCTGTACCAGGCGGTGGTGCAGGCCGCCGCGCAGCTGGGGATGGACGAGGGCACGGTCTCCCAGTACAAGCCCTGGGCCCTGGCCAACTCCTTCGCCTCCCTGGCCACCCTGGACGAGACCAGCAGTGAAAACGCCATGGCCATCGACCTGTATGTGAACGCCAAGGCGGTCAACGCGGGGATCGACATCGGCGCGGTGGAGACCTACGCCTTCCAGGGCCAGATCTTTGACACCCTCTCCCCGGAGTACCAGGAGCAGTACCTGGCCAGCGGACTGCTGCTGATCCTGGACCCGGACTCCATCAGCCAGGAGACCCGGGACGCCCTCACCGAGGTGCTGGGCGAGGACGCCTTCCAGCCCGCGACCCAGGAGGCCATCCAGGCCCAGCTGGACCAGATCAGCGCCATGATGGACAGCTGGAAGGCCCGGGACGCGGCGGAGTTCGACGCGGTCTATGGTAAAGATGCCATCTTGAACAGCGAGGACGAGCTGAACCAGAAGCTCTTTACCGGCCGGGACCCCGGCATGATCCAATACGCCGCCGACTACCTGAGCCAGGCGGGCTCCCACACCGGCCTGCTGGTGGTGGGCGCGGGCCACATGGTGGGGGACACCGGCGTGGTCCAGGGCCTGCGGGACCTTGGCTATACCGTGGAGCTGGTCCCCGTCCCCTGAGCGCTCCGTTTCCCATATCCCCTCTCTCCGCCTCCGGCCGGGGGCGGTCCCTTTTTGAGCCGTGGGCCAGGATCCTGACCGTCCCTCAATCCGGCGGCCTGTTTTCCTGCCTGTCCCTCCGTTGCGGCGGACCGCCGTCTCTGGTATGATGATAACATCCAAACAAGGAGGGCTCCGCCATGAAGCTCCACGACGTCATCCGCACCCGCCGGCAGACCCTGGGCCTCACCCAGGAGGAGCTGGCCCGCCGTCTGGGCGTGTCCGCCCCCGCGGTCAACAAATGGGAACGCTCCATCCACTATCCGGACATCACCCTGCTGCCCTCCCTGGCCAGAGTGTTGGGTGTGGATCTGAACACTCTGCTCTCCTTTCAGGAGGATATGACGGAGGAGGAGATCGGCCTGTTCCTCAACCGGATCTACGAGACGGCGGGCGCGGAGGGGGTGGCGGCGGCCTTTGCCCTGGCCCGGGACAAGCTGCGGGAGTTTCCCAACAGCGACCTGCTGGCCTACCACGCCGCAGAGATGCTGATGGGCGTGCTGGAGCTACAGCCCGAGGACGACAGCCCTGAGCGGCGGGCACAGGAGGCGGAGGTCACCGCCCTTTATGAGCGGTGTATCCGCAGCGCCGACTGTCAGATTCGGGAGTGGGCCGCTTTTACCTTGGCCAGCCGGTGTATCAAGACCGGGGAGTTGGACCGTGCAGAGGAGCTGCTGGGGCAGCTGTCCGACACCCATCGGGGCAAGCGGGAGCTGACAGCCCGCCTGCGCCGGAAGCAGGGCCTGCATAAGGAGAGCTGGATCTTGCTGGAGCAGGAGCTTTTCGACCAGGCCCACACCCTCCAGTCCACCCTGCTGTCCATGCTGGACTATGCCCTGGCGGAGAAAGATCCCCAGCGCGCCCGTCTGCTGGCCGACACCGCCGTCCAGGCCGGGGAGATCTTTGACCTGTCTGACTATGCGGTGCTGTCCGCCCCCTTCCAGCTGGCGGCGGCGGAGCAGGACGGGCCCAAGGCCCTGGAGCTGCTGGACCGGCTTCTGCGCAGCCTGACGGTGCCCTGGGATCTGTCTGCCTCCCCCCTCTACCCCCATCTTCCGACCAAGGACGCAGCAGAGGAGAGCCAGAGGTCTCTCATTCCGGTCCTGCTGGATGGTACGGCCCGGGACCCGGACTGCGCCTTCCTCCGGGCGGAGCCCGGCTGGCCGGAGCTGCTGGCCCGGTATCAGACTTAAAATTGACAGAAATTTCGCCGTAAAAAAATCTCCCCGCTCCACATACTGAAAGACAGAACGTGCATTCCCGCGCCGTCCGCTCCGCGCCTCCGGATATAGAGCGCGGAGCCGCCCGGGATGCGTGATTTTGTGGAAAATGAGGTGGGTTCTTTGCGGGATCATGGCGCGCCCGGGATCAGCTGGGCCCTGCTGGTGCTGTGCTTCGCGCTGGCCTTTTCCCCCGCTCCGCAGCCAGCCGGGGACCGGGCGGCCTCCGGCAGCGCGGAGGTGGAGGTGGAGACCGGGCCAGAGATGCCGGTGGTAGCCCTCACCTTTGACGACGGGCCCCGGGCGGCCACCACGGGCCGCCTTCTGGACGAACTGGCTCTGCGGGAGGTGCCTGCCACCTTCTTCCTCCTGGGGCACCGCCTTTCGGGCAACGAGGAGCTGGTCCGCCGCATGGCCCGGGAGGGCCATCAGATCGGCGTCCACACCTTCGACCACGTCCCGGTGACCGGCCTGTCCCATCAGGAGTTTGACCTCCAGGTGGGGGGCGTCCGCGCCCAGCTCCGGGACATTTTGGGGGATGGAGAATTCTGGCTGCGCCCCCCGTACGGCCAGACAGATGACAGCACCCGGGCCTGGGCGGACAGCCCTATTGTGCTTTGGTCGGTGGATCCGGAGGACTGGAAGGACCACAACGCCGCCCGTATCGCCGCCGCCGTGACAGAGCAGGTGAAGGATGGGGACATCATCCTCCTGCACGACATCTACCACAGCTCCGTGGACGCCGCCGTCCAGATCGTGGACGAGCTGCTCCGCCGCGGGTTCTGCTTTGTCACTGTGGAGGATCTGCTGGCGTGGAAGGGGATCTCCCCGGAGTCCGGGGCCGTTTACCGCTCGGGAAGATAAAAACACCGCCGCCCTGTCTGGCTTCAGGCAGGGCGGCGGAACTTCTTGCGGGAGGGCTTTTTTAACCCGCTGCGTTTACCGGACCTGCTCCCCGCTTCCCCGGCGGGGAAGGGTATTGGGGGGCAGCAGGGCCTGCTGGGTCAGCTGGATGAACCGCTCCCCAAAGTGGGAGAGATAGCGGTCCCGGCGGTAGCCCACCACCAGCTTGCTGATGGTGGAGGGATCGGTCAGCGGGAACAGGTCCAGCTTCTCAGTGGAAGCCTGATTGGCCGTGACATGGATGGTCTTTAGAAACAGCTCCGGACAGATGGTGATGCCGATGCCCGCCTCCGCCATGGCCAGGGTAGTGATGGTGTTCTCTGTCTCCAGGATCAGCTTGGGCTTGAAAAAATGCCGGCTGAAGTACTGATCCACTGTATTGCGGGTGCGGTTTCCCCGCTTGATGAGGATGAAGGGCTGGTGCTGGAACACATCAATATCCGCACCGGAGGCAAACTGGGCCCGCACCTCCTCCGCCCGGTCGCCGAAGAGCTGATCGGTAAAGATCTTGGGGACCACCAGGATCAGCTCCTCCTCCGTCAGCGGGACTACCTCCACCCCCTCCATCATAATGGGCTGGAAGCAGATGATCAGATCCACCCGGCCATGGGCCAGCTCGTCCTCCAGGTGGGTGGAGTTACCCTCAAACAGGGAAAATTCCACCATGGGGAACTCCGCCTGAAATTTCGGCAGTATGTCCGGCAGCAGGGCCAGGCCGCAGGTATGGGAGATCCCCAGGCGCAGCAGGCCCATGTAATGCCGGTTGATGTCCCCTACCTTGGCCAGATACTGGCTGTGTAAGTCCAGGATCTGGGTGGCGGTCTCCACCAGCAAATCCCCCGCATAGGTCAGAGACAGCTTGGGCGAGCGGGTGAACAGCTTCACATCCAGCTCCTTTTCCATGTTGCTGATGTGGTTGCTCAGAGACTGCTGGGAGATGTACAGCCGCTCCGCGGCCCGTGTGATATTCAATTCCTCTGCCACAAGCAGGAAATATTTCAAATGGAGAAAATTCATAGCGGGCCCCCTTGTGATTTTGAATATTATCCTTCATTTTTAGTTGGGACAGCTTGATTATACCACAGCGAAAAGGCTGTGGCAACCATCAGCAAAAATCTGCTGTTCGGAATATCAATTTTATGCTTTAATAGTACTGAATAAAGGGTAATTTGAATAAGGTCCCCTCGTGTTTCCTGTGTACCCTTCTACACATATTACAAACACACGACACTGAGAAAGGAAGATTGTTTATCATGAAATGCCTGATCATTGACGCCGTTCACAGCGCGATCGCTGAAGAGCTGAGCAAGTATATGCAGGTGGACACCCACATGCTGCCCACTCAGGAGGAGCTGCTCAAGCTGATCCCCGACTATGATGTGCTGATCATGCGCGTTGACCCCGCCATCAACAAGGAGATCCTGGATGCCGCCAAGAACCTGAAGGTCATCGGCGTCTGCTCCGTGGGCCTGAACCACATCGATCTGGACACCGCCAAGGAGAAGGGCATCCAGGTGTTCAACGCTCCCGGCCTGAACGGCAACGCCGTGGCCGAGCTGACCCTGTGCAAGATGCTGGAGATGTCCCGCCACACCATCCCCGCCTGCCACGACGTCAAGGTCAACAAAACTTGGGACAAGTATAAGTTCGTGGGCCGTGAGCTCCGGGGCAAGACTCTGGGCGTTCTGGGCTTTGGCCGCATCGGCCAGCGCGTGGGCGAGCTGGCCCGCGTCTTCAAGATGGACGTCGTCGCCTATGACCCCTACCTGCCCGCCCATGTGTTTGAGGAGCAGCATGCCAAGAGCATGAGCATTGAGGAGGTCCTGAAGGTCTCTGACTATGTGACCATCCACATGCCTCTGAACGATGAGACCCGCAACCTGTTCAATGCCAAGTCCATCGCCGAGATGAAGGACGACGCCATTGTTCTGAACATGGCCCGCGGCGGCATCGTCAACGAGAAGGATATGTACGAGGCCCTGAAGGCCGGCAAGATCGGCGGCTATGCCTCCGACGTCATGGAGAACGAGCTGGCCGCCGGCGGTCTGACCGAGGGCGCGGGCTTCGACTCCCCCCTGTTCGAGTGCGACAACTTCATCGTCACTCCCCACCTGGGTGCTCAGACCGTTGACGCTTCCCGCGACATCGGCGCCCACATCATCGGCAAGGTCAAGGAGGCCCTGGACCTGAAGTAATCAACATTTTCCCAGGATCGAGCGCAAGGGAATCTGAATAGAGCGGCGGGAGCCCGGCATCCAGATGGATGCCGGGCTCCCCAGCTTGTCAAAGAACGCCAGTTCTCAAACCACGAGGACTGGCGTTTTATCATTAAACGGGGCAAAAATCATGATAT
>ENA-UEOI01002589-UEOI01002589.1-human-gut-metagenome-genome-assembly--contig:-NODE-2589-length-12364-cov-3.557663_pt1 | contig 12364 bp, 10 predicted proteins | sample MGYA00242883_ERZ507882 | MGnify/ENA primary metagenome ERZ507882 (study PRJEB26167, sample SAMN06115502) | human gut metagenome | host: Homo sapiens | place: China:Chongqing | collected 2015-07-29... | reverse complement strand
AGGTGGCAGCAGTTCCTAATATGGTGATTATATTATCTGTAGCAGTTGGAGTGGGTGTATTTCTTGTTGCTGCACTTTTAAGAATACTTTTTGGAATACCGTTAGCGCCGCTTCTGCTAGTGTTTTATGCAATTGTTTTTGCGCTTGCGATGTTTGTTCCTAAAGGCTTTCTTGCAGTTGCATTTGATTCAGGGGGAGTAACAACCGGTCCGATGACTGTACCATTTATAATGGCTCTTGGTGTGGGTATTTCTTCTATCCGAAACGATAAACATGCCGGCAATGATAGTTTTGGTCTTGTATCATTATGTTCAATCGGTCCAATCCTTGCTGTTCTTATTCTTGGAATGGTTTATAGTACAGAGGGTAATTTTACAACAACAGCAATTTCTGAAGTAAGCGATTCTGTTGAACTTGGTAAGCTGTTCCTGTATGAGATACCGAAATATCTGAAAGAAATAGCACTGTCACTTCTTCCGATAGTTGTATTTTTCGGAGTGTTTCAGATATTTGCTCCAAAGATGAATAAGAAGTCGCTTATGAAGATATGCGTTGGACTTGTGTATACATATATTGGACTTGTACTTTTTCTTACAGGTGCTAATGTTGGATTTATTCCAGCAGGTAATTATCTTGGTTCAGTACTTGCTTCATTATCATTTAGATGGATTATCGTACCAACTGGCATGATAATAGGATATTTCATTGTTAAGGCAGAGCCTGCTGTATATGTGCTTATGCATCAGGTAGAAGAACTGACATCAGGAAGCATATCAGGCAAATCAATGCAGATAAGTCTTTCTGTAGGTGTTGCAGTATCTGTTGGCCTTTCAATGATAAGGGTGCTGACAGGCATCTCAATATTATATTTTCTTATTCCGGGTTATGGAATAGCACTGATACTTACGCTTTTTGTTCCTAAGATATTCACTGCCATAGCATTTGACTCCGGAGGAGTTGCGTCAGGTCCGATGACAGCTACATTTTTACTGCCACTGGCACAGGGAGCATGTCTCGCAGTAGGCGGTAATATTGTAACTGACGCATTCGGTGTTGTTGCCATGGTTGCCATGACACCTCTTATAACTTTGCAGATACTTGGTGTTATATACAGAATCAAGGACAGCAGGAGAGCAAATGTGCCACAGACTGTTGCACCTGTTGTGGATATGTTTGCAGAGCTTTCAGATGATGCGATTATTGAATTGTAGAGGTGACGGATATGAGTGAAGTATATGTAATGGTAACAATATGCAGCAGGAAGAATATGCCGCGTTTTGTTGATTGCTATAAGGATTATAATGTTGAAGCAGCTAATATATCGTTAGGCAGGGGAACAGCATCAAGTGATGTACTTGATTTACTGGGACTTGAGGATGACGAGAAGGGTATCCATATGTCACTTGTTACAGAGAATACATGGAAGAATGTTAAGAAGGGGCTTCAGAGTAAGTTAAGAATAGATGTGCCAGGAACCGGAATCGCATTTATAGTGTCGCTAAGCAGTATTGGTGGCAAGAGAGAGCTGGGATTCTTAATTGACGGGCAGGAATATAAGAAAGGAGATGAGAGCACATTGAATGATACTAAACATGAACTTATTGTTGCAATAGCTAATTATGGATATAATACACAGGTGATGAGAGCAGCGGAAGAAGGCGGTGCAACAGGTGGAACGGTGCTTCATGGAAAAGGTGTTGGAATGAAGCGGGCAGAGCAGTTCCTTGGAGTTTCGCTTGTTTCAGAGAAGGAAGTAATTCTTATTGTTGCAAAGTCATCACAGAAAAATGCTATTATGCGTGCTATAATGGACAAAGCCGGCGTAGACAGCAAGGCAGGAACTATTGTGTTCTCACTTCCTGTTACAAGTACGGCAGGACTGCGTATTCTTGAGGATTCGCAGGATGAAGAGGTTGATGATGAAAACAATAATTGATTACCAGAATGATGAAAGAGAAAAGGTTCTGCTTGATGTAAGAGACAAGCAGGAATTCGAGAAGGAAACATATCCCGGAGCAAGAAATTGGTACTGGGAGGAACTGATTAAGGTGCTTGAAGAAACACCGGAGGAATTCACACAGCAGTTTGATAAGAGTGTTCCTATATATCTTCTGTGCTATACGGGTCTGCACAGTGATGATCTGGCAGATATTCTTGAAGAAATGGGTTATGAGGTCTACAGTCTGTATGGCGGCTGGGGCGCTTATATGAAGTGGAAGTTCGAGAATTATGTCAAGGAAGCACAGGCAGAGAATGAGCTTTCAGGTGAAGAAAGAGTTAAGGAAATAGAGCGGAGCATAGTCAAGAAGTTCAGAAAGCCTATATGGAGAAAGTTCACACAGGCACTTAATGAATACGACCTTATACAGGATGGAGATAAGATTGCTGTCTGTATATCAGGTGGTAAGGATTCTATGCTTATGGCGAAGCTTTTTCAGGAGCTTAAGAGGCATGGAAAGAATAATTTTGAACTTGTATTCCTAGTTATGAATCCGGGATACAATGATATTAATTATCAGGTTATTCTTAATAATGCAAAGATTCTTGATATTCCTATAACCGTGTTCAAATCAGAGATATTCGATACGGTTGCAGATATAGAGGAGTCTCCATGTTATCTGTGTGCCCGAATGAGAAGAGGATATCTGTATAGTAAGGCTAAAGAACTGGGCTGCAATAAGATTGCGTTAGGTCATCATTATGATGATGTTATTGAGACAATTCTTATGGGAATGTTGTATGGTGCGCAGATTCAGACTATGATGCCAAAGCTTCACAGCACTAATTTTGAGGGCATGGAACTTATAAGACCACTTTACCTTATAAGAGAAGCTGATATAATACATTGGAGAGATTATAATAATCTTGCATTTATACAGTGTGCATGCAGGCTTACAGAGAGCTGTGCTTCATGTGGTGGCACAGAAAAGGGTTCTAAGAGAGGCGAGATTAAGCAGCTTATTAAAGATTTGACTAAGGTAAGCCCTTACATTGAGAAGAACATATTCAGAAGTGTTGAAAATGTTAATCTTGATACAGTTATTGCGTATAAGCAGTACGGTGTTAAGCATAATTTCCTTGAAAGATATGATGAAATGGGAAGACTCAATGGCGCATCAGGCAGCCAGACAGCAGATAATAAGGAGATGGAATAAATATGTCATCACAATATAATTGCGATTACTGCAATAACCTTGTATATGACGAGGAGATTGAAGGATATGTATGTGATGTTGATATGGACGAGGACGATTACGCAAGACTTTTAAGTTCTTCATATAAGCAGTGTCCATATTATCAGAGCAATGACGAATATAAGATAGTACGTCATCAGATGTAATGTTTATATTAAGGGGGAATCTATGGACGATAAGAGGTATGCGGTTCTTATTGATTCGGACAATATTTCATCAAAATATATTTCTAATATATTAGATGAAATGACTAAGTATGGAGTTATAACGTACAAGCGAATATATGGGGACTGGACAAGTCCGCAGGCGGGCAAATGGAAGAAAGAATTGATGGAGAATTCAATTACACCAATACAGCAGTTTCGCAACACAGTAGGCAAGAATGCTACTGATTCAACACTTATAATTGACGCTATGGATATTCTGTATACGAAAAATGTGGATGGATTCTGTATTGTATCAAGTGATGGAGATTTTACAAGGCTGGCAAGCAGGCTGCGTGAATCTGGCATGGAAGTTATTGGAATGGGTGAGAACAAAACACCAAGGTCATTCAGGGCAGCATGTTCAGTATTTACTGATCTGGAACTTTTACAGGATCAGGAGGATGAAGAAATTACAGCTGTTAATAATAAGCAGAGGCCTAACAGATCACACAATATTATACGAATTTCCAAAATCGAAAATGCTATTATTGAGATTATCCAGGAAAATGATAATAAGGGAAAGCAGACGGATTTAGGAGAGATAGGAAGCCGTTTGCAGAAAAAATATTCTGATTTTGATGTCCGTAATTATGGGTATAGCTCATTATCCACATTTATCAATGAGATGGATGGGTTCAAGACATATAAGGTTAATAATGCAGTACTGGTAAAGCTCAAAGAAGATGACAATATTAAAGAACAGGTTGTTAAATACGCAATAGATAATGTCAGAGCAAGCAAGGCAACAGGAGTTGAGCTTGCAATACTTGGACAGAGAATACATAGTCAGTATCCGAAATTCAAGGCAAAGGAATATGGATATTCAACTCTGACAAAATTTGTATCAAGCATAAAAGAACTGCTAATAGAAACAACAGATAACAAAAGAATAGTATTTATAAGAAAGAAGGAGTCATAATGAACAAGATAGCAAGTTTTACGGTGAATCATCTTGATTTACTGACAGGTGTATATGTATCAAGAAAGGATTATATCGGAGATGTATGTCTTACAACATTTGATTTAAGATTTACAAGACCTAATGAAGAGCCACCTATGGATACTCCGGGGATTCATTCAATTGAACATCTTGTTGCTACATTTTTAAGGAATCATGCAGAATGGGCTGAGAAAACTATATATTTCGGACCTATGGGCTGCAGAACAGGTTTTTATGTTATATTTGCAGGAGATTTAAAGTCTGAGGATATTATCGGGGTATTAAGAGAAGCTGCCGATTATGTTCTTAATTATGACGATAATACACCAATTCCTGGATATTCACCAAGAGACTGTGGTAATTATCTGGATAACAATCTTAAGCTTGCGAAGATATATATGAAGAAGTTTAAGGAGGAGGTTCTGGATAATCCGGTTGAGGAGAGGTTGAGTTATCCTGTGTAGGTTTGTGGCCAGTCTGGGGGTATCGGGCTGTGGCTTTCATGGATTACTGCGCTTAGCAGGAGTAAATGCCGCCATATACAGAGTTTTTTACAGCGTGCAAAAGCAAACGCACTTCGTTTGAACGAGCTTTTGCACGCTGAACTTTTGTCTATGGCGGCATTAACTCCTGCACAGCTCGTAATAAATCAAGCCACAGCCCGATACCCCCAGACTGGCAATCTACACAGTGGATGTTTCAAGGGGTGAAAAATCTCCAGCATTAGATTTGGCTTTGCCGGTCTAATGCTGGAGATTTTTATGAGAGTGATTTATAACAATTAGTTATGTATTATACCTCGAATAATAATTCGCTGTAGCTTGGGAATGGCCAGAATTCCTTATCTACTATCATCTCGGCCTTATCTACTGGAGCTCTTAATTCGTCCATTGCAACCTTTACTGTATCTCTGAAGTATTCAGCCTGTGCTTTTCCTTCAAATGTAGCTGCTGTAGCAACTGTTTCTGCAAGCTTAGCTGAAGCTGCCTTCATTTCCTTTAAGTAACCAGATACTTCTGTAAGGATGTCTGCCTGAACTGAAGCGTCTGCGCCGGCTTCTTTAACTGAGAGTACTGAGTTAGCAAGCTCTGTTGTGTATGAGATAACAGCAGGAATGATTTCCTTGCCAGCCATATCTATCATTGTCTTAGCTTCAATGTTGATTGCCTTAGAGTAAGCTTCGTACTTAATCTCAGCTCTTGACTTTAATTCAGCTTCTGTGAATACACCAAATCCTTCAAACATCTTAACTGTTTCAGGTTTAACAAGTGAACCAACAGCCTCAACCATAGATTTGATATTTGGAAGTCCTCTTCTTTCAGCTTCTGCTACCCATTCATCTGAGTAACCATTACCGTTAAATACAACTCTGTGATGGTCTGTGAAAAGCTTCTTAATCATATCATGGACAGCCATCTGCATATCCTCAGAACCCTCTAATTCATCAGCAATTTCCTTAAAGCTTTCTGCAACGATTGTATTAAGAACAACATTTGCAGGAGCGATAGAATCTGAAGAACCAACCATACGGAACTCAAACTTGTTACCTGTGAATGCGAATGGAGATGTTCTGTTTCTATCAGTAGCATCCTTGTTAAGGTCTGGAAGAGTAGAAGCACCAGTCTTTAACTTACCCTTCTGGATAGAGCTTGTAGCATCACCCTTATCAATTAACTGCATAACTACATCTTCAAGCTGCTCACCAAGGAACATAGAGATGATAGCTGGAGGAGCTTCGTTAGCTCCAAGTCTGTGATCGTTACCCACATCAGATGCAGACTCACGAAGAAGGTCAGCATGCTTATCAACAGCCCTCATAATTGCACCAAGTACAAGAAGGAACTGGAAGTTTTCATGAGGTGTCTTACCTGGGTCAAGCATGTTAATGCCGTCATCAGTTGTGATAGACCAGTTGTTATGCTTACCAGAACCATTAACACCTGCAAATGGCTTCTCATGGAGAAGGCATACAAGACCATGTCTGTAAGCAACCTTCTTCATAACTTCCATCATAAGCTGGTTGTTATCTGTAGCAATATTGCACTGTGCATAGATAGGAGCTAACTCATGCTGTGCAGGAGCAACTTCATTATGCTGTGTCTTAGCAGATACACCAAGTTTCCATAATTCTTCATTAATATCTTTCATGAAAGCGGCAATTCTTTCACGGATAGAACCAAAGTAGTGATCATCAAGTTCCTGACCCTTAGGAGGCATAGCTCCGAATAAAGTACGGCCAGAGAAGATAAGATCCTTTCTCTGTAAATATTTCTCTCTGTCTACAATGAAGTATTCCTGTTCAGCACCTACAGAAGGAGTAACTTTCTTAGATGTTGTATTACCCATAAGCCTTAAAATACGAAGAGCCTGCTCGTTGATGGCATCCATTGAACGAAGTAATGGAGTTTTCTGGTCAAGAGCTTCACCTGTGTAAGAGCAGAATGCTGTAGGAATACAAAGAGTAGCACCCTGAGCACCTTCGCGTACAAATGCAGGAGATGTACAATCCCATGCTGTATATCCTCTGGCCTCGAATGTTGCACGAAGACCACCTGAAGGGAATGATGAAGCATCAGGTTCGCCCTTAATCAATTCTTTACCTGAGAATTCCATAAGCACCTTTCCGTCTGACTTAGGTGCTGATATAAATGAATCATGTTTCTCAGCAGTAGTTCCTGTTAAAGGCTGGAACCAATGTGTGTAATGAGTTGCACCTTTCTCGATAGCCCAGTCTTTCATAGCATTAGCGATAACATCAGCATCTGCTAAAGATAACTCCTGCACACCTTCCATTGTTAATTTAAGGTTTTTGTAAACGTTCTTTGGTAAACGTTCTTTCATAACTGTGTCATTAAACACATTCTCGCCGAAGATGTCAGCTACATTGAATCTTTCACTCATAACTTCCTCATCCTTCCTTTTCTTATCTTTTTATTAGTAAAACTAAAAAATGGCGCCCAAGTATATACTTATACAAATATATAAATGGAACGCCTTTGTTCTACCTTATTTAATTAGCGACAGCCTACTGTCTTTAAATAAAATAACTCATATTGTATGAATTTGCAAGTGCTTTTTTGAAAATATTAAAAAAATTAAGCCTGCATGAAATATGAGTGCTAAAATGCTTATTCTGAAGCGGATACAGATGCTTCAGAAGATGTTCCATTATCTAACTTAGATTCTCCGACATATGTACCTGATACAATAACACGTTGTTTAGAATCATCTGTGCAGGTTGAAAATGTAACTACCTGTGTTGCGTTAGAAATATCGACTCCGGTATTGTACAGTGATTCAGCCTGAACATTCTTTGCGTATTCGCGAAGGCCGGACAGATTGCTGAAATTGAATGTAAATGTATCACTTATTGGATCAGTTATATATACTGTAAAAATCTTGTACTCACGGATTACATCCTCAGTATATATAATAACATGGCTGGCATTAAGACCCTCTTTAATTCGATAATCAACGAAAAGGCATCCGTTGCGGTTGTAAGTTTTATCAAATGTATGAGTAAGATAAAAATCATTATCGGTTGTCTGGGCAATAGGAAGCCTTATATCTACCGATGGTACATAAAGAAAACCCAGACCATCAGGATTAATATCAAGCAGAGCCTGATGATTATAGACAAAAGGGATTGTTACATCCTGATTATCTTCGCCTATTGTAATATTAACAGGGGTATCATCAAGGACATTACCTTCAATATTATCATAAATATCATTACCCTTCTTGTATTCAAGAAGAATGGATACAAGCCTGACTGCTGCAAAAACAAAAACGCAGGCACATATAATTAAAATAATACGGCTTATTATGCTTGAGCGCTTTTTCTTTTTTTCTTTAACGTCAAAAGCGAAATCCGCTTCGTCTGGTTCTGTTTCAGGTGAAGCAGATGTTATAAAATCATCATCTTCATCTGTCTTTAAGTTACTCATAAAAATCTCCAATCATCAAGCTTTTCCTGCTGAACCAAAAAGATTAATCTTCTCGCGAACAGTTTCTTTAATTGCTTCGCAGCCTGGAGCCAGAAGCTTTCTAGGATCAAATCCCTTTCCTTCAAGGTCTTTGCCTGCTTCAATATACTTTCTTGTTGCATCAGCAAATGAAAGCTGGCACTCTGTGTTAACATTAATCTTAGAAACTCCAAGAGAGATTGCCTTCTGAATCATATCTGCAGGAATACCTGTACCACCATGAAGAACTAATGGCATATCACCAATCTTATCCTTAACAGCTGCAAGAGTCTCAAAGCTTAATCCTGGCCAGTTAGCAGGATACTTTCCATGTATATTACCGATACCTGCTGCAAGCATGTCTACACCAAGATCTGCAATAGCTTTACATTCATCAGGGTCTGCACATTCACCCATTCCGATAACACCATCTTCTTCGCCGCCTATTGAACCAACTTCTGCCTCAATAGAAAGACCAAGATTATGCGCTACATTGACAAGCTCGGTTGTCTTCTTGATATTCTCATCAATTGGATAATGAGAACCGTCAAACATAATAGATGTGAAGCCTGCTTTGATACATTTGTAGCAGCCTTCGTAAGTTCCGTGGTCAAGATGAAGAGCAACAGGAACTGTGATTCCAAGGGACTTGTCCATAGCCTTAACCATGGCTGCAACTGTCTCGAAACCTGTCATATACTTACCGGCACCCTCAGATACACCAAGGATTACAGGAGCATTCATCTCCTGTGCAGTAAGGAGAATAGACTTAGTCCATTCAAGGTTATTGATGTTGAACTGACCGACAGCATATTTGCCGGCAAGAGCTTTGTCTAACATTTCTTTAGCTGAAACTAACATATTTCTTTACCTCCATTGCACGATTTCGTATGACAACATTATATCTCATATCATTAAAAATGAAAAGGAATATTTATATGATATTTATGTGTTAATACAAAGAAATATGATGTATAATCATGTATGTCCTAAGAAAATATCTAAAGAGAGGAGACCTGTATGGGTTATTTAACATTTTTTATCAACAGGATAGCACTTGAAGCTGATACCAGTGCCGCAATGGATTTCTATAATAGTGAAGAGCATGCCGGCACAAGCTATCTGCCATTTATTGGGTTCATGCTTTTTCTTGCAGGAATTGTTGTAATTATTGTCGGACTTGCAACATATCTTACGGCAAAACATAATTTTAACATATTCTTTGATGCAAGAGATGTCAGAATGACATATGAGGAACAGATTATGCCTGATGATGAAAAAGCCAGACTTAATAATGAAAAACTTGCTAAAGATAAGAAAAGGGGAAAGATAATAATTATAATAGGAATGGTTTTAGCTATAGCTTCATTCGTTGTATTATAATTATATGCAGAATAAAAACACCGTCTGCCGGAGTAGCAGACGGTGAAAGAGGGAGGAGAGCTGTTTATTAACAACTCGATTTATGAAAAACATATAGTAGAAAATGTCTTGTTCTTATGATTGAATTATATTGAACAAAAGTGAAGAAACAATGTGCATAGTGTTAAATCTTATTGAATTAGATATGAATAATTTATGAACAAGTGTGGATTAAGGAGGGGAATATGCCAACAATTTACAAATGCCCTGGGTGTGGTGCTGCTATGGAGTTTGACAGTACCACACAGAAATTAGGATGTCCGTCATGTGGAATGCAGATTGATGTGCGGGAATATGAAGAGAAATATTCACAGAACAGTACACAGGGGGAATATGACAAAGAGATGAAGATGTACCATTGTAATACATGTGGTGCAGAGCTTGTGGCTGATGAGTATACATCGGCATCATTTTGTTCATTCTGTGGTAATCCGACACTTGTGGAGGACAGACTTAAAGGTGAATTCAAGCCATCAACAATTATACCATTTAAGATTAACAAGGATAAAGCAGTAGAGATTTACAAAAACTGGTGTAAGAAAGGACCACTCACACCATCTGCTCTATCAAGAAATTCAACAATTGAGAAAATAAGCGGACTGTATGTACCTTACTGGCTGTATGATTATTCGGCACAGACAGATATGCATGCTAATGCAGAAAGGGTCAGGACAACAAGAAAAGGTGATACAGAGTATATATACACAGATCATTTTCAGGTGTTCAGAAATATATCTGCAAAGTTTGAGAAGATTCCGGCTGATGCATCTGAGAAAATGCCTGATGATGCGATGGATAAGCTGGAGCCATTTAACTATAACGAATTAACTGCATTTTCAATGCCATATCTTTCAGGATATCTTTCAGAAAGATATAATTATACAGCAGACCAGATACAGGAGAGGGCTACGAGAAGAGCTGACAAATATATAACAGATATTGCAATGTCAACAATTACCGGTTATTCATCTGTTAATATAATCCACAATGACATAACAATGCGTCCGACAGGAAGCCAGTATGCATTATTTCCGGTATGGGTACTTAATTACAGGTTTAACAAGAAGAATTTCCAGTTCATGCTTAACGGACAGACAGGCAAGATAGTTGCTGACAGACCGATAAGTGGAAAGAAAGCATTTGGATTCGGAGTGGGAATATTTATTGTTACACTTATTATTACTATGTTTGGAGGGCTTTTGTTCATATGATGAAGATTAATAAGAAGATAAAGGCTTTAATGAGCATTATTATTGCATGCTTTATGTGTGTGGGAGTGTTGTTAAGTATTAAGACTGATGTGTATGCAGATTCATCAAAGGAATATGTATATGACAATGCAGGAATTCTTACTGCTGATGAGATAAGTAAGCTAAAGAGCCAGTGTAAGAAAGCATCAGAGGATTCAGAGTGTGATATAGTTATTATTACAACTAATATAGGACATGATGGCAGTACGATGGACAGCTATCTTAAGAAATTCCTTGATGATAACGGATATTCAAAGGATGCAGTAATATATGGCGTTGATATGAAATCAAGAGCTGATAGAATGTATACACAGGGCAAGGCAGGAACTGATATTTCACAGGAGACAATTGATGATATAAGAGAAGCGTGTGAGGAGAAGCTTTCAGATAAGGATTATTACAAAGCATTTTCTAAGTATATCAAGAATATGAATATGTGTATGACTACAAGCATAGTCAAAAAACTTACATACAAAATGTGGATAAAGCTTCTTATTGCATCAGGAGTTGCAGTTGCTGCTGTTCTTACAATGATGCATAATGCCAAGGCAAGAATGACAGTTAGCAGTACAGAATATACGAAAGACCATAACTTTAAGGTTAATGACAGAAGAGACGTGTTCATTAATACAACAGTTGTTACAAGACATATTGAGCGCAACAATAGCAGCGGAAGCAGCGGCGGAGGCGGTGGAAACAGTGGCTCCGGCGGACATTTCTAGATAATAACCAGATAATAATAAGGGCGGGTACAGCAATTAACTGTATCCGCCTTTTTAATGTAAATGGATGAATTCTAATTATAACTTCTCTGGTTCTGGATATTCCTCGCCAAATGTCTCAACAGTAACAGTTTTCATTACCTGTGGCTTTCTAGGTCTGTCGCTGTAGTCTGTGTCTACGCCGGCAATCTTGTCAAGAATATCTTCACCCTCGATAAGCTTACCGAATGCAGCGTAATCTCCATCAAGATGAGGGGCGTTCTGGTGCATGATAAAGAACTGTGAACCTGCAGAATCAGGTCTCATAGAACGTGCCATTGAAAGAACACCTCTTGTATGCTTTAAGTCGTTCTTGAATCCGTTAGATGCGAATTCACCCTTGATAGAGTAGCCAGGGCCACCCATACCAGTTCCTTCAGGGTCACCACCCTGAATCATAAATCCTGCGATTACTCTGTGAAATATAAGTCCGTCATAGAATCCCTTCTGAACAAGATTGACGAAATTATTAACTGATGTAGGTGCGATTTCCGGATAAAGCTCCGCCTTGATTACATCGCCGTTTTCCATTGTGATTGTTACGATTGGATTCTGTGCCATTATTTTTCTCTCTTTCTTTTATAATATTATGAGGCTTGGAGAATATCCATTCCTTGCAATTATTA
>ENA-UEOI01002585-UEOI01002585.1-human-gut-metagenome-genome-assembly--contig:-NODE-2585-length-12378-cov-3.089261_pt1 | contig 12378 bp, 9 predicted proteins | sample MGYA00242883_ERZ507882 | MGnify/ENA primary metagenome ERZ507882 (study PRJEB26167, sample SAMN06115502) | human gut metagenome | host: Homo sapiens | place: China:Chongqing | collected 2015-07-29... | reverse complement strand
TTTTAGACCCGGCACTGACGGTGTCCCTGCCGGCTCGGGTAACGGCGGAAACGGGGCTGGACGCCCTGACCCACGCCATCGAGGCCTATGTGTCCACCCTCCACACCGTGTTCACCGATCCCCTGGCCCTCAAGGCCATCCACATCGTGGAGAAGGATCTGCTCCACTCCTTTAACGGCGACATGGGCTGCCGCGAGGAGATGCACTACGGCCAGTGCCTGGCCGGCATGGCCTTCTCCAACGCCCTGCTGGGCATCGTCCACTCCATGGCCCACAAGACCGGCGCGGCCTTCTCCACCGGCCACATCACCCACGGCCTGGCCAACGCCATGTACCTGCCCTACGTCATCGCCTACAACGCCAAGGCCGACGGCGTGGCCGAGCGCTATGCCGACATCGCCCGCACCATGGGCGTCGTGGGCGACACCACCGCCGAGCTGGTGGAGGGCCTGCGCGCCAAGATCCGCTCCATGAACGATGCCATGGGCATCCCCAACACCCTGAAGGACTTCGGCATTATTGAAGACGAGTTCAAGGAGAAGCTGGATGCCATCGCCGCCAACGCGGTGGGCGACGCCTGCACCGGCTCCAACCCCCGCCCCATCGATCCCGCCACCATGGCCAAGCTGTTTACCTGCATCTACTACGGCACTGAGGTCGACTTCTGATTCTGATTTCTACTTCCTTCCTCCATTTCTACATCATAAGCCGGATGGGCGCGGTCGTTTGACCGCGCCCATCCGGCTTATCTGCGTCCTGTTAGAGCTCTTTCACGTAAAAGTAGTGGCCGTACTCCCCCACGGCGGGCTCCACTGCGCCGAAGCGGCGGTAGCCCAGCTTTTCATAGAAGCCGGGGGCCTGAAATCCAAAGGTGTTCAGCTCCAGGCGCTTCGCACCCTGGCGGGCGGCGTCCTGCTCCAGCTGGGCCAGGAGGCAGGCCCCCAGGCCGGTGCCCCGGCGGGACTCCGCCACCCACAGCACGTCCAGCAGGGCCAGCTCCCCCATCCGGAAGGCATCGCAGCCGCCGATGATCTGTCCGGCCTCGTCCTCCACCACCAGGGAGAGATCCGCCGTATCGGAGACAAATGTGCGGTTATAGGCCCGCAGGCCGGCGTGAACCGCCGCTTCCCCCGCCTCCCCGGCGGGCTTGATGACATAGTGCTCCATCGTGCTCAATCCTCCATATCAAACGGGGGCAAATCCCGGCTCTGGGGGATGGCGTCGCCCTCAAATTCCAGCTCGTCGGGGACGGGCTCTGGGGCAGCGTCCACCATCCCCTGCTTAAACTGCATCTCCTGCCACTGATCCTTGGTAATGAGCACTTGGCGGGGCTTGGAGCCCTCAAAGGGCCCCACGACTCCCTTCTCCTCCATCTGGTCCACCAGTCGGGCCGCCCGGGAGTAGCCTAGCTTGAGCCGCCGTTGGAGCATGGACACGGAGGCCATGCCGGTCTCCACCACCACTTCAATGGCGGCGGGGAGCAGCTCGTCGTAGTCGTCCCCCACCTCGTCCGGCGCGGAGCCGCCCACGCCCTTGCTCCCCTTCTCCTTCTCGGCGGCGTGCTGCTCGATCTCATGGATGATCTCCTCCGAGTACTCGGCCGAGCCGCTGTTCTGCTTGATAAAGCCCACTACGGCGGCCACCTCCTCGTCGGAGATGAGGCAGCCCTGCACCCGCTGGGGCTTGCCGGTGCCCAGGGGGAAGTAGAGCATGTCGCCCCGGCCCACCAGCTTCTCCGCGCCCGTAGTGTCCAGAATGATGCGGGACTCCAGGGAGGAGGCCACCGCAAAGGCGATGCGGCTCGGGATATTGGCCTTCATCAGGCCGGTGATCACGTCGGCGGAGGGCCGCTGGGTGGCGATGATCAGGTGCATGCCGGCGGCGCGGCCCATCTGGGCCACCCGGCAGATGGACTCCTCCACCTCCTTGGCGGCCACCAGCATCAGATCGGCCAGCTCGTCGATGACCACCACAATCTGGGGCATCTTCTCCATGCCCTCGGTCTTGGCGGCGTGGGCGTTGTAACTGGCCAGATCCCGCACCCCGATCTCCGAAAAGGCCCGGTAGCGTTTCATCATCTCCACCACCGCCCACTGGAGGGCGCCCGCCGCCTTCTTGGGGTCGGTGACCACGGGAATGAGCAGATGCGGGATGCCGTTGTAGATGCCCAGCTCCACCATCTTGGGGTCCACCATGATGAGGCGCACCTCCTCAGGGGTGGCCTTGTAGAGCAGAGAGATAATCAGAGAGTTGGTACATACCGACTTGCCCGAGCCGGTGGTGCCGGCGATGAGCAGGTGGGGCAGCTTGGCAATATTGCCCACTACATTGCGGTTGCTGATGTCCCGGCCCACGGCAAAGGAAACCTTGGAGGGGTTGTCCCGGAACTCACTGGAGTCGATGACATCGTGGATATAGACCGGGGAGACGAGCTTGTTGGGCACCTCGATGCCCACCATGGAGATCTTGTCCGGGATGGGGGCGATGCGAACGCCGGTAGCCCCCAAGGCCAGGGCGATATCGTCAGCCAGGTTGGTCAGCTTGTTAAGCCGCACCCCCTGGTCCAGCTCCACCTCGTACCGGGTCACCGATGGGCCGCGGGTCACATTGGCGATGGTAGCATCGATTCCGAAGGACCGGATGGTGTCGGACAGGCGGGCCTGATTGGCCTGGAGCTCGCTGGCCACGTCGGCGCCCGACACGCCTGCCCCCTCGTTCAGCAGCGAAACCGGCGGATACTGGTAGGCCGCCGGAGTCCCCTCCTCCAGTTTGCGGGCGATGTCCTGGGCCACCTCGGCCGCCGCCTGGGCAGCCTCCTCCCTCTTCACCTTGGCCACAGCGGGCTCCCGCTCAATCTCCGGCACCGGCGGGGCAGGGGCGGGCTCCGGGATGGGTTCCGGCACCGGTTTCGCCGCCTGAGCTGCCTCCTGAGGCGTCTCAGGCGGAGGGGACACGGCGATGGGTTCTGCCTCAGGCACATCCCCAGCCGCCGCACCGGCCAATACCTGGTCCGGCGTGGGCACCGAGGGCTTCCGGTTGAAAAAGCGCTCCTTCTTCTCAATGGGCTTGGGCTCGGGCCGTTTGCCCACCAGCGGACCATCGTCCACGGGGATATCGATCTGAGGCACCTGCTGGCGGCGGGCGGCGCTCTCCGGCTCGGGGGCACGGCGGCGCTCACGGGGCTTGGGCTCGGGCAGTTCCTCCTCCTCGTACTCCACCCGGGGCCGCTCACGGATCCGGTCCACGATATCCACCGGGGAGACGTGGAACACCACCATCAGCATGATGGCCGCGATCAGGACGAAGATTACACCGGCTCCGTACTTGCTGAACACCGCAGTCAGCCCCAGGGCGATCGAGCCGCTGACCACACCGCCGCTCTTGAGAGCCTCTCCCTGGCTCCACAGGGTCTTGACCAGCTCCAGGCTCCACTCATAGGAGCCCCTGGTCAAAATCAGGTGGAGCAGGCAGCCCACCAGCACTGGGGTGAGCAGGGCGCACCACACCCGCAGCCGCACCGGGCGGCCCCGGTGGAAGACCAAGATCCCGCTGGCCACCAGCAGCATGGGGGGCAACAGCCAGTAGCCGTAGCCGATCAGGCCCTTGACCAAGCCGCAGAAAAAGTCGATAAAGATGGCCTGAATATGGAAGTATCCAAAGGCGGAGAAAATGGCCAGCAGCAGACAGGCCACCGCCCCCACCTCCCGACGGATGGGCCTGGGCGCCGGGGCCTTCTTCCGGCTGCCGGCAGCGCGGGAGCCGGATGCGGTCCTTCCCGTACCCGAGGCCGTCCGCTTTCCGCCCGCGTTCTTCTTCTGTGCTGTGGCCATTGAAAATCAAATCCTTTCCAGGGTCATTCTTTTGTATCGGGTTTCTGTCACTTGAGCAGCATCATCTTCACGATGCCCGCTACCAAGCTGCCCAGGCCAACCGCCCAGCAGTAGTAAGCAAACTTGCCGAATTTCCCCTTATCGGACAGGCTCTTAACAAGCCGGATGGCAAAGTACCCCACCACAGCGGACACCGCTACGCCCACTAAGTACATGGGCAGCTCCTCAATGGGGAAGTTCGAGGCCAGCGCATCCTTAATTTCCAGGACGTTGGCGCCCAGTACGGCAGGCAGGGACATAAGGAAGGAGAAGCGCACGGCGAAGGCCCGGTCAAAGCCCCGCATCATGCCAACCGAGATGGTGGTGCCGGAGCGGGAGAGGCCGGGGATAACCGCCAGCGCCTGGCCGCAGCCCACGATCAAGGCGTCCGCCACCGTCGCGTTTTTGGCGGTCTTGTGGCCCCGGGCCATGCGGTCGGAGAAAAACAGGATAAACCCGGTGGCCAGCAGGGCGCAGGAAACCATGATGGAGTTGGAGAACAGTTGGTTCACCGCATCCTGCAAAAACACCATCACAAACAGGGGCACGGTCGCGATGATGATGAGCATCACCATCCGTCGGGCCGGCGGCGGGGCAACGCCGGTATCCTTCCGCCCGGCCAGGGCGGCAATGCCCAGGAAGAACTCGCGGATCATATCCACAATGTCCCGCCAGTAGACCATACAGACAGAAATCAGTGTACCGAAGTGGAGCAGGACGGTAAAGAACATGTATTTCTCCTCCAGGTGCTCCATCCCGAAAAACGTCTGAAACAGGGCCAGATGGCCGGAGCTGGAGATGGGCAGGAATTCCGCCACGCCCTGGATAATCCCCATTAAGATGGACATAAAATAAGTCAAAGTCAGTTCCCTCCATGCTGAATCATTTGGACGTACGTATTTATATTAACATACGCGCGTGGATATTTCCATCATTTTCTCGATGCACATATCACGACAACAGGCAAATATGGCGATACATGGCCATTTTGCTGTGCTTTTGCACAATAAAAAGCCGAGACCAATGGTCTCGGCTTTTTGCCGCGCCTTACCCGTAGAAAGCGTGGGCCCCGATGGTCGCCACATAGGGGCGGTTCCGGGAGGCCCAGCTTCCGGGGGCCACGGTGGGATTCACAAAGTACAGGGCGCTGCCCGCAGTGTTGGCACCGTCCAGGCACAGCTTGGCGGCAACCACGCTCTCAGCGCTGGGGGTACGGTTGATGCTTCCGTTAGCGGCGGGGGTGAACTGGTTGCGCTGAAAGATCACTTCGTAGACGCTGTTGGGGAACCGGGGGCTGGCCACCCGGTTGAGCACCACATTACCCACTGCAATCTTTCCGTCCAAGGGCTGATTGCCGCTCTCAGCATAGATGATGCGGGAGAGCCAGTACACCACGTCCGCCTGGTAGGCCTGCTCACCGGAGAGGATGGGCCCGCTGCCAGAGGTGATCTGGATGGTGGACTGGGTTCCGTCCCACTCCACGCCGGCGCCCAGCGCCTGGCACAGGGTTCGGATGGGAACCATGATGCTGTAGCCCTCGCACTTGACTCCGTCCGGCACGTACAGGTAGCGGCCGTTGGCCTCGATATACTGGGCGCCGGGCTTGATGTGGAGGGTCAGGCCGTCGGCCTTGACCTCTGCCTGACCATTGACCCACTCCGCCGTCGCGTTCGGATACAAGGCGCTCACGATGGGCCAGTAGGACACATAGGTAGTGCGCGCCTCCACACGGTTGGGCACATCTGCCGCAAGGGTGATCCCATTGACTACAAAGCTGACGCTGCTCTCAGCCGCCGCCGCCTGCCCGGCCAGGGTAACGCAAAGGGCCAGGCTGACGAGCGCACAAAGGGCTCGTTTCTTCATGCTTAGGATTCCTCCTGTTACAATCTGTTACTTGTTGTTCACTGTTTTGTAACCGTATTGTAACCGATTCTCCCCTAAAAAGTCAAGAGGAAGTTTTGTCGATACTGTTCAATCCATTGTGCTGCAATGGTTTCAATTCACCCTTCTCTTTGTGCGTCAGAACATTTTTCGATGTTTCCAGCTCTCCTTCGGCTACAAATGATAACAAAAAGAAACACGTCCGGAAAGCTGTCCGGATGTGTCTCCACCGCGTTCAGCGGTAAAACCAGTGGGCGCCGATCGTCATGACGTGAGTTCTGTTTTCCATAATCCAATGGTTGTTGGTCAGCGCCGGCGCCAGGAAGTACAGGCTGTCCTTGGCCACGTTGACCCCCTCCAAGCAGAGCTTGGCCGCCTGAATGCTCTGTTCCGTGGGCTCCTGATAGATTGTGCCATTGCGCACAGGGGTAAACTGCCCACCCCACCGGTCGTCAAAGATCACACCGTAGATGGTGTCCGGGAAGTCCGGGGAATCCACCCGGTTAAGTACCACGTTGCCCACTGCGATCTGCCCCTCCAGAGGCTCTCCCCGGCTCTCCGCCGAGATGATGCGGGACAGCCAGTAGAGCTTGTCCTCCCGGTTGTAGTCGGGCTGCGTCGTTGCGCTGCCTCCCCCGTTGACCGACACCACGCCGGTGGCCGGATTCCAGTCCACGGTGGCGCCCAGCGCCTCTGCCAACACCCGCACCGGCACAAGCGTACGCCCCGCCTTCAAATGGACACCGTCTTTGGCATACAGCGTACGGCCATTTGCTTCTATGTAGGCATCACCTGGCCGGGCCGTCAGCTTCAGCCCCTCCGCCCGGACCACAGCCCGGTCTTTCACCCAATCCACCTCTGCATCGGGGCGCAGCGCCTCCGTTATCGTCCGCAGGGGGACATAGGTAGTGTTTTGATGGACATAGCTGCCGCTGGCGTCCACCGGTGCGCCGTTGACCCGCAGCGGGCCGGCGGACGCCGCCTGTCCGTTGGTCACCAGAGCCGCACTCAATGCCACGGCCAGTACCAGCTTTTTCATGGTTCCACAACCTTTCTTTGTTTTGTAACCAGATTGTAACCCATTTTTCAGAAAATTGCAACCCCTATTTTTTCCGACCTTCTGTCGAATGCCCCGACCTGCTGCGGCGCAACGCTTTCCCTCGTTTGCCTTCTCCCCTGTCCGACTGCTTTTTCGCTTGTTTGCACGTCAAAATCCTTCGGTCCCGAAATGACAAAAAGCAAGCCGCCGCGTACGGTGGCTTGCTTTTTGTCCGTATCAAGGGGGCTACCGCCCGGAAGCTGCGGCCAGTGCGTCCTCCTCCTGCACCTGCCGGTCCAGCTTTCGCATTTCCGGGAGGATAAAGAGGGCTACGATCACGCCGGAGGAAAGATCCGCAATGGGACCTGCATAGAGGATGCCGTCCAGTCCCCAGAAAAGGGGCAGGATCAGCAGCAGCGGAATCAGCAGAAGAAGCTGCCGCAGCATGGACAGCAGCGACGCCTTCAGGGGCTGGCCGGTAGCCTGAAAATAGTTGGTGGACACCACCTGAAATCCCGCGCAGAAGATGCCGAACAGATAAATGCGCATGCTGCGGACGGCAAAGTCCGTAAAAGCCGGGCTGGCCGACCCAAAGAGGCTCAGAATCACATGGGGGATGGTCTGGCACAGCAGCCAACCCAGCGTTACCGCCACCGTAGCCGCCGCAACGGCCCGGAGGTAAGCGCCTTTGACCCGATGAAACTTTCGTGCGCCGCGGTTGAATCCCAGAATGGGCTGCGCCCCCACGCCGATGCCGATGCAGAAGGCCAGCAGGATCATGGCTACCTTCATCACGATCCCCATGGCCGCCTGCGCCGTCACCGCGCCTACCTCACTGCGGCTGCCGTAATACAGCAGGGAGTTGTTCATCACAATCTGCATGATCACAGAGACCGCCTGGGTAATGCCCGCGGAGATCCCCAAGGACACCACCCGGCCCCAGATGCTCCCTTCCGGGCGCATGGCGGACAGGCGGAAGCGCATGTGCCGGCTGCGGGTGGCAAAGTAGGCCAGCAGGATCACCGCAGAGATGATCTGGGAGGTGATGGTAGCGATGGCGGCGCCCTTGACCCCCCAGTGAAACACAAAAATGTAGATGGGATCCAGCACCGTGTTCAAGATGGCGCCGATCAGTATGCCGTACATGGACAATCTGGGACTACCGTCGGTCCGCGCCATGTTGGACAGGGCGATGCCCATCATATTGAAGGGGGCTCCCAGCAAAAGGATGGAGGCGTAGTCCTTGGCGTAGGGCATCACGGCCTCTCCCGCGCCGAACACCCGGAGCATCGGCTCCAAAAAGAGCAGCCCCGACGCCAGCAGGAGCACTCCGGCCCCCAGCGCCATGACAAAGACGTTGTTAAGCGTGCGGTCGGCCTCTTCGTTCTTCCCCTCCCCCAGCTTAAGGGCGGCGTAGGCGCTGCCGCCGGAGCCAATGAGGGTGGCAAAGGCCAGCATGATCGTCACCATGGGAAAGGACACCGTGGTAGCGGCGTTGCCCAGCTCCCCGACTCCCTGGCCGATGAAAATCTGATCCACGATGTTGTAGATGGAGTTGACCAGCATGGAAATGACCGACGGAATGGAGAAGTTGAGCAGCAGCCGTCCAATGGGCTGGTAGCCCAGCGGATTGCCCGCCGCCCGCTCCTCCGCGCTGACAGAACGCTCAGGGCTCACGGTCCAATCCCTCCTGTCGGATGTAGTTCAGAGCATTTTCCGCCATGTGGGCGAGCAGCTTGTCCGCCTGCTCGATCTCCTCCTGGCACATGCCCCGGGTTAGGATCCCATTCCACCGCTCCCGGGCGGCAAACACTTTCTGCACGATGGGTTCCGCCGTCGGCGTAGTGTAGAGCCGCCGCATCCTCCGGTCCTGCGGGTCCGGCTCGGAGCGGATATACCCCTCCTCCTCCAGCTTCTGCACCGCCCGGGTGGCCGTTCCCTTGTCAAACTGTCCCAGACGCGCCAAGTCCAGTACGTTGATTCCCTGGTGCTCAAAAATACGCAAAAGGAAAAACTGCTGCCCACAGCCAATGCAGTACGGGGCCAGCTCCCGGTCATAAAATCGGTTGGCCTGCCGGTAAAGGATGGAGGCGTGCCGGCCCAGATAATAGGTCTTTTTCATACTGCCCCTCTTTCATTTTTCTATCATCGTTGCATATTCAACAAAAGATAGTATATCGCCCCGTTCTTGCCCCGTCAACCGTCAATACGCCGGATGGAGGCCCCGTTTCCCATCTTGCTCCGGCAGTTCCCCCGTTTTCTCCAGAGGATTCGCCCCTTTTATCACCCAATTCCCTTTTCCGCATAGAGTGAGGTAGACCCATTGAAAGGAGCGCACGTTCATTATGGATGAATCTTTCACGCCGGGCAATCGCTCTGCCGGGCGCAATCCGCCGGACGTCCTACCAGAGATGGCGCTGCCCGCAGCCCCCCTGCCCCCTCTGGTCCCCGAAGAACCGCCGCAGGGCCCCGGGCCGGAACCGTCCACCGCTTTCCCCTTCTTCCCCGAAGAGAGCCAGCTTGAGCCTCCGGACACGGAGAGGGAGCCGTTCTCCGTGGCCCCGCTTCCCCCCGTTACCGGCCGAACGGAATTGCCCGGGTGCCCGGCCGGCGCCCCCTCCATCCCGCCGTCCCCCCACTACTGCACGGTGCGCTTTTTCCATGCGGCGGCGGGTTTGGAGCCGGTCCGCATCACGGTAGGCCCCCTGTTGATGACCAGCGGCCTGGCTTACGGCGGCAGGACCGGCTACACACGGATCTCCGACGGCTTCCGCCTGGTCACCGTGACCAGCGCCTACACCCCTCGCACCATCCTGTTTCAGCAGACGCTGCCCTTCCGTGCCGGGGAACTCATCACCATAGCCGTGGTACATACCTCCTCTGGCCTCGACCTGCTGCGCATCTCCGACCTGCCCTGCGACAACCGCCCTGCTGGACGCGCCTGCATCCGGGCCGTCAATCTGTGTTATGGCAGCCCCGCCCTGGACATCTTTCTGGATGAAGGCCGTCTGGTCTTTTCCGATGTAGGCTATAAAGAAGTCACCGCCTTCCGCCAGGCCCGCCCTCAGGAGTACGGCTTTTCCATCCTGCAGGCCGCCTGGCTGCCCACACCCTACCCCACGGATATCGAGACGGTGGGCGATCTGCCCGCCGTAGCCTCGTATGACGATTCATCCGACTACGGCGGCGTGCGTCCGCTGGCCTCCTTCTATCTGGAGGCCAAGGCCAACAGCATCTACTCTCTCTATCTGCTGGGCCGCTGGGACGGCGCCCCGCCCTTGCAGGTCCAGGTCGTGGAGAGCCTCTGATTCCACGCGCAAAAACGCGGACGGCTCTGCCGTCCGCGTTTTTCAGTCCGCAAAGGCCCCCTCAGACCTCCGCCTGGGGCTCCGCCAGCGCCAGCCCCGCGATTTCATCTACAGGCAGGGAAAACAGGATGCCCCGCGCCTGCGTGTTGATTCCTGCGGTCTTGCTCACCCGCTCCATCACCATCTGCCGGATGGAACGCGGGACCAGGATAGTTACAATTTCCTTCTCCGGGCGGACCGCCCCCTCTCCGGACCGCTCCCCCTCCTCATAGCCCAGCCTGCGGGCGTGCAGAACGGTGCCGCCTCTGGCTCCCGCCGCCTGGGCGGCCTCCATCACCAGGTCGGTGCAGCCGTGGTTCACCACCACCACCACCAGGTCATTTTTCCCCTTTTCTGCCATAGACGTTCCCTCCTGTTCCCTGCCCCAGTCCTCCCGGGCCGCCGAGCGATTGAGAATTTTAGACACCACGCCACTGACGCTGGACAGCGGCATAGTAAAGATGATCCCCTTTCCAGGGCTTGACAACTGGAGCTTTTCCGCCGCCCGGACCAGCAGGCCGTGGGCCGCAGGCTCTGGGACGGCGGTGAGGAGCACGTCCTTCTGCGTTTCTCCCAGGCCCAGATAGTCCAGAATGTCGGAATTGGCTGTGCCGTGGCCCAGACAGGCATAGTGAAAGGGCAGGCCGGCGGCTTTAAACAGGTCCACGGCCTTGGAACTCCGTCCCCGGTCTACAATGGTCACCATCAGCTTGATCACAGCGTCACCCATCGGCCTCGTCCTCCTCTGTATAGCTTATGATCTCGTCCGCGCCCTCCGCCAGGGCCAGCTCCAGCTCCTCGGGGCCGTGGGCGATCCGCCACTGGTAGACCAGGCCCAGGACCTGAATGGCGATGAGCGGCGTCATGGCCACCATAGCCACCACGCCGAAGGCGTCGGTGAGCACGTTGCCTCCCAACGCCTCACAGGCTCCCATGGTAAAGGGCAGCAGGAAGGTGGCCGTCATAGGCCCGGAGGCCACGCCGCCGGAGTCGAAGGCGATGGCGGTGAACACCTTGGGCACCTGGAAGCTGAGGCCCAAAGCGATGGCGTAGCCCGGCACCAGCAGCCACAGAATGGAGATGCCGGTCAGCACCCGCGTCAGGGCCAGGCCCAGGGCCACAGCCACACCCAGGGAGAGCGCCAGCCCCATGGCCTTCTGCGGGATGGCGCCGCCCGTCAGATCCTCCACCTGCTGGTTGAGGACATGGACGGCGGGCTCGGCCGCCACGATGAAATAGCCCACCACCATGCCGATGGGGATCAGCACCCAGCGGTAGGGCAGGCCGGCGATCTGAGCCCCCAGGTAATGTCCGGCGGGCAGGAAGCCCACATTCACGCCGGTGAGGAACAGCACCAGCCCCACATATGTATAGAGCATACCCACCACGATCTTGATGACCGTCTTGCGCTTGAGCCGGAGGGAGACGACCTGGAACAGGGTGAAAAAGGCCACAATGGGCAGCAGGCCCAGCGCCACCTCCTGCATGTAGGCGGGCAGGCCGGCGGCAAAATACTGCCCCACATCGGCGGTGGTCTCCAGGTCCGGGATGGAGAACGGGGTATAGCTGAGCTCTGAGGTGCGGTAGCACAGCCCCAGCACCATGACGGCCAGGATGGGGCCAATGCTGCACAGGGCCACCACGCCGAAGCTGTCCTCCTCGGAGCGGCGGCCGGCATGCAGCGCGGTCAGGCCGGCGCCCAATGCCATGATGAACGGCACCGTAATGGGCCCTGTAGTGACGCCGCCGGAATCGAAGGCCACCGCCAGGAACTCCTTGGGCACCAGAAAGGCCATCACAAAGACCACTCCGTACAGGCCGATGAGCAGCTTATTGAGGGGCCAGCCGAACTTGGCCCGCAGCGCGGCTACCGCCAGGAACCCCCCCACTCCCACCGCCACGGTGAGGATGATGACCAGATCCGGAACAGCGGGAACCTGGCGGGCCAGCACCGTCAGGTCCGGCTCGGCAATGGTGACAAACACGCCGATGACAAAGCACAGTGGAATGATCCTCCAGAGCCGTTTCCCCTTGGAGATCTGGCTGCCGATCCCATCCCCGATGGGCATCATGGCCAGATCCACGCCCAACGAGAAGAGCCCCACGCCTACAATGAGTAGCAGGGCTCCAACCAGAAAGAGCATCAGGGAGGATACCGGCATGGGCGCCATCGTGAAGCTGAGCAGCAGCACGATGGCCGTGATCGGTACGACCGAGGACAGGGCCTCCTCTATCTTTTCCT
>ENA-UEOI01002584-UEOI01002584.1-human-gut-metagenome-genome-assembly--contig:-NODE-2584-length-12389-cov-3.063190_pt1 | contig 12389 bp, 9 predicted proteins | sample MGYA00242883_ERZ507882 | MGnify/ENA primary metagenome ERZ507882 (study PRJEB26167, sample SAMN06115502) | human gut metagenome | host: Homo sapiens | place: China:Chongqing | collected 2015-07-29... | reverse complement strand
ACCGTAACAGCAGAAGAAATCAGCGGCGGCAGTCTGGATGAAGCGAAAGGTATCATCACCTGGCAAATTACCTTACAACCCGGCGAACAACGTGATTTAGCTTTACGCTATAAAGTGAAGTACCCTAAAGGGCGAAACTTAATAATAGAATAATGCTTTTCTTATGACTCTAAGACAGAAAATATCTGATATTCCCCTGTATCTGCAAATCCTGATAGGAATGATTACCGGTATTATCATCGGCCTCATCGCCTTACAGGTAGACGGTGGTGATACATTCATCCGCCACTGGATACAGCCTTGGGGACAAATCTTCATCCGCCTTCTCCAACTGATCGCCATTCCCCTGGTCTTTATATCTCTGATAAAGGGAATGACCGGACTGAAGGACATCAGTAAATTTTCCCGTATCGGCGGAAAGACCATCGGAACATATATCTGTACGACTGTAGTCGCTATCCTCATAGGTCTTGCAATGGGGCTACTGGTGCAACCGGGCAAACTGGTAAACCACGAACAAGTAGCCCATCTGCAAGAACAGTTCATCCGTGCCATGTCCCCCGTACAACTGTTTGCCTTCACAACAAGTAGTAGTGCCGCCACTTTGCCCGTAACCCTGAAGACTGTAGAACAAAAATTAGGTATTTCAGAAGAAGTCAGTTCATTTGTCCTGCCTGTAGGCGTTACCATAAATATGGACGGCACTTCCTGTTATCAAACCATTGCCATTCTTTTCATCGCACAAGTTTTAGGGATCGATCTGAGTTTCTCCCAACTCTGTATCATCGTTGCTATGACCGTACTTTCTTCTATCGGTACCCCGGGTATCCCCGGAGGCAGTTATGTCATCTTGGCAATGGTGCTCACTTCCGTAGGTATTCCGGTAGAAGGTCTGGCATTGATATTGGGGGTGGACCGACCATTGGACATGCTGCGCACCGCAGTAAATGTAACCGGAGATGCAGCGGTATGTTCCATTATTGACAGATAATTCATCACATTAGAATAGTTGCTAAAGTATTTTCACAAATACCTTCTGATTTCTAAAAATATCTTTATCTTTGCAATCGGAATTGGCAATCGGAAAGTATATCAATGCGTCCGACTCAAGGGAATCCGGTGTAAAACCGGAGCTGTACCTGCAGCTGTAATCCTCATTAAGAAAAAGTCTGTAACCACAAAAGCCACTGACGCCGCAATGCGATGGGAAGGCGATACAGACAGGGGAAAGCCAGAATACCTACCAACTTCCGTTACTTGAGCACTTAGCTTTCAGGATTAAAAGCGATGTCACCCCTATACTATAATTATAGGCAAAACTATTTTTATTCTTCCGGGTCATTAGTATTCGCATACAGAAGCGATGTGCCGTTACGTTTTTATTAAACAGAAAATCGGCAAACGATGAAGCACAAGTATTTACTTGGAGCGGTGTTTGTGTGTGCGGTGCATTCTGCCTCCGCCCAAAGCATCCTCGAAAACAAGAATGAAGAAGAACTGTCACTTATGTTGCAGGAAGTAGTAGTGACCGGTACAGGTACCGAACATTACCTGAAAGACGCGCCTGTGCAAACCGAGGTTATCTCGCGTAAAATGCTGGATAGCTACGGTGCCTCCTCCCTTGAAGACATACTAAGTGGGCTATGCCCCTCTTTCGACTTCAGTTCCAGTGACATGGGGTCGAATATGCAATTGGGCGGATTGGGAAACGGCTATATCTTGCTCCTCATCGACGGCAAAAAGATACATGGTGACGTAGGCGGGCAAAATAACCTAGGACTGATAGATCCGGCACGCATCGAACGTATCGAGATTGTAAAGGGAGCCGCTTCGGCACTCTATGGCAGCGATGCCATTGCAGGTGTAATAAACATCATCACCAAGAAACATCGTGAAAACGTTCTGGTCACAAACACCACACGTGGCGGATCATACGGCGAATTCCGACAATCCAATGCTTTCCAATTCAAGTCGGATAAATGGACCTTTGCCACCAACTTTCAGTTGAAACATTCCGACGGATGGCAGAACACTACTTACGAAGACCCAAATCGATATGAAAAGCCTGTCACCAATTCCATCAATAAAACCGTGAACCGATATACCGACTGGCAAGTTTCACAACACATCGGCTATCAGGCTACCCAGACACTCAGCCTGTATGCAGACGGTAGTTTCTACCGCAAACGCGTATACCGCCCTTGCGGAATACCCGATTACAAAACATACGATTTCCTTTATCGCAACGCTTCAGCCTCAACAGGTGGTAAAATGAAGCTAAAAAATAATAATAGCATTACAGCCGATATACATTATGACAGTCATGCCTACTATTATGCCTATACCCACGAAACCTGGGACAAAGAATATGACGATAACGGCAAGGAAATCAGTTTCCCGTATTCTCCCGGTGACAAGGGTCTACAGAGTGACCAAAGCCGTCTGCTCATCCAGACTAAAGGAATATTCAACCTCCCCTATTTCAACCGTTTGAGTGCAGGAGTTGATATGGAAATAAACTGGCTGGATGCTCCCCGCCGACTGGACGAAAAGAATGTTTCCGACAACACAGGTTCCTTTTATCTTCAGGATGAGTGGTCGCCTTTTAGTCAGCTGAACATCACAGCCGGTGCACGATTAACGCTGAACAACAATTTCGGTATGCGCGCCACGCCCAAAGTGTCGGCTCTCTACAAGCTGGGCGACTTTAACCTGCGCGCCACTTATTCCGAAGGCTTCAAGACTCCGACTCTGAAAGAACTCCACTACCGTTATATTCGCCAAATGTCTCTCGTTATCCTAAACTTAGGTAACAAAGACCTGGAACCTCAAACCAGCCGTTATGTTTCCGGTGGTGTAGAATACAACGGTACTGACTTTAGTATCAGTGCCACAGGTTACTGCAACTGGTTAGACAACATGATAACTCTTGTGACGATTCCGACATCTCAGGCTCCAGGTGACCTCGTCGTCACCTACGACCCGGCTCGTGTTCGCCAATACCAGAATATGGATGACGCACGCACCTGCGGCATAGATATCAACGCCAAGTGGATACCTTTCAAAACGCTTACCTTGGCGGGCGGTTACAGCTATCTGGACACAGAAGCGAATCAGTACGATGAAGAAGACGAAGTGATGAAACACATCGTCATAGATGGTATGGCTCACCATCGCGGCACCGTCAGTGCCGTCTGGAATTATGATCGGAAAAACAGCAATTATCGACTCAGCGTAGGTCTGTATGGCCGTTTCCAGAGCAAACGCTATTATCAGGATGACGGTAACGGCAAAAGCTATCACCTCTGGCGCCTGAACACACGCCACCAGTTCAACCTGGGCAAGCAATGGGATGCAGAAATCAATGCAGGCATTGACAATATACTGAATTATTATGAAACGACCTACCATGGACTGAACTACGGAACAAACACGGCAGGAAGAACCTTTTACGTCTCATTGATGGTACAATTTGGACAGAAAAAGAGAAAAACCACATAGTATTAACCCTTTTAAAAACAATTAATGACATGAAACAATTCAAGTTAATGATGATGGCGGCACTGGCTGCTCTGATGTCTTTCTCCGTAGTATCTTGCTCGGACGATGACGATGACTCGGCACAATCCAAACATGATAAGAAAATGGAAGCTGTATCTGCCGAAGTAAAAGCTAACAAAAAGCATGACATTGCTTTGCTGCTTGTTACTTTCGGAAGTACTTGGGACGCACCGCAGGAAACCTTCAAAGGCATGAAAGAACAATTCGCCAAAAAGTTCTCCAACATGGATGTCTATTTTTCTTTCACTTCAGAAATCTGTATGACCCGTTGCGCAGCCAAAGGCTGGAACTATTATGCTCCGTCTTTCTATCTGGAAGCTATCGGACTTGCAGGTTATAAAACAGTTTGCGTACAGTCTTTACACGTTATCCCGGGTGAAGAATATCTCCGGGTGCAAAATTCCGTGAAAGACTTTCACTACAGCGGTGACCACCCTGAATTTGGAGATATAAAGGTATACTTGGCCGGTCCGTTGCTGGAATCGGAAGATGATGTGAAGGAAGTGGCAACTATTCTGCACAAAAACTATAAAGCAAAAGTAGATGCAGGCAAGATTGTTACGTTCATGGGGCACGGTAACCCCGAAGGCTGGAACTACGGAAACGGTAACTCCCGCTACACCATGTTGGAAGAAGAACTTCAGAAGACTTACAGTTCCAATTATTTTGTGGCAACGGTTGATATGGAAGATAATTATGTAGATAACATGATTTCCCGCATGCAAGCAGCCGGAAAAGCATCGGGAGACGTCATCTGCCATCCATTGATGTCCATTGCCGGAGATCATGCCAACAATGACATGAAAGGCGGCGTAAGCGAAAACGATCCCGAAGAAGGAAGCTGGCGTTACGAACTAAACAAAGCCGGATATACTTGTCCACTCAGCAATTGTGATATCAAAGGACTGGCCGACTATTCTGAAATTGTAAACGTATGGATCAGCCACATGTCGGCAGCCCTACAGAGTGAACCGATGTATGACCCGGACGCAGAAGAATAAACATTAATCTCTCTCTTTAATTACTTCTTGAGAAGGTGTATGGCGGCAGTTTACTGTTCGTTATACACCTTCTCTTTATTATTAATTCAGGCACTAAATCTCATTAATAAATATTAATGCGCGCCATAATAATATAGATTACACGCATCTTTTTAATTTTCAGATTGTTTATTCAAGTGATATTGAAACAAACGGAACAAAAAAAGAATAAGTTATGAAAAAAATTATCGTATTATTGATGTTAGTTTTTATAGGTGCATCTACAACAATCTATGCACAGGAAAGTAAAAGTGAAAGTCGTCGTGCTGAACGTAAAGCACAACGTGATGCAGAAAAAGCTCGGGAGAAAATAGAAGAAGAACGAGCATACGCTAATGCTGCACAAGCCATAAAGGATAGAAAGTTTGTATTGGAAGCGGATCGTGTGACATTCAAAAGAGGCCGTAGTGCTTTTGTTACATCCAATACCAATTTTATCCTTTTAAATGGTGACCGGGCATCCGTACAGATTGCTTTCAACGGCGCCTTTGCTGGTCCTAATGGAATTGGAGGTGTTACAGTGGATGGCACTGTAGGTGAAGTAAAAACCACCACTGACAAAAAAGGGAATGTAACTTGCAATTTCAGTGTGACAGGTATAGGAATCTCTGCACAAGTTTCCATCAGACTCACTCATGGCAGCAACAACGTATCCGCCACAGTAAATCCGAATTTCAACTCGAATAGATTGACGCTGGATGGCAAGCTCATTCAACTGTCCGAGTCGAATATATTTAAGGGACGGTCGTTCTAATAATTGCCATTGAACACTTGCGGCTGCGATAGCCTACGCTTGTACAAGTGAGCGTTCACACTTGCACAAGCGTAGGCTATCGCAGCCGTAAGTGTTTCTTATACCTTCTTATACCCCCCAATATAGAACTTTTTTATTTATCATTTATTCTTTTGATACCTTTTTATACACTCTTTCATTGTTTTTTCTTCTGAATTTCATATCTTTCGCTTTATAAACGTACAAATACATTACTTTTCAGCCTGTACTTCTATTTATGTTATAAAAAACATTTTCAGATATTTTCATTGTTCAGACTGACTTTTTATATATCTTTGCAGCGTTTTTGGTTTCGCATCTCCTTGGCTCTATGGGAATGCGATGAAAAGGGAATCAGGTGCAAGTCCTGAACAGACCCGCTGCTGTAAAATCCTTTCAAAATCTTGAATATACTCCAATAGCCACTGTCTGCTGGTCGGATGGGAAGGCATTCAAAGAGGGATAAGTCAGAATACCTGCCAAGAACAACATAGTTTTAATGCTTTCGGGAAATGAAGCAGAAAAACATCGAGGCTGGTAATTCTTTATCTTTCATAAAGAATTCTTTTTCTCTATGCACATACTCCCGTAAAGTAAGTCATAAATGCTTTAACTAATAGATTGAAATGAAAATTATTTCATGTGTACTATTTATGTTAACCTGTTTATCGCAGATAGGTGTAATAGCGCAAAATACGATTACTCTATCGGGAAAAATTACAGACCAACACGGTACCCCTTTATCATTAGTTACAATTGCAGTAGAAAATACCACATCCGGAACTTATACGGATGATAACGGACGGTATTCCCTGAAAGTATCACCTGGAAAATGTACACTTGTCGTATCTTTAATAGGTTATCAAACTGTAAGGTCCACATCTAATATCCAACAAAACAAAACGCTCAATTTCACATTGGAAGAAAGTGCTGTTACTTTGAACTCCGTTGAGGTTTATGGAAAGACACAGACACAGAAAGTGAAAGAAGGAGTTTTTTCCGTCAATGCTCTCGATATAAAACCTATAGTAAATTCGCTAAACAACCTCAATGACCTGGTAAACCGTACAACAGGCATTAAGGTGAGAGAAGAAGGAGGTGTCGGTTCAGACTTTGATTTGTCTATAAATGGTTTATCCGGCAATTCTATTCGCTACTTTTTAGATGGAATGCCGTTGGACACTAAAGGAAGTGGAGTTTCACTTGCTAATCTTCCGGTGAATATTATAGACCGGATTGAAATATATAAAGGTGTGGTTCCTGCCAGCTTGGGAACGGATGCATTGGGTGGTGCCATCAATATTATAACCAAACAAGAAAAGAAAAATTATCTGGATGTCTCTTATGGCATCGGTTCATTCCATACGCACAAAGCAGACTTGAATGCACAATTTGTAGAACCTAAAACAGGATTGATTATCCGACCTACTGTGGGAGTAAATTATTCAAAGAATGATTATAGGATGAAAGACGTGCAAATGCGGGATGAGAGTGGTGACAATTTCATATATGGTAATCCTAAACGCTTCCACGATGACTACTTCTCCTTACTGGGGCAGATAGAGGTAGGAGTTGCCAACAAGTCATGGGCAGATGCATTCTTCGTTTCCGCTTCCTATTCCAAGACAGATAAAGAATTACAGACGGGGGCTGTCCAGACCAAAGTATATGGAATGGCGGAAAGAAATTCAGATGCCTGGAATATTTCAGCACATTACCAGAAGCGTAATTTCATTCTGAAGAATATGCAGCTGAATACTGCCCTCTCCCATACTTGGGATCACTCATTGACCGTGGACACCACCTACCGAAAATATTACTGGGACGGTGGATACATAGATGGCCAGCGTAATGAAATTATGGGCAAAGAACGATCTATGCGTCATTATAAGCGTCCACTGACTGTGGTCCGTGCCAATCTGGATTATAAACTGAACAATCATCATAACTTTAACTTGAACTATCATCTGAGTCGTACCGGCAACGACCGTTATGATGATTTAGATACCACTTTCGAGCCATCCAACGATGTTGTGTCCAAACATATCCTGGGCTTTTCCTACAATCAGTCGTTATTAGAGGGCAAGATGGAGAATGTGTTTTTCATAAAGGATTATATCAATCACCCGAATATCCGGCAGACCGATCAGCCTAGCGTGACCGGTTCTGAAGCGGTACAAGGTTCCACAACCAAGAACTATCTAGGCTACGGTGTCGGACTTCGGTACACTGTAGCGGAAGCTTTAGCCGTGAAAGTGTCCTATGAGCATAGTGTGAGACTTCCCATCGCACGCGAACTATTGGGAAACGGTACTAATGTCTACGCCAACGTAGCACTGAAACCGGAAAACAGTGATAACTTCAATGCCGGTCTATTCGGTACGTGGCATCCGGGTACCGGACATACCTTCTACTACGAAGCAAGCGGATTCTTCCGCAAGGTTGACAACTATATTCAGAGCGAAGTTGCTGAAAAAGAAGGTACAATGAAATATACCAATGTACCCGCAGTCCACATTAAGGGTGTGGAAGGAGAGGTACGCTACGATTGGCAAGGTAAGCTGCAACTTGCCAGCAACGTCAGCTATCAAGATGCCCGCGACCAACAGAAGTACAAGAATGGCGGAAAACCATCGGCTACCTACGACAACCGTGTACCCAACCGTCCTTGGTTGTTTGGTAGTGCGGAAGCATACTATACTTTCCGTAACGTGGCATTACCAGAAAGCAAGCTACGCCTAGGTTGCACTTATCAGTGGATACACTGGTATTACCTTTTGTGGGAGGCTTATGGTGCCACTGAAGGCAAGGCACGCATTCCGGCTCAACATATCTGCAATGCTGATATTACCTACTCATGGAAACGCGGACGCTACAACATTGCTTTAGAGTGTACCAATTTCCTCGACAAGACAGCCTATGATAACTATAAGTTGCAAAAACCCGGACGTGCTTTTTTTGCCAAGTTCCGATTATTCATTAACTAATCATTAATAATTATTCAAGATGAAAAAATTCAAATTTACACTCTTGGCCTTTATGGCAGCCATGATGGCAATCTCATTTACGGCTTGTTCTGATGATGATCCTACTCCTACTCCAGATCCGGGTATCAATGAAGGTGATTATCACTTCGACCTTTTTGTAACCGTAGGTAAGCATGGTGGTATGAGCAGTAAAAACACTACTATTGTCACTAGTACCAGTACATTGACGGCTGATAGAGGTGTCATCACCGTTGAAGGAGTAGGATCGGAACTCGGAGATTACTCTATGGAGTCTATCTCAAAAGGGAAATACTATTATCAAATCCCTGGTTCCGCTGACCGCTTCGTAAAGTATCAGATCAAGAATAATAAAATCGATGTGATTGCAGAGCGCCCTTTCAAGACTAATACTTATAAAGTACGTGCCTACACACATGCCTGGATTGACGATAACACACTCGTTATCATATCTACCAACGGCGACAAGGATAAAGTTCTTTATACGAAACTGAAAGCAGACGATTTAACTATCCTTGATGAAGGTGAAGTAACTATACCCGCTCCTACCGACTGGAAAAAGCTGACAAGTTCAGGTATTCTCACCTACCGCAAGTCAGACAATAAATTATATTACTTCTATTACTGGAAAGAAAAGGCAGGCCAAACTGTTGCAAGTGAACAAGAGCCTAATTTTCATGCAGCCATCATCAACCCATCAACTATGAAGGTGGAAAAAGATATTATTTCTCCCGTTGAAGGTGAAATGGCAGGAAGTGCTTACGGAGAATTGATGCAGGACTGCGTAGCATATGACGAAGCTGGTAATCTTTATCTGGCTTGTTTCTGCGTATCAAAGCGGGTGAAACAGAGTTTGATACCTCTTACAATGGTTATTCCAATGCAGATGGTAAGTTGATGACTGTTCAGTATTTAGGAAATAACAAAGCTCTGGTGTATGCTCGCAACGATAATGCACCTATTAGCGACAAAGCTGCTGCTGCAGGAATAAAGAAACCTACAGTTATTGATGCATTCTCACATTACTATGCCATCATTGACCTTACTACTGGAGCCAAAACTCGCCTGAGCTACAATGGCAAAGAAATTGCTTATAGCGGTGGCCGCTTCTCGCAACGTTCCGTTATCTTTAACGATAAAGCCTACATCGGTGTAGATACAGAAGAGGATGCCAATGCTATTATCTATATCTACGACATTAAGACCGGTACCGTAGAAAAGGGAGCAGAAGTGGAAGGTAAATTCTACTTCGACATGATACGTGTCGTTGAAAACGATTAATCATCATATATTCAGGTACAGGTTATACGATAACAAGAATCATTAATCTCTTTCTTGTAATTTTCGTATAATCTGTACTTAAAATATAAATTGACACATAACTTATTTTAAAAGCATCATTTCTACCTTATGAAAAAGCTATTTATCCTTTTATTTCTTTGCAACCTCACTTTCCTCTGCTCTGCGCACGAGGGGGAAAACTTCGTAGCAAGCGATATGCTCGCAAGTATGAAACCCGGTGATAAAGCCGCCCTGCTGATGGTACACTTCGGTACTACACACGATGATACCCGTGCCCTGACCATTGACGCTATCAATGCGAAAGCCCGCGAAGCATTCCCTGATCTGGAAATACGTGAAGCCTTTACTTCCCGTATCATTATCCGTCGTCTTAAAGCACGCGGCATCGAGAAACTAACCCCACTGGATGCTATGCTCCGTCTGCGTAGTGAAGGTTACACACATGTTATTGTGCAAAGCTCGAACATCATTGACGGCGTAGAAATGGAGTCACTTCGTCGAGATATGGAGAGTGTACAACCTTTCTTCAAGGAAATCCGTATTGGCACTCCCCTGCTCTATTCAGTGGAAGATGCAGAAAAGGTAGTTGAAATATTGAATAATAGACTCACCGATACGCAAAATCAAAAAGTATCCGCTAAGAAAGGTGAGCATTTCGTACTTGTCGGTCATGGCACCTATACTCCCAGTACCGCCATTTACAGCCAGATGGACTATATGCTGAAAGCTAACGGACTGAGTAACTTCCACGTAGGTACCATCGAAGGATATCCTTCATTTGAGACAATGCTGGCACAGTTGAAAGCCGGAAAGGCGAAACAAGTTACCTTGGTACCATTTATGTTCGTAGCTGGAGATCATGCCAAGAATGACATCGCCGAAGATTGGAAAGAAGCACTCGAAAAAGAAGGCTACACCGTGAATGTCCGTATGGAAGGACTGGGACAAGTACCCGAAATACAGGAAATTTTCATCAACCATATCCGCTTTATGCTGAAACATCGCATGCTGAATATCATGGAAAAGAAAGCCGGATATGCTGCCGGAAAAGATGTGGAATAACAGATGAATATCATTACCAAATTAATGTACTCTTTACATAGGATACTGGGCACACTGCTTTGTATCCTATTTCTTATGTGGTTCCTCTCCGCTTTTGTGATGATGTACCACCGCTTTCCACGTGTCAGTGCAAAGGAAAAACTACAAAAGCAAGAATTACTCTCCACCTCAGGCGACTCACTGCCTGATATCACTTCTGTCCTTTCACGTCTGCCCAAAGGAGAAAAAGTGAGAAAACTCACCTTAGACCGCAGCCTGGGGCAAACAATCTTCCATATCCGTACCAACAAAGGAATATATGAACTTCACCTGGACCCATCGGACACCTTGTCGATAATCGACAATGAACGTATCCGGCAAATAGCCACCTTATGGTCCGCCTCCCCCATTGCATACATTGACACCCTACATACACTGGATCAGTGGATACCTTTCGGTGAACTGAAAAAGGAAATGCCCATTTATAAGATACATTTTGCTGATGATGCAAAAACACAGCTTTACATAAGTTCACAAAGCGGAGAAGTATTACAACTTTCCAACAGGAACGAACGCTTCTGGGCATGGCTGGGAGCTATTCCCCATTGGGTGTACTTCACTTGGCTACGGCAAGACGCCACGTTGTGGAGTAAAACCGTTATTTGGTTATCCGGCATAGGTTGCCTTATGGTAATTGCAGGGATATGGGTTACAGTCGATGTATGGCACAGGACACGTAAGAGTCATCGCCAAGGTTTCTCACCTTACCGGAAGAAATGGTATCATTGGCACTATGTCAGTGGCATTTTTTTCGGAATATTCGTATTGACCTTTACTTTCAGTGGCATGATGTCCGTTGCCGACATTCCGGAATGGATTCATAAACCGGCTTTGAAGAGCAGTCCGCTACGTACACTGCAAGCAAAGGCGCCCCAACCAGAAGATTACACGCTGGATTATCGCACCGTGATTACCAGTTTCCCGAAAGTTCGGCAGATAGAATGGAGCAATTTCCGGAAACATCCCTACTATACCGTTAAAGATGGAAAGGGAGAACAATATATTGATGCTACGGATAGTGTACCACATACTCTGCAACTTCAGGAAAAAGAGATTCGGGAAGGTGTGGAAAGTGTATATGCTGCCGACAGTATTCCGGCACATCAACGTCCGGAGATACACATGACACTATTGAACCATTTTGAAACTTATTACCGCGATATGAGTAGTATGTATCGTGGACGAAGTCAACTTCCCGTCTGGAAAATAACGGTGGATGATCCTGACCGGAGTGTTTTCTATATTCATCCAGAAACAGGTATCATCCGTTATGTCAATACCTCTTCCCGTTGGAAATACTGGAGTTATACGGCTATGCACCGGATGCGTCTTCCGGGCTTGAATTCAAATACCACTTTACGTAAGACAGTACTATGGATATTACTACTGGGTGGAACAGTAACTTCAGTAACCGGTATAGTGTTGAGCATAAATTATGTTCGAAGAAAATGTCGCAAAAAACAAAAACGCTTACTATGAACAAGAAAAGAACAGGAATAATCCTTGGCTGCATAATCGCCGTGGTCATCGCTTGCTTTGCAGCCTACAATTATTGGTGGGCACCTACCCGCATCCTCATCGTCAATCCCCTGCCCGCACAAGCAGCAG
>ENA-UEOI01002583-UEOI01002583.1-human-gut-metagenome-genome-assembly--contig:-NODE-2583-length-12399-cov-6.988314_pt1 | contig 12399 bp, 6 predicted proteins | sample MGYA00242883_ERZ507882 | MGnify/ENA primary metagenome ERZ507882 (study PRJEB26167, sample SAMN06115502) | human gut metagenome | host: Homo sapiens | place: China:Chongqing | collected 2015-07-29... | reverse complement strand
GTCACGTGAACCGATAACTTTCTCTTGTCCTCTGTTTACGAAAGAACGAATGGAAAGATTTGCCGAATTGAATAAAGGTGGATAGTCATACGTACGGAAAAGACCGTTCTGATAGAGTGAATAATCCAGCCCTGCCTGAAAATGCCCCACCCAGACGGCACCTCTATCATCTACAAGTAAGGAATAAATAGAATTACTGCGAATTCCTTCCTTATCATTGACATCATGGTAAAAACGACGTGTCACTTGTTGGGCTTTATGCGAAAGGAAATGAACGCCATTGCCATCTGTTGCAATATATACAGTCTCCTTTCCATCACTGGATATGTCGGAAATGACATCACAGCCTAAAGATACTGTATGCGAAAAGCTCTTTTTGTTTATATCGAAACGAACTACTCCCTGGCTCATTGTACCTAGATAAAGGGTTTCTCCAATACGAGTCAGGCAGCGGAAGTAATCGGCCTCGGGAACATTCTCCTGGAAATGCCAGGAATCAATCTTACCATCTTTCAATGAATAAGAGAATAAACCTTGCACTGTAGCCAGCCATAACGCACTTTTATCTTCATTCAGACAGAGGTCCATAATTCGATTACAGGCAGCCAGCATATTCCGGTCGGTCAATACTTGGAGCAATTGCCCGTCCTTTTGGATGAACAATCCTTTCTCCGTACCGATATAGAGAATATCTCCATCCGGAAGTAAAGTATTTACAGCAAAATCTATCTTTTCGGGAACAATTCTCTCCAACTGGCCGTTCGCACGATTCAGACGCCAAAGTCCGATACCGTTTCCTACCCAAAGTTGATCGTCAGCTGTTTCCGTGATGCAGTTCACCCGTTTCTTCCTTCCGGAATCCACGCCTCGAAATTCATAATGTCGAACTTTCACACCATCAAAACGATCGAGACAATTATCTGTTCCTAGCCAGACAAAACCTTCCGAGTCTTTATAAATGGCATTCACCAATAACCCGGACAGTCCATCGGACATGACTACATTACGAAATGTATAATTCTGGGCTTGCAGATTTACACCACAAACCAAGTATATGATTAAAAGAATCAGATATTTAATCGTGTTCTTCACTTACAACCGCTTCCTTTCATATTAAACATGTGACAAACATACATAAAAATCTCCAAAAGAGCACATTCCTTCTTATAAAAAAAGTCTCCCCTTCGTATCTGTTATATGTGATAAACAAATACGAAGGGGAGAAATTATTTACTCAATGCTATTGAAGATTTATTGATATTTCACTTTCACATGAGCGTTTTTGTAAACAACAGGGAAGTTATTACCATTCACAATAACAGTTGTCGGTTTCTTCTCACTTCTGAACGTTGCATGGAAAAAAACAATGCAGGCCTTGTTCTATAATATATTAATCAGTTACAATATTATTCTTTATTGAGCGCTTTTCAAAAATTCTTCCAATGCAGCATTAAATTCTTCCGGGCGTTCCATATTCAGCATGTGTCCGCAATCGTCAATTACTTTCAGTTTTCCATTGGGAAGATATTGTAAAATGGGAGGTTCTTTTGAGAATCGGTTACCGGAAGAATGACCTTCAACAATTAAAGCAGGTACATCGGGATGATTCTTTTTCAATTTCTCGATGGCATCCAAACCAGCTACCACCCGTACTTCTTTGTGTAAAGGTTGCCACGCATCCCACTCATCGATCATTTGCCATAGAGACTCACGCATTCGTTCACGCTGGCTTCCACCGGATTTCATCAATCCTTCAAACCACTCTTTCTTCATCACATCTACCCCTTTCTCTTTCAAAGCAGCAATCTCCTTATCACGTACTCTTGCTTCTTCCGGAGTCATCGGTTCACTTGGGCCTTTCGATTTCCGAATGTTTCCACTGGCTAAAAAAGCAGATAACATCCGGTCAGGGAAATACGCCAACATATCAGCAGTAATAAACCCACCCAAAGAAAGTCCGACGATATGCGCTTTCTTGATGTGCAAAGAATCCATCAAAGTAACTAAATCTTCAGCGTGTGTGAATTGATAGTCTTCCGTTTGTGAAGACGAAATGCCATATCCTCTCAAATCATAGCGGATCACACGATATTTTTTTGCCAGTACGGAAAATTGTTCATCCCACATACGATGATCCAAAGAATGACCATGAACAAGGATGACGGGAGCACCTGTGCCGGCTTCCTCATAGTAAAGAGAACCGTTGCCCACTTCAACGCAGCCTTGTTTCACAACCAACGGATGTCCCTTTACAATCTCTGAAACAGTTCTCGAAATTACAGGACTACCATAAAAAGATGAGAAACCATCTTCTTTACTGGAAGCACCGACTACATGAGCAATAAAGAAGCCATAAACATTCTCCCGTTTATTGATCCACGGGTAAGCGCCAGCCCATCCTGGTGAACTGATTTGATAGGCTTCTCCTGTCTTTTTATCGATTAATTCACGCCATTCTCCCAATCCGTAGATTCCATTGTGGGATTGTCCTAGCCCTTTCTCTACATAATTATCCGAGTTATTCGAAGGGATTATTGCGTCTTTCACTTGGTCGGCCTGCATTTCCTTTACAGTCTCGGTTGTCAGTATCCGCTTATCATGATATATTCCTTCGTGATAAATCATAGACAGGAAATGAATATAATCGTTCAAGGTAGTACACAGACCACCACCTAACATCGGGGCATGTCCGCCATCTGTATTTATCGGAGTAAAATGAGAATTTTTCATTTCTAATGGCTGTGCTAATAATTCCTGAAAAAGAGTTTCAAACTCTTTCCCCATTGCCACTTCCGCCATTCTTCCGGCAATCTGCATGGCAAGCCCTCCATACTGAAACCGGCTTCCCGGAGTAAAAACCGTATCTAACGGCAATATCTCAATAATGGCGGAATCCAGATGATTGTAATTATCTACGCGCGGTTCAGGAAGATAGGGACGCACTCCGGAAGTATGAGATAACAATTGTCGCAAAAGGATTTTTCCTTTGGCATCTCCCTTAAATTCCGGCAACCACTTTTCCACAGGGTCATCCCAGTCCAAACTGGTACTATCCACAACCGCTCCGATAACAGCAGCCGCCACCCATTTTCCGGCAGAGGCTACGTATACTTTTGTATCAGGAGTATAGCTACCATAGTTCTTCTGAAAAATGACAGAATCATTCTTTACTACACAGATAGAAGCACCGGGATAGTACTCTTTACTCACCCAGCCTTGAATAACAGAATCTAATAAAGAGAAGTTATAACGACTCCCTTGTACGGATGATACATTGCAGGAACCTGCAATAAAACAGATACTTATAAAAATTATGATTAATAATCTTCCCTTCATTTTCGTTATCTATTAACTTCGTATTAACCACAAATTACACGAACTACGCTGTTGTTTGATGCAATTATATTTGATGCAATTATAATTATAAAACCGCGTAATTCGTGTAATTCGTTCTTAAATTTTTCTATTTCGACTGCAAATCCCAATATACCACATAACGCTGATGATGCAAATCATAAAGCGGACGAATCACATCTCCTTGTTCTGTTGTAAATTCCAGTTCTTTTCCTGTACGCTGCAAAGTACGTTCCGGATGTTTCATATCTACTTTCAATGAGGTACGCAAATCGGCAGGTACATGGAAATTATAAGTATAATAATCATTATAAAGAGCTGGATTAGAGAAAGGTGCGGGAGCCTGCATACCTTCCGTACCCCGTTCTCCGGCAAGCACTAACGGGCCATACAATAAAGCTACCTTATTCGGATTATCGGGAGTGGCTTCCAATGCAATCTGCATCGGGTAAGTAGCCGAGATACGGTCATTATCTTTCCAGTCACGGGTGATAGCGATGTAAGAACCTGGCTTTTGTTTTACTGCTACTTTTTTACCGTTCACAAGAACTTCCGCTTTTTTACTCCATGAAGGATATCTTAGATAAACAGTAGTACGAACCGGTTTCTCGGCACGAATAGTAAACCGGGTCGTTTCCTCTTTCGGAAATTCCGTTTCCTGGAGAAGGGTTAACCCTTTTTCTTTCCAGGTGACTTGGGAAGGAATAAACAGATTTACGTAGATTCCCTGGTTGTTGTGGTAGTAGATAGCTTCTCCATATTTAGCATGATTTTCAAATCCACTGCCGACACAACACCAAAAAGAGTTCTCTTTGGTACTATACAGTTTATGTGAACCCGAAAGTAAGGGTAAGAAATAAGTAACCATTCCTGTTTCCGGATCTTGCTGTCCCAGGATATGATTATATAGTGCCCTTTCATAATAATCGGCAATAGATGAATCGCCCGTCCAACAGAAAAGATGACGACTAAGCTTCAACATATTATAAGTGCAGCAGGTTTCTCCGGTATAGCCGGTCAAGTGTTTAGAGAATTTCTTCGGGTCGAAAAAATGCTCCTTATCACTACTGCATCCCGGAGCAAAAGTATGGTGGTCAATCATGGTATGCCAGAAGAATTCCGAGAGCTTTTTGCTGGTCTCATTCTCTGTCAGTTCATAGTTACGCGCTTCGGCTATGACTTTCGGGATAAACGTATTTGTATGTTTGGTTCCCAAATCGTCCCGAAGTTCTTTCAACGGGTCAATTACATCATTATGGTAGAAATATTCAGCCAACCAACGGTAACGTTCATCTCCTGTGATAGCATACAAATTGTAGAATGATTCGTTGACACCTCCAAACTCATTGCGTATCATGAGTTTGCGGGTTTCTTCACTAAGTGGTTTCAGTTTGTTATAAGCCCAGTCGCCCATTTTAGTCACTGTTTTCAAAGCCTGCTGATTATCTGCATACAGATATTGGTCTATCAGACCGGAATAAAGCTTATGCAAGGTGTACCAAGGTGCCCAAACACTCTTTCCCCGGATATTACGGTTTATCAGTTCTTCGGGAAAAGCACTTAAATATCCGCCTTTCAAAGCGTTCTGAACTTCGGTCAGCCCGTTGACAAGGCTATCCCCTTTCAGCTTGAAAATCTCACTTCCGGTAGCGGCATACATCAAAGCGTAAGCCGAAAGCAGATGTCCGGTAGTATGTCCGCGAAGTTCACAGTCCAAAGATTCCCAACCACCGAGTTTTTTCACTGTCATATAACCGCCTTCACGACCGGCAAAGACTCCGGCATTTGTCCGGAAACTATGCAACAGGCGACTTACGTCGATAGAGGTCATCCATGCGGAATCCCGCAACATATTGTCACGAAAACGACTCGGTAATAAACGGACGTCTTTCAAATCAAAACTTTCTACCCGAACAGGAGCCACTGTCTCTTTTTTCATTTTCCCCTGGTGCTGTCCGGGGTACACAGATTGAGCCGACGATATAGCCGATACTGCCAATAATGCGATTGCAACTAAAGATTTCTTATTCATAATCATTTTTAATATCCTTATTTATTATTGGATACGAATAGACTCCGCCTATTACTCAATGCAAAAATACGAATTTAATATTTCATGGATAAATGAAAAAACTCCGTTCTACCGGTTCGGCAGTCTGTACTTCTCCTGCCAATCCATATTGCCATGCCACCACAGTCACTTTCAACGGGAACTTACTGCGTGGGGGAATTCGAGTAAATACCAACTTGTTTCCCTCTATTTCTGCCGGCCCTTCTTTCACGTAGTAATATACGGGTAGCCCGCAATCGGAAGTTGCATGTAAAGAGATAGTTTCCGTGCCTTTCTTCACATCGTCAAGACCTGGAAAAAGAATATGCTGGCGTTTACCTTCCGTATTGCGATAGGGAATCCGGAAACTAAGTTCCTGAACTGTGCTTTTATAGTGCTTGTCACCGTCATTACCGGCTAGAAGGCAAATATCTCCCGTACGACGCTTATTGTACATCCCCATACGGTAGAAACGGACAGTAAAGGTTGTGTCGTTCACTTTCTGAACCGGGCCACAGATACGGGTTATTTCAGGAGAAGTGAGCGAATGTTCGTCAGAAATTGCAGTATGCAAGCTATCCGTATATACAGCTTTCAGATGAAAAGTCAATCCGTCTTTTTCCGGCAGGAAGCGGGCGGCAACTTTCACATGGGATTTGGGATTATATGTGAGTAATTGCCCCTTTTGTACGAAACCTAAATATTGTGGTTTCTTACCTCTTTCCCGGCGATAGCGTTCTTCCGTCATTTCAGCCATTTCCTTATCGAAATACCAGAATGCATCGTGCGAGTCTCCTTTATACTCTTTATAAGGAGCAGCTTTTGCACGTTTCTTCTGATTCGGATGCCACCTTTCGGCAAGCCAGCCATTCTGCGGATTCAGCTTCTTCAATTCCACAGGCTTATTCAAATCATACGTTGCGGGTATACGATACTCCAGTGCTTTCTTTAAGAACAACGCAATATAACCGGCGGTACGGTCGGCTATATCGAAATGCCCGCGCCCTGTGTCGCAAAGGAAAGAGACGCAACTTTTAGGATACATCATACGGAATGCCAAAGCCGGATTTACACGGTCTTCCCACCATTCGTATTCGCCTTCAATCATCAATCCAGGGATGCCGTCAATCGTACGTTTCCCCCACTCCATATTGTCACGACCATATCCGGTAAGGTTAGTGCGTGGCGCATCTCCATGCAAAGAGATAATGGCTAATGTGCGGTCGGGATTCCAGGCTGCGAAGTTCCACGGATAGGTAGCCATTGCCGAATGTCCGAACGGAACAATCGGAGCATATTTCAATTCGTTATATCCGCTAACAGAAGCAAAGTCATCCAGCATTTGTTCAAATGCCTTCTGGCTTCCGGCAGTTATGTCCCATTTCTGATCCCACCCCGGAGTTATCCATATCAGTGCCAGACCTATTTCTGACATTTTCTCCCGAAACAAGGCGTTCTCAAACAGAGTTTCTTCCGTCATATTATGAGTACCTATCATAACCCCTTTCACCTGGACACAATCAGACGGTATCCATAAAAAAGCCTGCGGATGGTCATTCGTCTCGTTGGAAACAATGCCTGGTATTTTCACAGACCACTGCCATTCCGCTGCCGTAATCTCCGGCAACGAAATGACAGTGCATAATAATGTTATTAAATAAATTCGTAGATTCTTCATGAGTATTCTTTTTCTTAGTATATACGTAACTACATTTCGATATACTCAATCCAAAAGTACAAAAAGTTAATTAAAAGACAAGGGTATTAATGGATTTACCTTTCAATGTAACACACACATTCTTGTCGCCTGCTTTAAAACAACAAGAACGCTCCTCCTCTTCCGGATTGTAAACCACAACTACTATTTTACCATCATGCGAACGGAAAGCAAGCGTATTCTTATCATCCGACACTTTCAGCAGACGGCTGCCCGGCTGAACAAAATGAGAAAGATGCTTCATCAAATAATATTCATCCGTATAGCGTACCTGCCCGGTATTTCTGTCTACGATAACAAGCGTATTTTGAGCCCAGTCCCACCAGCTTTTACAGGTTTCGTTCAATACCATATTCCAATACATGTAAGAACTAACGCCATTATTAAAACAATGGACTATTGCCTTCCAAGTATTCTCTAAAGATGACCAATCATTTTCTGCATTACCACACATATTTTCTGTTTGCATATAACAATAGTCCGGATATTCTTTATGTATAGCAGGCAAGACCTTCATACCCGTCCACTGCACACCAACCCCTTTTACGGATTGCCGTGAACCTTTCTGTTTAAAGAAAGTACGTACATAATCAGGATTCGGATAGTTCACCGTTCCTACCCAAATTTCAGTATTAATAGAATCCTTCTCAAATTGGGGAGCAAGATACTGATTAACAAAAATAGCCAAATCTTCCGGACGCCAGGTGCATGAAGGCCAACAAGGAGTCCAGGCTATCTCATTCTGCGGCATAACCGTCTGAATGTTTATGCCATTTTGTTTATATGCTTGTACGTATTTGGAAAAATAAATTGCATATGCCTGAAGATAGCCTTGCTGCATTTTAAACCCTGTCACATTTCCCAAAACATTACGATTAGGGTCAAGACGATTATGCCCAATATCTGTTTTTTCAATTCCGGCACTTTTCTGCGAATAATGCTCATTAACCTTCATCCATGCAGGCGGCGTCCAGGGAGACGCCCACATTCTCAAATCCGGACGCAACTTCAAAGCCGCTTTTATATAAGGAATAAGGATATATCGGTCACGGTCAATGCAGAAATTGCGCATTGTATAGTCATCTTTCACATCATTGTAAGAATAATATCCCATAGCATAGTCGCTGGCGGCAATAGGCGTACGTCCTAAAGCAAAACAAACACCCTCCTTTGAGAATAAAGATGCCATTACCTTGTCACGTTCTGCCTGAGGTAAATGTTGTAAAGCATCCCAACCCAATTCATTAAACGTTCCACCAAAGCCTACAACATCTTGCAACAGACTGTCCGGATAAACACAAACATCGACCTGCGCTATGGAAGACTTATCCAAAGAATACTTTTTTTCCGTCCAACGGTGAGTGGAAGTAGTGGAATACATTGTTACCTTTTGAGCTGAAGCAACAGACATGCCTGCCCATGCAATCGTAGAAACTGCAATTATAATCTTTAACTTCATTATTATCTTGATTTAAACTTTTCTCATTTTCTATTTTATTTTCGCCTTTATCCTTAACACTGTATATGAAAATGGTGGAAAATCAAAATCAAACTTCTTTCCGAAACCGCCATAATCGCTCTCATGAGGATAAATCTTCCGAGGCTCTTCATAAGAATTTTCATCCTTAGCACTACTTGCGGTCAGAGATATAATTTTCCCGGATTTGGCTATTTCTTCAGCACCGTCTACACAAATAGTAGTAGAATAAACAGAATCAGCAGCATTCACGACCTTCACAATCAGTTCTCCATTGTCTTCATCATAACCCGAATGAATAAACTGAAGAGGCATCGGCTGAGAAACATACGATAGAATCATCTTGCCGTCGATATAAAACTCGCTCTTCATAGGAGACACAACAATCTTCACATCATACCATTTGTTCATTTCTATCACCTTGCCGGAATGTTCGGTCAAGACACCTCTTTCATGCCCATTCTCCAAACGTAACAGTTCCGCACGGTCATTCGTGCTCCACATGCCGATATTATAACGATATCCGGTCTTGCCGTCAGCAGACATACCGACAAAGAACTGAAATCCCTGTTCACCTCCCGTCTTACGGACTTTGCAAGTCAGCGTATAATCCCCTGCATAAGTATCCTTCAACAAGAGTTGTTCTCCTTTGGCTACCGACATACAGCCGGAAGCTGCGTCTGAACTCCACTCTCCTTTCTGAAGAGCAAAACCACTCATATCCGGAACAGAAGACACGCCATTCTGCGTTACTTTTATATCCTTAAATTCAATAGTTGCCGAACGGGCACCGAAACCCAAGTAACCTTTATCAAACAAATCCGGAGCCACCTCGTGCATCGTGATATTGCTCTTTACATTATAAGTCGGACGATTCTCTGCTGCCATTTTCTGAACATAATAGGAACTTCGTCCCAGCACCTGGTCAGTGTCAATCCAAATCAGATTTGTCTGCCAGCTACGGTCATGACGGTGCTCGAACAGAGGGGCATAAGAAGCCATTGTCACCAAGTCACCGTTGCGTTCCATCCCACCGATAAAAGCGGCTTCGGACAAAGCACCAAGCATATTACCCGCACCGACACTACGATTGCAAGCGTATTCACCTACATAAACCTCGTATTTACCACGCTCATAACTATCAAACAGAGTAGTGTTACGGAAGAAAAAATACGGGTCAACATACCAGTGAGGGTCTATCATATCAGTTTTCGTTATCTGTGAGGCTCCGTCACGTTGAGGCATTTCATTATAAATCAGTGTCAATTGAGGATACTTCTCTTTGATTGTCTTATAAAAAATATCAAAACGACGGTCATATTCAGCTCCCCAGTTCTCATTGCCTATTTCCACATACTGCAAAGGAAATGGAGCAGGATGCCCATCAGCGGCACGGCGTGCCCCCCACTCGGTACTTTCATCCCCCAGAGCATACTCAATGGCATCCAGACAATCATCAATATAGAAATCAATGTCGTGCTCCCCACAAGCATCCCCCATACGGAACTGGCAGCCTAATCCGACATTGCAAACAAACATTGCCTTTGCACCGATATCCTCACAGAACTGTAACATTTCATAATAACCGAAACCGTAGGAACAGCGATATCCCCATGTACTATATTCTCCGGGGCGAGCAGCCGGGTCACCCAACGTCTTCTTCCATTCAAAGCGGTTGTCGAGAGTGATCCCCTCTACTACACACCCACCAGGCCAACGGAAAAAGGCAGGCTTCAAACCGACCAACATGTAAGCGTCTCCGCGATTCTATATAGTGTATTAAAATAAAAAGGCTAATGATCCCTTTTTAGTCATTAGCCTTTTCCCATCTGTCAGGAAGCAGTTCCCTGTATTTTTCAATTGGTGTGTTCGGTTGCCATTCGGCTGTTCTGTTTATCACATCCGTGAGATACTCAAATAGATTCACTTTATGCATCCTACAAGTGAGTGCTATCGTATAGAGTATGGCGCCTCGTTCGGCCCCCTTATGGCTGCCGAAGAACAATGAGTTTTTTCTTGATAAGGATATGTACCGGTTCATCCGTTCAACCATATTGTTGTCCAGATAAGTGTCACCATAATTAAAGATGTCCACCACTGCATTCCACTCATTGCGAAGATAGGTAATGGCTTCCTGCAGTTCGCTCTTAGGTAATAAATCCCCCCGTTCTTCTATTTCATCAAGCACATCTTTTATTTCTCCGAGTATGTCCGGCGCATACTTTTTTCGATGCATAAGATTCTGTTCTACCGTCCATCCCTCAACCCCAACTTTATGCTTATGCTCGTTTTGATAAAGTGCGTTTATCAGCTCCACGATTCTTTTTGCATCCGGGTCATTCTCACCGCAATCTATAAATTTCCGTTTTATATGTTGCAAGCACGGGATGCGTGTGATATTGGGATAAGCATCGCTTTCGAGCTTCCGGTAAGGTGAGTAGCCATCGCTTTGTATGATACCTTTGCAACTGCCTAATTCGTTAAGAATAACTCTTTCAGACCGGGAGCCGTCATCATAGAGCAAGTATATCATCCTGGTGTTTATGCCGACAACCACCCAAAGGTATCCCTTCCTGACTCCTTTTCCCTTGCTGTTCTTTTCCGGGACGAGTATTTTGTAATAGGTTTCATCGGCTGCCTTATAAGGATCACTCAAAGCTGTCTGCCGGATGCACTTATAAAGATTTTCGAAGAGGTTTGAGGCTTTCTCTATCAACTTATGAGCCGTAGGTTTCTTCAGCGTAAAGCCATGACTCTCGAAGTAGTTGATGATTCTTTCAACAGGTAGCGATTGTATATAACGTAATTCCATCAATCCGGCAATAAATGAACCGTCATAGCTGGAATTCAAGAAGGCCGAAGCCGGTGTTTTTCCCTCAAACAGGCGACCTTCTTGCGTATAGGTGTGTATCTTGTAGACATGCTTGATGAAGCGCATGGGTACACATTCATAGCGGACGCATATTCTGGGAACAGTGGTAAACAACCGGGCCTTATTGATGTCAAAATCGGGATCATCGGGATAAACGACATGTTCTTCTTCCTCCATCTCATAATGCATGTCACGTTTGGCCCCATTGTTCTTTCTTGCTTTACGCTTATCTGCTTTTTCCGCTTCTATCTTCTGCCGCTCTTCTTCGGATATGGCAGATTGGGGAGCCTGTTGCTGTTCGGATGTGTTGGATACAAGTTTGGCGAGTCCCTTAGTAAGGCGCTGTTGCTTGCTAAGAGATTCGCCTTTTTGAAGGAGTGCCTCTTTAAGGGAAGAAACCTCCTTTATCAAAGCATCTATTTGGTCCAAGAGTCTGTTGTTGTCATCTCGTAATCCCTTGATTTGTTCCTTCAATAACTCTATGATCTCATCCTTTTTCATGGCATAAAGATATAAAAAATCAACGAATTGGCCAAATAAACCGGATGATATCTTTAGCGCAAATAACTAATAATCAGAATGTTGAATTAGATCCTAAAACGTTTTCTCAACCGTACAGACTTTAATGACACTCCATTTAAGATAAAAGACAAAACCTGATAAGAAATCTCGTAATTGCCTGTATTGGGGTTAAATGTCGGTAACTCAAAACTTCCACCTTCGAGGCGCTTGTAGTACAGAAGAAAGCCATCGCCATCCCAACGCAGTATTTTTACACTTTGTCGGTTTTTACCAAAGAATAAAAAGATATCTCCGGAAACGGGAGACAAGTCCTTCATTTCCGATCGTATAATTTTGAATAAACCGTCAATGCCAAGGTTCATACGAACAAAGCCCTGGTACAGATAGTATCGATTGGCTGATGTTAG
>ENA-UEOI01002565-UEOI01002565.1-human-gut-metagenome-genome-assembly--contig:-NODE-2565-length-12452-cov-3.045172_pt1 | contig 12452 bp, 9 predicted proteins | sample MGYA00242883_ERZ507882 | MGnify/ENA primary metagenome ERZ507882 (study PRJEB26167, sample SAMN06115502) | human gut metagenome | host: Homo sapiens | place: China:Chongqing | collected 2015-07-29... | reverse complement strand
CTTTAAAAATTGCTATTTATAAATCAACCGATTACGGAGGTGACTGCAACAGCAGTCACCTCTGCTTTGCGTGTTATGCAATGTATTAACATGACAAATAGGGGAGTTGCGTTTTTGATAAAATACACATAAAAACAGGGGACAGAAAAATCTGTCCCCTTAACTTTAGGTGCAACTATTATATGTCGATTCCAATTACTCAATGCCGAGAATCTCTTTGCTTGCAACAACAAGCTTTTCACAGATTTTTGCAGCATTATCTTTATCCTTACCGACTGAAGTAATATAGAGCTTAATCTTTGGCTCAGTTCCGCTTGGACGGATAATAACAGCGTTGTCATCTGCAAGATGAAGAGCAATAACATTCGACTTAGGAAGGTCAATGTCGGTAACGCTGCCTGTTGCAACATCTGTTTCTTTCCTGAGAAGATAGTCGGAAACCTTAACAACATCGTAGCCTGCAATGCTCTTTGGAGTGTTATCTCTTACAGCTGTCATAATATCAGCCATCTTCTGCATACCTGCGGCACCGCCAAACTCGAAAGAGTATGTCTGATTGAGATAGTAACCAAATTCTTCGTAAAGACCGTCAATAACCTCAGCAAGTGACTTGACCTGTTTCTTATAGTAAGCTGCCATTTCACAAACGAGCATTGACGCAACAACAGCATCCTTATCTCTTACATATGTGCCTGAAAGATAGCCGTAGCTTTCCTCAAAACCAAAGAGATATCTGTTTTCTTCATGCTTTTTCTCAAGGTTGAGAATAACTTCACCGATATACTTAAAGCCTGTTAATACCTCAATCAGCTTTACATTGTATTCTGCTGCAATGGCATCTGCCATATTGGTAGATACGATAGTCTTTACAAATGCACCATTCTCATGAAGAAGTCCCTTCTCCTTTCTCTGTGAAAGAAGGTATTCTGCAATAAGCATACCAGACATATTACCTGTGAATGACTTGTACTCACCTGATTTAGTGTCCTTAGAATATACGCCAAGTCTGTCCGCATCAGGGTCAGTTGCAAGAATAATATCTGCATCAACTTCCTTAGCAAGTCTTAATGCATATGTGAATGCCTTAGGGTCTTCAGGATTAGGGTACTCGAGTGTTGTAAAGTTAGGATCTGGTTTTTCCTGTTCTGGAACAACATATACATTCTTGAAACCTAACTCTCTTAAAATTCTTCTTACAGGAACATTACCTGTACCATTGAATGGAGAGTATATAATCTTAATATCATCAGCAACCTGCTTAATGATATCTCCGTTAAGGCTCTGCTTCTTTAATGCTGCAATAAATGCATCATCCATATCATATCCAATAATGTTATACAGGCCTCTTACTCTAGCCTCTTCTTCATCAATAGTCTTAACATCATTAAAATCAGTAACAGCCTTAACTTCATTGATAATCTGTGTATCCTTAGGTGCTGTTATCTGGCATCCGTCATCCCAGTATACCTTATATCCATTGTATTCTGGAGGATTGTGGCTTGCCGTAACCATAATACCTGCTGTACAGTGAAGTTCTCTTACTGCAAATGAAAGTTCTGGTGTTGGTCTTAATGAAGGGAATATGTATACCTTAATGCCATTAGCCGCAAGACAAAGAGCTGCTTCCTGCGCAAATTCTCTTGACATTCTTCTATTATCATGAGAAATAGCAACACCCTTATCCTGTGTTCCTTCCTTGATAATAAAATTAGCTAACCCCTGAGTTGCCTTTCTTACAATGTATACATTCATTCTGTTAGTACCATTGCCTATGACACCTCTCAGTCCGCCTGTTCCAAACTCAAGATCCTTATAGAATCTGTCCTCAATCTCTTTCTCATCTCCTGCAATTGATTTGAGTTCTGCACGTGTGTCTTCATCAAAATATTCATTCTCACACCATGCTTTGTAAGTTTCCATATAACCCATACCCTTTACCTCTTTTCTTGATTTATATTAGTCCTGTAAAGCTTTTCTAAAGCTCTCAGAAACTGCTTTCAATGCTTCTTCTTCGTCCGGACCTTCTGCTATGAGAGTTATCTCATCTCCACAGCCAACGCCTGATGCAAGAATAGATATAACACTCTTTGCATTAACAACCTTATTCTTAAATGTGAATGTAATGTGTGAATCAAATTTAACAGCTGTATCACACATTGCTCCTGCAGGACGAAGATGTATTCCTAATGCACTTCCAACTAGTATCTTCTCACTTACCATATGAATCACCTCTCAATTTCCAGTCGTCACGGATGTTGTTTCCTGAGTCGACTGAGTAGTTTCTGTTTCCTGGGTATTATCCTTAAACAACACATTAACGGATGCTGCTCTCTTTAATGTAACTCCATCTGGAAGTTTAACCGACAATGTAATGCTTTGTATTCCTGATGTAGTATATGTAGACAAATCTGCAGTCATCGTTATGGCGGATGCGTCTAATGCAGCAATTGCAGTCTCTGAACCCTCGACATCTATTGAAAATGTTCTATCCTCAAAGCTGTAGCTCATTCCGGTTTCAAGTCCACTAACCTTAATATCTGATGTATTAAGTGTTATTGTCTTATTACCTGTACTCTCGATTCTTACTGTAACCTCAATCCTTGCATTATCAAGAATTGTAAGCGATTTATCTATGTAATCCGAAAGACCAAACTTATACACTTTATTTTCAGTTAAACCATCTACATTAATATTACTTGCAGGAATAACAATCTTATCAAGACTGTTAAGCATATTGGTATCACCATATACAACAACACTATCACGATTAAGCGTCACTCCTGAAACTCTGTATCCGTCTGCCGGTTTTCCTGACGTCTTAACTTCTATACTTACAGTCTTAGTCCTTACAACCTGTGCAGTATAGCCCACACTTGTCTGTGTAAGTTCAACAGAAGAATCATTAATTTCATTATTATCAGAATCATACAAATGAATATCTGCTGTTCCCGTCACATCTGCAGTCGCTCCTGTCACATCAAAAGATATCCCTGCATGGTCTATATTATCGATAACAGACGAAGGACCTGTAACCTTAACAGATGTTGGATTAAGCACTCTTCTTACCACTGCATAGCCATCTGCCGCTGAACCGGTAATCTCTGAAACAACATTTACAGTCTTAGTATCTCTGTTTTCTATGCTTAATCTTACAGCAGATGTTTTAGGTGTAGCTTCAACATTATTAAGAACCTGTCCATCTTTAACAACTGATACATGAATATCAACATAATCAGCAAATGCGCTTATCTTGCTAAGATCCGCAGTTGCAACAATATCACTTGCTTTGATATTAGTAACAATACTCTTCGGTCCACTTACATATACTGATATCTTGCCACCCTCTACAATTTCATAACTGTAATTCTTATCAGTCAGACTCTCTGTATTAATAAGCTGTACCGACACATTACTGAATGTATAACTCGTGGTTGGATCATATACATTAACTATAACCGTCCACAAAACAACCGCAAATATAGCCGACAGAATCTTAAGGCTCAGGTTCTTAAACATCTTTTCCTTCATGCTTTAGCCTTCCTCTCCATATCTTGAACGACTTCACATCAATAGTTCTCCTGCGAAGATATTCCAGCTTGTTTCTAAGAGAATCCGCATCAATATCATGAATAAGTTCTCCACCAACAGCCACCGAAACCTTACCGGTTTCTTCAGATACTATAATAGTCATACTGTCTGTCACTTCACTGATACCAACACCTGCTCTGTGCCTTGTGCCAAGAGCCTTATTAAGATTATTATTATCTGAAAGAGGCAGATAACACGTTGCAGCAACAACCCTGTCTCCCCTTATAATAACAGCTCCATCGTGAAGCGGCGTATTATGCTCAAATATATTGATAAGCAGCTGGCTTGTAACCAGGCCATCAACCGTAATTCCTGTTTTCTCATATTCTTCAAGAACCATATCCTGTTCAATAACTATAAGTGCTCCTGTATAAGCAGCTCCCATATCAAAACATGCCCTTACTATCTCTTCTGCAGTCTTACTGCTAAACCTTTCACCCTTTTCTCTTCCGTCATTAAACCTGAAAAGTCCAAACAGAATCTTCTTTCGTCCAAGCTGCTCTAATGCTCTTCTTAACTCCGGCTGGAATATAATAACAAGTGCAATAATACCAACACTGATTGTCTTTCCTGCAATCCACAGAATAGTCTTAAGATTCAGAATATACGCAATCAGTGCGAATATAACAACAATAATAATTCCCTTAAGCAATACCCATGCCTTGGTATTCTTAATCCATACCATGACATTATATATAACAAAAGCAATAATCACAATCTCAATAATATCGGTCCATGTTATACGCGGAATATATAATTTAACAAGATAATCCCTTATGAAATTATTCACTGTATTATCGCCTCCGTTCTTCTTATAATCTTCTAAATAAAACTAGCAAAATATATTCTGATGATTACTTATCATCATCATAGAATAAAATATCATCATCTTCTTCGTTAGATACTGCATATCCATTATCTTTAGCTGTATCGCCGGTTCTCATCTGTCTGATATCATCTGTCTTCTTAGTCTTTTTAGCATTAATATGCTTAATTCTTACATCAGCATTTGCAACATTAATCTTTGGTACAGCCTTTACATAATAATAATATTCATCATCCTCATACTGTACATACTCTGTTCTCTTATAATCAAGTGCAAAGAAAACAATATTGCAGATATATGCAGCTGCAACCCCCAGTATAGTTCCTATAATTATAAGAACAATATTAAAATCTGATTTCAAAGCTATCTGTCCTACAACCAGAATAAGGAACTGTGTTATACTTCCCACAATAATAGCTATTTTCCATGAATGATCGATTTTCTGTCTTCGGATAATATATACAACAATAATAGTAACTGCAGCTGCTATAATAAGCACCAGCATCTGTCTGTTCTTTAAAAGGCTTTCTATAAGATAAGATATCTGTTTCATACTTTCTGACAAAGAATCATCAGAAATAGCAGCCTCATAATCACTTGCAGTTCTTATTATGTAGTACATAATAACACCAAAACTCACTGGGATAACTGCCGCAACTGACGAACACAGACCAATCGCTACCGGAAGCACAAATGGTATCTTCATCCAGCAGAACATGGCAGTAATAATAAGTATATAAGCTGTTTTAGGTGCAAATCTGAAATACAGAAGATACATCAGAAGCATTACACACAATACCAGTAACGCAAATTCCGGAGCAATTACATACAACTGTATAAGAATAAACGCTGAAAGAACTATCAGTGTAAAACCACCCGGAAGAAATGCACATATAACAGAAAGTAACAGTGCAAACACCGGATTCTTCAACTTATCCATGTAACCAATACTTGTATTAATCATAATAAAACATATCAATGCAATAATAAACTTTGATGCCGGTACCACATATGTATTATATCTGTTGTAAAATTTCTTAAAACTTTCCTTTAATTCCAATAAAAATGCCATCTATGCCTCCAAATAATTATTTCTTCTTCTGCCCTGTATAGAATCTTTCCAGCTTATTAAGCCTTGAAAAATACCTTTTAATACCTTTTCTGGTATTCTCATATCTGAAATAATATACAAACCCGGCAATTACACAGAATACGATAAGCATAAGCACATAATATAATGCAAACTTCTTGGCAAGTCCTATATAATCCAGGTTATTGATATCCCTTATCATTCCTTCTGCGTTACACAGGAAATACATCGCCAGAAGAATCACTCCTGCAAATGTAGTGGCAATCACTGTCTTTAATACTCCAAAAGCTATGTAATCACCCTTAAAATACTTGGCAGTTTTCAACATGCTTTTTCCTTCATTCTTCTCATATATTGCCATCTTGGTCATCATTTTGATTTTATTCTCATTAAGCAATTCATTCACCTCATTAAACAAGTTTAACCTGCATATGTTTAAATATAACATATTTTTACTTAATTGTATATTACAATTTGAGAGTGTCCGCCACCTGTAGCAACTACAATCCTTACCATTCTTCCATCAACTGTAAATGTTCTGTCTGTTGAAGCCGAAAGATAATTATTCCATATCATCTGTGAATTACCAGGAATGAGATTCTCGATTACATTATTAATCCTGCTGTCAAATTCACTGTTACGTTTCTTAATATATATAATAGTCACATTACTCTGTGTTATAATCTCACCATAATATGTCCCATTCTGCTGACATACATAAACATTAGAAACTGTCTGTTCAAATCCATTATTAATAATCGTATCTTCAATTTCTCCTGAGCCAGAACTTCCAGAATCATTATTATCTTCTGAAGATGAGTTTTCTGTTGTACTACTGCCAGGCTGTACGCCTCCAGACTGCACCCCACCAGATTGTACACCATCCCCACTGTTTCCGGTTCCTTGAGAACTCTCTGATTTATTTTCTCCTGCAGGCAGATTCTCTAGTCTGGAATCTCCTTCACTGGCACTGCCTGAACCTATGTTGCTTCCTGACGAAATACTCCCTGCCGTATGAGTGTACACACTGAATCCATTATCTGAACCTGCAGCTACATTTCTTATTCCTTCGATTACAATCGCATCAGAAACACTTCCAACTGTAGCCGTAAGCGTAGCTGTACCACTCCCTGTAACAGTTATTACTCCGTCTTTATCTACAGTAAATACATCTGTATTACTGCTTGTCCATACAATTGACTTATCGTCATCATCAGGTGTGACAATTGCTGTGACCTTCAGGCTTGTCCCAACCGGTACAGCCTTATTCTCAAACAATATCTCAACATCTGTCTGCTCCTTAATATTCTGTTGTTGAGATGATGCTTCATTCTTAAGATCTGTCCTTGTTACACTTACACTGGCTTTACTGTCCGCTTCCTGCTTCTTTCTGTTCTTATCTGTACTTACTGAAATTATAATTCCAGCCAGTATCAAAACAATAATCGCTACAATAAGAACTACTGATTTTTTAGTACTGATATTCTTCATATTCCTATTAATCCTCAATATATATTATATTCCCTGCTTCCGCAGATTATATCTGTTTTTCTCTTTTTATATAATATAACACAATCACTCTGTTATAAAAAGAAAAAAGAGTGAAAGACATAAAAACTTCCACTCTTAATCATTCTAGAATTCGATGCGTATCTGTGTCCCCTTGTCAACTTCACTTTCTAAATATATTCTTGCATCATGAAGTTCTACAATATGCTTTACAATAGCAAGGCCAAGCCCTGTTCCACCAGTTTCCTTTGAACGGCTCTTATCAACTCTGTAAAATCTTTCAAATACCCTGTCCTGCTGATCCTTAGGAATTCCTATTCCATCATCAGTCACTTCTAACCTTGGCTTGCCATCTACCATTCCTGCAAACACTTCTACATGTCCACCTTCTTTATTATATCTTATTGCATTCTGTACAAGATTATCAATAAGCTCCCTTATCATATCCTTATTGCCACGAATCATGCATGTTGAACCTCTATACGAAAAACGTATTCCCTGTTTCTGTGCATTAACCTGCAGAGACTCTGCACAATCCTTAACAAACTCATACAAATCAAAATTCTCATACTGCCTTGGCATTTCGCTGTGGTCTAATTCTGAAAGCCTTATAATATCATTAATTAATGATAATAATCTTTCTGAATTACGCTTAATCTCATGTGCAAAATGTATTCCCTGTTCATGGCTTACCATCTCATTCTCAATAAGCTCTGCATATCCTGATATTGCGGTAAGAGGAGTCTTTAGTTCATGTGATACATTTGCAGTAAAATCCTGTCTGCTTCTTGCAGCAGCAAGAATATTCTCATGCTGTGTCCTGATTTTCTCTGCAAAAGGGGCTATTTCTTTATATACAGGCTTCTCCTGTACGGAATCCATATTCTTAGCCATTCTTTCAATAGGCTCAATAAGTGTCCTTGTAAGTAATTGTGAAAGAACGATACACACTACTATAATTACTGCAAGTATTCCTGTTACAGCCGGAAATACATTGCCAAACACACTTAATAAACTGCTTGCATCACAGGATACTCTTATAACAGTCCCATCCTTCTGTTTTAGAGCATAATAAAAGGTATTCATATCCATCGTGTCAGAATTTCTTACACACTGACCATGTCCGGTATGAAATGCATCCTGTATCTCAGGTCTGTCTTTATGATTAGGCATTACATTAATATCATTATCATTATCAAAAAGCACCACCCCATCTGAATCTATCCATGTAACCCTGAGATTATTAATTGGAAGCTTTACATCAGCATATTGCGACGACTTTTCAAAAACTCCGGTTTCCATGAGTACTTCAGCATTAGTTCTCAGTCCGGCCTGGACCTGTTTCTTAAACAGTCCATAATATATAAAAGTTATTCCGATAGCTGTAGCAAGAACCGCTATAACTGCTATTCCAATAAGCCTTAAATTAATCTTCTGCTTCATATATCCACCCTGTTCTGTCTGTCAATTATATCAGGCTACTCAATAACATATCCTACATTACGCACGGTTCTTATACGCGAGCCTGCATCACCTAACTTCTGTCTTAAAGTCTTAATATGCATATCCACAGTTCTTGACTCACCTTCAAACTCTGTTCCCCATACCTTAAGTACAATAGAATCTCTTGAAAGCACTATATTCTTGTTAGCCATAAGATATCTTAACAATTCATATTCTTTAAATGTAAGTTCAACCTGCTTTCCTGAGACCGTAACAGCATGCCTTTCATGATTAAGTTCAATCTCTCCAACATCCAGCACGCCTGCCTCGTCTGTTTCTGTTCTTCTAAGAAGTGCTTTAACTCTTGTAATAAGCTCCATTACAGAGAATGGCTTCTTAATATAATCGTCAGCACCATCCTCAAGGCCCTTTATCATATCAAGCTCTGTAGACTTTGCTGTTACCATAATAACAGGCAGTCTCTTAGTTGCAGAATTCAGTCTTAACTTCTTAATGATGTCATAACCACTTTCATCAGGAAGCATAACATCAAGCAACACAAGGTCCGGAAGAATCTCATCAAGCTTCTTAAAAAACTCTTTGGAACTTCCAAATGCACCTACCATATGTCCACTGTTCTTAAGTGCAATTGTCTCTATTTCCCTTATGCTTTCATCATCCTCAACTATGTATATAAGAGCCATATTCTCATCTCCTGTTCTAGTCAGCTTTCTTTAATTCCGGAAGCTGATACTGTTTATAATACTGTCTGCATTCTTTTGCAAACTGAGGATTATCCTCATTAGTAAGATGCTCCAGATATCCATGTGTTTCAAAACCATTATCTCTTACTTCAATCATACATACAGCAATATTAGAGCAATGGTCTGATACTCTCTCAAAATTCGTCATAATATCTTCGAGTATAAGTCCTGTCTCAATTGTACATCTGCCTTTTCTTAATCTGTTGATATGACGCTGCTTAATCTCTAAGTTCAGTCCATCAATAACCTGTTCTAACGGCTCAATATGCTTTGCTGCCTCAATATCCTGATTTTCAAAAACCTGTACTGTGTTACTAACTATATCATGTACCGCTTTTGCAAATGTTTCAAGTTCTTTTCTTGCATTCTGTGAAAAAGATGACTCCTTGCTGTTCATCTCTTTTGCAGATTTTGCAATATTAATCGCATGGTCAGATATTCTTTCAAAATCACTCATGCAGTGAAGAAGTATTGAAAATGTATGATTATCATGTCTTGATAAATCGCAGTTACCAACCTTTACAAGATATGAACCCAGCTTATCCTCATACTTATCGACATCTTCTTCCATTGCCACAACCTCATCATATGCAGCATCTGAATAATTATTAATAATGTCAAGCGCTTTATCTAGCGCTTTCTGTGACAAATGTGCCATCTTCACAGCCGTATTCCTGCATAACTCCATCGCAACTGCCGGAGTCTCTAAGAATCTTTCATCCAGTGCTGCAAGATCTGCTGCCACACCTGTCTGAATAACTTCCTCATGTTTTCCATCAGGAATAGAAAGAGTTGCAAGCTTCACAAGCAGATTAGAAAATGGGAAAAGTATAATTACACATCCGATATTAAAGAGACTATGAATCACTGCTATTCCTGCTGCATTTGCCGGTGTTGATAAGAATTCAAAATGAACAAACATATTCAGGCTGTAAAATATAACCATAAATATAACTGTACCAATCATGTTAAAATAAAGGTGTATCATTGATGCTCTCTTGGCATTCTTCTTTGCACCTACAGAAGATATAAGTGCTGTTACACATGTACCTATATTCTGTCCCATAATAATAGGAATTGCCGTTGCATAGTTAACCGCACCTGTTACACATAATGCCTGCAGTATACCAACCGATGCAGATGATGACTGTATAACTGCTGTAAGCACTGTACCTGCAAGAAGTCCGAATAACGGATTAGAAAACAGTGTAAGCATACCCGTAAACTTCTCATTGTCAGCCAGCGGTGCAACTGCGCCACTCATAGTTTCCATACCGAACATAAGAATTGCAAATCCAAGAAGAATATTACCTATATCCTTTTTCTTAGAATTATCCTTACAGGTCATAGTCATAATTATACCAATAACAGCAAGCACCGGTGAGAAGGATGATGGCTTTAAAAGATTAATCCATCCTGCTCCGCTTATACCTGTAAGTGATAACATCCATGAAGTCACTGTCGTACCAATATTGGCACCCATAATAATACCTACAGCCTGTGAAAGCTGCATAATACCCGAATTAACAAAGCCTACAACCATTACCGTAGTTGCAGATGATGACTGTATAACTGCTGTTACAGCCATACCAAGCAATACTGCCATAATTCTTTTAGAAGTCAGCTTTTCAAGTATCTGTTCTAATTTACCTCCGGACAGCTTTGCTAAGGAATCTCCCATGACATTCATTCCATATAAGAACAAAGCCAGTCCGCCTGCCATCGTAAGTACACCAAAAATATTCATTTTACATAAGCTCCTTTTTGAACGACTTTTTCACACATCATGTGTATTCTAAATGAGCATTGTAAAATGTATTATGTAAGTTATGTAAAATTTATGTAAAATTTGCAACTATGTCTTTTATACGGTCTATATTAACAGGTTTTGCAAGATGAGCATTCATCCCACAATCAAATGCAGCTTTTACATCATTAGAAAATGCATTTGCTGTCATAGCTACTATTGGAATATCCTTTGCGTCAGGGTGCTTCATTTGTCTTATTGCTCTTGTAGCCTCATATCCATCCATGTCAGGCATCTGTACATCCATAAATATAAGATCATACTGCCCCTTCTTTGAATGTCTGAACAAATCAACAGCTGCCATTCCGTTTTTTGCACAATCACAGGCTGCCCCCTCTTCCTTTAGAAGTTCTTTAAGCATATCTGAGTTAATACCATTATCTTCTGCTATTAGAAAATTCTTACCCACAAGTACATGATCCGGTTCATTCTCATGCTTTGGTATGTTATATCTGTTCCAGAGGTCTTTATTCGTATTAATATCCGCAATTCTGAATTCCATAGTTACCTCGTAAGTTGTTCCCACTCCCTGTGTGCTTAGTACCTTTATAGTTCCACCCATGAGATCAATAAGATTCTTGGTTATTGCCATTCCAAGTCCTGTTCCCTGGACTGCATCTGTAAGGCTTGTCTCTTCTCTTGTAAACGGTTTAAATATGTCTTTTAAATATTCTTCACTCATTCCTATTCCATTATCAGATATGATGAATTTGTATTTTACAATCTGTGGATTGGTAACTTTTATTTCTTTTATTTCAAATGTTATGTTACCGCCTTCTTCTGTATATTTAACAGCATTAGACAATATATTAATAAGTATCTGGCTGAGTCTTAATTTATCTGCGGTAATGCAGCAATATTCAACACCATCTGATTTCACAACAAATGTCTGGTTCTTCTTCTTTGCCTGCGGTCTGATTATATTGTCTGTCTCATTTATGATGTCAGCAAGATTCACATCACAAAGATTAAGAGTAGTTTTCCCTGACTCAATTTTACTCATATCAAGGACATCATTAATAAGACTCAGCAGATGCTGGCTTGAAACAACTATCTTTTCTGAATAGTTTCTGACTTTATCCGGATTATTATAATGTCTTAACATAAGCTGTGAAAATCCTACAATTGCATTCATAGGAGTTCTTATATCATGACTCATATTAGACAGGAACTGACTTTTTGCACGATTTGCTGCCTCTGCTGTATGAAGCGCATCTTCCATATGATTTCTTATCTGCTGCTCGTAAGTTCTGTCTGACAGAATTATTACAAGGACATCATCTCCGTCTTTATCCATATGATAACATCCCTGGTTAAAAAGTCTGTATTCACTTGAATCTGCTGGCTTTATCCAGTATTCATTGACAGCAGATTCTCCTTTTCCCAGCTTCACAATATCATTCCATTCAGGAACTTCCCCCCTCT
>ENA-UEOI01002563-UEOI01002563.1-human-gut-metagenome-genome-assembly--contig:-NODE-2563-length-12459-cov-3.450573_pt1 | contig 12459 bp, 10 predicted proteins | sample MGYA00242883_ERZ507882 | MGnify/ENA primary metagenome ERZ507882 (study PRJEB26167, sample SAMN06115502) | human gut metagenome | host: Homo sapiens | place: China:Chongqing | collected 2015-07-29... | reverse complement strand
GGGCCGTATTGATGTGGAAGGCGGAACCCTTGACCAGTACCGTACTTTCTACTCATGTTTGTATCGTTCCTTGTTGTCTGCATCCTTGGCATCCTCCAATTTACCTGCACCCAGATACTGTCCCACCACAATACTGATACAGGAACCCAGCTGAAGATAGACAATATTGAACAGATTCGTGATGGTGGAGGCAATGTTCAGTCCCGCCACCACGTCCAGACCTCTGACAGAATAGCACTGGGTCACCGTTGTCATGCCCGCTGCCCACAGCACCTCGTTCATCATCAGCGGAAATCCCTTGATCAGGATCGCCTTCAATTCCGCAAGCGGAATACCAAAGCCGGTGTAAGCTCCCTCCAGATAGCGGTTTTTTCCCCGATGGATGTGTGCCCAGATCACCACGATCAGTGCCTCAATGTAACGGGCAATAACGGTAGCCAGCGCCGCCCCCTGCACTCCCAGCTCCGGGAAAGGACCGATGCCGAAGATCATCAGATAGTCCAGAATCGCATTAGTACCCACCGCCACAAAGCTGGCCAGCATCGGGATAAAGGTCTGCCCGGTCTCTTTTATATTTGTCGCGTAGGACTGGTTCACCGCAAAAGGGATCAGTCCCACCATCATGATGGCCAGATATTCCAGTCCGTACTGCAGTGCCAAGTCCGTGGCCCCGTTCCCCACCGTATCCGTCAGATACAGGGAGATCAGTGCGGAACCTTTCGTCAGGAACAGAAGGATCGCTCCGCCTGTCACCAACAGCGTGGCATACAGCTTAAACCGAAAGGAATACATATGTCCCTTATGATTGCCCTTTCCGAAATACTGGGCACCGAAGATGCTGGCAGCTGACACAGCTCCGAAGATTGCCAGATTGTATACAAAGATCAGCTGATTCACAATGGCAACGCCGGACATCTGCTCCGTTCCCAGCTGTCCCACCATGATGTTATCCAGAAAGCTTACCAGATTGGTAATGGCATTCTGCAGGATCATGGGAATAGCCAGTAAAAGATACTTCTGGTAAAAATCCCAGTCTCCAATATATTTTTTCTTAAATTTTGCTAACATAATTTCCCTCAATTTTCTAAATAATCCCTACATACGCTCGATCATCCCGGGACTTCCACTCCCGAAAACCGACCGCTTATAATGGTTCTTCCTGCGGCATGGTGCTGTGTACTTTCTTTCTGACAAAATAGAAACATATCGCCTGCAGCAGGATCGTTGCCAGCCAGGAGGCCGGATAAGATAAAAACAGTACCATCAACGACCGGTGCGTTGGGAATACTCCGTAGATCCAGAAGATTCTCGTTCCCACCGTACCGATAATGGACAATATCATAGGTACCGCCGAATGTCCCATGCCCCGCAAGGCTCCCGGAATCAGATCCATGATGCCGCATAAAAAGTAAGTCAACGTCGTATACAGCAGAATCTCCGTTCCACAGGCAATAACGTCCGCATCCGTTGTGTAAATGTGAAGCAGCTGCGGACCGAAGAGATTGGCGCTTCCACCCAGCGTTACCGCTACGATCACCGACAGGATCATACAATCGATCAGTACCCTGTCCATACGTTTTTTCTTCCCGGCACCGTAGTTCTGACTGGTGAAGCTCATACACGCCTGGGTAATGGAATTCACCGACACGAACAGGAATCCAAAGATATTATTGGCCGCCGTATAGCCTGCCATGGCGATGGAGCCGAAGGAATTCACCGAGGACTGCAGCAGAACATTGGAGAAATTGATGACAACGCTCTGGATCCCCGCCGGAACCCCCACCTGAAAGATCTGCAGCAGATACTCCCCTTTTATTCCCAGCTTTGAAATCTGCAGCCGGTAACAGCTGTCCGTAGTAAACAGGCACCATAATACCAGCACACAGGAGATCACCTGAGAGATCACTGTAGCAATGGCTACCCCCGCCACACCCATGGAAAAAGCAATGACCAGAAACAGGTTCAATACCGCATTGATGGCTCCGGATATGATCAGGAACAACAGCGGACGCTTCGTGTCTCCCACTGCCCGCAGAATTGCAGCTCCGTAATTGTACAGCATGAAAAAGGGCATGCTGCAGAAATAAATTTTCATATATAATGCCGCCTGATCAATAACATCCGCCGGGGTATCCATCAGTTCCAACGCTCCCCGGGTGCAGAACAGCCCTACGAATACCATGACAATACCGCTGATCAATGCAAAGGTCATAGCTGTATGTACTGTCTCGCTCATCTCCCGCTCTTTCCCGGCAGCATAGAATCTGGCGGACAATACATTGGCTCCCAGAGAAACGCCGATAAACAGATTGACGAACATATTGATCAATGCCGTGGTGGAACCTACAGCCGCCAGCGCCTGACTTCCGGTGAACCGTCCCACCACAATGATATCCACTGCATTGAACAGCAGCTGCAAAATGCTGGACACCATCAGGGGCAGTGCAAAGGAGATCAGCTTGTCCATAATCGTGCCGTTGCACATATCTATTTCATATTTGTTTTTCTTCTGTGTTGCTTCCATAATTTCATTTCCTGCAATTCTCTTCCAAATCCCGTTATTTTCCCGCACCGCTCATCCGCATCTGCAGAAGAACCGCTATAACTTATGATTCTATCACATATTTTGCTATATTTCTATTCCCCATTTTAGTTGAAAATATGATATACTATATTTTGAATGTTTTTGGGGGTTCAAAATGAGTATACATCCCACAAATTCTTACAAGAGAACAAAGAGAAAGGAAACTTATCCCTATGAAATATGACGTAATCATTATCGGTGCCGGTCCCGGGGGGATTTTCTCCGCTTATGAACTGGTGCAACAGAATCCCGACCTGAAAATTGCCGTTTTCGAATCCGGTCACCCTCTGGAGAAGCGCCACTGTCCTATCGACGGTGACAAGATCAAGAGTTGCATCAACTGTAAGAGCTGTTCCATCATGAGCGGTTTCGGTGGTGCCGGTGCTTTTTCCGATGGAAAATACAATATCACCAACGCTTTCGGTGGCACTCTCTACGAGTATATCGGCAAGAGTCAGGCCATCGACCTGATGAAATATGTGGATGACATCAACATGAAGTTCGGCGGTGAAGGCACGAAGCTGTATTCCACTGCTGGTACCTCTTTCAAAAAGATCTGCATGCAGAACAAGCTGAACCTGTTAGACGCTTCCGTACGTCACCTGGGTACAGATATCAACTTCATCGTGCTGGAAAATCTGTACGCAGAACTGAAGGATAAAGTGACTTTCTATTTCGATACCCCGGTGAAAACGGTGGAGACCGTTGGTGACGGTTACCGTATCTGCTGCGAAAACGCTTCTTACGACTGCGACAAGTGCATTATTTCCGTAGGCCGCAGCGGCAGCAAATGGATGGAGCAGATCTGTAAAGATCTGGACATCAACACCAAGTCCAACCGCGTGGATATCGGTGTCCGGGTGGAACTTCCCGCAGTCATCTTCTCTCATCTGACCGATGAACTCTATGAGAGCAAGATCGTATACCGCACTGAAAAATTCGAGGATTCTGTGCGTACCTTCTGTATGAATCCCCACGGTATCGTCGTAAATGAGAACACCAACGGCATCGTCACCGTAAACGGCCACAGCTACGAAGGAGCCGACAAGCAGACAGAGAACACCAACTTTGCACTGCTGGTAGCGAAGCATTTCTCCGAGCCCTTCAAGGACAGCAACGGCTACGGTGAAAGTATCGCCCGTCTCTCCAACATGCTGGGCGGCGGTGTTATCGTACAGCGTTTCGGCGATCTGGTGAGAGGACGCCGCAGTAATGCGAAGCGTATTGCCGAGGGCATGGTAGAGCCTACCCTGTCCGCAACTCCCGGTGATTTAAGCCTGGTACTGCCCAAGCGTATCTTAGACGGTATCATCGAAATGATCTACGCACTGGACAAGATCGCACCCGGTACCGCCAATGACGATACCCTGCTCTACGGTGTGGAAGTCAAATTCTATAATATGGAAGTGGAACTGGACGAACATCTGGAAAGCTGTCACAAGGGCCTGTACATCATCGGTGACGGCAGCGGTGTGACTCATTCCCTGTCCCATGCATCCGCCAGCGGTGTCTATGTCGCAAGGCAGATCGCCAAAGGGGAATAATTACTAATAAAAAGGAAGGTAGATTCTATGGCACAGACAGTTAAGATCATCTCTGACAGTACCTGTGATCTGTCAAAGGAATTAGTGGAAAAGTATGACATTACCATCCTGCCTCTGCACATTCTGCTGGGCGAGGATGAATACCGCGATGGCGTGGATATTACGCCGGAAGAAATTTTCCGGTGGTCCGATGAAAACAAGAACACGCCCAAGACCTCTGCTCCTTCTCTGACCGAGGCCATGGACGTCATGCTGACTTTCGTGAGGGAAACTCCGGAAAATCGGGTAGTCGCCCTGTTTCTCCATCTCCGACAGTATGTCCACCTCCGGCAACGTTATGCGGCTGGCTGCAGAAGAACTGGAAGCTTCCGACAAAGTCACCGTCATCAACTCCGCAAACCTGTCCACCGGCATCGGTCTGCAGGTAATACAGGCTGCCATTCTGGCTTCTGAAGGGAAAACAGCCGCAGAGATCACTACTGCCATCGAAGCCATCCGTCCCAAAGTCCGGGCCAGCTTCGTCGTAGATACCCTGACCTACCTTCACCGCGGTGGCAGATGCAGCGCGGTAGCGGCTCTGGCCGGTGGTATGTTAAAGCTTCATCCCCGGATCGTCGTGGTGGATGGTGCCATGGATGCCTCCAAAAAATACCGTGGAAAATTAAGTTCTGTCATCCTCTCCTACACCAGAGACATGGAAGAGGATCTGAAGAATGCCGTTCCCGACAGAGTCTTCATCACCCACTCCGGCTGCGACCGGGAGATTGTGGAAGCGGTTCGTTCCTATCTGGAAAGCCTGGGAATCTTTGACGAGATTCTGGAAACCAGAGCAGGCGGTGTAGTCTCCAGCCATTGTGGTCCCGGCACGTTAGGCGTACTTTTCATTGCTAAATAAAAAATCCGAAGGAGTTTAGTGTGAAAATTAATTTTTCACACGCAAATTTGTGCCTGCACAAGGTGCCAAGGCACCTGAAAGTTTGCAGGTTACTGAAAGGCATTGGTATTATTATGATCCGTTTTATATTCGTCGTATTATTTGTAGTATTATTCCTGATCCTGTCCACGCCGTTAATGCTGGTGGAATGGATCATCGGCAAATTTAACCCCGGTCTTAAGGACCGCAGTTCCCTGGCCATTGTAAACTGGGCCTTCCGCTGGGTCATCCGTCTTTCCGGCACGAAAGTCATTGCCATCGGGGAAGAGAACATTCCCACCGACACTGCTGTGCTGTACGTCGGCAATCATCGCAGCTTTTTCGATGTGGTGCTGACCTATGTCCGTGTTCCCAGACCTACCGGTTATATTGCGAAAAAAGAAATGTTAAAATGGCCCCTGCTTAACATCTGGATGAAAGATCTTCACTGTCTCTTTCTGGATCGCCAGGACATCAAGGCAGGACTGAAAACCATTCTGCAGGCCATTGAGAAAGCCAAAAACGGGATTTCCATCTGCATCTTCCCGGAGGGCACCCGCAACAAGACCCAGGATACCTTCCTTCCCTTCCACGAGGGCAGTTTCAAGATCGCAGAGAAAGCAAATGTTCCCATTATCCCCATGACTATTGTGAATTCCGCTGCGGTATTTGAAGATCATTTTCCGAAAATAAAAAAGGCCACCGTAGTCATTGAATACGGTAAGCCTATTTATCCGAAGGAACTGGACAAGGAGACTCGCAAGAGCATGGGCACCTACGTACAGAATATTATCTCCGAAACTTATTTCAAAAACAAAGAACTGATCTGATCTTTCTAATGTCTATCCGCGAGGGAGACCTGCTGGGCTATCAGTAACAGATAATCCGCAGCGTCTCCCTCTTCGGGATAATAACTCACCGAATCCCGGTTCCGTCCCATCAGGTAATGCAGAAAATCCTCTAAAATCTCCGTGTACTGATAACTGTATAACACATAATTAGCACAGGACAATTCTTCTGCCCGCTTCAGCAGATCCTCGGTTCCATTGTTAACATTCATTACGGCATCGATCATGTTATGGGAACGTTTGGCCAGCTCCTCGCCCCGATTCCGGATGCTTTCCATGAATACAGTGCACAGGTCCACATCCACCGGCTGTCTGGTGGCCAGATACGTCATGGAGCCATACAGATAGGCCGTTTCTTCCAGATAACTGGTATTGTCCTCGAAAAAGTCCTTATACTCCAGGATCTGATTGCGGTAAGTGTATAGTCCCGCCGCCCGGTAAAGCTCCGTCAGCGCCATGAATTTCTCCGCATCTCTGCCGGATGTCGACATCAGCTTGGTGTACACCGACGACGCATGCTGCAGACATTGTGTGGCATATTGCACATCATATTTCTGGTACAGATAACTGAATTTTGCCATCACCGCCACGTAACACATGTTCTCCGGTTCCGGCTTTTCTGTGTCGTTGGCCGTTTTTTCCAGCCAGTCGGCAATAGATTCCAGCAGATCCGGGATATCATTGCCATTATCATCCGCAAGCACCTGCGGATACCACTCACAGGCCTCCAGCAAAGTGATGATCTCATCCTCGGTAATACTGCGATCCTGACATCTGTCATGAACATCCGTGCACAACGCTTCCAACAGTTCCTGATAGTGGTCTTCTTTCAGAGAAAATGTCAGGGATCTTCCCACATTGTCACACTCCAGATAGAACTCACCTTCCCCGGTATAGTCCGTGAAATCCGCTGTTCCGATGTACAGAGACAGCTCCCCGTTGTAATCTGTCTGCTTTACCGTGCCTTCATAGACCGTCTCTCCGGTCTCCCGGTCCACCAGCCGGAAAGTCTCTACCGGCTGTCTGCCCTTCACCACTGCCTGTTTTTCACCGACCGCGGCATACCCCTGCTGATCCACCAGCACATTGGGTGTCAGCGTAGGCACTGTATAGTTGATGACCGGTGTGTTTTCCATGCCGGTCATACTTATGCTTACATGCCCTGTCTCTGCCGTTGCCTGCCCGCAGGCGTTCATACCTATACTGTTAAATAGTAATAGCAGGGACAGGATCCCTGCACTTTTCCTGCTGTATCTCAAAATATTCCTCCGGTCATTCCCTGGGGACATTACAATACACGATCTCCCCGTTGATAATAGTATAAAGGGTTCGTGTGAAAATTTCCATAGGATTTCCGTCGAAAATGGCAATGTCTGCATCTTTCCCCACTTCCAGGCTGCCAATGCGGTCTGCCACGCCACAGATTTTCGCAGGATAAATGGTGATGGCCCGGAAACCTTCCTCCATTGGAAGTCCCGCTTTTACCGCAAGTCCGGCACACAACGGCAGTGTCTGGATCTGTGACACCGGATGATCCGTGGTGATGGCGACCATCACACCGGCCCGGTTCAGCACTCCGGCGGTCTTAAAAGACATGTTCTGCACCTCGATCTTGTTCCGGCTGGTAAGATCCGGTCCCACAATGGCCGGAAATCCTTCCTTCGCCAGTTCTTCCGCCACCAGATGACCTTCCGAGCAATGATCCATCGTCATTTTTATACCGAATTCTTTTGCAATGCGGATTGCTGTGAAAATATCGTCCACCCGGTGGACATGGGCTTTTAACGGGATGTCTCCCCGCAGTACCGGAAGATAGCACTCTTTTTCAAAATCCGGTGCAAAATACTCTCCCTTCTCCGCCGCTTCCTGCTTTTGCAGCAGATATTCTCTGCTCTCCCAGAGTTCCCTGCGCAGCATGGCGGCGATGGCCATACGAGTGACAGGACTTTTGTTCTGCCCGGAATAATTGACCTTGGGGTTCTCTCCAAAGGCCACCTTCATGGCCGCCGGTGATTTCAGGATCAGGTCGTCGATCCGGCGCCCCTTAGTCTTTACCATGGCAAACTGGCCGCCCACCACATTAGAGCTTCCGGGTCCGATCATGGCTGCAGTAATTCCGGCCCGCACCGCATCGTCAAAGGCTGCATCCATGGGATTAATACCATCGATAGCCCGCAGAGCCGGTGTCAGGGGATCCATTGTCTCATTACAGTCATCCCCTTCCGTGCTCTTTTTTTCTTCCATGATACCCATATGGCAGTGTGCCTCAATGATGCCCGGCATGATCAGCGCATTTTTCGCGATCACTACCTGCTCTCCTTCTTCCGGCTGTAACTTCACCTCACCTCTGGCACCTACCTGTGCAATTTTCCCGTTTCTTATCTGCAGGATCCCTTCGGGGATCTCTCTGCCCGCCATGGTCAGGATCCTGCCTCCTACAATATACATCAGCGGAACAATGCCTCCCCGTTCACCGGTTCCCCGTTGTGGGTCAGAGCAAAGTATACGTTGCTTCCTTCGGTGCTGTAGTATTTCGTGGGCGCTGCCACACTGCCGATGGTGTCGCCGGGATTCACATAGGAATTCTCTTTCACTGTGATCTCCGTCAGCTGTCCATAAGTGGCCTCATAGCCGTCACCCAGATCCAGGGTCACCGCCTTGCCGATCTCCTCATTTTCGAAGATTGAAGTCACTTTTCCCTGTGCACAGGCGGTCACTGCCGTACCTTCTTCCGCGGAAAAAATGGTGGCGGGATTGTATTTATACTGATCCAGTGTAGCAAAATAAGTGCTCTTGTCCATAGAGTAATGCATCAGAATATCACTCTGCACCGGTTGCTGTAATCCGTCGCTTTCTGCAAAGTGCAGTGTCTTCTCAACGACCACATCCCCGCCTGCTGTCTGCTTTCCCCCGGTCTCTTCCTTTTGTCGGTCGGCATCGGAATTCTGCTGCTCTTTCTGTGCGGCCTCCAGCAGGGTCTCCTGATCCGTCAGCCCCGGAATCTCTACGTTGCCGGAGCCTACCTCCTGGGGCATATAGTCCAGATCATCCTCGGTGACAGGAGTTCCCGCGATCTCATTTCCCGCTGTATTATTTGCCGTCAGTCCGGGGATGTTCTCGTCCTCCTTCAGAAGATGTTCGTCGTTATTCTCCGTGATCTCCTGTAATTTGTCATCCGCATTGTTGGGAAGCGCAGTGAAGTCCAAGGTATAACCATCATCCCTGGACTCCACATTCTGCCCCTTCATATAGACCCCTGTCATGGTCAATGCTGCCAGAACAAAAGCTGAAGAGGCTAACATTATAATACGCTCTTTGTTAATACCGCTCTTTTTATTTCTTCTCATATCTTATCCGCATCCTTCCTGTTCCCTGAGTCAACTGCCTGCTATACAATCGTTTCAACCACTTTCCCTGGTTTATCCTATAGTCTTGCCCGATTCATGGGTTTTATTCAGAATGTCTTCGATATGAAATTTGCATTTATTTGAAACTATTCAGAGCCATGTAAATAGCGTCGAATGTTTGCATTCGTAAGAACATTCGATGCTATTTATAGGGCGAAGTAACTGAATAGTTATATTTATTCTATGCCTGTGCGGCATAGGCAGCCATATCCACGTGCTGTACCGTACCCACATTTCCGTTTTCGTATAAGAAAATACCGGTCTTGCGGACCACAGCATTGGTCGCATTGGCATTGGTAGTGCCGTCCTGAGCCTTACGGTCTCCCTGCAGGGTAAAATCCGTAGAAGCGTTTTGCAGACAGATAGCACCGACACCCTTGTCAGAAAGTTTGTACAGTACGTCGTTGCCGTTTTCATCCTTGCACCAGATTTTTAATTTTGACCAGATGGAATCGTTCTCATCGATCCAGCCATTGCCATCCTCATCATACTGCGCCAGATCTGCAAAGCCATCCCCATTCCGGGTGCCGAACAGCTCACTGCCGTCGTTGATAGTGCCGTCACCGTTCTTGTCCAGTGCCAGATAGCCGCTGCCATTCAGCACGGAGATCTCTTCTTCCTTGCCATCGGCATCCAGATCAAAATAAAAGGTCTGATCCGACACTTCTGCCACATCAGTATCCAGGTTGATCACCAGCGGATCATGGAGCGTGAATTCTGCTACATTGAGTTGCTCTTTGTAGTATTCCTCGCATCTGCGGCTCATATTTACATTTACATTAAAATTGATCTCTCTGCCATCCTTGGTCCGTACACTTCCCACGGTGGAAAAACTGGTATCCTCCTGTTCTATGTTCCAGGTCTCGCTCACATAGTTCAATATTTTCACACGGGACGTGACCAGACTGAACACGTCTGATGCAGGTGTTGCGGTTCCCTGTGTGCTGCCGGAATTCGTCTGGGTATTATTTACGCTATTCCCTGTATTCCAGCTGTTTCCGGTCTGATTACCGCTGCTCCATCCGTTTTCCTGCATCCAGTCCCGCAAAGTGCTGTTCCTGGACGGGAATAATAAATCAAAAATATAACGCACCGTATATTCCCGGATGGTAGACAATGTCTGTTCACTGGCACTGCTTCGCATATCCCATCTGGCAGAAGATACCAGCAAACGACTCTGCCAGTCTTTGGCTGTCATCGTGGTGTTCTCTGCAGTGTTCTCCTGTTCCTCCGTGTTCTGTGTGGTATCCTCACCATTCGGTGTCTTCTGTCCCTTAGTGGATACATCTGTCAGACCTGCCTGATAATCCGTTATCTCAAATCGTCTGACGCTTGTCTTAGAAGCGTGATAGCTTCTGGCGGAATCCATTCCTATGCTTGCGGAATCAATTCTCAAATCTGTAATTTTCTCCTTTCCCCGACCTCACCACGAACCAACAGGGCGCGCTTCCTGTAACGTTTAACAGTTCACCGCCGCATGTGATACCGCATGTTCTGCTTTGTGTGCCAGCACCCACGCAGAACATATGATATTGCATGGCTGAACTGTTAAACTAAAAAAAGATGGTAAAGAAACAGAATACATATAATATGCCTCTGTCTGATTACCATCCGTGGTGTCATTATCAAACTGTAAAAAATAAGTAGCAGGAAGTGACTGGCCTTGTCACCTCTCTGCTACTTATATCGTCCGCTATGGACATTTTATTTAGTGTTAATTTACTGCTGTTTGGGCTGAGTGGGAGCACCAGGGGTTCCGGGTGCAGGAGGCACCGGTCTGCCGGCTGCTTTCAGCTTTGCTGCGATCATGCTGGCTACCATTTCTCTGGTCACCACGATGTTGCCACCGAAGGGATTGATCACGAATCCCAGCGCCGGGCTGATATTGCCCTGTGCATCTTTGCGCAGCAGCATTCCCGCATAATCGTCAAAGTTCATGGCGAAAGTCTGCTGATTCTCCTCATCTCTCCACCTTTTTAGCTCTGTCCAGTCAGTGAACGCCATGAAGAACTTCCGACCGTCCTCGGTGGACAGCATCGGGAACTGTACTTTGGCATCTCTTGCGATGGTCACCCGGCCGTTTTCATCGGGCACAGGCACCGGATCGATCACGACCGGAGACAGGAACTTTGCTTTCTGCAGTTCATCCAGGAACATCTGTCTGTGTTCCGGGGTGTCCTCTGCTTTTAATAATTCAATGGATCCCACCATCATGGGGTTGGATACCGGTTTGTTAAATTCCATATTTTTTCTCCTTACTTCTCATTGTAACTATTCAGCCTCTCTTCGCGAAACGCATCTGCGATGGTTAGTCACATGTCTCTGAATAGTTACACTCGGTTATAGTTGATCAGGCATCCCTTCAGGATGATCTGACGTTCTTCGTCGGTCAGCTCTCCCAGCTTCAGGGTGAATTCCTTCATGCCTTCTCCGGTTGTTACCACATATGCCTTAATTTCCTCGGCCTTGTCTTCCACGGCTTTCTTAATACCAGGAATGAACAGGTAATCCAGATTCTTGAAAGGCAGGTCTCCGGGCTGGATCAGGAAAGGAAGCATGCCCCAGTTGATCAGGTTGGAACGATAACGCTTGGTGGCATACTCGTTGGCAATATTTGCCCAGCCGCCTAATACCTTCTGGCAGGAAGCAGCCTGCTCACGGGCAGAACCGTCTCCGGGCTTCACTGCGAAAATAGTGGAACCGAATCCGGTGTTCTCGCGACTTGCATCGGGATACTGTTTCTTTACTTCACCCATAACATCCTTCAGTACTGGAACTGCCTGACAAGGATGTCCGCCGTTCATACGCTCTTTCTCTGCCTTCTGGATCTCCTTGGCACGTCCTACATACTGCGGATCCTTACGGCTTAAAGTGAACTCTGCCAGTCCCAGAGGATTGGAGCGGTAGGAAGAGGTCTCACCGGAGGGAATCAGCTCATCGGTAGTGGTTACGGGATCGTGGATCTCGGATACTACCTGCAGTACCAGATTCTCAGGCAGAGCCCCCATAGCGGGCCAGTCCTTGATATTGGGGCCGAACTGGATCTCTACGCTCTCGTCTGCCACACCGTGGGAATCGAAGACACGGTTCTTGTCTTATCATAGAAATAACATTTATAGTTCCAACTATGCAAAGTTACTTATTCTCCCATAAAAATCCCCCT
>ENA-UEOI01002561-UEOI01002561.1-human-gut-metagenome-genome-assembly--contig:-NODE-2561-length-12479-cov-2.817368_pt1 | contig 12479 bp, 10 predicted proteins | sample MGYA00242883_ERZ507882 | MGnify/ENA primary metagenome ERZ507882 (study PRJEB26167, sample SAMN06115502) | human gut metagenome | host: Homo sapiens | place: China:Chongqing | collected 2015-07-29... | reverse complement strand
AAAAATCATTATGAAATTGTGTATGTATCTTGGATATTTGCTCATAGCAGCTATTTTCATCGGACCGATCGTATTTTTGTTCGTATCTTCCCTGAAACCATATGCGCAGATCGAATCGGATATGTCAAATATCAGAGCATTCATTCCTTACGGAGACCTGTCACTGGATAACTATATCAATGTTATTGTGAAAGCGGATTTCTTCAAGTTCTTCAAGAATTCCGTTGTAGTAACGATCATCTTTGTCCTGCTGGCAACCACAATCAATGCAATGATCGGATATGCACTGGGAATGCTTAATTTCCGTGGAAAGGCAATCATTATATCCACCATTGTGGCATTGAGCATTATTCCCACAGAGTCCATTATCATTAACCGTTTTATTACAGTGAATTCACTGTGACTGTTAAATACATATATAGGACTGGCTATTCCCAGTGTCGCATATCCCATGTACATGTATCTATACTATAATCATTTTAAGGGAATGCCGAAGGAATTGCAGGAGGCTGCAATTATTGATGGAGCCTCCTACTGGAAAATATTTACCAAAATCATGATGCCTTTGTCTAAGCCGATCATTACCACTGTTGCGATCATGGCATTCATCCGTTCCTGGAGCGATCTGCTGTGGCCCACCCTGGTTACCAGAGACGGTACTTACCGAACACTGCCGCTGGCTTTAAAGTCACTGTTTTCCGATACCTACACTGATTGGGGACAGGTCTTTGCGTTCTCTACATTAATGGTTATTCCTACGATGATATTATTCCTGGTATTCCAGAAGCAGTTTGTGGCATCTGTGACATCCAGCGGAATTAAGGGGTGATAAAGTGGAAATCAGATATCTCGGAACAGGCGGAGCAGAAGGATTCCCCAGTATTTTCTGCCAGTGTGAAGCATGTCGTAAGGTAAGAACGTTGTTGGGAAAAAATGTAAAGACACGTAGCTGTACTCTGATAGATCAGGTGATGATCGACCTGTCGCCGGATATTTTTTCCCAATGTATTAACAGCCATGTGGATTTATCGGAGGTAAATCACCTAGTATTTACCCATTCTCATTCCGATCACCTGAATACCACGGAAATATGCTTCCGACTGCGGGAAATGGCATCCGTGATTCAAAAAAAAGATAAAAAAGTAATGGAAATTTATGGCAATGAGGCGGTTCGGGATGGTATTATGGAGATAATAGCTAAGGATCCACATGTAGATCTGACAAGGATGAGATTTCACCGGATTCAAAAGTTTGAACCATTCCGTATAGGTCATTTAAAGTTTACACCTTTAAAGGCATATCACAAGCTGGATGAGGAAGCTCTGATCTTTGTGATCGAGGATGGAAGATCGACCTTATTGTATGCAAATGATACGGGGGCTTTGCCGGAGGAAACACTGGATTTTATAGAACAACAGAACATAAAATTTGACGTCGTCAGTATGGATACCAGCAGAGGTATACTGGATGGTGACACGCATATGGGAATTCGGGAAAATGTAGAGCTGCGGGAGAAACTCCGCAGAATGCATGCAGTGACACCGGATACGGAATATTATCTGAATCATTATTCTCATATGTGCGGTATGATTCCGCAGGAATATGAAAGACTGGTAGGTCAGGAGGGGTTCCTGTTGACTTACGACGGACTTTCCGTTACTGTCTGATGCAAAAAAGTAAGATAAGGGGAAGGGAATATGCCAACAATCAAAGATGTAGCTGCAGAAGCAGGAGTGACTTCCACAACAGTATCCAGAGTATTGAATAATCGTGGATACATCAGTGAAGAGACGAGAGAAAAAGTATATTCTGCCATGGAAAAGCTGAACTATATGCCAAACGAAATGGCGAGAAATTTATCCCGGCAGAAGAGTGATTATATCGGGGTGATTCTCCCATCTGTAGAGCATCCTTACTTTAGCAAGGTCCTTCACTGGCTGGAGCATTATGTGACAAAACACAACTACAAGATAATGGTCTGTATTTCCGAGAACAGCAGGGAAAAAGAATTACAGTATATTGATCTGCTCTATTCACACAGAGTTCTTGGAATTGTTGTGTGCAGCCATATCGGAGAGACGATGGAACATCTGGATTCCAATTGTCCGCTGATTTCTTTTGAGAGAGAAATTGCGGAAAACATTCCGGCAGTTCTTTGCGATAACTATCAGGGTGGTATTTTGGCGGCTAACCGGTTATTTGATGCCGGATGCAGAAATATCGCAATTTTTAACCCGCCTACCAAGGAAAATATCCCTGCATATAGCAGAGAAAAGGCATTTATGAAGTGCTGCGAGGATAAAAAAATCAGTGGACGTGTGGTTTATACAGACAGGTTGGCTCCCTTATCAGAAGAATTCGGCAACAATATTTTGGAATTATTGAAAAAAAATTCGGATCTGGATGGAATTTTTGCAACAAGTGATGTAATGGCTGCAAATATTATCCGTGCATGCAAAAAAATGGGAAAACGTGTTCCGGAGGATATCTCTATTGTGGGATTCGATGATACCTGGATTTCCACACTGACGTATCCTTCCATTACGACCATTCATCAGCCGGTGCAGGAAATGTGTGAATATGCCATAGAAGCGATTGTGAAAAAAGTAAAGAGTGAAAAGGTTCCATCCCAGGTTGTATTTCCGGTAGAACTGATCGACCGGGAGTCCACAAAGTAAAATAATGACGATAAAGGAACAGATATGATAGAAAAAGGAACCATAATGGAAAGTGAAGCAGAACCGTCATCAAAGGAGCTACTGAAAATATATGATACTACGTTGGCAGAAAAACTGATGCAAAAGCTGCTCCCCATGATTGAAAACTGTGCGAAGCAGACACGTTCCGAAAAAGTAGTCGTTGCAGTAAGCGGAGGCTCCGGATCCGGAAAAACAGTGACGGCCTTGTTACTTTCCTGCTTCCTGAAGGAAAAAGGGATAGAAAATTACATTTTGTCCGGAGATGCTTATCCGCATAGAATTCCCAAGTACAATGATGCGGAGCGGCTACAGATTTTCAGAGAAAATGCAATTGTGGGAATGCTGAAAGAGCAGACTTATACAGAAGAACGATGTACAATCATTCAGGAATTTCAAAAAGCCGGAAATGATGCGGATGAAAAACATGTCGAAAAATATCCATGGTATGAGTCCTATCTTAGAAACGGCAGAAAAGCTCTGGAAAATTATCTTGGCACGGAAAAGGAAATTAATTTTGAAGAAGTAAACAGACTGGTTCATGCGTTTAAAGCCGGCGGAGAGAAGCTATGGGTCAGACATATGGGACGCGAAGAGACAGAACTGTGGTATGAAGAGAAGGATTTCACCGGAATAAAAGTGCTGTTGGTGGAGTGGACACACAGCAACAGTCAATACTACAGCGGTGTGGATATTTCCATCTACCTTGACAGTACCCCCCAGGAGACATTGCAGAGCCGTCTGGAAAGAAACCGTGATCAATGGATAGACACCCCATTTACGATGATGGTACTGGATATTGAGCAGAAAATGCTGAAAAAGCAGGCTGAGAAAGCAAAACTTATTGTTACCCGGGACGGAACGGTGTTAGACCGGAAGGAATATGCGCAATTTGTTCCGAAGCTTCAGAAATAAAAAGGAAAGATGTTATGAACATAGGACCGATGTTGAATCTCTACCCGGATAGTCTGGGCGGAACCCTGGATGATGTTGTAGATTTTTTGAAAACGGAAGAGGCAGAGGGAGCATTTTCTTCCTGCTATATTCTGCCCAGTCTGTACCATACGGATCTGGACAGAGGCTTTTCTGTGATTGATTATTCTCTGAACAAGATGTATGCTTCCGGCGAAACATTGGAAGCAATAAAAAAGCTCGGGATTGAATTGAAGCTGGATTTTATTCTGAATCATGCTTCGGTGTTGTCAAAGCAATTCCAGGATATCATTGCAAAAGGGGAAGAATCGGAGTACAAGGACTTCTTCATTAATTGGAATGAATTCTGGAAGGACTGCGGAGAAATGACGGAGCAGGGATATATCCTTCCGGAAGAAAAGTATCTGAAAAAGATGTTTTTCCGGAAGCCTGGGCTCCCCATTCTTATGGTACGTTTTCCGGATGGGAGAGAGATCCCTTACTGGAATACTTTTTATCAGGAAGTGAACTACCCTGAGGTTAATGCTCCTGAACTGATGAAAGCTGCCGATCTGCAATATATGCAGGCGGAAATTATTGCACAGGAACTATCCATGGGCTGCCCGGAAGGAAAAAAGCCGGCAGACATTTTACAGAAAATCGTTCTGGAGCGAAAAGCAGGAAGGTTGACAAAAGAACAGGTTATAACGGTCTGGAATTACATGGAGCAGCATCGGTATTATCTCGGACAGATGGATCTGAATATTCAGTCGCCAAAAGTATGGGAGTACTATCGTGAAGTGTTAAAGACACTGGCGGGATATGGTGCTAAAATTGTAAGACTGGATGCATTTGCTTATGCACCGAAGACTCCGGGGGAACGGAATTTTTTGAACCAGCCGGACACCTGGGAGCTGCTGGACAAAATAAAACAGATTGCGGAACCGTACGGTATGGAACTTCTGCCGGAGATTCATGAAAGCTATAGTGAAAAAATATATGAGAAGAGAGCAGAGCAGGGATATGTCACCTATGACTTCTTTCTGCCGGGACTCATTATAGATGCCCTGGAATCGGGAAACGGAGAACATCTGGCCGGATGGGCACAGGAGCTGATCGATAAAAATATCAGAACCGTGAATATGCTTGGCTGTCACGATGGGATTCCACTGTTGGATCTCAAAGGAATTCTGGCGGAGGACCGGGTTCAGAAACTGATCGACACTATTGTCTCCCGTGGGGGATATGTGAAGGATCTTCACGGTCAGAAAAACATTTACTATCAGGTGAATGCAACCTACTTCAGTGCATTGGGCGAAGATGAGAGAAAGATGCTCCTTGCGAGAGCCTTGCAGATATTTATGCCGGGCAAACCGCAGATCTGGTATCTGGATCTGTTCGCCGGAAAGAACGACTACGAAGCGGTGAAAAAGGCAGGTCCAGGAGGACATAAGGAGATCAATCGGACAAATCTGACGACAGCACAGGTATGCAGTGGTTTGAGTAAGCCGATTGTAAAGCAGCAACTGGAGTTGCTGCGATTCCGGAATTCCTGCCCGGCGTTCTCGGAAGAAAGCCGGATCAAAGTAAGCAGTGAAGGATCCAGAATCTGCTTTGTATGGGAACATCAGGGCTGTACTGCACAGCTGAGGGCAGATCTGCAGGATTGTTCCTATGTGATTGAATTCTGCGATCAGGATAGAAAGAGAACACTCATCACAGAGGGATAAAATATCACGGCCGGAGACCGCCGGCTTGAATACAAAAGATAAGAAGAGACTGAGAATGTTGATTTTTTCGGCATTTGTCAGTCTCTTTTGCTGGAAAGAAGGTTTGCATTATGATATATTGAGGAAAAGGGATGTTTTTCATCTGAAGGGGCAGTATTATGAGTGAAGCATTTGAGATCGTAAAGACAGGAATAGATTTTTTCTGCAACCACCTGGTATTTTTTAATATGCTGTTTGCCATCGTGATCGTGTTTTTCCAGAGACGGGATCCAAAGAGTGTGTGGGCATGGCTGCTTTTGTTGTATTTTATACCGGTACTGGGGTTCGTGTTCTATCTGCTGCTGGGGCAGGATATGCACAAGCGGAAAATGTTCCGGATCAAAGAGGTGGAGGATCACATCAGCAAAGATATCAGGCAGCAGGAGTACCGGCTGAGATCCCGGGATGTCCAGGAGCTGGATGAGAATATCCGGGGGTATGAGGATCTGGTCATGTATAATCTGGAGGCCGGAGAAGCCATGCTGACGAAGGACAATGATGTGGATATCTTCATCGACGGCAATGAGAAGTTCCGGGCGCTGATGGAAGATCTGCGGAATGCGGAGCATTTTATCCATATCCAATACTACATTATTAAAAACGACGTATTATTCAATCAGATCAAGGATATTCTGATCGAGAAGGCGGCACAGGGTGTGGAGGTCCGGGTTCTGTTCGATGCCATGGGCTGTCGTTCCGTGCGGCACAGCTACTGGAAATGGCTGAATGAAAAGGGTGTGCAGACCGCGGAATTTTTCCCGGCGATCCTGCGGAGGCTTCAGCTTCGTATCAATTACCGCAACCACAGGAAAATTGTGGTCGTTGACAATAAAGTGGCTTACGTGGGCGGATTTAATGTCGGGAAGGAATATATTGATCTGGATGAAAAGTTCGGACACTGGAGAGATACCCATCTGCGGATTTGCGGCAGTGCGGTACTGGGGCTCCAGGTGCGATTTATTTTAGACTGGAATTATGCGGCAGGAGAGAACCTGTTTTTGCGCCCAGAACTGTTCCGGGGAATCGAAGCCGGTACGAGGGATTTCTGTGATCTGCAGATTATCAGCAGTGGTCCGGATAAGACGACTCAGCAGATCCATGATAATTACCTGCGTCTGATCAACAAGGCACAGAAAAGCATTTATATCCAGACTCCGTATTTTATCCCGGATGAGGCGATCCTGAATGCCCTGATGATCGCGGTGAAGTCCGGGATCGAAGTGAACATTATGATCCCATGTATGCCGGATCACCCGTTTGTCTATTGGGCCACCTATTCTTATCTTGGCGATATGGTCATGGCCGGGGCCAACTGTTATACCTATAACAACGGTTTTCTACACAGCAAGGGCATGATCGTGGATGACAGAGTACTGTGTTACGGAACAGCGAACATGGACATCCGCAGCTTTGCGTTGAATTTTGAGGTAAATGCTGTGATATATGATGAAAAAAAGGCGTGGGAAATGGTGGAAATATTTCACAGGGATCTGGAAGTCTGCCGTCAGATCACCCGGGATTATTACACGGGAAGGAACCTGAAGATCCGCATAAAAGAGCAGGTCTGCCGGTTATTGTCACCCTTGTTATAGCCCGGTGGATGTGTTATAATGGGCGGTGCTATGATGCATTTCGCATGGTAGGCACAAAATGAAAGGTATAGGAAGTATTAGAATGAAGAAAAAGACATTAGGATTTCTGGCAGCGGTTTTAAGCATGTGTATGCTGGCGGGCTGCGGAGCAAAGGATACAGGAGACGGCACGGATGCAGCGACCGGCGCCGGAGCAGAAAGTACTGCATTGAAGGATATGGATGTGGACAAGTATGTGACACTGGGCGAGTACAAGGGGCTGGAAGTATCCGTAGACACCGTGGAAGTAGATGAGGATGAGTGGGACAGTCTGGTCAATAATGTATATTATGAAAATATTACCGCAGAGAACGGCGGGATTATGGATCGTGCCGTGGAGACCGGAGACACCGTAAACATCGATTACGAAGGCAAAAAGGATGACGTGGCATTTGACGGCGGTACCGCACAGGGATACGATCTGACCATCGGTTCCGGAAGCTTTATTGCCGGGTTCGAGGATGGACTGATCGGCGTGATGCCCGGAGAGACAGTGGATCTGAATCTTACATTCCCGGAGAACTATGGAAATTCCGATCTGGCAGGACAGGCCGTGGTATTTACGGTGACGGTAAATTATATTCAGCCCGCACAGGATGGGGAATTCAGTGATGAAGTCATCAGCAATTTCGGTATCGATGGTGTGACGAACGAGGAAGAGCTTCGCCAGTATGCCTATGATTATCTGAATGAAAACGCACAGCAGAACTATGAGAGCAGTGTGGATCAGGCAGTTATGGATGCGTTTATGGCAAATAACACCTTTACTTCCGTGCCGGAGGCTCTGGTACAGAAATATTCTGATGCAGCGGAGAGCAGCATTACCTCCATGGCATCTGCTTACGGTGTGGACGGAGATACGTTCACGCAGTATTATTACGGACAGGATCTGGCATCTTTCCTGGCTACCTATTCTGAGGAGGCAGCAAAGCAGGATATTGCCTTGCAGGCAGTGGCGAACAAAGAGAATCTGAACATCAGTGACGAAGAACTGGATCAGATGCTTCAGGACCGCACAACAGCAGCCGGTTATGACACCATCGAGGAGTATATCGGCGAGACCTCCAAGGAAGACTACAGAGAGTATTTCCTCTATGATAAAGTGACAGATTATCTGGTAGAGAACGCAAAGATCACCAACAATTAAATTTTAAAAATAGTATGTGACCGGCGAATAGGATGCGGGCCGGTTCAGATAGAGCACGTCGCAGCGTGCGGATAGGAAAAATTATGGAATTAACAGACATCAGAGAACTTCACCGGGAAAAGGACGTCTATATCGGCAAGGAGATCACCGTAGGCGGTTGGGTGAGGAACAATCGTGACTCCAAGAACTTCGGTTTCCTGGTGATCAACGACGGAACCTTTTTTGAGCCTTTACAGGTAGTATATGGCGATGGACTTGCGAACTTCCAGGAGATCTGCAAGATCAATGTAGGTGCAGCAGTTGTGATCCGCGGCACCATCGTGGCTACCCCCGAGGCAAAGCAGGCATTTGAAATGCAGGCAGCGGAAGTGATCGTGGAAGGACCTTCTACTGCGGATTATCCCTTACAGAAAAAGCGTCACTCCTTTGAGTATCTGCGTACCATCTCTCATCTGAGAGCACGTACCAATACTTTCCAGGCAGTGTTCCGTGTCAGATCCCTGATCGCTTATGCAATCCACACCTTCTTCATGGAGAGAGGATTTGTCTATGTGCATACTCCTCTGATCACCAGCAGTGACTGTGAAGGTGCCGGTGAAATGTTCCAGGTGACCACTCTGGATATGAACAATGTACCTAAGACAGAAGACGGCAAAGTGGATTACACCCAGGACTTCTTCGGTAAGCCTGTAAACCTGACCGTAAGCGGACAGCTGGATGTAGAGACTTATGCTTTTGCATTCAAGAACGTATATACTTTCGGACCGACTTTCCGTGCCGAGAATTCCAACACCACCCGTCATGCGGCAGAGTTCTGGATGATCGAGCCGGAGATCTGTTTTGCGGATCTGAAGGATGATATGATCCTGGCAGAGAGCATGTTAAAATATGTCATTCGTTACGTATTGGAAAATGCGCCGGAGGAGATGGCTTTCTTTAACCAGTTCGTGGATAAGGGGCTGATCGAGAGATTGCAGCATGTAGTAAACTCCGATTTCGGTCATGTAACCTACACTGAGGCTATCAAGATCCTGGAGAAGCACAACGATGAGTTCGATTACAAGGTATTCTGGGGATGCGATCTGCAGACCGAGCATGAGAGATACCTGACCGAGAAGGAATTTAAGAGACCTGTATTCGTAACCGATTATCCGAAGGAGATTAAGGCATTCTACATGAAGTTGAACGAGGATGGCAAGACTGTGGCTGCTATGGACTGCCTGGTACCCGGTATCGGCGAGATCATTGGCGGCAGCCAGCGTGAGGACAACCTGGAGATCCTGGAGAAGCGTATGGAAGAGTTGGGACTGAATAAGGAAGATTATCAGTTCTATCTGGATCTGCGCCGCTACGGCTCCGCACGTCATGCAGGCTTCGGACTGGGCTTCGAGCGCTGCGTAATGTATATCACCGGAATGGGCAATATCCGTGATGTTATCCCCTTCCCTCGTACCGTAAATAACTGCGACCTGTAATTATATGGAGTCATTTTACCTATGAAGAAAAAAACTGCCGGCAGAAAAGTAAATAGAGCAAAAAGAAAGTTTTTATGTTATTTTCTTCTGGCAGCGGTGACGCTGACGGCCACCGGCTCTGTCTGGGAAGCCTCCGGGGAGACGGTGCAGGCAGCCCCTTCCATAGGAGAATTACAGAACAACATTAAAGAACATCAGAACCAGCTGAACAATATCAACAGCCAGATCAATTCCCTGCAGGATGAACAGGATCTGGTGCAGGAGAAGATCGATGACCTGAATGCGGAGATCATCAACACCATGACCAGTATCGGCATGAAGGAAGATGAGATCGCAGCGAAGGAAACGGAACTTGCCGACAAGCAGATCCAGATCAATCAGACCCAGGAAGAGTACAATATTGCCAAGGCGCAGGAAGAACAGCAGCATGACGATATGGTCAGTCGGATGCGCATGATGTATGAAAATGATTCTTCGGAGAATTATGTGAACCTTCTGTTACAGGGCGGTGGCCTGAGTGGTATGCTGAACCGGATGGACTTCGTGGAGAGCGTCTACGAGTATGACCGCCAGAAACTGCAGGAATACGAAGAAACCAAGGAACAGGTACTGGCGCTGTGGAACCAGCTGGAAGAAGAGAAGACCCAGCTGCAAGCCGATAAGGATCAGCTGGAAGCCGATAAGGTGGATCTGGAGAACCAGAAATCGGAACTGGATGTGATGCTGACCAAGAAAAAACAGGAATCCGCCAACTATGATGCGGAGATCAAAAAGGCAAAGCAGGAGGCTTCCGTAGCGAAGGCACTGTTGCAACAGGAACAAAAACAGTTAAAACAGCTGCAGGCGAAGGCACAGCAGGGAAATACTGCCGCAGCCACCGGCACTTATGCAACGACCAATTATACCTCAGTCATCGAAAGTGCCTCCGGCAGTGATATGGGAAAGCGTCTTGCAAAATATGCCTGTCAGTACATAGGTAATCCGTATGTGGCGGGCGGTACCAGCCTGACGAATGGTGCGGATTGTTCCGGATTTACCTTCCGCATCTACAGTGATTTCGGTTACAGCATTCCCCGTACGTCCTATGAGCAGAGAAGTTGTGGCACCGGTGTGGACTACAGCAATGCACAGCCGGGAGATCTGATCTGTTATGACGGTCATGTGGCTATGTATATTGGCGGCGGGCTGATCGTGCATGCCAGCACACAGCGTACCGGTATCAAGATCAGCAATGCCAATTACCGTCCGATCCTGGCAGTACGACGCGTTGTGTAATTTCATATTTGACATTTGTAAAGTCCCTGTTTTTGCGGAAAACGGGGACTTTTTTTCTTTTTGAAATTATTTTTTCGTGAAATTTGACAAAAGATATCCTTGGTGAAATCGCATATAGACAAAGCAATCTATCTATGATAGGGTGGAGTTATCCGAAATCCGGATGGTTTCGGAAACTGTAAATCTCTGAAATAAGAATTCTAAATAGGCCGTTCGGCCGGGATTTCCAACGATTTTTTTAATAGTACCTTTTATTTTTGTACGCAAATTTACGGATCAGTTCTCTGCTTTTGCAGGGAGAAAATAATGGGGGATCAATGACATACGAAGAATTTAAGAAGGAATTGCGTTGGAATGTGCAGAACATGGAAACGGCACGGGGCAAGACCATACGCCTGCTGGAACGGCACATGGTATGCGGTGATCCGATGGCGGTTCATATCATGAATATTATGAATCGGTGTATGTATGGAAGAGAACAGATCATGATACGTGAAGATATGCTCTGCGCATTATGGATGCGTGGAAAAAGAGAATATATACAGCACTGGCTGATACGGCCTTTGTATGAGCGATACGGACAGGAAGGATGGCAGAGTATTTTACCGGAGATCTCGGCGGGCCTGACGGAGGACGATGAAGAAGAGGACATCGTACTCTCCGGGGAGAATCTGAGCTATGCTGTCTGCAGAAGGCATATGATCGTGCGTCCGGTGAATTATGAACGGTGCAGGCAGGAGCTTGGCAATGCCATCTATCGTAAGATTGGAGATGTGGCGCTGGTGCTGCATCTGTTGACCAGTGAGAAGACCGGAAGCAGTCTGACCATACAGGTGTCCCGCGGTATGGTACTGCCATGGAAGCTTACGGAAGACCAGTTGATCACGGAAGCCATGATGAACACCTGCCGCAAGATGCCGCCCAGATTGTTTCTGGGAGATGACAGGAGAAAGTTTTTTCCCTATGAGGAAGGCATTCTGTTGCCGGAAGAGGAAGGGCGTCAGACCTGGATCAGCCCCTGGAACCACAGGGAAGGACAGAGAGGATATCTCCTCACCACTACTGCCAGAATCCATGGGGCTGTGGCCTTTTTCTATCCCGGGGTAAAAGCAATCCTGGCGGAGAAATTGGGCGGGGACTACTATGTAGTCTTTCCAAGCGTACATGAAGCAATCCTGCATCCCGTAGACTGCACCGGTGTACAGGAGATCCGTTCCTCCGTACAGCATATCAATGCCGTCTACGGAGAAGGAGAGATGCTGTCTGACCGGATCTTCTGCTACCACAAGAACCGGAGATTGCTGCAGCTGCTGTGAAACTACATCTTAAAGTAATAACAAAAGCACTCCCGGTTAATGGGAGTGCTTTGTTATTATAGTATATTATTTATAAGTGGATCTATTGTACACCGGGATTTTCCATCAGGAAATGCATGAATTTTCCCTCATCAGAGCTGTCTGAGCAGAATAACTCAAGTTCATCACCATGCTGACCAAGCAAAGCAGCAATGGCAATATATTGGGAAAGTTTGCTCTTCAGATTAAAAATATCACCGTCTACGGATCTTAAAGTAA